>Ga0137409_10003658_pt1 | contig 16239 bp, 16 predicted proteins | sample CZODoug1_16funga_FD_122059 | JGI IMG/M metagenome (GOLD analysis project Ga0137409, IMG submission 122059) | Vadose zone soil fungal communities from Angelo Coast Range Reserve, California, USA - CZODoug1_16fungal (Hybrid Assembly) | ecosystem: Environmental > Terrestrial > Soil > Vadose zone... | reverse complement strand
GGGGAAAAATCCGGCTTCAGCGACGCCGAGCAGGAAGCGCAGGATGTAAAAGCTCCACTCGCCGCTGACGGTTGCCATCAAGGCGGAGATGATGCCCCAGGTCACCATGATGCGTGCGATCCAGCGGCTGGCGCCGAATTTCTCCAGCGCCAGATTGCTCGGCACCTCGAAGATGAAATAGCCGATGAAGAAGATGCCGGCGCCCCAGGAAAACACCGTCGGCGAGAATTTCAATTCGGCGTTCATGGTCAGCGCGGCGAAACCGAGATTGACGCGGTCGAGATAGGCCAGGAAATACGCCAGCACCAGAAACGGGATCAGCCGCCACGAGATCGCGCGGATCGTGGAAGTCTCAAGCTCGCTCTTGGCGCCGCTTGCAGAAGTGATGATGGTGGCGGACTGGCTCATCGGTTTCTCCCCGGATTTTGTTTTCGTGGCGGGTGCTGTGGCCCTGGCTCGGCATCCCGCTCGGGGGGTCATAAAGAAAGATTGGCAGGGGGGAAAGGGGTTCTGGACGCTACCCTTCTATGCCACCACGCTGGCGCGTGCCGAGACGGAATCGTACCAGCGCTTCAACGCCGCATGCTCGTCGGTCATGGAAAGGCCAACCGCCTTGGTCGCGAAGTCGATAGTGACGACGGCGGTGATGTCGGCGACGGAAAACGCATCGCCCGCCACAAACGGCACTTCGGCGAGCCGGGCATTGAAATCGGCGTAGAAATTCCTGATGCGCTGCCTGCTTCGTTCGACCAGCGCCGGAATCTGTTCGTAATCATGCGGCCCGGCGATGGCCCGGCCCTTGAGAGCGGGGACGGCGTTGCGAACCGCTTCCATCGCGGAGGCAAATCCTTCCAACTCGACGCGCCGCTCCCACATCGTGACCTGCGCCCTGGTCTTCGGCGTGGTCCCGAGCAGCGGCGGCTCGGGATGAATTTCCTCAAGGTAGCGCAGGATGGCCGGCACTTCGCCGATCGCGGTGCCGTCCTCCAGCACCAAGGTCGGAACGACGCGGCGCGGGTTGATCGCAGCATAGGCATCGGAGAACTGCTCCTTCGAGCCGAGATCGACGGGCACAAGAGGCATCGAGATCCCTTTCTCCGCCAGGTAGATTCTGATCCGGCGAGAGTTCGGAGATGCGTTCGATTGGTAGAGTTTCATTTTGAGCTCCGCAAAAATCTGAAACGTCGTGCCGGGCGATCTCCCGGAACGGCCAGCGGCCGTCATGGCCGCCGGCCGTTCCGCCGTCAGATTTTGGAGCCGCCGCCGGCCTGGATGGTGTCGCCGGTCACCCAGCGCGCGGCGTCGGAGGCGAGGAAGGTAGCGACTTCGGCGACGTCATCGGGATGGCCGATCCGCTGCAGCGCCTGAATCCCCAGGGTGTAGTCGCGGCCCTCGTCGGAGCGCACGAAGCTCGACATGTCGGTGTCGATCACCCCGGGGGCCACGGCATTGACGCGGATGCCACGAGGTCCCAGCAGCGCGGCGAAGTGCTTCACCATCGTGTCGATCGCCCCCTTGGTCGCGGCATAGGCCGGCAAAACGCCGACCGATGCACGCGCCGCCAGCGACGACATCAGCACGACGCTGGAGCCGTCGCCGAGCAGCGGCAGCAGTTGCTGCACCAGGAAGAACGGCGCGCGGACGTTGACGGCGAACATGCGGTCGAATTCTTCCACCGTCTGGTCCTCGATGGTCGCTGCCGTAGCGATGCCGGCATTGGCGACGAGGATATCGAGACGGTCGCCGACAAGCTTTCGAACTTCCGCGGCGAGCTTGTGCGCGCCGTCGGGCGCGCCGAGATCGGCTCCGACGGCGTCGGCGTGGCCGCCGGACGCGCGGATTTCGGCGACCAGCGATTCCGCCTCCTTGGCCGCGTTGCCGTAGTGGACGATAACGCGTGCGCCGGCCGCGGCGAGCGCACGGGCGGTGGCACGGCCGATGCCGCGCGATGCGCCGGTGACAAGCGCGGTTCTGCTGAGAAGGTCGGTCATGGTCGTTCTCCGGTTTGGAATGAGGAAATTGTTTGGAATTTACGAAGCGGTCTTGCCGCCGTTGACGTTGATGATCTGGCCGGTGATGAACGACGCCTTGGCGGAAGCGGCGAACACGATGGCGTCGGCGATCTCTTCGGGTCTGCCCGCGCGCTTCAGCGGAATGCCTGCGACCATGCCGGCTTTCCTGTCGGCGTTGCCGGTGAAGCGATCCAGCATCGCGGTCTCGATCGGCCCGGGCGCTACCGCGTTGACGCGAACACCGAACGCAGCACCTTCGAGCGCGGCCGACTTGGTCAGCCCTTCGACGGCGTGCTTGCTGGCGGCGTAAAGCGACGCGCCGGGTGCGCCACGCTGGCCCATGGTCGATGACAGGTTGACGATGCTGCCAAAGCCCTGCGCCTGCATCACGCGCAACTCGTGCTTCATGCTCAGGAGCACGCCGAGCACATTGGTGTCGAAGGTGGCGGCGTAACTGTCGGCGGTCTGTTCGGTGACCGGGCCGGGCTTGCCTTCGGTGCCGGCATTGTTGACGGCGACGTCGAGGCGGCCGAACCGCGCGACCGTCTTGTCGATGAGGTTTTGCACGTCGCGCTCATGTCGGACGTCGGCGTGGACGAATTCCGCTTCCGCGCCAAGCGCGCGAAGTTCAGTGACCAGCGCCTGGCCCGCGTCATCGCGACGGCCGGAAACCACGACATCAGCGCCCTCACGCGCAAAGGCGAGAGCGGTAGCGCGACCGATGCCGGTCAGGGCGCCGGTGATCAGGACGACGGGATGGCTCATGTGACCTCTCCTTCAAAGATTGCTATGCCTGCTGGGCCTTGCCAGCAGTTCCAATTCCGAAAGGTTGCGCTGCTCGGGCAGCGCATTATCGCTGCTGTTGTGGGGGATATAGATCGTGCTGGCGCGCTGGAGAAAGACTTTGTAGGATCGGAGCCATACCTTTGAGGGATAGCTATCATGGAGCTGCGACACCTCCGCTACTTCGTCGCCGTGGCGGAGGAAGGCAGTCTGACCGTGGCGGCGCAAAAGCGGCTGCATACCGCACAACCCTCACTGAGCCGGCAGATCCACGATCTCGAACTGGAGCTTGGAGTTCAGTTGCTGATCCGCGGTCCGCGCGGAATCGAGCTGACGGCATCGGGGAGAGTGTTTCTCGATCACGCGCGGGTGGCGCTGCTGCAGGTCGAGGCGGCCGGCGAAGCGGCGCGACGAGCCGCCCAGCCCGCGAGAACATCCTTCGCCATCGGCTTCCTGACCGGCTACGAGATGGATTGGCTTCCGTCGGTCATGGGAATGCTGCGCGCCGAGCTACCCAGCACCGAAGTCGTCATCCATAGCCAGGACTCTCCGGATCTCGCGGCAGGTCTCATTCGGGGAAAAATCGACGTCGCCTTCCTGCGCCCGGAAAAGCAGGCGCCCGGGCTGAAGTTCAAGCCGTTGCGAAAGGATCCGCTCATCGTCCTGATGTCACGCGATCACGCCTTGACCGCGCGCAACTCAATTCGCCCGCAGGACATCGCGGGCCAGACGTTCATTGGCGTATCGGCGATCCGGGCGCCGACCCTGCGGGCGGTGATCGACGATTACGCCAGGCGTACCGGCCTTGCTCTCAAGCCCGACCACCAGGGCGAGAATCTGGCGATGGTATTTTCGCTGGTGGCGTCCACAGGCGGCGTAAGCCTGCTTCCGCTCTATGCCAAAAACCTGCTGCCAAAAACGGTGGTCAGCCGGCCGATCCAGGGGGCGCCTCCCATGGTCGACCTGGTCATGGGTTACAACGAGGCCAACACGTCTCCGCTGCTCAAATTCCTTCTCTCGAAGGTGGATGAGTTGAAGTTTCGCGTGTCAAAGAATGACGGGCGATAGATTCCTGCTTTTTCGCCACATGGCCCACGCTCGACAACCTGCGTGTCTGCGCAAATTCTGCACAAAAATACGCAAATCCTGAGCACCCTGAGCAAACGCACTGCCAATCGGTGGTGCATCGTCGCGACATGGGGAAGGTCATCATTGTTCAATTTCGGCGGTCGAGACTGCCGAGGCGGCTCTTGAACGATGGCTGGTGGCTTGAGCAGCCGCCGGTTCGTCCCTCCGTCGTCGCCTTCCCGAAAAGCAGCGCATCCAGGCCTAAGCCGAAAGCCCGCCACCTCACCCTGGTCAGCGAAACTGGCGGTCCCGGAGCTTCCGGGCATGGCGTCTGGAGCGGTATTTGAGTAACAATCCCGACGCACCGCCGAGTTTTTTCCGATAGCGGCAAAGGCTGATGAACGTGGCTCCTTCCATTCTGGTCGTTGACGATGACCCGCATATCCGTGACGTCGTGCGCTTCGCGTTTGAAAAGACCGGCATGCAGATTTCCACCGCGCAGGACGGCAAGGAGGCGCTGCGCCAGTTCGACCGCAACGTCCATGAACTCGTGGTGCTCGACGTCGGCATGCCCGAGATGGATGGACTGGAAGTCTGCCGGCAGATCAGGAAAACCTCCGACACCCCGATCCTGTTCCTGTCGGCCCGCGACGAGGAGATCGATCGCATCCTTGGCCTGGAAATCGGCGGCGACGACTATGTCACCAAGCCGTTCAGCCCGCGCGAGCTGGTCGCACGGGTGAACGCGATCCTGCGGCGGGCGCGCAATGCGCCCGCGCCAGCTCTACCAAAGGCCATGAGCCATGGCAGGCTCACGATCGATCCGGACGCGCGCACCGCAAGCTTCCTCGACGCACCGGTTTCGCTCACAGCACTCGAATTCGACATCCTGCGCACGCTGCTGGCGCGGCCGGGATTCGTGTTCACGCGCGAATTGATCCTCGATGCCGCCTATGCCGGCAATATCCATGTCGCCGACCGCACCATCGACAGCCATGTCAGGAACATCCGCGCCAAGATGGCGGTCGCGGGGTGCGAGTCCGTCATCGAGACCGTCCACGGCGTCGGCTTCAAACTGGGACGCTGCGAGGCCGCGCGTTGACCGACGCCTCGGCAGGCCCCCGCCGGAAATGGCGGCCAAGTCTCAGCCTTGTCGTCTTTATCGTGCTTGCGAGCGTGCTTTCGCTGCCGCTGTTCAGCCTGTATTTCCTCAAGGTCTATCAGACCCAACTGATCCAGCAGACCGAGGCCGAGCTGATCGCGCAGAGCGCGGTACTGTCGGCGGTTTTTCATCGCGAGGTCGAAAGCGGGCTTCCGAAAGATGTTGCGCTGGGCGCCAAGCTCCCGCCGCTGCGGCAAGGCCCGGCCGACGAACCCTATCAACCGATCTGGCCGGCGCTGGAGCTGGCGAACGAAAGCGTACTGCCGCCGCGGCCCGAGGCGCGCACGCCGTCCGCCCCGGCCGATCCCGCTTTCGTCGCGCTCGGCGCGCGGATGATGCCCGATCTCGTCGCCACGAAAAATGTGACGCTGGCCGGATTTCGGCTGCTGGACCCAAACGGCCTCGTTATTGCCGGCCGCGAGGAAGTGGGCCTGTCGCTCGCGCATCTCGAAGAAGTAAGCCAGGCGCTTCGAGGACGCTTTGCCGCCGTCTTGCGCGTCCGCATCTCCAAGCACGACCAGCCTTCGCTTTATTCGATGAGCCGGGGAACCGGCATGCGCGTGTTTACGGCGATGCCGGTCATCGTCCGCGATCAGGTCGCGGGCGTTGTCTATGCCTCGCGCACGCCCAGCAACGTCTTCAAATATTTGTATGAGCACCGCAAGAAACTCATTCTCGCGATGCTTTCCATGATCGTGCCGACGCTGCTGATCGGATTCCTGTTTCATCGGACCATCACCGAGCCAATGCGGGAACTGGTCGAGCGCACCGACCTGGTCGGCAAGGGTAACCGCGACGCCCTGCGCCCGCTGAAGCGCCATGGCACCAGCGAATTCGCCCACCTGTCGCAAAGCTTTCTGGAGATGGCGAGACGGCTGAACACGCGCTCCAGCTTCATCTCGACCTTCGCCACCCATGTCTCGCATGAGCTGAAATCGCCACTGACGTCGATTCAGGGCGCCGCGGAGCTTTTACGTGACGATATCGACGCGGCGACGCCCGTGATGACCGACCAGGACCGGCGCAAATTTCTCGATAACATTATCGCCGACGCCGACCGGCTGGCAAAAATCTCCGGCCGTTTGCGCGATTTCGCCCGCGCGGAAAATCCGATCGCGGTCGGTGCCGCGAAACTGTCGGATGCGATGGCCGATCTGCGCACGGCCTTCACCCCGCCGCTCGATATCCGCGCCAGCGGCGACCTCGATATGCCGATGCGGATATCGGAAGAGAACGCCACCATTATTTTTTCCAATCTCGCCGACAACGCCTTGCGCCATCGAGCTTCGACGCTCGAGGTATCCGCCATGCGGCAGGGAAGTTCATTGCGGATGCAGGTCTCCGACGACGGCGAAGGCGTGTCGCCCAATAACCGGTCGCAAATATTCGACAGCTTCTTCACCACCCGCCGCGACAGCGGCGGCACCGGCATGGGCCTTGCGATCGTTCGCGCCATGCTGGACGCCCATGGCGGCGCGATCCGGCTGCTCGATTCCGAGCGCGGAACCGCGTTCGAACTGACGATCCCGGTAGCCGACGCAGCGCAGCCGTGACGAGGATCGTACGCGGTTGCCTGTGGCTGTCGGTCATCGTTGCCGGTCTCGCCTTGCGCCAATTTGGGCCCGGGGTCGGACTATCGTTTCCGGTGGTGAAGTATGGCGGCTCGATACTTTGGGGAACGATGGTTTTCTTCTGTGTGGCGATCATTGCTTCGGGTCGGCCGCGTTGGACGGTCGCGTTGATCTCGGCCGCGATCGCCGTTGGCGTCGAGCTGTTCCGGCTGGTCCATACCCCCTGGCTGGACGATTTCCGGCTGACGACGGCGGGCGCGCTGTTGCTCGGCCGCGTGTTCTCGCCGCGGAACATGCTCGCCTATGGCGCCGGCATTGTTCTTGGGATGGTGCTTGATCGCCTGGGAACGGCAGCCTTCACGAAGGCTGGACTATCCGCGCGGGACGCCTCTCATTCCGCGAGCTGAAACTGCTCGAAACGGTGCAGTTCCTCTTCGATGCGGCGCTTCAAATCCTTGCGCGCGCCCCGCGGCGCGGCGGTGCCGACCCAGTTCCATTTCTGCATCAGCAATTTGCGGCTCTTGCGATCGGTCTTGAGATCAAGCGCCGCGACGATGGCGTCACCGACCAGAACCGGCAGCGCGAAATAGCCGAACACCCGCTTCTCCTTCGGCACATAGGCCTCGAAGCGATGTCCGTAATCGAAGAACAGTTCGGTCCGCTTGCGCTGGATGATGAGCGGATCGAACGGCGAGAGGATGTGCACCAGCTCGGCAGCGCCGCCGCCGGTTGGCTCCAGCGTCTCCGGCCGTGCCCAGTGCTCCTGCTTGCCCGCGCCTTCGACCGCGACCGGGATCAGCTCGTTGCGGCGGACTCTTGTTTCGATCAATCGCCGGACCTGCGGCTTGCTGGGCGCATCGAGATGACAGATCGAGTCCAGGCTCACCACGCCTTGCGCGCGCAAGGCCCGCTCAAGCTGATAGGCGGTGGTCTCGCTTGCCGAAGCCGGCTTTGGAGGCCGGTCCCAGCCGAAATGCCGCGCCATCAGCTCATAGGTCTTGAGCATGCCGTTGCGCTCGCTGATCGTGAGTATCCCGGTGTAGAACGCCAGTTGCAGCGCCCGCTTCGACGGCTTGCGGCTCGCCCACAGATGCTCCTTGTCCACCAGCACGTCGTCGTCGATGTCGCGGATCGTCAGCGCGCCGTCGCGCCGGATCAAGGTCAGCACCTTGCGCAGATCGGCCTTGCTGACCGCACTGAACCATTTGTGTCCCTCGCGCTGGTGGCGCTTCATGGCCGGAATGAAGAACCGCAGATCCTTCGCCGGCACATAGGACAGAGCATGGGTCCAGTATTCGAACACGCTCTTGTCGACGCTCTGGGCCTGACGCAGATCCGCGCGCCGATAGGCCGGGATGCGGGTCCGGAGAATGTGATGGTGAGAGCGCTCGATGACGTTGATGGTGTCGATCTGCACATAGCCGAGATGGTCGACCGCGGCCGCCGTCGCCACCGGCCCCTCCCCGAACGGCGCCGAGCTGTCGAGCCGCTGGGCGCGCAGCCAGATCCGGCGGGCCTCAGCTTTGGTCAGGGGACGGGGATCGTTGGCGCGGGGCATCGGGCGGTAACCTAGCCGGATTCGCGCGGCTGCGGAGACGCAGATTCCGGGTCTGCGCCGGCCTCAACCGCGCAAAGTAAAAAGCCGCCCGGCCGCTCAGTGTTTTGAACGCTCGCCGATACTTCCCACGGCCGCGATATCCGCCTCGCACGACGCCTTGCCGTGTTCCGCGGCCTGGCATTTGTAAACCCGGCCGGTGAGCCGATCGATCAGCCACATGTTCTCGTCGTTCGAACCTTCCATCCCCGCGAACCTCGTGCCAACCGCCGTAACCAGCGTCGACAGCAAAATGGCCGCGGCGATGATGGCCGCGCCGATCAATATCGAGCCGCCAGAGGACGCGCGATCCGGCGCGCCCAGGCGATAGTCGCTTTGTCTTTTCGGTGACTGAAACACGGCGGAACTTACTTCGCTTTTTTGGTTTTTCTCGATTTTTTTGCGGACGATTTTGTTAAGTCCCCATCTGGCCATTTTGTTGTTCGCACGCCGGCGTTCCGGCGACGCTTTGAGACCGGATCGCCGCGTCGGTTCCACCCGCGCATGGCTGATCATTCAGCGTGACCTCAGTCACATTCGTCGCCTCGAACCCATTCTACTGTCTCCCCGTCAAACGCTCACAAGCGTAACAGCGAGGATACGACAATGACCAGCTCTCACAGACTTTCCCGGCTCAAAGCGATAACGCTCGGTGCCGCCCTGTCAATGACGGCAGGCCTTGCCATGGCCGGCGACGGCAGTGTCTCGGCCGATCAGATCATGAATGCATTGCGGCCCAAGCCGCAGACGCGCGGCCTTTCGGCCGGCTCCCACGCCGATCCGGCCATCGCGGCCCAGGATATCGGTTTCGTCCAGACCTTGCGCAACCGGAAGACCCGGTCGCTCTCGCTCGGCGAACGCGAACAAATCGCGGAAATCGCATCGACCAAGCCGAAAATCGATCTCGAAATTCAGTTCGACTACAATTCAGCCGATATCCGCAAGAGCTCGGTGCCCGAGGTGCAGGAACTGGGCAAGGCGCTCTCCGATGCAAACCTGAAGGGTTCGACCTTCGTCATCGCCGGCCATACCGACGCGATCGGCACCGAAGCCTACAACCAGGGCCTTTCGGAACGCCGCGCCGAGACCATCAAGCAATACCTCACCGAGAAGTACGGCATCAATGGCTCCGATCTCGTCACCGTCGGTTACGGCAAGAGCAAGCCAAAGGACGCGAACGCGCCGACGGATCCGACCAATCGCCGCGTGCAGGTCGTCAACATGGACAACAAGACCGCGTCGAAGTGAAACTTGTTCCACTGAAAGCGCATTTCGCGGTCCTCGCCGCGGCAGCGTTGCTCGTCTTCGGCCCGGCCCTTCCCGGCCATGCCGAAGACGCCGCGGCTTAAACCGAGGCCCGGTCAGCGCAGCCCGCCCATCGCTGGCGCCGGATATAACAGGCTTTTCAATTCCTGACGCCAAGGCCGCTTACAGCCTGCGGCTTATCGAGAATCTCCCTGATTTTGGTGGCCAGCATCGCCTGGGTCAGAGGCTTCTGAAGCAGCGAGACGCCGGAATCCAGCCGGCCCTGATGCACGATGGCGTTTCGCGAATATCCCGTCATGAAAAGCACTTTAAGGCTCGGCTGGCGGTAGAGCAGCTCATCGGCGAGCTGGCGGCCGTTCATTCCGGGCATCACGATGTCGGTGAGAAGCAGATCGAACTGGAACGGATTGTAATCGAACAGCGCAAGCGCGGCCGCGCCGTCCGGAGCCTCGCGGACGCGGTAGTTCAGATCCCGCAGCGTTTCCACCAGATAGGACCTGACGTCGGCTTCATCCTCCACCACCAGAATGGTTTCATTTCCACGGCTGCCGACCACCGGCACGTCGCTCTCCCTGACGACACTATCGGCGGCCTGCGCGCGCGGCAGATAGATCTTGATCGTCGTACCCTCGTCCACCTCGCTGTAGATTTTGACATGACCGCCGGATTGCTTGACGAAGCCGTACACCTGGCTCAATCCAAGGCCGGTGCCCTGCCCCGGCTCTTTGGTCGTAAAGAACGGATCGAAGGCCTTTTCCTGAACGTTCCGTGACATTCCGGATCCGGTGTCGCTGACGGCGATCTGAACATATTGCCCAACCGGGATATCGGCATTCTGTTGCGAGTAGCTTTCGTCGATAAAGGCGTTGCTGGTTTTGATCGTCAGCTTGCCCTTGCTCGCCATGGCGTCCTTGGCATTCACGACCAGATTGAGGATCGTGGCCTCCATCTGGCTGGGATCGACCTCGACCTGCCAGAGGCCGGCGCCGCCGACGAATTCGAGATCGATATTTTCACCCAGCGTCCGCCGGAAGAAATCCAACATCCCGGCGAGCAGTTGATTGGCGTTGGTCAGCCTGGGATCGAGCGGCTGCCGTCGCGCGAAGGCGAGCAGCCGTTGCGTCAGCATCGCGGCGCGCTGGGCGCCATTCGCGGCGTTGGCGATCACCCGCGTCAAACGTTCCCGCGTGGCATCGCCCCATGAGTGCAGGCTGCGCTCGGCGATTTCGAGGTTGCCGCTGATGATGGTGAGCAGATTGTTGAAGTCATGCGCGACCCCGCCGGTCAGTTGCCCGATCGCTTCCATTTTTTGCGAGTGCCGCAGCATGTCCTCGGCTTCGCGCCGGTGCATGCCTTCCTGCGCCAGTGCGGCCTCGGCCTGGCGAAGCTGCGAAGGCGACGGAAGCGCCAGCAGCTTCGGCAGCAACGGCCACAGGATCGCCGCGGTGACGATCGAGGCGACAGCCGTCATTGCCTTGATCAGCCCTTCGATGCCGTACACCGGCACCCACAGCGTGACGATCGACAGCACATGGGTGAAGCCGCACGCCATGATGAAGATCGCAAAGGCCCAGAAGATCCATCCGAAATCGACGTCCCGCCGCTTCGATACGAAGATGGAAAGCGCAACCGGGATCGAAAAATAGGCGGCGGCGATCACCGCGTCCGATGCCACATGAAGCCAGATCAGTTCCGGCTCCCACAGCAGGCAAATTCCATGCGGGGAGAACATCGACGAGTCGAGTAACCGTTCAAAGAAGGCCCACATGCTGTTTGTTCCGAATCCAAGCCGGTCAAGCCAAATTGACGAGCGGGGCAAAGCCCGTCAAGTGAACCCGACGCGTGGCTGCTCAGATCAGAGGCAACGGGGCACGATCCGCGCCGTTAGATCCAGTTTCGGAAAATCATCAGCCGGCCGAATGTCTCCATCGACGTTCCCACTGACGCCGCCGAGATCGGCAGCATCACCGCAAAGCCTGCGAAAGCGATCGCGACGAAGGCCCATAACAGCCAGCGAGGGCTGTTGCCGCGCCTCAAAACATAAACCAGCGCAAGGCTCGCGACGGTTGCGGATGGCAGATAATAGTAGATGAAGCCGAGCGTCCGCGGCAGCATCGCCCAGGCGAGCCAGGGCCCGAAATAAAACGACAGGATCAGAAACGGATCCGCGCGGCGCATCACGATCCAGTCGCGCAGGCAGACCCCGAGCGCCGGCAGCGCCGGCCACAGCACGAAGGGATTGCCGAGGAACACCACCGCCGCGATCCGGTCGTCGCCGATCTTGTCGAACAGATACCACACCGGCCGCACCAGAAACGGCCAGGACGGCCAGGCGCTCATATAGGTGTGGCCCGCAATCGCCGTGGTGGTGTTGTCGTTGAAAATCTTGCGCTGGGCCTCGAGGATGTCAGGCTGCGACAATCCGTAGAGCGGGACGAAGGTCGCGAGATAGACGATCGCCGGGATCAGCACGAAGCAAGCGGCGAAATGATAATACCTGAAATCGGGCCAGAGGCCGGGCTGGTACCAATCATCCGCGTTGCCGTCGGCGAACTGCGTGCGCCAGCTTTGCATCAGGCGGATCACGGCAACGATGACGATGCAGACCGCCAGCGCAAACAACCCGCTCCATTTGCAGGCGGTCGAGAGACCGAAGGCAAAGCCTGCGAGCGCTAACCAGACGTGCGGCCTCGGTTTCCGAAAGCCGCGGATGAAGGCCGCGATCGCCAACAGGCCGAACGCGAGCGCGAAAATATCCAGCATCGCGATCCGCGACTGCACGAACACCATCTGGTTGAAGAAGGCGAGCAACGCCGATGCGAGCGCCGGACCTCGCGCCGCGAACAGCGCGAGGCCGCAAAGATAGATCGCGACGATCGCCAGTGACCCGAACAGCACGCTCGGATAGCGCCATCCCAGCGGCACATCCCCGAATATCCGAATCGAAAGCGCCATGAGCTGTTTCGCAAGCGGCGGATGCATCTGGTTGAACATCGGCCTCGGCATCACCGGCTCCAGCATCTGCCGCGCGGCCGGCACATAATGCACCTCATCGAAGTAGAATTTTTCCGGCGCCGTCACGCCGACCAGAAGTGCGACATGCGCGGCGAGGAAGACAATGACGACAACAATGACGCTTCGCGCAGTGAAATTGTCGGAAACAGCAGATGATTCGCGCGCGACGCTCATGAACTACTCGCGTTGCAACGAACGCGTTGTAAGCGGGACAAAATTTTATGTCGATTTGCATTGAACGCATTTCGATTTCGCCTGCACTAATCACCGGGTTTGTTATGTGCCGCTTGTGATAATTTTACAACCACGCTTGCAGGCGCGGTCCGGTACGATGTCGGGATAAATCGATCGGTAGTCATGAAATGAATTTGCGTAACTGCGTTTTTTGTATCTCGGCGCTTTGCCTGGCGGCAGGGCTTGCGGCAAACACCGCTCACGCGCAAACGCGCGTCGGAGAAGCGGCCGTCGTCAAGAATGAAGTTGTTCGCGTCATCGGATCGGCGAGCAGCCAGATCAATGTCGGCGATGGCGTGCTGCGCGACGAGATCGTGCGCACCGGCCTCGACAGCGTGGCGCGGCTGGTGATGGCCGACAGCACCAACCTGTCACTCGGCCCCGGCGCGACGATCAAGCTCGACCGCACCGTGTTCAACGACGAGCACACCTATCGCGATATCGCGATCAGGTTGACGACCGGCGCGTTTCGTTTTGTCACCGGACATTCGGAGAAGACCGCGTACAAGATTACCACGCCGCTCGCGGCGATCGGCGTGCGCGGCACCATCCTCGATATCTTGTCGCAGCGGGGCAAGACCACCGTGGTGCTGCAGGAGGGCGCATCGCGGGTCTGCGCCACCGGCGGCCAATGCATTGAGCTGACCCAGCCTGGCGACACCGCCGTCATCACCTCGGCGGGCGGCAAGGTCACGATTCAAAAAACCAACAACCCGCCCTGGACCTTTGCCGCGACCTGCACGGCGGCCGCGGGACTTTGCACCGTCACGCAGTTCGCGGACGCCACGCCTGTCGATGACGGCAGCGATCCCACCGGCATGTTGTGCGGGCGCTGACGATGGCCAAATTCACACAAAATTTCATCGCATCGGCCGCGCTGACCGCATTGGTTTCGTTGGTGCTGGTTCAGATGCAACCATCACCCGCGTCGGCGCAGGGCGCGGACAGCGAATGCTTTGAAAACTGTGGCGAACCGACGCCCACGCCAAGCCCGTCGCCCAGCCCTTCCAATAATTGTGATGGTCCCTGCCCCGTGGCCGCAGCACCGCCAGCGCCAACCGGCGCAGACTCCAGCGCCGGATCGATCGGCGATCTGGCCAAGCAGCGCTTCAACCAGATGATCACCAACCGCGTGCTGGGCACGGTGCTTCTCGGCGTCAACGAGCAGGTCAATTGCAGCGACTGCGTCAGCGCGTTCGGCTCCGCGGGATCGTTTTCGGCGGGCATTCACGGCCGCAAGCAGCTCACGCCCAATCTGTCGCTGCTGGCGGGCATCGCCTACACCCAATACAGCGAGGGCGGATACAACGTCACCAGCGCGCCGATCGGGGCGTTCGCGCTGCGCTACGATTTCGTCGACTGGGGATCGTCACGGCCGTTCTTCGACATCGGCGCCATCCTGTCGCCGTTCGAGAAGGTGCGCTACCGCCGCAACTATATGACAAGCTTCGGCCCGGTTTCGCTTGAGAGCGAAACCAACAGCGAGAATTACGGCGCCTACGGCCGCGCCGGCTGGATCAGCCGGATCTCGCCGCGCGATGAGGTCGCCGCGTCCGTCGAGGTCTGGCAGCTTTGGCAGCGGGTGAAGGGCTATACGAACCCGACCGTCGCGTTCAATCCGTTTGACGCCTCGATTGGGACCGGCACCGACAAGACCAATCTCGTCAAGGTCGGCGGACAGTGGACGCATCTGTTCGGCAACAATGTCGAGGGCAACATCAATGGTGGATTCGTGCAGTCGTTCGCGGCGAACTCCGGCATCGTCGCCACCGTGACCGGCGCCGGCACCGTGGTGCCGACGATGGGAAACCAGAGCTGGTTCGAATATGGCGGCCGGCTCGGATTCCGGATCACCAAGGGCTGGGTCGCCGACCTCTTCCTCAACGGCACCGCCGGCCCGCAGCCGGTCGGCAACACCATCCACGGCGGCCTCGGGCTACGGGTCAATTATTAGAGCATGATCCGGAAAAGTGGGAACCGGTTTTCCCTCGCGACAAACGCGAAGCGTTTGCGCGGAGATCATGCTCAAACAAAAAGATAGAGCGGGATGACGATTCGAAGAAAAGTCATCCCGCTCTAGTTCCGATCCTCATGGTGAGGAGGCGCGAACGCGCCGTCTCGAACCATGAGGCCCCGACATCCTCGGCCTCATCCTTCGAGACGCTTGCTTCGCAAGCCCCTCCGGATGAGGGGAAAGCGCCGATTACGGCGATAGAGCCGATTACGACGATAGAACTGACTCAGGCGGCTGACCGGCCTTCATAGGCCCGCTTCAGGCCGGCGATGTCGAGCTTGACCATCCCCATCATCGCCTGCATGGCCCGCTGCGCGCCGGCGGCATCGGGGCCGCCGAGATATTTTATCAGCGCGGTCGGCACGATCTGCCACGACACGCCATAGCGGTCCTTCAGCCAGCCGCAGCGCTCGACCGATCCGCCATTGGCGGATAGCGCGTCCCACAGGCGATCGACCTCGGCCTGGTCGGTGCAGTCGATCTTGAACGAGATCGCGTGGGTGAAATCGAAAGGCTTGCCACCGTTCAGCGCCATGAAGCGCTGGCCGGCCAGCGTGAACTCCACCACCAGCACTGAGCCGGCCTTTCCGGCGGGACTATCGACGGTGTTCTTCTGCACCTTTTCAATTCTGGAATCCGGCAGCAGCGAGACATAGAATTTCGCGGCCTCCTCGGCCTCGCCGTCAAACCACAGGCAGGGTGAAATCTTGGACATGCATGAGCTCCTTGCGTGATGAATTTCAGAGCGTTTTCCAGCGAAGCATGCCCTCGGACTTGATCCGGGGGTGGATACCGGTTCGCGTGAAGAAAACGCGTCAAAACAAGAGTTAGAGCCCCGCTCCGATTTAATCGGAACGGGGCTCTAGATCAGGCGTCGGTCATTGCGGGTTGCGCGGCCTTCGCCGCCTCGACATCCATCCACATCACTTCCCAGATGTGGCCGTCGGGATCCTCGAAGCTGCGGCCATACATGAAGCCGTAGTCCTGCTTCGGGCATGGGTCAACGCCACCGCCTGCGGCCTGCGCCTTGCCCACGATGTCGTCCACCGCGTCGCGGCTGTCGGCGGAGATGCAGATCAGCACCTCGCTGGACGTCTTCGCGTCGGCGATCTTTTTCGGCGTGAATTGGCGAAACTTGTCGTGGGTCAGCAGCATGGCGTGAATGGTTTCGGAAAACACCATGCAGGACGCAGTTCCGTCACAGAATTGCTCGTTCTTTTCGGCGCCGACGGCCTGATAGAAGGCGGTGGCGCGGGCGAGATCGCTGACCGGCAGATTGACGAAGATCAGTTTGGCCATAATTGGCTCCTTTTCGGCGGGTTCCGCCCGAGGACGAACGGGTGGGCGCCAATCCGACAACAGATTTGAAATTTTTTGATGACGCGATTTCCCGTCGAATCCGTCATGGCCGGGCTTGTCCCGGCCATCCACGTCTTACTTTCGGATGGAACGAAAAGACGTGGATGCCCGGCACAAGGCCGGGCATGACGACTCAAATTAACATCACCCGCAATGTCACG
>Ga0137409_10003657_pt1 | contig 16239 bp, 19 predicted proteins | sample CZODoug1_16funga_FD_122059 | JGI IMG/M metagenome (GOLD analysis project Ga0137409, IMG submission 122059) | Vadose zone soil fungal communities from Angelo Coast Range Reserve, California, USA - CZODoug1_16fungal (Hybrid Assembly) | ecosystem: Environmental > Terrestrial > Soil > Vadose zone... | reverse complement strand
GAAGGCGCCCACGCCGCAGCCCACGAACATGTATCCCAGCTGGCTGATCGTGGAATAGGCGAGCACCCGCTTGATGTCGTTCTGCGTGACCGCGATCGTCGCCGCGAGGAGCACGGTCGCGACGCCCACGATCGCGACGGTCTGGAGCGCGAGCGGCGAGAGGAGATAGAGCACGTGGCACCGGGCGACCATGTATACGCCCGCGGTGACCATCGTCGCGGCGTGGATGAGGGCGCTCACGGGCGTGGGCCCCTCCATGGCGTCCGGCAGCCAGACGTAGAGCGGAATCTGCGCGCTCTTCCCCGTGGCGCCCAGGAACAGGAGAAGCGCGATCCCGCTCGCCACGGCGCTCCCCACCGCCAGGCGCTGCGGCGCCTGCGCGAACACGGTCCCGAAATCCACGCTGCCGAACGTGACGAAGATGAGGAAGACCCCGAGCAGGAATCCCCAGTCGCCGATCCGGTTCACGACGAACGCCTTCTTCCCCGCCTCCGCGGCGGCGGGACGCTCGTACCAGAATCCGATCAGGAGATAGGAGCAGAGCCCCACCGCTTCCCAGCCGAGGAACATGAGGAGGAAATTGTCCGCCAGGACCAGCGTGAGCATCGAGAAGGTGAAGAGGTTCAGATAGGCGAAGTAGCGGCCGTACGCCTTCTCGTGCCCCATGTATCCGGTCGAGTAGGCGTGGATCAAGAACCCCACGCCCGTCACCACGAGCATCATCACGGCACTCAGCGGATCCAGCATGAGCCGCACGTCGGCCCGGAAGTCTCCCACCTGGAGCCAGGTGTAGAGGGTCTGCGTGACCCGGCGCTGCTCGGGGGAAAGGGAGAGGAGATCGCCGAAGCAGGCGAGCGCGATCGCGAAGGACAGGCCCACCGAGCCCACGCCGATCAGGCTCGCCAGTTTCCGGGGCAGCTTCCCCGCCCAGACTCCGTTCACGATGGCGCCGAGCAACGGCAGCGCCGGCACCAGCCAGAGGATCGAGAGTCCCACGCCTATCCTTTCAGGAGGTGCACTTCGTCCACGTTCGCGGTCTCGCGGCTGCGGAAGATCGAGACGAGAATGGCGAGCCCGACCGCTACTTCCGCGGCCGCGACCGACATCACGAAGAACACGAAGATCTGGCCGTCCATCTGGGCGTGCTGCTTGGAGAACGTGACGAAGCTCAGGTTCACCGCGTTCAGCATCAGCTCGATCGACATGAAGATGATGAGCGCGCTGCGTCGTACGAGCACGCCGATGAGGCCGATCGTGAAGAGCAGCGCCGCGACCAGCTGGTAGGCTTCGAGCGGCACGGTCCAGGCCGGCATCACGCGAACTTCCGCTTCGCGAGCACGACTGCGCCGATGACCGCGATCAGGAGCAGGATCGAGGTTACCTCGAAGGGAAAGAGCCACGTGGAGTAGAGGATCCGGCCAATCTCCGCCGGCGATCCGAATCCAGGGGGCAAGGCGATGGTCTGGGCCGGCGTACCCTCCGTGCCTCCCTGGGAGAGAACGACGTAGAGAAGCTCCACGAACATGATCAGCGCGAAGAAGAATCCGAAGCCCTTCCAGCCCCCGGGCGTGAGGAGGGCCGCATCCCCCTTCACGTTCAGGAGCATGACGACGAAGAGGAAGAGCACCATGATCGCGCCGGCGTAGATCAGGATCTGGATCGCGGCGATGAACGGGGCGTTCAGGAGCACGAACATTCCGGAAAGGGACAGCAGCACGCCCACGAGATGGAGCGCGCAATGCACCGCGTTTCTCCGGAAGATCACGTTGAACGCGAAGACGATCGCGATGATGGAGAAGAGCGTGAACAGGATCGGCTCGAGCATGTCAGCCTGTGAGTCCCACCCAGAGAGCGGTGATGACGAGGTTCAGGAGCGACGCGGGTAGGAGTACCTTCCACCCGAACGCCATGAGCTGGTCGTAGCGAAGCCTCGGGAACGTGGCCCGGAGCCAGACATAGAAGAACAGGAACAGCGACAGCTTGATCAGGAACCACACGACCGGCGGAAGGAACGGCCCGCGCCATCCGCCGAAGAAGACCGAGATCGCGATCCCGGAAACGACCATCATGTTCGCGTACTCGGCCAGGAAGTAGAGCGCGAACTTCATGGAGGAGAATTCGGTGTGGAACCCCGCCACCAGCTCCGTCTCCGCCTCCGCGAGGTCGAAGGGAGCGCGGTTCGTCTCCGCGATGCCGCAGAGGAGATAGATCACGAACGAGAGGAACAGGGTCGGATACAGGATGAACCACAGGTGCTCCTGCTGCTGCACGATGCTCGCCAGGCTGAGCGTTCCGGTGAACACGATCACGCTCACGAGCGATATGCCCTGAGCCAGCTCGTAGGAGATCATCTGCGCCGAGGAGCGCAGCCCTCCGAGCAGCGGATACTTGGAGTTGCTGGCCCACCCGCCGAGCACGATCCCGTACACCCCCATCGAGGTGGTGCCCAGGATCCAGAGAAGCGCGATGTTCACATCGGTGACCTGGAGCGGGATGGCGTGCCCCGCGATGTGGACCGTGTCCCCGAACGGCACGACCGCCAATGCCAAGAAAGCGGTGATCACGGGGAGCGCGGGCGCGATGATGAACACCACGCGGTCCGCGCCGGAGGGAATGATGTCCTCCTTGAAGAAGAGCTTGATCCCGTCGGCGATCGTCTGGAGGAGCCCGAAGGGGCCGACACGCTGCGGACCGATCCGGTCCTGCATATGGCCGATGACCTTCCGCTCCATCCAGACGATGAGCGGAACGCCGAGCAGCACGAATCCGAGGACGATCAGAACCTTGACCGCGGATGCGATCAGAAACGTAAGGTCCACGCGGCTACTTCAGTTCTTCCAGGAGGCGATCGAGCTTCTGTGGCGTGACGTTTTCGTAGTAGCGGTCGTTGACCATGAGCACGGGCGCGGTGCCGCAGGAGCCCAGGCACTCGACCGAGACGTAGGTGAACCGGCCGTCCTGGGTGGTCTCGCCGTCGTGGATCCCCAGCTTGTCCTCCACCTGCTTCTGCAGCTTCTGCCCGCCGAGGAGAGAGCAGGAGAGATTCCGGCACACCTGGATCATGTGCCGGCCGACCGGCTTCTGGTTGAACATCGTGTAGAAGGTGACGGTCTGCCGCACGGCCTGCGGAGTGAGACCGAGGATCTGCCCCACTTCGCGCTGGGTCTCCTCGCTCAGCCAGCCCTGATCCCCCTGCGCCACGTGGAGCGCCGGGATGAGGGCGGACTGATGGGTCTCATAGACGCTCTTGAGCGACTCGATCTTCTGTCGCGCTTCCGCCGAGAGCACGGCTCAGTTCTCCACGTTCGGGAACTGTGCGGACTGGGTGGGAAAATCCTTCCGGAGCGGATGGCCCAGCCAGCCGTCGGGCGTCAGAAGCCGCTCGAGGTTGGGGTGTCCGGCGAAGACGACCCCGAACATGTCGAAGACCTCGCGCTCCATGAAGTTCGCCCCGCGCCAGAGCGTTGTCGCCGTCTGGACGCTCTCCCCCTCGTCCACCCACACCTTCACGAGAATCCGCCGGTTGAAGGTGGGCGAATAGAGGATGTAGACGACCTCGAACCGGGGCTCGCCGGGCTGGCGATGATTCAGCCGGTCCACCGCGGTGATGTCGGTCAGGTAGTCGTAGAGGAGGTCCGGCTCCTTCCTGAGAAAGAGGAGCGCATCCGGGATCGCGCCGCGGTCCAGCCAGACCGAGAGCTCGCCGCGGAAGCTCTGCTCGTTCTTGTAGGCGCCCACGAGCTTGGACTTGAGCCTGGCGACCACCATCTCCTGGTCGGGCGAGAGCGGGTCCAGCTCGTCCGTGAACGGAACGATCAATCCCATTCCAGAGCGCCCTTCCCCCAGACGTAGATCAGCCCGATGAGGAGGATTCCCACGAACACCCCCATCTCGACCAGGCCGAAGATCTTGAGCTGCTTGAACACGATCGCCCAGGGATAGAGGAAGACGGTCTCGATGTCGAAGACGATGAACAGCATCGCGACCAGATAGAAGCGCGTGTGGAAGCGCTCGCGCGCGCTGCCGACGGGGGTGATGCCGCACTCGTAGGCGCCCAGCTTGGCCGGGTCGTAGACCCGCTTGCCCAGGAAATGCGACATGAGCAGCGTGAATACGGCGAAGCCGATCCCCACGACCAACATCATGAGGATGGGGATGAACGCGGCAGTCGAATTGGGATCCACGTGGCTCAACGGAACTCCTGCGCTCGCCGTGGGATCGGGGGCTCCGGCCGGAGCCGCCTCAAACCATCCCGAGTTCGTGAAAAAAGGTGCTAATCAAGGCAGGATAAAAACTTGGGAGCTACGGTGTCAAGCCACTTTCTCGAAATGGGCCTTGCCCTCGGCCCCCGAGATCCGGATCGCGAGGTGATCGGGATCGTGCTCCAGGAGGAGGAGCCAGTTCTGGCGTATGGCGTCGCGGAAGATCGAGCGCTTGGTCTCGAGCGTGGTGAGCGGGAAGACGTCGAAGCCCATGACGAAGGGGAGCGGCAGGTGCCCCACCGTCGGGAGGAGGTCCGCGCAGTAGAGCGCGCGTGATTCCGGCAGGTCGAAGAAGACCCCCTGGTGCCCGCGCGTGTGCCCCGGAAGCGACCGCATCGTGACCCCGGGCAGGATCTCGATGTCCTCGTCGTGCAGCACCAGCTGTCCCGCCTTCTCGATCGAGACGAAGTTCTGGGAAAGGTAGGACGCGCGGGTTCGCTCGTTCGGGTGCGTCGCGTCCTCCCACTCCTGCCGTCTTACGAGATAATGCGCGCGCGGGAACGTGGGGCGCACGGCGCCGTCCTGGCCTTTCATGGTCCCGCCTCCGCAATGATCGAAATGCAGGTGCGTGTAGGCGACCGTGGTGATGTCGCCGGGAGCCACTCCGATCGCGGCCAGGTCCTCGATCAGAGACTCGGGGTGCTCCACCGCGAAGATGTCGCGGAATTTCGGATCGTCCTTCGTGCCGACGCCCGCGTCCACGAGCACGCGCTGCCCGTTTCCTTCGATGAGGAGGCAGTTCATGGCGAGCTGGATGCGGTTTCGCTCATCGGCCGGCGCGACACGGTTCCAGAGCACCTTGGGGACGACGCCGAACATGGCGCCGCCATCCAGGCGGAACCTGCCGCCGGAGAGGTAGTGGACCTTGTAGGGTCCGATTTCGAGAGCCTTCGAGGAAAGGATGCCGGAGTGCCTCATAAGCCGAGTTCTGTCGGATTTCTCCGTGGCGACCATTTCTCTGGGACGTCCGTTGCCGGACGCCTCAAGCAACCTACCCGGGAGTCAAGCGAGGCGGGCCACCTCTCCTCCCCTATTTGGTCTTTCTCCGAGCGGGGTTTACCGAGCCGGAGGCGTCACCGCCTCCGCTGGTGCGCTCTTACCGCACCGTTTCACCCTTACCCCGCGCTTGCGCGCGTGGCGGTTTGTTTTCTGTGGCACTTTCCCTGGGATCGCTCCCGCTGGGGGTTACCCAGCACTCTGCCCTGTGGAGCTCGGACTTTCCTCAGGCCGCGCAAGCGCGGCCCGCGGCCGCCTGTGGCACTCCGGACAGCCGTTCCTGCCTGTTACGCTGCGATTAGAGTAGTGGGATCGGGGTGAAGATTCAACCCACCGCGTCCAGTGCCTCGTTCGCCAGCTCGTCGGCGCGAGCGTTCTGCTCGCGACGGACATGGCGGATCCGGTACTTCGGGACGGCATTCAGGAGCATCACGACCTGCCCGTGAAGGCTCTGAAGCCTGGGCTCCTTCACCTTGTACTCCCCGTTGAGCTGCTTCACCACCAGCTCGCTGTCCAGGCGGAACTCCGCCTCCTTGGGGCGCACCTCTTTCAGATATTCCAGCGCCGTGATGAGCGCTTGATACTCGGCCTCGTTGTTGGTTCGGACGCCGAGCGCGCGGGAAGCCTCGTAGACCGTGCGCCCGTCTTCATCCTCGATCACGACGCCGATCGCGGCCGGGCCGGGATTGCCTCGCGCCGCTCCATCCGTGTGCACGATGTATTTCATGCGGCGAGCCTACGGGTCGCCGGTTGGTTTGACAAGGACGGCGTCGCGGGCGAGAATGGCGAACCGGCCTCCATCGTGCCGTAGAAAGGATTGGTCGATGCAGCGCTCCAGCCCCAATGACGTGGACTTGATCCTCCACCTCTACGAATTGCGCCGTGATCCCGAGCTGCGCCGCGCCCGCGCCTTCATGCTCACCGAATTCAATCCCAAGAGCTGGGAGGAAGTCCGGCCGCACTATCTCACCGGCGACGAGGTGGACCGCCATTTCCGGATGGCGACCTCCTACTGGGAGATGGTCGCCGCGTTCGTGAACCGCGGCCTCCTCGACGAGGATCTCTTCTTCGACACGCACGGCGAGGACATGGTCGTGTGGAAGAAGGTCGAGCCGATCATCGTGGGGGCGCGAAAGCACATCCGCCCCACCTGGCTCTGGAATCTCGAGCGCATGGCGCGCCGCCATCTGGAGTGGCGCGAGCGCACGTACAAGTCCGCGAACACGACCATCAAGGCAGGATCGAAGCTCGGCGCGAAGAAGCCCCGCCCACGGTGAGCAGCACGTTCGGAACGCTTCTTCGCGTCACCACCTTCGGCGAGAGCCACGGCCCGGCCGTCGGCGCGATTCTCGACGGCTGCCCTCCCGGGATTCCCCTGACCGCCGAGGTGGTCCAGCGCGATCTGGACCGGAGGCGTCCCGGCCAGAGCGCCATCACGACGCAGCGCAAGGAGCCCGACAAGGTCGAGCTCCTTTCCGGCGTCTTCGAAGGCGTGACGACTGGCGCCTCGATTGCGCTGGTCGTGCGGAGCGTCGATGCGCGGCCCGCCGATTATTCCAACCTGAAAGATCTGTTCCGTCCCGGCCACGCCGACTACACCTACTGGAAGAAATACGGCGTGCGCGACTATCGCGGCAGCGGCCGTTCCTCGGGCCGCGAGACCGTGGGACGCGTCGCGGCGGGCGCCGTGGCGCGGCTGATCCTGGGCAGTATTGGCGCGCGCGTGCAGGCGTACACGGTCCAGGTCGGCGACATCGTGGCGGAAAAACGCGATCTGGAGTTCGCCGAGGAGAATCCCGTCCGCTGCCCCGACCGCGAGAAAGCGCCTCTGATGGAGAAAGCGATCCTGGCGGCGCGCGAGGCCGGCGATTCCCTGGGCGGCGTCGTGGAGATCCGCGCGGAGGATGTCCCGGCGGGCCTGGGCGACCCCGTCATGGACAAGCTGGAGGCCGTGCTCGCGTGGGGGCTCATGTCGATCGGCGCGGTGAGGGGATTCGAGATCGGAGACGGGTTCGCGGCTTCACGGCGGCGCGGCTCCGAGATGAACGACCGCATGACGCCCGGCGGGTTCGCCTCGAACCATGCGGGCGGAATCCTCGGCGGCATCTCGACAGGCGAGCCCATCGTGTGCCGGATCGCCGTCAAGCCTCCATCCTCGATCGCGATTTCGCAGAAGACGGTCGACGTCCAGGGCAAGGAGCGCGATTTCGCGATCTCGGGCCGGCATGATCCCTGTCTCTGCCCCCGCGTGGTGCCCGTCGCCGAGGCCATGACCTGCCTCGCCCTCGCCGACGCGCTCCTGCGCCAGCGCGCCATCGAGCCCTGGGTGAAAAAGGTCGAGGATCCTCTGCACAAGGCTCGCGCTTGATCGAGCGCATCCGCACCCGCATCTCCGATCTCCTCCAGATTCACTTCCCCATCATGCAAGCGGGCATGATCTGGGCCTCCGGCTACAAGCTCGCGGTCGCCTGCGCCGAAGCCGGGATCCTGGGCACGATCGGATCCGCCGGCATGAATCAGGAGCTCTTCCGCTCCCAGATCCGGAAAGCCAAGTCGCTCACGAAGAAGCTCTTCGCGGTGAACATTCCCCTTCTGCGCGCCGACGCCGCGGACCTGCTCGAGATCGCCCTCGATGAAGGCATCGAGGTGATCGTCACCAGCGCCGGGAATCCCGCCGTGCTGGGGCCGCGCATCCGGAAGGCTCCCGGCGTCCTCTGGATCCACGTCGTGCCCAGCGTGAAGCACGGGCTGAAGGCCCAGGACGCGGGCGCGGACATCGTGGTGGGCGAGGGATTCGAGGCCGGCGGCCATAACGGGGTGGATGAGATCACGACCCTGGCCTTGATCCCCCAGCTCGTGGATGCGCTGTCGGTTCCGGTGGCCGCCGCGGGCGGAATCGCCGACGGGCGTGGGTTTTTGGCCGCACTGGCTCTGGGGGCTGAAGGCATCTCCGTGGGCACACGGTTTGCGTGTACCCATGAGTCGTCGTCCCATCCGAACTACAAGCAAGCAGTTGCTGCCTCGAACGACGCGGCGACCGTGCTATTTGCAAAGCGCATCGCTCCAGTTCGCGCTATCAGGAATCCGTGGGTGGAGCGGGTGCGTCAGGCGGAAGCCGCAGGGGCGACGCGCGAGGAGCTGGAGAAGGTCTACGGGCACTCCCATTCCCGCAAGGGAATCCTCGAGGGAGACGTCGAGGAGGGTGAGCTCGAAGCAGGTCAATCGTGCGGGCTGATCCGCGACGTCCCCAGAGCGGCCGAGGTCGTGCGCCGGTTCGTTGAAGAGTACGAGCGCGACCTGGACCGAATCAGGAGATTCCAGCCATGAAGAACAGGAACGGGAAGAAGGAGAAGCAGGGAAATCACTCCAAGAACCCCAACACCGCGGTGATGTCCGGCGTCACGACCGCCGTGCGGCCCTCGGGAGTCGCGACTGCGACGCGTCCCGGAAACCCTTCGGTGGGGAACCGACAGCCCAATGCCCCGGGAATGCAGAAGCCCATGGGAACGGGAACGAAGCCGCCGATGGTGCCCGGAGCGAAGGCGCCCGCGGGACCAGCCATAAACCATACCGAAGCGGCGCGCTCGGCTCAGGCGGCAATCCTGAAGGATCCGGCGAATCCCGAGAACTACGCCGCGCTCGCGGGAGCCCTGCGCATGCTCGCGCAGTTCCTACGCACCCGGAACCCCGAAGGCGCGGACAACCTGTGCAACATGGCATGCGCCGCTGCCTGGGAGGCGAAGCGCCGCTCCACGCCGGCGCTGACGTCCGGGCGCACCAAGCAGGAGGTCAAGATTCTGACCGCCTGGCTGCGCACGAAGAATCACCTGACGCCGGAAGCTTCCGACGGCATGATGGACACGATTCACTCGGAGTATCTGAGCAAGGCGATCGACGGCACGACCCCGCTTCCTCTCGTCACGGGGCTGCCCTAAGCGAGCGAGTCGAACCGGCTCACTCCTCTTCTTCGCGAACCTTCCGCCCACCGAGCATGTCCGCTCGCGTGGGCGGTCCGTTTACCGGCAGGATCTGCCTCGGACGCACCTATACCTCCCTCGCGCCGGCAAGCGCCGCGATCGCGCTCAGGATGGCGCCGCGCTCGCGCGGCCCGTCGTAGCGCACCCGGTTGATGAAGATGGTCGGCGTACCGTTCACCCCGTCCGTGACCCCGCGCCGGAAGTCCTGCCTCACCTCGGGCAAGTGAACGTGGGCCTCCATCTCGCGATCGAACCGGCGCATCTCCAGGCCGATTCCATTCGCCATCACGCGAAGAGAGTCGATCTCGAAATTCGGCTGATTGGCGAAGAGCGCGTTGTGCATCTCCCAGAACTTGCCCTGCGCACCCGCGGCCTCCGCCGCCTCGGCCGCGATCAGGGAACGCGGGTGGACCGTCGTGACGGGAAAATGGCGGTAGATCAGCCGGATCGCGTCCGGATTCTCGTCGACGATTCCTTCGAGGACCGGCGCCGCCATGGCGCAGTACGGGCACTCGAAGTCTCCGTATTCGAGGAGGGTCACGGGAGCGTTCGGATCGATCATGCACCAATCCGCGTCCGTGATCGGAGTGCGCTGCATTCGATCGTCACGCACGGCGCACCTCCTTGGACGCGCCCTGGATCTCTTCCAGCGCGTCGAAGATGATGTTGATGCCGGGCGCCACGGCCGGGTTCTCCGCGACCCAGGAGCTGCGGAGGGCGCCGGAGCCGTCGATGAAGAAAAGCGCGCGATTGCTGATGCCGTGCTCCTCGAGGAAGACGCCGTACTTGCGGGCGACCTCGCCATGCGGCCAGAAGTCGCTCAGGAGCGGGAAGCTGATGTGCTGCTGCTGGGCCCAGGCCTTGTGGGACCACACGTTGTCGACGCTGATGGCGAGAATCTCCGCGTTCTGGCCGCGGATGTCCTCGATGGTCTCCTGGATGATCGCGAGCTCGTTGGTGCATACCGGCGACCAATCGGCCGGATAAAAGGCGAGAACGACGTTCTTGCCGCGAAAGTCTTTCAGGTTCACCTGCTTCTTGTTGCCGTCGGGTAACGTGAACTCGGGGGCGGGCGTGTTGGGCTGGGGAGTCTGGGCCATCGTGGCCTCCTTCTCGCGGGGTGTGTGGTGCGGACGTACCTTGCGTCTCCTTGTCCGCCGGGACGATCCCCATGAGCCTAGCACCCATCGCCTGAGGCAACACCAGCCTTCGTGAACGCTTGTGCAATCCAATTCCCGCACGTAAGCTGCGCCCCTCATGAACGGCCAGGAACGCGATCGATCGTGTCTCGAGGGGATGCGCACGGGGGACACCCGCGCGCTCGAAGAACTCTACGAGCGCCATAACGGCCTTCTCTATTCCGTGGTCCTGCGCATCCTTAGAGAGGCGCAGGGCACGGAACAGGTTCTACGGGAGTCCTGGCTCCAGATCTGGCGCGGGCCGGGCGGGTACAACGTGGCGCGGGGGAACGTGGGAGCGTGGCTCCTGACCGTGGCGCGAAACCGGGCCATCGCTTGGCTCAAGAGCGATGGGTTGCCTCAGCGCGCCGAGCCGGCCGCGGGAGGTGACGTACCCGCCCCGACGGAGGACGCATCGGCGAACGCGGCGCACCGGCAGATGAGCGAGCGGGTCCGCCGCGCCCTGGACGTCCTGGGCCCGCAGCACCGGCAGGTTCTGGAGCTGGCCTATTTCGGAGGACTGACCCAGGGCGAGATCGCGGACCGGCTGAACACGTCGCCGGGCACGATCAAGTCGTGGTCACGGCAGGCGCTCGTCCGCATCGGCGATCTCGTTCCTCACGAGGATTGGACGTGACCCCACACACCGAAGAGATCCTCGAGCGCTGCACCGGCTACGTTCTCGGCAACCTCAGCGATACCGAGCTAGGGGCGCTCGAGGCCCATCTCAAGGAAGGATGTCCAGCCTGCGAGGCCGAGATTCATCGCCTCGGACGGGGCGCCTGGGCATTCGCGGCCGCCACTCCGCGGCTTCTCGAGCCTTCTCCAATGAGAACGCGCATTCTCGAAGGCGTGTTGCGGGAATCCAGGGAGCGCGAGGTGAAAAAGGGACAACGGGAGGGACGGCGCGCACCGATTCCCTTCCCGCGCCGGCGTTCCACACCGGTATTTGGATGGCTCGCCTTTCTGGCAGCGGTGGTGTTCGCGGTGTCCTGTGTCATCGAGTGGCGCGCGGCGTCACGGATGCAGCGCGAGCTGTCGGCTGCTGGGGAGGAAGTGACGCGGCTGAACGGAGAGATCCAGAGCGAGCGTCAGTGGACGGCCATAGCCACGGCGCCCCAGACGCGTGTGATCCAGCTTGCACCGACTCCGGCGGGATGGGCGCAGTTTGGGGCGACGCCGCCGCACGTGCGGGTGACTTACGATTCCGCGACGCGTCAGGCGATCATCTCGGCGTCTGGTCTCGCGGCGCCGCCGGGGAAGGATTACCAGCTCTGGGCGATCACCAACACAGGCCCTGTGGGTCTCGGTCTCCTGCACGCCGATCGCGACGGCCGGGCAACGATCCGGCTCCCGAATGCGGGCGACCCCTTCACGCTCTCGGCCTTCGCTATCTCATTGGAGAACGAAGGCGGCGCTCCAACGCCGACGGCACCGGCCGGGCCGGTGGTGATGGCGGGGAAGTCAGGCACGTAGCACCGTTCGGCGAGGGTTCACGCAGGAGAGCCGGCTTACCTGATAGAATCAAGGAACTCTCCAACGTCTGTCTTGAGTAGCTCTTCCTTAGAAATCCGGCGTGCTATCAGCCAGTTTTCCGCCTTCGCCCACGCAGGATCGACTTCACCCAATCGTTCATACGGTTCTAATGCTCTGTATTTGTCGCCCTTAACTGCCTTGATAGCGTGATCCGGCAAGTAATTCTCAAATGCGCGGCGTTTGGTTGCGTGAACTCGGAATCCAAGGCTCCTGCAATCGTTCATGAATTGTTTACGGCCTTCAGGGAGTTTTGCTCCTTCCTCTGTAGTCTCACTATCGATCAGTACCGAGACAGATTCCGTAATGCGCTTTAGCTCCCCTAACTCAACACTGCGTCCGCGAGTAATCGTAGATTCCCCTCCGAGATGCAGGACCACTACCTCATGGTCGCGGCCAAGGAGACGAAGCAGTTGTTGGACCGTTTTCACTTCCGAGGGTCCTTCCACCATTAGCAGGTGCATGAACCCTAGCTCTCGAAAAGTCGAGAAGCTAAGCTCACCTGCGAATTCAGCGTAGTTTGGGGTTCTCTCGAATGGCGAGACGATTGTGCCTTCGGCGCTCGGCGAGAATGTGAATATCCTGTCTGCGACCGCTCTTGCGAGACCGATTGAGTGGGTTGCGAACACCACAATGCCGGTTGACGTATAGGAGGCAAGGCTTGTCAGGAAATCGATCTGCAGTGATGGATGGAGGTTCAGTTCTGGTTCATCGAGCAGAATGAGCGCAGGTCGTTTAATGGCGGCGTTGGCAAATAGAATCACGAACTGACTCAGGCCAGCGCCAAGATCATTCAAACGGTAAGGCCTCCCATCCACTACCACGTCAAGTGTCTTTCCGTCAGCGGAAGCGTTGATCTCCAGCGAACGGAACCCAAAAATGTGGCGGATGTCATCCGTAATTCGCTGGATTGCGATCTTTGTGTTCCTGGCGTCGCCCGTTTTCCATTGATTCCACAGGGCAACAAGGCTCGTACCAATTGCGAGATCGTAGTAGTTGCCGGACCCTTCGTTGATTGCATTTCTGAAGGCCGGGGCAAAGAGGCACGCATTCAGACCCGTAAAGAGTTCCATAAAGGGCGTGATGCATAGGCTTCGTCCGTATCGGTCGACTATGCCCGTTCCCTCTGCACGCACCGGGTTCGGATCGTGAGGCATAAGGCCGAGACTGCCTCGCCAAACGAGAGGATTGCTCTTCCCAGCCTCGAGCGAAACGGACTTTAGATAAGGCTCCGTGGGCGAACTCCGCAACTGCAAGTCCACTCCCAGTGATCGTTGTGTGTAGTCGCTGACAATATCCTCAACGTCGATGAGAGCCCGCGGCCTGCCTATGCCACGCGCGTACTCTGGGTTGCTGGAAAACTGAGCTAACACCGACGGGTTCTGAAGTTCGACCCAAAGCGGTTGAAATTCGTAGAGGAACTTGAGGTATGCCGACTTTCCGGAATTGTTCGGCCCAACTAGAGCCGTGAATCCAGGCCCGAGTTCGATCGTAGCCGGTCGCGTATCTGAGAAACACCTGTAGTTCTTGAGCGTAATGCCAAAGGTGGAGTTCAATTCTCTGGCCCTTCCCCGGAAGGGTTCAAGAGACGGAGCATTGCAGGATGAATGCTGGGGCTTGCGGCGATCAGTTGGCGACCGTCAAGTGCGGGACTTCGACCCCGGTAATCGGAAACCTCACCGCCCCCCTGCATGACTATTACCATTCCAGCCGCCATGTCCCAGGGACGGAGGCCGCCCTCCCAAAATCCATCCGTACGACCGACGCCAACCTTGGCGATCGCCAGGGCTGCTGAGCCGGCGCGGCGGACGGCTTGGGCAGTGCGAAGGAAGCGACCGAAGGGTCCGAGGTTGTTTTTCTCGGGATCCGGCTCGGTGCCGACATCGTACCCGAACCCGGTCGCGAGGAGCGCCTGCTCCAGCTTGTCCACCTTCGTCACGCGCCGCTGCTGGCCGTTGAGCGTGGCTCCCCCGCCCTTCCGCGCGGCGTACATGTCGTCCAGGAGCGGGTTGTAGACGGCACCGACGACCAGCTCTCCAGCAACCTGAAGCGCAATCGACACCGAGAAGACCGGGTACTCGTGCGCATAGTTCACGGTGCCGTCCAGCGGATCGATGATCCAGACGCGGTCCGACTCCCCCGTCCCGGCCTCGCGGCCCCGCTCCTCGGCCCAGAACCCATCGCCCGGGAACCCCGCGCGCAGGCGGCCGATGATCCGCTCCTCGGAACGGCGATCCATCTCCGTGACGAGGTCGATGCGCCCCTTGTATTCGACTGCCTGGGATTTCCCGAAGTTTTCTTTGAGGAGGGCGCCGGCCTCGCGCGCGACCCGCATGCAGAGCTCGAGCTCGCGCTCGAACGTCGCGGTCATTCCGATGTGGCAGCCCTGTGGACTTCCGGCACGCTTGCCTCGGAGTGCTGGCCATCGTCCGCGGCTGCCTCCGTGCGCTGGTCCTGGTACTGGAGCTCGTACAGACGCGCGTAGATCCCGCCGCGCGCCAGCAATTCCTCGTGCGTGCCTTGCTCGCGCAGCTCGCCGCGATGCATGACCAGGATGCGGTCGGCGTCCAGAATCGTGCTCAACCGATGCGCGATCACGAGCGAGGTGCGTCCTTCCAGCAACCGGCGCAGCGCTTCCTGGATCACGCGCTCGGTCTCGACGTCCACGCTCGAGGTCGCCTCGTCCAGGATCAGGAGGCTCGGGTCGTAGTGGAGCGCCCGGGCGAAGGCCAGGAGCTGCCGCTCGCCCATCGAGAAATAGACGCCCCGCTCGCCGACCTCTTCCTCGAGCCCGCGCGGCAGCCGGCTCAACATCCGCCCGCCGCCGATCTCCTCCAGCGCGCGCTCGGCCTCGGCCGCGTCACGCTCCCGCGCCCCGAACCTCAAGTTCTCTCGCACCGAGCCCGCGAACAAGAACACGTCCTGCAATACGAGCCCGATCTGACGCCGCAGCGCCCGCCCCTCGATCTCACGGATGTCGCGCCCGTCCACGCGAATCGAGCCGCGCTGGAATTCATAGAACCGGGTCAACAAGTTCGCGATCGAGCTCTTTCCAGCTCCGGTCGCGCCGACCAGCGCGACCTTCTCGCCGGGCGCGATCCGGAAAGAGATGTCGCGCAGCACGAAGTCGTCGTCCTTGTAGGCGAACCAGACTCGATCGAACTCCACCCCGCCGCGCAATCGTCCGACCGGGGTCGGGCGCTCGGGCTCAGGGACGGCAGGCTTCGTATCCAGGAGATCGAAGATCCGCTCGGAGGCGACCATGGCCGACTGGAACACGTTGTACTTCTCGCTAAGATCGCGGACCGGCTGATAGAAACGCTCCGAATACTGCAAGAAAGCCACGACCACGCCGAACGTCACCGTGCTCCCGAGAATCCCCAGCCCTCCGTACCAGACGATGAGCGCGAGGGCGATGGCCCCGATGAACTCCACGGTCGGGAAAAAGACCGCGTAGTAGAAGAGGTTTTGCAGATGCGCCTGCAGATGATCCTTGTTCGCGCGGTCGAAGCCGCGGAATTCCTTCGCCTCGACGTTGAAGAGCTTCACCACCTCCACTCCCTGAAGATGCTCCTGCAAATACGCGTTGATCCGCGCCAGCCGCGTCCGCACCTTGCGGTAGCTCACCCGCACCTTGGCCCGGAAGATCGCGGTCGCGATCACGAGCAGCGGCACCGTCGTGAAGGTCACGAGAGCCAGCTTCCAGTTCAAGAGAAGCATCGCGCCCACGATGCCGGCCAATAGAAAAACATCCCCGATCACCGCCACCACTCCCTGCGCGAACAGCTCGTTCAGGGTGGAAACATCCTGGGTGACCCGCGTCAGGATCCGTCCTACCGGGCGCGTGTCGAAATAGCTTGGCGTCAGGGTCTCCACGTGGCGGAAGATCTCGAGCCTCAAGTCCTGCATGGCGCGCTGGCCGACCATCGACATCGTGTACGTCTGCCAGTAACGGAGCCCGAACGCGACCATCAGGACCAGGACGTACAGCATCGACAGTGTGATGAGCCCCTTGATCGCCACCGCCGGCACCGGTCCGATTCCGTGCATGGGCTTGACGTAAGTGTCGATGGCGACCTTCGTGATGTAGGGTCCGGCCACTTCCAGGAGCGAGATCGCGCCCAGCAACAGGACGGAGAGGATGATCTCTCTCATGTACGGCCTCAGATACCGGACGAGGCGCTTCGCCAGGCCGTGGTCGTACACCGCGCCCACCTTCTCCTCTTCGTGCCCAAAGGGTTCCCAGGGCGCGCTCACAGCGCCTCCAGCTCTTCCACCATCTCCTCGCGATGG
>Ga0137409_10003656_pt1 | contig 16239 bp, 18 predicted proteins | sample CZODoug1_16funga_FD_122059 | JGI IMG/M metagenome (GOLD analysis project Ga0137409, IMG submission 122059) | Vadose zone soil fungal communities from Angelo Coast Range Reserve, California, USA - CZODoug1_16fungal (Hybrid Assembly) | ecosystem: Environmental > Terrestrial > Soil > Vadose zone... | reverse complement strand
ATCGTCGCCGCCGATGTTGCACCATCTACTGACGTTGTAAGTCCAATCGACACACCCACCCCTGAAACTGCCACCCCCGACTTTTCTGACGGCGTGATGGTCGCGCTGCCGTTGGATGACGACACTGCGCAGCAACTCGCCGTGCCGGGTGGCTTGGACCCGTCCGAGATGCATGTGACTCTCGCCTACTTGGGCAACACGGGCGACTGCCCGGTAGACGCGGACGGCCTCGCGGAACTGGTCGCGGAGTGGGCCGCCGACCAGCAGCCACTGTCCGGTGAGGTCAGTGGCCCGGCGACGTTCGAGGGCAGCGACAACGCCGACAACCCGGTACAGGTGGCCCTAGCTGACGTGCCCGGGTTGAGCGAGGCCCGTAACTCCCTCGTGGACCATCTCGGCAGTAACGGCGTCACGGTGAACGGGGACCACGGATATACCGCCCACATTTCCCGCGCGTACTCCGCTGACCCGGTGTCGACCGACGGCCTCGGCGGCACCCCTTTGGACTTCGGCCAGGTAGGGGTGTGGCACGGCACCGACCAACGCAACATCCCGCTAGGCCCGGTCACAGCCGCGTTCAACCCGTCGGAGTCCCGCGACCCGACAGGGAAATGGACTGCCGGCGGCGGGTCCGCATCCCAAAACAAGGCCCTAGAAGCGAACCGGAAAACGACCGCCCCGCATGCCGCACCGACCGCGAAAACGGTGGTGACGAAGCCATACAAGTCCCCGGCCGGTGGCGGCGGGGGTGGTGGTGGCGGTTCGGCTGCGGCGAAGAAAGCTACCGCCGCTAAGAAAGCCGCCGCATCGAAGGCCGCGCAAGTGCAGAAGACGGCGTTACGTGACGCGGTAGCGGCGAAAGAAAAAGCGGCATCGGCGGCTGAGACAGCGTTGCATCAAAAGTTCAACGACGCGCAAGCCGCATCGCTACTGGGTGAGCAGCAGCACCGCATCGACTACATGCGGAAATACGCGGCCGCATCCCCGGCGCAGCGGAAAGCTATGCGGGTAGCGGAAGCACAACGACGCCTCGCCTGGCAAACCCGACGCGCGGAAGCCGCCGCTAAGGAAACGGCACGGCATACGGCCGCGACGAAAACGAACACCGCTAGCAAGACGAAACTGGACGCCCAGTTGAAAGCGCAGATCGCTGCTATTGACGCGCAGTTGGCTAAGCAATTCCCGTCTGCCGGCACACCGACGCCACCTCCGGTGAAGGCACCTGTGAAGGCCAGCGTCGAGCCAGTGGTGGCGGATGCCGTCGCACACACCCGGACCCCTAGGCAACTAGAGGAGTATTGGGTGCACGGTGCTGGTGCGGCGAAAATTCGGTGGGGTGAGGGTTCCGATTATTACCGATGTGTCGGTCAACTTTCGAAGTATGTTCATAACGAACATGTCGTCAAGGGTCAGTGTAATTCACTGCATAAGATCGCAACCGGTTTGTGGCCGGCTACCCACGACAAGCTTTTGCACGGAGGGAAGTAGGCCATGACGATCTCAATCTTCCGGGAGACGGACCCGCTCAAGCTTGACGAGCCGCTGATCGCACTGGTCGCGGCTGGCGGCCCGATGGCACCTCCCCGGGACTGGTTCACCCCCCCGGAGATGCTCCGCGCAACGCCGATCCAAGTCCTACCGAACGGGAGGGTGTACGGCCATATCGCGGCATGGGCGGGCACCCCCCACATCGGCCTGCCGAACAACACTCGCCCGCCTAAGTCTCGCAGCAATTATGCGTATTTCCGTACGGGGGTTGTGGCGACCGCTGACGGCTCAGATCAGCCGGTCGGGCAGTTGACCCTAGCCGGCGGCCACGCCCCGCTGTCCGCTGATGCTGGCCGTGCCGTGCAGCATTACGACGACACCGCATCGGCGATCGCTGACGTGAACGTCGGGGAGGACCGTAACGGCATTTGGGTTGCTGGCGCAGTCCGGCCTGATGTGACTGACGGGCAGGTGCGAGCCTTACGCGCGTCAGCACCTAGCGGCGACTGGCGTGTCATCAACGGCGGCCACGAACTGGTGGCGATCTGCCAGGTGAACGCACCGGGCTTCCCGATTCCACGGGCTGAATGCATGGTCGCTGGCGGGGCCGTGACGGCCCTTGTCGCGGCGGGCGCTCAGCACATGTTCATGCTGCGGATGGCTGACGCGCTGCTACCGGAGCACATTCTGGCAGCCGTAGATGCCCGGGTGGAACACCAGTTGACGAAGCGGGAGTTGCGGGCCCGTATCGGCCGGTGACCCCGGATCGTTAACCACACGGAGGTGATCTTGCCGTGTCGTTACGATCTTGCCGGGCGGTTAACAGGATATTCTGCATACGCGCATGCAGTACGCGCACCAACACTTACAGACTGTTAGGGGTGCCGGGTGCGTGGCTACGATGAGAAAACAGGATGACTGTGTTGTCCGACGTGATCCCCACCGTGGCCGGTGGTGTTTTCGGTTCGGGTCTAGTGGTGTACGGGGTCCGGTCCGTGTTTTATGCGGACAAACGGCAGCAACGCGCAGGTGAAGATCAGCAGAAGCAACTCACCGCAGTGCAGGAACGTCTGGATTTGTCCCGGTCACGGGTTGACACGTTGGAGTCGGAGAACGCGAAACTCCACGACGAAATCAACGACATCAAGATGCGGGTGGCGGTAGCCGAATCCCATGCAGAGGGCCTGAAAGTGGAGATCACGTGGCGGGAGCGGGAAACCCTCCGGTTAGAGACGGAGATCGCCCGGCTGCAAACGGAGATTGCTAGATTAGAGTCCGAGCTGACGAAGCTGCGGAGGCGTGGTGACGACGCGAACCGAAACGAACGGGCTCCGGAGGAAACGCCGTAGAGCCGCCGCTGCTGCCGTGGCGGGCGGGGTGATTCTGATTGCGTGGATGTCGTGGCTGACGGTGCGGCACACCACGGACGTGTCCGCGAAGGACAGTGCCCTGTCAGGGAAAACGTCTGCCGTGGCTTCGGCCTCAGCGGTCGGATCAGTCGCCAACCAAGGGAAGGCACTCGCCAGTAACGTCACAGATGAGTGTCAATCAGCGGTGTTCCGCCGCGCTAACCCCGCGATCTGTGTCCAAGCTAGCGTGCTAGCTACCGCCACCCCGAGTGTCATCCCCGGCCCGCAAGGTCCGTCTGGTGCGACCGGTCCGGCCGCGAACCAGTCGCAGATTCAAAACGCAGTGAACACTTACCTAGTGCTGCATCCGCCGCCGATCGATTACACGGTGTTGCGAGCATTCGTGAACAGTTACCTATCCACGCACCCGGCGCCGTCCGGTCCTGTCGGTTCACCCGGGCAGTCCGGTGCGAGCGGCGAACCGGGAAACCCGGGCACGCCCGGTTCGAGTGGCCTCAGCGGCTTGAACGGCGATCCCGGTAAACCAGGTGACCCGGGGGTCGACGCCCCGAAAGTTGTGGGGATCACGGCGAGCGCAGATGGCCAGTCGCTGGTATTCACATTCGATAAGGGCACTCCGATAACAATGACTGTGCCTATTTCGCTGCCGGATGGCTGCCCGTCAACGATGACAGTGACCCCACCGGACCCGGGGGTGGTGGGGTCACCGGGGAATCCTTCCAGTCCGTACCCGGTTTGTGTCCCCACCGGATGATCGACGCGCTGCGCAGGTGGGCATTGTCGCGGTGGGCTACGGTCCTAGCGTTGCTTCTCGTGGCCGTAGCGGTAGCTCTGTTTATCGTGTCGATTGTGTCAGCGAACAACTATCAGCGGTGTGTCGCGGCGTGGGCCGATCAGTTCACGCAACGCAGCACCACCCTGTCCGCTGTGTCGATGGCCCGTAACAATGCGCTGGACGTGTTCGTCAGGTCTCTAGCGACACAGGATCAGGCACGGGAACGCGTCCTGTACAACGCCTACCTGAAAGCGTCAGACGAATACAACCGCGAGTTGAAGGCGAACCCGCCGCCGACACCCCCGAAACTCCGGTGCTAACGAACGCCGGTCGTACTGTGTGTTACCGTTCGTTCTGATTAAGAGGCGTGCTGCATACGGGGCTCCCCTCCAAAGTTGACCATCTGTCCTTTGGAGGCGTCGCATGACGGCACCAACCGACGGCACCGGCTACCAGGACAAGTTGGCCAACATCGCCCAACTGTCGAACGATGAACTGGCCGGGCTGGAAACTGAGATCGTCGCCGCTTTCGAGCAGGCTGACGGCAGCGATGACCTTGACGGCATGTCGTCCGCTGCTGACGCCCTTGATCAGGTTCAGGCTGAGGCGCAGTCCCGTGGCATCGACGTGTCCGACCCGGACGCCGACGGTGACGATGACGCGTCGCTGGAGCCGGGCGCTAACCCGGACGCCGCGATGGACATTGCTGCCGCCGTGACTACGGAGGAGACCCCCGTGGCTGAAGTGACTGAGCCAGCCCCCGACGTCCCTGTCGAGGCTGCCGGTGAGCAGCCCGTGGAGGCCGACGCAACCCCCGCTGGCGACGAGCCAGCAACCACCCCCGAGAACGACCCTGAGACTGCCGACACGACCGTGACGGCCGAGAACGAGGAGGAGGCCAAGGTGGACACTCCCAGTGTTCCCGAGGACCGTCAGCCGCTGGCAACCCCTGTCGCGGCGTCAAACGTAGTCATCGCGGCAGCGGATGTTCCGGACGTGTCGGCTGGCCAGCCGTTCACCGACCGCGACCAGTTCGTCAACGCGATGGTCGACAAGATCGGTGCCCTGCGCGACGCTGAGGGACGCGGCGAGCATGTCCGTGTCGCCTCGGTGAAGGCACCCGAGATGGATGATTCTCGGACGCTGCTCGCCGGGGACACTCTCGGCAACCAGGCGAAGATCGCGGAAGCTCTCGGTCACAGCCCCGCCGAGACGCAGGCGCTGATCGCGTCCGGTGGGTACTGCGCTCCGCTGGAGTCCCGCTACGACGTGTTCGGCGTGGGCAGCACCGCCCGGCCCTTGAAGGGCGCCCTGCCTGGTTTCCGGGCGCAGCGCGGCGGTATCCGCTGGATCACCCCGCCGTCGCTGGCTGGCGTGACCGGTTCCGCTGGCGTGTGGACCGCCGCGACTGACGCAACGCCGGGTGGTGCGACGAAGAACAAACTGATCGTCGCGTGCGGCGCTGAGCAGACCGTCGCGATTTCAGCGATCACGCTGGAGATGCAGTTCGGTAACTTCATGGCCCGCGCCTACCCGGAGATGGTGGCCCGCAACACGGATCTTGGGTTGATCGCTCAGGCCCGTCTCGCGGAGCAGACCCTGTTCGCGTCCATGGCCACGCTGTCCACGGCTGTCACGTCGGCCCTGCAGTTGGGTACGGCCCGGGACTTCCTGTGGGTGCTGGCCCGTGCGGCAGCGTCGTACCGGACCCGGCACCGCATGGACCCGGACGCCCAGTTGTCGGCGATCGTGCCGGCGTGGGTTCGGGACGCGATGCGCGAGGACGTGGCGTGGTCGCTGTCTCCCACCACGGACAACGTGCTCGCCGAGTCGGATCAGGCGATCCAGTCGTGGATCTCGGAACGCAACATCGACGTGACCTGGTACATGGACGATGCGTCGTTCGCTACCGCGCAGGCCGCTGGCGTGCTCGCCGACTTCCCGACGTCGTTCGTGTGGGAGATCTTCGCTCCGGGAACGTTCCTGTTCCTTGACGGCGGCACGCTGGACATCGGTGTGGTCCGGGATTCGACTCTGGTCGGCACGAACGACTACATCCAGTTCACGGAAAACTTCGAGGGTGTCGCGAAGGTTGGCCTGGAAGCACTGAAGGTCACCAGCACTACGCACGCTCGCGGTGCGACCTCGCAGACCGTTGCGGTCGCCTGATCCGGACGACGGGTGATGCCCCGCTCTCATGGGCGGGGCTAGCCAAAGAAAGGAGCAGGCATGGTCTGGGTGAGCGGGTCTAACGCCGACGAGTTGCTGAATTTGGATGATTTCCATCTCCTCAGCGTGGCAGGCAGCGGCAGCAACTGGACTATCACAGCGTCTGTGTTGGGGGTTAGCCAACGGCAACTGAAGGGGACTTGGGCCACCGAATCTGCGGCTCAGGACGCCGCACGCAAGTTGGTGGACTCCGTAGATCCGAGTACGTACTGACCGGAAGGAGGCTGACCAGTGTCGAATCTGTTTGACGTAGCGGATGTGGTGAACGGCGACGGCTCCTGGTCGGGCCTCGCCTACGACGTCACCTACCAGCATTCCGCTGAGCAACTGATCGTGCAGGACATCTGCACCCGGGCGAATGTCGCTCAGGTCGCGGGGGGCACGAACAACGCCCCGTCGATCCTGTACGTAATCCGGCCGTTCGGCGCGATGGTGTCCGCTCAGCGCCCCAACCGGTGCCTGAACCGGGACGACTTCCCGGGGATGGATGACTACGTCGCAGCGTTGCATGACGATCTGAAGTTGGAAGCGGTCCGGGTTGCGTCGTACGTGCTGTACAACGGCATCCCCGGTTGGGACTCCACCGCACCGTTCCTGTTGAACTCCGACGTTGACACGGTCACCGCGATCGCGAATGACACGCCCGCCACGGTCGCCGCCGTACTGGACAGGTTCTATGCGTTCGAGGTCGGCGAGAAACCGATCTTGCACATGGGGCTCACGTCGGCGATGAAACTGTCGTCGGGTAACGCCATGTCTCCGACACCGGAGTCGGGCGAGTTTTTCCTGACGATGGACGGCACCCCCGTTGTGGTGTCTCCCGCCTACCCAACGAACACAGTCGCGGCGACTGGCGCCGTGAAGGTCCACGCCGGGGACATCGGCGACCTAGACCCCATCTACCTGTACGCCACTAACCGAACCATGTTCGTAGCGAACATGGCGATGTCTGTTGAGTTCGACGCGTCCATCGCGGTCCGAGCAACCTAGGAAGAGAGAGCATCATGGCAGCTCCTGCGTTGACTGACCACGCGACTTCGGTTCGCGGGTATGCGATGCGCGTGTCGTCCCTGTCCGTGGCCGGCGCGCCGTTGACGGGCACGTCCGGCAGTGTGTGGGTTACGGGGCAGTTCCTGAACGTCACGTTCACCCCTGAGAATGAGGCCGGGGAGGACATCGCGAACAAGGCCGCCGACGGGTCGCTGTGCCAGATCCTGAAAACCCCCGACATTCTGAAGTACTACAACGTGCACCTGGAGATCTGCAACCCGGAACCTGAGCTGATCGTTCTGCTGGGTGGGGGTACGACGTTCACCAACCCGGGGTCTAGCCCGGTGACCGGGTATCAGTCGTTGCAGGCCGGGCAGCTGACCACGTCGGGTGTCGGTAACGGTGTCGGCCTCGAAGTGTGGTCCGGTGCCTACGTGAACGGTAAACCGGCGTCGACGAACCCGTACTGGGTGCATGCGTTCCCGCTGTGCACGCTCACGTTGACGGGTGACCGGGTGATTGAGAACGGGTTCATCGCGACCGTGTTCGAAGGGTACTGCTTCGGTAACGCGAACTTCTTCCCCGGTGGTGGTACCCCGGTGTTGCAGATCCCGACGGATAAGCCGTACCAGTCGGACCGGGTCGCCGCACTGCCGACGATCATCAACGGGTTCACGTCCTAGTCGGGGTGGCGCTGCCCCCTCCCCGTCCCCCCGCAGGGGCAGCGTTGCTCTTTGTCAGTGACGGCGACGGTACGGAAGGCGGTGCTTAACCCACGTGAGTACTCCCGTACCGTCGCCTGATCTGACGTTGGCCGCTACCCGCATTCTGTCTGGTCTGATGGGGTGGCGGTGGACGTGGCCTGCGCGGCGTGTGATCGACACGTACCGGGTGCCGTTCCAAACCCGCACCATCAGCTTGTACGGCCGCCCCGTCAGCGCTGTGCATTCCGTGAAGGGGCCTAGCGGGGATGTGCTGGACCCGGCGTTGTACCAGGTGAACAACGGCACCCAAATCTGGTTCCTGCAACCACAAGACTATTGGTGGCCGGGCGGCCTGTGGGATATCGCGGCGCCCCCACCGTGGTTCAACATGTCGTGGTACGGGACGGCGCAGCCACCCGGCGCACGGGACATCACGGTGGATTACACGTACGGGTCGCTGCCGCCGATTGATGTGCAGCGGGCGATCAGCCAGTTGGCGCAGCAGTTCGCGTTCGCGGAAGCGTGTGATTGGGAGAACTGCCAGTTGCCGGAACGGGTCACGTCCATCACGCGGGAAGGTATCTCCTATACGCTTATTGATCCGCAGGACTTCTTGGATCAGGGCAGGACCGGCTTGTACTTCGTGGATTTGGTGATCAAAACGTATGTGGGGACGAAAGCACGGGCGGGTGTCATGTCACCGGAGATTCCGCCGCCTCGACGGATTTCGAGTGTGCAGGTGACGTAGACCAATGTGGTGGGGGCGCCTGTTCAGGCGGGAAGGGGAGAACATGACGGAACCGATCGTTGACTACAGTCAGCGGGCTGGCGCGCGGGAGCGACCTTCGATTTGGGTTGAGCCTGACGAGTCGCTGAACCTGTTCGCGCATACCCGTGCTGAGGGCACCCTGTACGCCGCAACCGGACAAACGTTCTGGGCTGACATAAGTAAGTACCAAGTGGTTGTTGACGGTACATACCCGTATCCGGTGTTGGGGTTCCGTGCTGACACAGGAACATCCACCGACAGTCATGCTGTCGCGAATTGGGGCTACTGCGACACCCATCCCACCCATATCCGGGTAGCGATCCCGTACGTGGTGTTCAAACCCGGCCAGTCAGCGGCGATCATGGCCCGGTTGAAGAATCTGTTCGGCAACGACTGCCCCCCGAACATTGTCCCTGAGATCGACATGGAATCAGGGTCGGGGTTCGCCGGGCCAGGGAACCATTCCAGCGAAGCGAACGCGTTAGCGGCTCAACTGGCCGCGTGGACAGGTGACCAGAAGCGGGTGCAGGGTTACGCGAACAGTCCTGACTGGTCCGGGTCTTGGCCGACCACACCCAGTTGGATGAAGAAACGCCTCGCCTACTATTCGTCGAACCCGACACCCCCCGGTTATTACGCTAGGCAGTATTTCGGTGCGTTACCGTATCCGTCACCGGCCGGGTATCCCCGGACATGCGCCCCGTTCGGGTCGTACGTCGACATGAACGTCACCCCCCGCACCATCACACAAATCGAAGCCGACTACGGCATAGGAGATGCTGACATGCCCCTTGACGCGACCGACCACTCATGGCTAATGGCGAACCTCGCCACACAAGACCAAGTACATTCCCTGGCGGGGCAGAACCAAGCCCAGGCTGACGAGACGGACCGCCTGATCCGCATCCTCATCAACGGGGACGATTCCCGGCAGTCGGTGTATTCGGCTATCGAGCAGGCGATCCCGTTGATCGCCGAGGCTGTGGTTGTGGCGTTGCCGCCGCGTAATGGCGGGTCGGGGCCGTCTGCCGACGAAATCGCTACCGCGACCCGTAACCTGTTCACGTCCAACCCGTTGAAGTAGGAGACTCAATGTCCACTGTTGAACTTTGGTTGAGAGACGCTGGGGAACGCGCCGGCAAAACGGTTGTGCAGAGCTTTGCAACTACGCTGCTCGCGCTCGGGGTCGCATTGAACTGGACCACGTTCTGGCACGCACTGGATATCGCGCTGCTCGCGGGTGTGGTGTCGGTGCTGACGTCGTTCGTTTCGATCCCGATCAGCAAGCAACTGACCCCCGCGTTGCAGGTGCTGTTCCGTGCCCTGCTGACGTTCGGGCAGACTGCGCTGGCGTTCCTCGCCGCGAACACGTTCGTTGACATCGTGAGCGTGCCGTGGTTGCAGGTCCTGCAAGTGTCGTTGGTTGCAACGGTCACGTCGGTGCTGACGTCGTGGGCATCGTGGAATGTGGGCCCGGCGAAGGGTAACCCGTCTGTGGTGCACACTCTCGCACCTGCTGCGTAGGCTCCTGATCCATGACTTCTGTGGTGACAGTGTTCGACGCGGACACGGTGCAAACGTGTGTGCAGCGGGTCATGCAGGCTGTGAACGACGCTGCCGACGCCCTACCGAACGTGGTGACGTTGCCTGCCCGGCAGATTTTGACGTCGGCTGGGGCGACGTGGGACTGCGAAATGGTGTACGTGTCGTTCATGACCGCGCAGTTGGGGATACCTGAGGCGGCGAATGAGGCGATCGGGTTGACGGGGGTCAACACGTGGCCACCCGGGAATTTGACCGTATGGACGGTCACGTTGGAGGTGGGGGTGATCCGTAAGTTGACGGCGCTGCCCGCACCAGCGGCTAGGGCGACGGGCGCGCCGCCTGCGGAAAAGTTCGCGTTCGACCTGTCGGAAGTGTCCTCCGACGTCGCCGTGATCGTGAATGCCGCTGAGACGCTGGTGGCGAGGAACCTGCAACCAGTCCCCCATGACGGCAACGCCGCCGCATCGGAGGGCGGTTTCCACGGGACGCAGTTCCGGTTCACGATCGAAGCGTTCCCGGGGCCGTTGGGGTGAGCGTCAAATACGTGGAAGACGTCACGGCGCTACGGGCGTTCCTGTCGTGGGATGGTGCACCGGGCCGGGACTTTGAACGCCGCATGAAGACACTCGCCTACCGGCAGACGGGTGACGCTCCCCGCCGCACTGGGCGCATGGCCGGTTTGGTCGGTCCGCGTCGTCTGCAATCCGATTTCGGGCGTTACCTTGAGGGCGGCGCTGGCGTGAACGTCGCATCAACGAACGCTAAGGGCTATGCGCAGTACGTGTCTTCAGGTACCCGCCCGCATGTGATCCTCCCCAAACGCGGCAAGGCGCTACGGTTCGTGATCGCAGGACGGACAGTGTTCGCGCGGCGCGTGAACCATCCCGGTACTCGGGCTAATCCGTATCTCACTCGACATTTAGCTGAATTCGTGCGCTAGCCGCCGTCGCTTCACTCGTTTCGTCTGCGCTTCCCGGCACTGCACAGAACAGTACTTGGTACCCGTGGACCAGTTCTCTCGATACCGGGTGACCGTGTCCTGACGGTAGAACAGGCGCCCGCAGCGTTCATTCTGGCAATGCTTCACCGGAGCCTTGTCCCGGGTGAGTCCGTACAACTGCCAGCATCCGGCCTCGAACAGATCCCCTTCTAGCCGATCTGAACGGTCCACGAGAATGTGGCTGAACTGGCTTGTGCCGACATGCAGTAGCCATTCGAAACTACCCGGCAGTGGCACGCCGTCGCGGGCGTGTGCGATCCACTGGGCCCCGGCGTCACGCAACGCTGAGAGCAAGGTATAGGCGTCCCTCAAATGAACGGTGGCATGCAGATCGTCTTTGGGTGGGCGTACTGCTGGGGCGAGTTCTTCGGGGGTTATCTCGGGGTTCCTGAGCCGTTCGGCGGGACTCCAGATCATGCCCCGAACATTGAGCATCATCCGCAGTTGCAGCGGGTCGTCCAGTGTGGCGGTCTGCAACTGTCGTAGCACCCATTCTGTCGGTAGCTCTTCCGGTTCGATAGTGCGGTTCGGGTGCCACGTGAGCCACTGATTCGGGGTGAGGGTCACGTGGCCGCCGCGTGCCACCAGACACGGCGGCAATGTCCTCGAAAGTGTCCCGTGTGCCATGGGGACATCGTAGCTCCGAATGGGGGTTGACTTCCCTTAACAGCGACGTGGGGAGACGATCTTGACTAGGAAAGTTTTCGATTTCGAGGAACAGCAGGGCAGTGAAACACCCGAGTTTGAGATCCGGGGTGAAGTGTTCTACTGCCAGCCCTCCGAGGAAGTGTCCAGCCTGGACGTGCTGGATTACATCGCCGGCCTGACCGGGGATTCGGGGATCGCCCGCATCCAGACGATGATCCGCCTGTTCAACGCGTTCATCCCCGCCGATGACGTGGAGCGGTTCCGGAAGACGGTGAAGGACAAGCGGGTGCCGCTCGCCACGCTGTCGGATATCGCGTCATGGACTCTCGATGAGTACCTGCTTTTCCCTACCCGGGTGGCCGAACAGTCCTCGAATGGTTCGTCGCCCGCCGCACCGCTGAGCGTGGACGTCTCTACGCCGCCACCGGACGAGACCTCAACGAGCTGACCGTGCCGCAGTTGCATGCCGTTGCTTACGCCGCGTTCGAAGACAACTTCGTGTCCGGTGTGGATGAGGCCCGGGGGAAGGTGTTGCGGTTCCTGATCGAACGGGATGTGCTCGCTGACCTGCCGCCGAGTAACGATCCGTTCGGTGTTGATCCGGCGTTGCTGGCGTCGATCGGGCGGGGCGACGCGGACCGGTATCACGCCCCGGTGGAAGCGGCGACTGAGGCTGAACCGGATCTGCCGGCCAGCCCGGTTGATGCTAGAGGGAGGCGGTAGCCATCGCTGCGGTCGTCGGAACAGCCTATGTCCGTTTACGCCTGTTGACGGACACTATCGGCAAAGATATCAAGAGTGCTGTCGAAAAGTCCGACCTGCAAAACATCGACATCAAAGTTGATGCGGACACGATCGAATCTGACGCGAAACTGAAAAAGACGGGTGAGGACGCCGACAAGCTAGGCCGTAAGTCCCCGACAATCACCCCGAAGGTCAACAGCAAGGACGCGCAGAAGCAAACGAACCTGCTGAAGGACGCCCTGATCCTGCTGGGCCCGGCGGTCGGCCCGCTGGCTGGCGCGGCCACGGCAGCGTTGGGTGGGCTAGCTGCTGGCGCGGGTGTGGCGTTGCTGGCTGTGCAGGGTGTGAAGAAAGAAATGAAGGCCGGGACTGACGTCGGTAACCAGTTCCGGGGCGGCATTCAGCTTCTCACGAAAGACCTAGGCACCCTAGAAACGACCGCCGCGAAAGCCGTGCTGCCGGGGTTCAAGCAAACCGTCTCTGAGTTGAACACGTTGATGCCGTCGGTGAACCAGTCCGTGAACATCCTCGGCAAGGAACTGGGGGACATTTCCGCGCATGTCGTGGTTGGGCTTGTCGGCGGGTTGAAAACGTTCGAGCCGCTGCTGCTGCATGTCGGTCAGGCCGCTGACATCGCGGCCCGCCACTTCCAAACTTGGGCGACGAGTACGGCTGGCGGTAGTTTCGCGAACACGCTGGGTGCGAGTTTCGACAAGGTCATCCCGATCCTCACCAGCCTCGCGCAGGCTGTCGGGAAACTGATCGCTGCGTTCACCCCGATCGGATCCCAAGTTGTCGGGGTGTTGGGTGCGTTGGCGGACACGATCAACGCACTCCCGCTACCTGTGTTGCAGGCGTTGGCGACAGCGTTCGTGTCCCTGTACGCGGCGAACAAACTCGCGGGGGTGTTCGGCGCCCTGTCGAAGTCGATCGGCGGGTTGGGGACTAGCGCTGCCTTAGCGGGGACCCGGGTGGGCGGGTTGGCTGCGTCAGCGGCGTCTTTCACGAAGTTCGCGGGTGGTACTGCCGCCGCTGGTCTAGCCGTGTATTCCCTCGGTAAGTCGATCAGTGGGTTCTTGGAGGCCGGGAACGCCACCGTCAAGGTGTTGGACAACATGTCGTCGGCGAACGCCGATTTCTTCAATTCGCTGATCCAATCGAAAGGCGCGTTGGACGACACGGTCACATCCACTGTGCAATACCAACTGTCGCAGGATGGGCTAACAAAGAAAGCCGCGAAAGCTGGCATCAGCCAAGACCAACTGACTACGGCGATCACAGGCACCGATGAGCAAACCCAGGCGCTGATCGACACGTGGAAGAAATCGGGGAAGCCCTCCGGGGACACCCTGTTCGCGATCGAAGCTCTCCACTTGGGGTATCAGCAGTCCGCTGCTGCTGCCGCTGAGTACAACGCGAAGTTGGATGCGCTTGCGAAGTCCCCGGCGTGGGGTGCGTTGAAAACGAGCAAGGATTCGGTGCAGCAGGTCGCGGACAAGTTCCATGTTTCAGCGGATTCGGTGAAGAACTATGCTGAACTGTTGGGGATTTCGGCTACGGCGATCAAGAACGGCGTGGTCACGAACCAGCAACTCGCGGACGCTGTTACCACAGTGTCAGCGGCGTACAACACGGCTACCGCGACCGGTGCCGGGTTCCTGGATTCACTGCAGAAGTTTTCGACGAGCGCGGGGACGGCAGCGGACCGGGCGCAACTGATCGGCGCCTACCTGAAAGCGTCGCAGGGTGACCTGCTGTCCTATTCGGGTGCTGTCGCATCAGCGTTCCAAGCGAACATGGCGTTGACGAATTCGTTTAAGCAGCAAGCGGATCAGGTGAAGGCGGGGACGCTGGCGCTCGCGGACACGGAACGCGCTGCGATCAACTTGAAAACCGGGTTGATTGACACGTCGAAGGTTGGTGCGGGTCCGCTGATCCAGCAGTTGCAGGCGATGCAGGACGCGGCGTTGGCTGCCGCGTCGGCCACGTATCAGCATGAGGTCGCGACGAGGGGCGCGGGGAAGGCTGCGGCTGATGCGGCGGACATTTTCAAGAATCAGACGTTCAACGCGTTGGTGGCGGACGCGACACAGTTGGGGTTGACGAAGACGGAAGCGGAGAAACTCGCCACCGCTTATTTCGATGTGCCGAAGGATGTGAAAACGAAGGTTCAGGCGATCGGCACCGACCCGGTCGTCACCGTGTTGAACAAGATCGGTGAGTTGCTCGCGTATCTGGTGGGGAAACCGTGGACCCCGACAGTTAGTTTGAAGGACGCGACCACGCCGAAGATCCAGGCCATTCAGGCGAAGATCGACGCGATCCGCCAGCATAAGGTCCCCGGTGTCGACGCTAACACTGCGGCGGGTAAGGCGAAGATCGCGGCGTTGCAAGCGCAGATCGACGCGCTACACGACAGGCAGGTCCAGATCAACATCAACGAGAACATCAGTTCCAACCGGAGCACAGGCGCTAACGGCCCTATCGGCATCAAGGGCGGTTACACGGGCGGCCTGATCCAATACCGGGCGTCTGGTGGACCTGCCGGGCAGGTGGTGGGCCCCGGGTCGGGCACTTCAGACACGGCTGGCTTGTTCGCTTTGTCGAACGGTGAGTATGTGACGAACGCTGTGTCGACGAAGAAGTATCTGCCGTTGCTGCGGGCTATCAACGCTGATCGGGGTATGGCTGCGGGTGGTTTGACCGGGTCGGGTGGGGGTGGGGTGTCGTCCGTGGCGATCCTCACGGAGATCCGTGCGCTCGCTGCCGCGCTCGCGGACCGGCCGGTGCAGTTGGTCGCGTCGAACGGTGGCTTGCCGTTGGCGAAAGTCGTGAATGACGCGAATCTGCGGAACGCCCGGAGGATGGGATGACCACCCCGATCACGATCCCCCCGTCGGGGTTGAAGAAATACTATTTGGGTGTGCCGGGGTCTATGCGGGAGATACGGGTCGCGCAGGACGCGGTGACTGTGCCGGCGAACCGTGGGGAGGTCGCCCACGACCTGATTTCGGGTGGGACGACGGTGACGCATCGGCGGGACACCCGCCGCACCTGGCAACTCGCGTACCCGGGTTGCACCCCTGACACGGCGGATTTGTTGGTGGGGTTTTACGTGGGGGTGTTCGGGGACGGCCCGTTCGCGTTCGTTGACCCGGCGTGGCGGAATGCCCTGCATGTGCAGGCGTCGACGTTCGGTGCGCCGCTACAGGCGATCACCGCATGGTCGGCGTCAGTGTCGGCGCAGCCCCTCACCTATGACACGACTGTGGTCGCGCCGGTGGCTACGTCGGGTGTGATGCGCTGGACGGGTGCGACGAACACGGCACAGGTCGGGTTGGGTCCGTGGACGGGGTCGGTGTTCACCCCGGACAGTGGGAAAGCCCCCCCGTATTTGCCGCAGCAGGTCACGACGATCACCGTGTACGCCCGGTCCGTGTCAGGCACTCCCAGCGTGTCCCTACGCGGTTTGGCGGTGGGGGCGACTGGAACGGTGGTGAACACGCAAACGGCGACCGCTACGTTGTCCTCAGCGGCGTGGACGCTGCTCACGGTGACAGTGCCAGCATCGTTGACCGCGACATATGTGGTCCCGAATTTTCTGTGCAACACGTCCACGTCGGTGTTGCAGTTCGCGTGCCCATTGGTGCAGTACGGGAAGCAACCCGCTGATGCGTACGTGGTGGGGTTAGGTATCCCCCGGGTTGTGATCCCAACTGGGTTCGCCGGGCAGTACACGGTCATGTTCGCCCGTGACCACGGCCTCACGTTGGCGGAAATCTGATGCAGGCATCCACCGGGCCGTTCGCGACTGTCATCGCGGGCGCATCCCAAACTGTTGACCATAAGGTGACGATCCTGCTCCCGGTCGCGGCTGCCGCTTATGACGACGTGTCGTTGGTGGTGGAGTCGATCAGCGTGGACCGGCAGTTAACCACCGACATGCCCGACGGGACGCGTCTGATCACCGGCTACCC
>Ga0137409_10003655_pt1 | contig 16240 bp, 15 predicted proteins | sample CZODoug1_16funga_FD_122059 | JGI IMG/M metagenome (GOLD analysis project Ga0137409, IMG submission 122059) | Vadose zone soil fungal communities from Angelo Coast Range Reserve, California, USA - CZODoug1_16fungal (Hybrid Assembly) | ecosystem: Environmental > Terrestrial > Soil > Vadose zone... | reverse complement strand
CCGTCCACGACGCCACGGTGCACGCCAAAACCCACAATGCGCCGTGTCCATTGGTCCATCACGACGAGCACCCAGTACGTGTGGAGGACGGCCGATTCGCACCGAAACAGATCCAAACTCCACAAACTGTCCTTCGCGTGACCCAGGACGGTCAGCCAGGACGGCCCCGCGGAGTCTGGTTTCGGCTCGTACCGAGCCGCCAGAATGCGTCGCACCACATCCCTGTCGATGGGAATACCAAAGGCCAGAGTGATCTGCTGCGCGATCCGTGGACACCCCCAGCTCGGGTTCCGCTGTTTCATGTCGACGACTGCGGCGATGACCTCCTGGCTGGGCCCCTTGGGCCCCGGCTTCATCGGCTCCGTCGACGAAAAAAGCCGGCGATACTTCCGCTGGATCAGCGCTCGATGCAGGCTCAATAGCGTGGATGGTTTGAAGACAATCGCGGAACGGATCAAGCGGCCCGGGCGGACGAAGTTCGCACACAGACCGGCGACCACGCGATCAGAGGGACGGAGATTGGGCGACCGTTTTCGAGAACGATTGAGGATCAGCAGCTGGTGCTTGACGAGCACGGATTCGGCCACCACAGAGCGGGCGCCGCCGGGACCGGCGAGTCGGGCAACGGTCGCCAGCAGATGCAGAAACAGAACGGCCAGATCGCGCACCGCCGGATCCTACCAAGATCGCGACACGGGCAAAGAATGCTCACGAATTTTGGAATTCGCCATGCACAGGCGGAAAAAGCGACGTTAGCCGCCTTTTGCGGCTCGTTGCGTGAGATTGCCGGATCGAAGACTCCGCCCAATGAAAATCGCTCGGTTTTCGCTTTCGCCCCGTGTCGCGCTTTGCGCGCGTTTGCCGCTCGTTGTTGCACCCAAAGGGCAAGAAAAGGGCAACACCTGAAAAACAATCAGGCACGATCGAGTTTTGGCGATTTCCACGCTCAACACGATCGGCATGCGTTCATTCTCCAGGCCATGGCTTCGTGAAATCGAAATCAACGTATCGGCGGATGCGCTGGAAGTCACGCTCGTTGTCGGTGACGAGCAGGCAACCGGCTTCACGGCACGACAACGCCAGCAAGACGTCATTCGCGAACGACTTCGAAACGCGACCGACCTCCAGGCCTTCCGTCCTCGCCATGTCCGACAGCAGGTCGCCCGAACGGTGCCAGGCATCGGCGGACGGCGAAATCGTGCGTCCGGCTCGCTCGAAGACGGTGAGGACATTCCGTTCGAGCGCTCTTCGATCGTCGCGCCGTTTCACTCCGGCCCGCAGCTCCTGGGCCACGACGACGCTGAAATGCTCGAATGGCGCGAACGCCCGATGGAAGCGCTGGAGTGATTCGTTGGCTGCACGATCGCGAAAGGCGTCAATGAAGAGCTGCGTGTCGAGGACGTACTTGCGCGCTACGCGGGTCACGGCTCCAGATCTGGAGATGCGATCTCGATGCCGAGCATCGCTCGAGTGCCATTGACGAGCTTGCGCTGAAACACCGCCAAGTCGAGCGCCCGTTCGATCGTTTCAGTCGCGGTGGCGGCGCCAAGCGCACGCTGCGCGGCCCTCAACTTCGACAACGGCAGGCGGTACGTGCGTGACACACGTTCTTCGCGGCCTGGCAATGGCTTCCGGCGGGTGCGATTCGGCATCGCCAGAGTGTATTGACACTGTTCTCAATCTGTCAATACCCATGATCATGACTTTATCGCGCATCCTGCCCGCGGGCCGCACCGCACGCATCCACTGACGCGAGCCGAGGTTGTCGGGCTGGACTACGTGCGACGCTATTTCGGCGTGAGCTTCAACAGCCTGCTCGTCGGCGGCGTGTTGGGGCTCACGGTGGGAGTGCCGCTGTCGGTCAGCACATACACGGCGCCGTCGGGTCCGACGCGCACGTCCCGGACGCGCGCACGCAGATCGGTCAGCAACGGTTCTTCGGCCATGACCTTGTCGTTCACGAGCGTCAGTCGATCGAGAAGCATGCCGTTCAGCCCACCGACAAAGGCGCTGTCCTTCCATTGCGGAAACAGGTTGCCCGTGTAAAAGGCGAGGCCAGAGGGAGCAATGACCGGGTCCCAGTAGTACACCGGCTCCTCCATGCCGTCTTTGTGCGTGAGCCCTTCGCCGATCGGCGTGCCCGGATAGTCGACGCCGTGCGCGATCACGGGCCAGCCGTAGTTTTTTCCTTTCTCGATGACGTTGAGTTCGTCGCCGCCCCGAGGCCCGTGCTCGTTTTCCCACAAGCGGCCGGTCCGCGGATCGAACGCCAGGCCTTCCCCGTTACGGAGGCCGGAGGCCCAGATCTCGGGCAAGACGCCCGGCTTGTCGAGATACGGATTGTCCGGCGCCGGCGCCCCGTCGGGCGTGATGTGAACGATCTTGCCGAGGTGGGAATCCATCCTCTGCGCCACGTCCCATGGCGGTGAGTCGGAGCGGTCGCCGACGGTGACGAATAGGTTGCCGTCGTGCCCGATCGCGATGCGGCCGCCGGTCTTCCCTCCGAGCCGCTTGGACGGCATCGCCGGCTGCGCGCGAAAGATGACTGTGACGTCGGTCACGGCCTGTTTGGCTTGATCGAGACGGGCCCGCGCGACACAGGTGTTGCTGTTGGTGCCATCGACGAAATCGTAGAAGGTGAAAAAGATTCTCTGGTTGCGGCCGAAGTCCGGATCGAGCACGACATCGAGCAGTCCCATGTCCGTCGCCTTCGGCGAGGCGACCACGGACACGCCCGCGAGCGGCTCGGACAGCACGCCCGTGCCGTCCAAAATGTGCATCCGGCCGGGCAGCCGTTCGGTGACGAGAAGGCTCCCTCCCGGCAGGAACGCCAGACTCCACGGCGCATGCAGGTTGTCGATCAGCGTGGTGACCTTGAATGGGGCCGTCGCGTGATACGGCGCGCGCGTCTGCTCGGGGAACGCGGGCGCATCGTCCTTTTTCTCCGGCGGACGCGTCTCGACCGGCCGCCCTTCCATAGCGGCAGGCCGCGGCACGCGCGCCGGATTGCCATTCGACGCGCCGGCCGGTGGCGTCTGGGCGGCGAGCGTTGCCGGCACGAGCGCGAGACATGCCAGCAGACTCACGTGTCGTTTCATGATGAGCCTCGTCATTTTCCATCCATTCTTCCTGACGAGGCGAAGAATTTCCATCGGCGGAACAGGCGTGTCCCTCGCCCATATCACGTCCACGCAGAATCACGTTGACCGCGGGCCGGCAGCTCGCCACTCTACGCGCGATGCGTCGCATCGGGCAGACTTTCGCAGCGATCCGGCTCGCGTGGTCGAAATGGCGAGAGTTGCTCATCGAGACCCTCGCCCTGCGTCACCAGTTGGGCGTCCTCGCCCGTTCGAATCGACGCTTTCGCTCAGCCGACCGTCTGCTTTGGCTGATCTTGCGCGTGTGTCCTCGGTGGCGGGACGCGCTGATGCTAGCCCGCGACCGTCGACCGTTGGCATCGCGACGGGTTCTCTCGATGGTGGCACCGTCGCACGCGACGTCCTGGAAGACCACGCATCGATGCAGAATGCCGCAAGCTGGTTCAACAGACGGCCGCAGAAAACCGTCTCTGGGGCGCTCCGCGGATTCACGGCGAGTTACTCAAGCTGGGAATCGCGGCCTCGGAACGGACGGTCTCACGGTACTTGCGGGAGTGGCCAAGGAGATCGTCACAGACCTGGCGCACATTCCTAGCGAATCAGTACGACCAACTCATGTTCATCTCGCCGGACTCGAACGCGCCAGGCGCTAATGAAGTCGTAATGGGACCGGCCTGACGTATCGTCAAACGCCCCCAATTGGCCGATGCCCCGTACCGCTTTCATCAACGCGGTCGTCGTTGCGATGCTTTGCGCGACGGACGTCGCCCGCCACAGATCTCGTTCACGATTACCTTCACGACCGCCCAATTCGCGCCAGTAGCGGCCGCAGCCCACCGTAACTGGACCGTCGCTGCCGATCCACGGCGAATGCGGAGTCGATTGATGACGCCGAACGGGACTGATCTGAGAATGACAGCGCTATCTCGGCGACCAGGAGTGAACGGTTGCGATCGCTGCGACGTGCCGGACGAGGGTGACGCATCTTCGTTCGGCTGCCGTCTGCGGCCCTGGCGGGAAGATTCACTGGGCGGGATACTGGCGAAGCACAGGGCGACCGTTTGATGTTCGGCGAGACAAGGATGATCTTTCAGAAGAACGACAAGCCCGAGCCGAGCTCGGGCAGCGTGCTCGATCACGTCGGGTTCTCGGTGACGGACCTCGATGCGACGTTGAAGGTCCTTCAGGCCGACGGCGTGAAGATCGTGCAGCCCGCCCGCGATGTCGCTGGGCTTTTTAAGCTGGCCTTCATCGAAGATCCGTGGGGGACGCGAATCGAAGTCGTCCAGGATCCCGAAAAGCTCGGACTGCATCACGTGCATCTGCGTTCGCCGGATCCGGCCGGCATGCTCGCGTGGTACGTCGACAAGTTCGGTGGCAGTTTGTCGAAGCTCAAGGGACGTCTCGACGGGATCAACTACGGCGGTGTGTGGATGCTGGCGCAGCAGGGCCCGGCGACGCCGAGCGCCGGGCACTCAATCGATCACATGGGCATGCGTCCGGTGAACGTGGATAACGCAGTGACGGCGTTGAAGGCCAAGAACGTCAAGGTCACGACAGAGCCGCGTCCACTCACGCTTCCGAGCGGCGTCTCCATGCGACTGGCGTTCATCGAGGGACCAGAAGGCGTCCGCATCGAGCTCGTACAGCGGTGACGACATGGAGCCAGCGAGTTCGTTCGCAATGCTCGCCCTGACGTGGTGCGCGTCTTCGAGCGAGCGCCGTCATCTCCCGGCGAATGTCCGCATGCCGCATCCCCGCATCTCCCGTCGTGAGCGTGCGTGGCCTGACGGCTCACATCAAGACGGTTTTGGTCGAATGCTTACGGAATAAAGCGCCCTGCGTCTCGAAATTCACGGCATTGAGTTTTTCCAAACGTGAGCGGGTAGTGTAGACCCGGGATCACTTGCGCTGCGCGGCGAGTAACTTGAGACGCACGGCCTGCGCGCATTCATCTTCAATCTTGAAATAGCGCGCCACGGAAGCCGCACCTACTTCAAGGGGATGCGGCTCGCCGGGCCGCCGATCAGCCAACATCCTCAGCTTCGGAGCAGCGCTGTCGAACTGAGACTGATTTCCTATGATGATGGTGGCGCCGGCTCCGGCGGCGATGGCTGCGAATTTCCGCACTGAAGCGAGGTAGGTATCGAAATGCGCCACATCATTCAGGAAATTGAATTCAGTACCGCCTGAATAAGCGACGGTCAGCGGCTTGCCGTGATCATGTGCCTGAAAGATGCCGCCAACCGAGCCCGGCGTATGACCGGGCAATAGATATAAGGTCACCGTTCGACCGCCAAGCGTGATCTTCATGCCGTCGGTGGCGACGATGTCACGCTTGGGCTTTCCCGTTGGGAAACCATTGACGGACTCGTCGACCAAATCCCAATCGCTCGCTCCCATCACAATGCGCGCACCATAGCGTTCTTGCATCAGTTTCGCGCCGCCGACTTCATTCAGGTGGGCATGGGAAATAATGACGTATCTCACTTTGGCCGGATCGAGCCCAAGCTTTTTCAGGCCGCCCACAATGAGATCCTCCGCGTCATACACGCCGTGCGTGTCGTAGAGAATGACTCCGTCGCTGGCAGTCAGAGCCCAAGACGAACGGGAAGGCGTGCCCAGCCAATACAGGTCGTCGAAAGCCTTCTTCGGTTCGAGGTATGTGCTTTTCCGATTGGGATTCGGACGCGGCGCCAGAGCGTCTGGCCGGGGAGGTGCGTTCAACGGCGCGACGCAGATCGCGGTAACCAGGCCATAGAAATCAGGAGTGTCGTCGCGGCCTCCGGCGGCGTTCTTGCCGGCCGCAAGATGACCTTCGATCGAATCCGCTGCAGGCCCGAGGCTCTGCGCATCGGCAACGCTCATGAAAGCCAGATTCGCAAGCGCCCAAATAATCAATTTGGAATTTCGCATAATTTTTTGGGGCCTAATGTTAGGGCCGATCCTGGAATAACTGCGCCACTCTGGCCGCCGACGCATCCCGCGGGTTTTGTTTGCTCGTCGCTTACATACGCCCGGTAAGCGCGCTCCTCGCGCCTTGCCCGGCGGGCGCCTCGACGTTCACAGATGGCGCACCTATTTCCGGATGGGCCCTTAGTTCTGGCGTTCGAACTTGAAGTCGCCAGCTACATGACCCTCAACCACGTGGGTCGCAATGCCACGGTCGTTCCGGATGAACTGGTAGGTCAGTCCGGTACCGGAAAAGTTGGTCTCCGACTGCGGAAAGATAGGCTGTTTCGGCCCTCCGTTCACGGAGATGGACAGCGTGCCGCCAGAGAGCGTGACCTCGACCGTGCGCGGGTTTCGAAGGTACACTCCCTTGTAGGCGCCGACATATTTCGCCAGGACTTCCGGGGGCACGTCCACCGCGGATTTCTGAGCGTCCGAAGCTCTTCCGATCCAGTGCTGTTGCCCGCTGTCCGGACGTTCATTGCAGACGGCTTCCAACATTTCCGTGTCGGCAGCCAAGCGCGCGTTGACTGAGAGGGTCCAGGCCTTGTTGTAAGCCTTGGGATCATCGAACGTCACTGCTATTACCAGGTGGCCGAAGTCGGTGCGCCGGAAGCGCTCTGTCATGCGCATCGCTTCTGTGTGAGGATAGCCTTGGATGAGCCATGTCCGGTCGTTGAATCCGTTGCTCTCCACGACCAGCGTGTCTCCTTCCCAGCGGCCTACTGAATATCCCATCCAGCTCGGGTTGGGATCCGTCTCCAAGGCGCGGCCATCCATGTGGATTTGTCGGTAAGTGAGGTCTTCTTGCAGGATGGCAATCATCGACGGAGTCTGAAGGATTCGCTTGAAACCTTGTTCGGTGCTGTAGTTCGGACCGTCGGGCAGACATTGGTAACGGGGGTTATCGATGCCGAAGTTTTCAGCGCGCTGCTGAAGCAAGGCTTGCACCCAAGGCTGAATGTCGGCGGGCTGAAGGTCTCCGGGTTTGCGAAGCAAGACATTCCCGATGGCGGTATCGGGGCTAAACACTTCCCACAAACCTGTAAGATCGGGTTTGCCATCCGCAGTGCGCGGTGCTGGCGCGACGAGGTTCGGTTTGCCATCCGCAGTGCGCGGGATGTGAGGCGTCCGATAGTCTAGCCATTGCGCCTCGAGCGGCGTCACCAAGACAGTCAAAATGACCACGGCCATGAAGAGCGTCATACATCTCCCCCCTCCTTACCCCGTTCGAATCATCTTCCATCCTTCCCGGAGGCGTTTTTTTAGGTCAGCACCGCGCAATAGAACGCCGGTGAAGAGATCGGGCGAAATGTCGCAACGATTCGACATCTGGGCGCTCCTCAAGCCGAATAGTTTCGACTATTTAGCCGATGCTATCACGCTCAGACGATCTTTCGCACGAACTCCGATCGGTGCGCGCGCGAGGATCGGAGCGTCACCTTCTGCACCGCGAGCGTTCCGCGAACGTTCCGGGACCTGAACCTCGTGGGGCTGGCGAATCCGCTGGCGCAGGTCGCGTCACTTGAGCAGTGCGGGATTCGACCAGACGCGCACCAGGTTCGCCGCCCGGAGTCGCGCGGCGACGCGCGCCGGCGCCACTCAGCGCAGCGCCGAAAACCGCAAGCAGATGTTGGAGACAGCGCGAGATTCAAAAAGCCGATCCGCCGGCCGATCAGGGGAGCGCCTTCAAAACAGGTCTCCGCGGCCATACGTCGAATCAGATCTTGACACCTGAATCGATGCGCGGTCTTCTCGGACGCCTCGCGCGACGGCGCAAGCATCGACGTACTCTTTCGCGATACCAACGATCGACAGTGGCCGGCTGGACCAGCACGAGTGCGTCCCTCCACCGGGCCACAACCATCGCAACAACACCCACAGCAGACGGTCAGTCGGCGAAAGTGCCGATGCGAACGCGCAAAGACGCCGAGCTGGTGGCGCAGGGCGAAGGTCTCGAGCAGGAGGTCCATACGCCTTGCCCGGGCTGTGCGGGCCGCAGGAGCCGTCTTTAACCCGCCGCGCATCGCCTGTAGAGTGCCGAGCGGCGACGACAACGTCAATGGTCTTTAGCCGACGAGATATTGGCGAGCCACAGCTGGTCGACCCAGGCAGAAGGGCGCGTCGCCGTTAGCGTACATGCCGTCGATCGTGCCTCTCCCAATGACGCCGGCCCTACACTGTTGCTGTTCGCCGTCGGGTCGACGGAGCATGCTGTCGCGTGCGTGACGACTTCACCAAAGCGACCGTCGAGCGACTCGCGAAGCGAGCAGGATAGCTCTGCTCAAATCCTCACTGTCGCGTACCGACCGTCGGTGCAGCTCAAGGCCATGACGGGGTCGTCAACATCGGGATAGCGGCCCACATCACCGCGGCGGCCGCAGGTGGCCCTCGATACGACGCGACCCTTTCGTCTGTGTCAGCGTCGTGACCACTCGAACGGAATCTGGCTTTGCCAGATTCACGGCAAGCTGGTCGACAGTGACGAGGTTCACTTTACGGTGACCATGCTGCGTGAGCGGAAGACGCAAGCCGAACAAAGCTCGTTCCGTGCGATCCTCTCCGGCCAAGGCGCACCTCCGAACAGTGCCTTGCCACTTTCAGTTGTTGACCAGCTCATCGAGCGGATACGCGCCGCCGCTGTCGCCGATCTGGCCGGGTTCAGGAGAGGGCCTGGCTGGCCAAGTCACCCGATCGCGTTGAGCCTTCGACTGACGTCCGGCGTTACCGAACGTCAGTTCAATGCAAAGACGATTGGAGCGGCGGTTTCTGCATTCAATGAACTCGTTATTGTTGCTCCGCCTGGGACGTCGTTTTCCACAGAATCGAGTACGGCCACGTCTGGTCCTCGTCTCGAAGCAGCAGGTGTGTGTGCATGTCTATCAGACCCGGCAGGAGAGTGACGTCGCCGAGCTCGATCGCTTCGGCTCCGGCGGATCCCGACGATACAAGCGCCGCGGACGACGAGAGAGCCGCCGCGGACGATTTCGCCAGTCGCCGGCTCAAGAATGCGGGCCGCGCTCAGGACGTACGCCTTGTTTGGATCGATCGGGTTCTGGATCGCCCAGTTCATCACCGGCGGTCTCAGGTTCTCGATGCGACCCGAACAGCCCGCCAGTGGCTGCCCTTGCGTCACGTTGATGTGCGGCTGCGCGTTGATGTCGCGAGCGGAGCAGACCGTCAGCGCCGAGAACACGGTTGCAGCGAACAGACCCCTTTTCGTCATCCTTCAGCTCTCAACGCCACCGTCGGCTCGATCCGCGCCGCCCGGCGCGCCGGCAGCCAGGCGGCCATCAACACGACAGTAATCAGCAGCGCCGCCATGCCCACGGCGAGCAATGGGTTGATCGACGCATCCTCGACGATCCCACTCATGAGCGATCGCGCGGCGCCGGTGACGCCCAGGCCCACTGCGGCTCCGGCGGCGCCGAGTGTCGCAGCCTGACGAAGGACCATCTGGTACACGTCTCGTTCGGTCGCGCCAATGGCCATGCGGAGTCCGATCTCCGAACGGCGCTGGCTGACGGCGTATGACACCAGTCCGTACACCCCGGACAAGGCGAGAAACACCGCCGTCAACGCGAAGGCGCCAAACAACCCGAGGTTGAAGCGGCGCGGGCCGAGCCATGCTTCCAGGCACTGGCGCATCGTGCCGGTCCCCGACACCGCGGCATCCGGATCGACTGCGCGCAGCTGCGCCAGGAACGTCGCGCGGAACGCTGCCGGATCCAAATCGGTCCTGACCATCCAGAATTGGTTATTCCGGAAGACCTGGAGTCCGTCAGGATGAATCTGCCGTAGCGGGATATAGATGTCGAGCGCCGGTGGGAGATCAAGCCCGACCTGGCGGACGTTTTCAACCACGCCGACAATCTCCAACGGCCGCGGACCCTCGCTGTTGTCGTTGATCAGGAGCCGTTGCCCGACGGCGCTTCCGGACATGAATCGATCTGCAAGCGCCGCGCTCACCAGCGCGACACGCGGGGTGTTCGAACGATCGTCCTCCGAGAACAACCGTCCGTGCACCAGACGCGTGTCGACAGCCGATGGGTAGCCCGGAGAGATCGCGCGGAGATTGGCGCTCGGCCGGTCGCGTTCGGCAAACGGATGGTCGGCGACGGAGAACGGTGCAGTCAAGAGCAGTCCGCTTAATGGCGCAACGGAGATGACACCCACCTGCTTCACACCCGGCGCGGCGGCGAGTCGACTCGACAACCGCTCGTAGAAACGCGCGACATCGTCCGTTGATCGGTACGTCGGGGGAATCGCCACGCGCGCCTGAAAGACGCGATCCGGAGTGAATCCGAGGCTTACTTCGCGCAGCCGGATCAGGTTCTGGACCAGGACGATCGTTGCGAGCAGAAGGACCAGAGCCGCCGAGATTTCGGCCACGACCATCGCGTTGCGGACGCGATAGTTCCAACGATCTCCGATCGTCCCGCGGCTCGCCAATCGGAGCGCGTCGGCCGCGCCGATGCATGCGGTCACACCAAACGGCGCAGCTGTCAGCAAGGCGGTGACGAGCACGGCGACCGCGGCGACAAAGAGCGCCACGGTGTTATCAAGGCTCAACTCGCCGAGGCGTGGGATTGACGCGGGCGCCCAGCGCGTCACCGCGGCGATGGCCTGCGAGGCGATCAGGCACCCGAGGCCGCTGCCGACGACGGCGAGAAGCAGGGCCTCCACCATGAGCTGGCGCGCGAGGCGGAGGCGGGAGCCACCAAGCGCGATTCGAATCGATAGCTCCTGCCGGCGTCCGTTGGCTCGTACGAGCGCGAGCGATATGAGGTTTGCTGCTGCCGTGGCCAGTACCACGACGACAGCGCCGAAGAGGAGCAGCATCGACTGCCGAAAATCGCCGACGAGCGCCTCCCGCAGGGCGGTCACGTTCACCGCCTCCTTGCGCGCGTACTCGACGGGGAACTGCTGCCGGAGCGAGCGGCAGATCGCGGTCAGCTCAGCCTGAGCCTGATTGGCACTCATCCCAGGATTCAGGCGGCCAAACACTCTCAGAAAGTTGACCGAGTTCCGTACGTGGCGAAGCGGATCGCGATCGGGCGTCAGCGCCGCAACGGCGTCGATGTCCAGTAGAGGAATCGGAAACTGCCGCGGCAGCACGCCGACGATCAGGTACGACTCACCGTTGATTCGCGCGGTCTTCCCGACGACGTCGGCATTGCCTCCAAATTGTCGCTCCCACAACCGATGGCTGAGGACGACGACCAGCGGCGCATCCGCTCTGTCGTCGCTGTCGTTCAGGAGGCGTCCAGCGGCGGCCGATACCCCGAGCACGTCGAACGCGTTGGCAGACATCCGCGCGCCGGTCAGCTTTTCTGCGATGCCGTCCTCGGCCAGGCTTACATTCCAATTCGCGTACGCCGCAACACCCGCCAGTGTCCGTGACTGGCTCCGATAGTCCATGAATTCCGGCAATGAAAACGGCGCTCTTGGGTTGTCCGGCCGAACCGACGCAATCCACACGAGCCGCTCGGGTGCAGCGAACGGCAGCGCGCGGATGAGCACGGTGTTGACAACCGAGAACACCGCGGTCGTCGCGCCGATCGTCACACCGAGCGTGCACACGACCGTGAGCGCAAACCCGAATTGCCGCACGCATTGGCGGAGGGCGATGCGGAACTCAGTCACGATACATGCGCCGGCCCTTGGTGTTCGCGACGACGCCGGAACGAATGCGATTCGCTCACCTCGGCGACAGTGACGAACGAGCCTCTGGCGTTATGCGGCCGGTGGGGCATTGGAGTCCTCCACTCAGCGTGCGGGCTCGGGCGTGACGTTCACCAACATGTCGGGCCGCAGATTGAGGGTCTCGATGGTCATCTTCGAGATCAAGCCGTTGACCTTGTCAGGGACCGCTTGGTCAGCGCGCTCATCGAGAATGGCCGCCAGGCTCGCGCGCGGACGAAGGCGAACGTAGCGCGGCGTACCGCCGCCCACGACCATTCGATACCAGAGCGTCTCGCCCTGCAGTTTTGATTGCTCCGCGGCGAGCGCCGCTTCGAAATCCTTGCCTGTCCCTTGGCTTAGTTCCACCGTTGTGTACTCGGCTCGCAGAGTCGGAGTCGGCACACCATTGCCGCGCGAGAGCGCCGGCAGGAACTCGTAGACCCAGTTCCCGAGGAATTGCGCGTGTGGCAGAACGTTGATGAGGTTGTCCCGTTCGTCTTCGGCCGGCGATACCGGGTTGCTTAGTTCGGCGGCTGTATGTCCGAACGTGGCGTAAATGATCCACCGCTGGTGTTCCGTTGATGCCCAGACCGAATAGCTGTACCAGCCGAACGCGTCCTTGGCTTGTCGGTGCCACTCGAGGTGGCGGATGTACCCCGTCTCCCAGTCGACTGAGTGACCGTCAAGCGCGCGCATGATTGCAATGCGTGCGTACGGCCCCCGTGGGGTTTGAGCGACAAGGCGCCTCGAAGACCCTGTGCCAATGAGAATCGCAGTGACAACGAGGCAAAGCCAACGATGCTTCATGATCCGTGTCTCCGCTGTCCGCTCCATCGGTGAAGCGAGCGCATGCCGTCGAACCGCAGGTGGAGTTGCCGCGCCATGCCAGGGATCCTATTGGAGGAGGACAGGTCGATTTGCGACACAGATGTGCCGAAATCCGCCATTGTGCTCGTTTGCTGGCCAACGCCTTGGCGCGGCCGAGTGATTCCCTGCCGAGCAGGGCGTTTTACAGATTGACGTCGTGACGAACGCGAAGTGGCTCGAGCAGGTGGCCTCGTGCAGGCAGACTGGGCGGCGAACCTGGGACATGGGCGCTAAACAGCCGGGTGGGTGAGCCGAACATCGACCATCAGCGGTAGGTGGTCGCTAGTCGTGGTCCATTCCTTCCCGTCAAGGACTTCGACGCGGATCAAGTTCACGGTTTGGACGCCTTGCGGTGGCATATCGACTTCTGTTTCGTGCCCGTCGGCTGGATCGTGGTGACGGTAGGTCGGATGCACCTCCTGCCCGTGCTCAACACGGTGAGACGCATGGTAGGCACTGACAAGGCCATGATCAGCGAGTGCCTTGACGATTTGCGAGTGCCCTTTGTTCGTTGATTTCTGTCTGGCAAGATTGGTCCCGCTGTTCAGATCGCCCATCACCACAGTAGGGCCCGAGCGCAGGATGCTGCTATACGCATCCAGCGTTCGCATTACGTCGTCGACGTAGTGCGGTCCTTGCGACCAAATGCCGAGAGCGATGAATGACACGGGCCCTGTCACCCTCACACCCACGACTGCGCGCCCACGATTCGCCCGGGGCCTCAGCTTGGCAAGCGAGTAGGCCGTATCAAGCGAACCCAACGCGATCGCCTTCTGAACGTTCACACGCTGGGTCACGAACGGGTTCATCAAAGCGAGCGCCTCGACGGACCTGCACTCCTGCAGAAAGACGATGGCCGGAGAAGACGATGGCCGGAGAAAAGGAGGCCAGCTCCGCGAGGCGCGCGGTCAGCAATCCGTGGTGACAGTTCCACTCGATCAGGCGAAGGCGGGCAACCGCACACAACTTGCTCCTCTAAATCGGTCTAGGCTTTGGCGCTTGATTCCGTGTCTTCACCTGCGTCGTGCTCAAGGACCTCCTCGAAGAAATGCAGGTGGTGGCCGTCGATGTCGGTGAAGCCGTGCTCCGCGCGCCAAGTCTGCGACCGAGATGAGCCGTTGTGTCTTGCGCAAGACCATCGAGTCCGCGACCAAGGCTGCTATTTCCCGGGTAAGATCCGCTCGATCTGCTGCAAATGATTGATATCGTGTCCGGCAGTCATGCGGACAATCTGCTCAATCGTTTCCTGTCCGCGCTCGGAATGCATCCCGTGCTGTTTCCACTGCTCGGACGTCAAAGACTCGAGCAAGGCAAGATTGGCTTCGCGAACCACGCGAAATTGTTCGACCGATTTACGGGGATCGCGTTTCTCGTAATGTCCGCTGGTCACCCACGAATTCTGATCGTAGGCGGCGATGGGACTTCCCGGCGCGCCCAGAATCACCCTCAGACGGAACCCCGTCACGATTTCCGCATCGGCAAGGTGCGCCACGATCTCGCTCGCAGACCACCTGTCAGCAGCCGGGCGCTTGCGCAATTTGCTCATCGTCAGGCCTTTGATGAGCCGCTCGAGTTTCTTTGCCGTAGCGGCCTGAACGGCGAGAGGTCGCTTCCCTTCCACATAGGCTGTGATTCGCTGAATGTACTGCTGGGCTGTCTCGATCATTGCGCTTGTCTCGCCTTCTTTAGCCAGCGTACGGTACGTGAGCCGTCAGTGAAACTACTGGCCAGCTTTCCGGCCCGCTCCACGGTCCCGCCTCCCATATCGCCTGGCAGTGACTCTTGCCACGAAGCATTCCGGATGTCGCTCTCTTGGACGATGACATCGGCCTCTCGATCAAGGACTTGGCTCGGTTGCGCTCAGCTCGGCCCATCCATTCCTAGGCACACCTTACCGACATGCTTGGCTTCTGACGGATGTCGGAGCGCGTCGGCTGCCTCGGAGAATGTGATTACTCGATCGACTGCGGGCCGCATTCGGTGGCACTGAATCGCCCGATTCATGGCTCCGAACATCGCGCGCGAGCCGACGTCGACGGCGCGCACTCGGGCGCTCTTGCCCATCAACGTGACCAGGTCGACCTCCGCGCTCATGCCCGCCAAGAGACCGACGAACGCGACTGACCCGCCTACCCGGATGGCCGCGATCGCCTCGCTCAAACCTCCCACGGTGTCGATGACGTGGTCGGCACCGCGACCGCCCGAGAGCTGCACTACGGCATTGGGCCAAGCCGGCGTGGTCTTGTAGTTGATGCCGACGTCTGCCCCCAACTGCTTCGCGCGGGCAAGCTTTTCGTCGCTACTGGATGTCACGATGACGAATGCGCCCAACAACCGGGCGAACTGCAGGGCGAAGATCGATACGCAATCCCAGAACATTTCTCCACCGGCGTGAGCAGCGGTATCGGCGCCGCGCTGGCGCTTCGTCTCTGCGCCCACAGTCGCCGGGACGCCCTCGCCGCACGAGTACGTTTTGCGGAAACGCGCTCCTATGGCCGTTGATCTTCGTCGCCGTGCTTGTGCAGCGGTGGCGCGCTCGCGGGCGGCACGCGCTTCTTCGTGGCCTGCTCGAAGGCATAGGCGAGCCGAATCAATGTCGGCTCGCTGCACGCCTTGCCAGTAAAGGTGATGCCGTACGGCCCCGGCTTCGCATTGAACCCATCCGGGAACGGCGGCGTCGGCGTATTCGGCACGAACCCGAACGGCACCGTGACGCTTGGGTAGCCGGGACGCGCGGCGATGTCGGCGCCACGGCTGCTCGGAAAGAGCAGGGCGTCGAAATTGCCGCTCGCGAGCGCCGCGTCGATTCCGTTCGTACCCGCCAGCATCAGATCCTTGTGCCGATCGTTCATGTATCGTGCGAAGTCGGCCGCGACGTTCATCTCGTCGGAGATGTCAAGCCGCGCCTGGAGATATTTGATCGCGTTGTCGGCGACGTGCGCGGTGTTGAACGCCCTGAGGGCCGACAAGGTAGCTACCGGCGCCGTGGGACCGAGGGATGACAGGAAGTTGTTGAAGTCGCGCTTGAAGCCGTACTTCAGCACGACCGAGCACTTCGCATCGTTCGCTTTCGTTTGCTCTCGTACCGCGCAGATCCCGAAATTCAGCAAGTCGACGATCGACGGGATGTTCGCGTCGGCAACCGACGCGCCCGCGGCGCGCAGCGCGCTGACGGCGTCGTTGAGCACCTGAAGCTGCGGCGCGGTCAGCGGCGTCAGCAGGAAACCGCCGGCCGGATTCGGCACGCCGTCGCGGTAGGGCGCGGCGATGCCGATGCGCGCGCCCACCAGACCACGTCGCTTGAGCGAGCGCGTGTAATCGACCGCCGGACACGCCGGCGGCCCCAGCGTGGCGGGTGTGTCGAGCGGATCGGGTCCCGCGAGCACGTTCAGCATGATCGCGGCGCTCGCCACGTCGCGCGCCATCGGACCGGCCGTGTCCTGATCGGCGGTAATGGGGATGACGCCGTGGCGGCTGATCAGGCCCACGGTGGGCTTGATTCCGGCGAGCATGGTGTTGTTTGACGGGCTGAGAATCGAGCCCGATGTTTCGGTCCCGACATTGGCCGCCGCGAGGTTGGCCGAGGTTGCAATGCCGGAGCTCGAGCCGCCGGTCGCGAGCGCCGGTCGGCCGTCAGC
>Ga0137409_10003654_pt1 | contig 16240 bp, 16 predicted proteins | sample CZODoug1_16funga_FD_122059 | JGI IMG/M metagenome (GOLD analysis project Ga0137409, IMG submission 122059) | Vadose zone soil fungal communities from Angelo Coast Range Reserve, California, USA - CZODoug1_16fungal (Hybrid Assembly) | ecosystem: Environmental > Terrestrial > Soil > Vadose zone... | reverse complement strand
TCCGCGATCAGCAACGGCACCACGTCGTCAGGCCGGATCTCCTTGATGAAGCCGTGAGTCGCAGTGTACGAGTGCTTTGCCTTTGCCTTCCACGCCGCCGCGTCGTCATGAAGCAGCGACATAAGGCTCGCGTCCTTCAGGTCCTGCAGCTTTTTCTGAGTAAGAGCCACTAAAATCCCCACGAACTCAGAGGCTTCGCCGTGAGTTCGCGGGGGCCCCTAATCACTGCCAGAGCACCATGCGCGTCGTCCAGCCCGCGGCCGCGAATACGGCCGCCAGCTGCAAAGCGAAAAGGCCGATCGTCCAGCCGTAGAGCGCGCCCGGCCCGCCCAGGGCGAGCCAGGCGAGGCAAACCGTGACCGTGACCAGGCTGAAGCCGAAGGCTCCGAACAGCACGCCGCCGGTCGTGCGGAACGGCCGCACCACCTGCGCCGGCACGTTGCCGGCATACGACTGGTAGGTGGCGATGATCACGCCGAGGAAGACAAGCACGAAGCCGGCCAGCCCCGCGGATGCACCAAGGAGGGCGAGGACCACGTCTTTGGGCTCGATCATTTCGCCCAAGAATAAGAGAGGCCCGGTCCCCCGGGCCTCTCCATCAATTGGTGTGTTTCGGGTTCAGCAGCCGGTGGCCGGCGCGCGGAATCCCGGGAACGGGTTGAGGTCGCCCATCAAGGTGTAGCGACCGATGTTGGCTGATGGGCTCTGCGTAGGCTGTGAAATCGTGTTTGGAGACGAGCGCATGAACCAGGGGAGCAGCGCCTCGTCCTCAGGGTGATATGTGCCGTCAGCGACCTGAAGTTTCTGGTCCGGCCCAGGCGTCAGACCCTGCTCGAAAGTGTTGACGCCCTTGGAGAAGCCAATACCGACGACAGGGTCGCCAGTCTCTAGGACGCCGGTGCATCCGTACTGAGGCGCAGTAGGCGTGAGCCATGGCTCCACTGTGTTGTTGACGAACGGGTCGTCCGCCCATTCAGCGATCTCGTGGCTGAGGGCGTGAATGTCCTGGACTGCCCAGCTGTTGATCGGGTTGAAGGTCCCAGGTGTGATGTAAGAGGTCCACGCGTAGGTCAGCACCGGCTGGTTCCCATTGCCGTGGACTGGGCCGGTGGATCGGCCGGGAACGATGCCCGCGCCGTGGAATCCGATGATGCAGCAGTTGGCGGGATTTCCGCCGAAGTAGAGCATCACCGAGTTCGTGACGTAGAGGGGAAGGTGGGTCGGGTCCACGTATCCAAGGCTGTTGTTAAGGTTCTGCAGCCGCGCCGCGAACCAGGTGACGTCGACGTCGGCGAAGTACACACCGCGCGCCGGGTTGCGGGTGGCGATGACTCCGTGATTAGACGGCACGTCGATCGTGATCGCAGGATGCACGACCGGGGTGTCCAGGATCAGGTGGTAGCCCGTGCCGACCTTGTTGAACTGCGCCCGCATGGTGGCATCTTCGAGCTGGACGCCCGAGTTGCCTGCTGAGAGGTCGCCGCCAGGCCCCTTCGAACCGCCAAACGGATTGGCAGCCGTTGGGCCGGTGGAGGAGGCGCTGACCGAAGCATAGTCGGCGGTCTGGAACTGAGGTGACGCAAGCATCGCCGCGACCACGTCCGTGCCCAGGTATGAGTGCCCGGCCACATTGAAGTTGAGCGGGATGATGTCGACCGGAATCGTCGCGGAGCCGTTCGTGGCGGGGTCGACGCCGACCATGTTGTAGCCGTAGGTCACCCCGTTGTGGGGATCCAGCGTCTGACCGAACCAGTGCTGGACGGTGCGAGTTGTGTTGAGGACCGGCGCGCCGCCGATCGTGATGCTTGACGGCGCAGTCGAGTCGTCGACGACGATCGGCGCGGGACTCCCGGCGGCGCCGGCAGTGACTGATGCGGCGACGAGGGCCCCGACCGCGGCGACCAGGGCAACGACAGGAAACCGGATAGACCGATGCGACATACGCAACACCCCTCTCTTACAACCCCAGGTGACAGCACATCCGCTTCAAAAGCGGGTCGTCAGAAATAGTAGTCCCCACCCTGAAGGGACTCCGCAACTTAACGTGAATTTCTTCAGCCTGGCTTGAGGCCAGCCCGAAACCGGCCGGACTCCGGCCCGTACATTTAGGACCGATGAAGCTTTACGGCGAGCTGGCCGAGTGGTGGCCGATCTTCCAATCCCCAGAGGAATACCGCGAGGAAGCCGCCTACTTTGCTCGCACGCTACAGGAGGCGTCCAGGCCCGCGCCGCGTCGAGTGCTGGAGCTTGGGTCGGGTGGCGGCAACAACGCTTTCCACCTCAAGGCTCATTTCGAGATGACCCTCGTCGACCTGTCGCCCGGGATGCTCGCCGTGAGCAAGGCGATCAATCCAGAGCTCGAGCACCTCAAGGGCGACATCCGCAAGATCCGCCTCGGCCGAACCTTCGATGCGGTCTTCGTGCATGACGCCATCTGCCACATGACCACCGAAGCGGATCTCCGAGCCGTGATGAAGACAGCCTTCGAGCACCTGCGACCGGGCGGGGTCGCTTTATTCGTCCCGGACGAGGTGACAGAAACCTTCGCTGAAGAGACGGACCATGGCGGGAACGACGCCGAGCGCGGCAGCGTCCGCTACCTGCAGTGGATCACCGATCCCAATCCCCGCGACAACACCTACGTGGTGGACTTCGCGATCTTGATCCGCGACGGGCAGGGCCAGACCCGCCTGGTTCACGACCGCCACACGATGGGGCTTTTCGCCCGCGCGAAGTGGCGGTCGATGCTGCGCGAGGTCGGGTTCAGGCTGACCACGATCAACGAGGAGTTCGAGGAGTTCGGGCGAGACGTCTTCCTGGGGAAGCGGCCGCGCTCTAAATAACGAAAGTTCGGACGATCTCCGCCAGGCGCACCGGGTCGAGGATGAGCGTCCGTCCGGGGGCGGTCTGGATGATTCGGGCGTCTCGCAGCTGTCTCAGCGCTCGGCTCACCACCTCGCGCGAGGACCCGATCGAATAGGCGAGAGCTTCATGGGTTGCCTGTGCCTCCAGCCTGCCTTTCGCAAGCTGGAAGCGGCTCGCCCGCTCGAGCAGGTCGAACGCCAGCCGCTCGCTGATGCTGCCGAGAGAACGCACCGCGATCATCCGGAGGTCATATCGAACCCTCGCGGCCAGCATCGTCGCGATCGCGGTGACCACCTCTATCTCACTGGCCGCGACCTTGCGGACGGTCTCGAAGTCCAGGACCGTCAGCGTGGAGTCGACCACCGCCTGCGCCGACACCAGGGAAGGACCCCGCATCGTCGCGGTGCCGGGGACGAGGTTTCTGCCACCGACCAGGTTCCCCGGATAGATGAAGGCGACCGTGGCTTCGCGTCCGTCCGGCACCGTCCAGAACATCCGAACCAGCCCTCTGTCGAGCACGAAGGAGCGGCCCGGGCCGCCGGCGTGGAAGGGCACGGTGCCTGCCGGGTGGGCTGCTCGCTGCGAGTTTTGGAGCAGGCGCCTTCGGTTGGCGGCATTGAGCAACGCCAGAAAGTCGACGTCCTGTCCGGCGAACGCGCTCACCTCAGAGCCGCCGCCCGGCCGCCGATGCCTCGATGAGCCTGGCCAGTCGCTTGGAGCGGGTTTCGTCGCGCTTCGCGTTCATCACCCAGTAGATCGCAGTCTGGCGGTAGGAAGGTGGCTGTTTGCCAAAGAAATCCCATGCGGCCGCATTTGACTTGAACTTCCCCTCGCGCTCGGCGTCGAGCGAGGCGAGGTGCCGGTTCTCGTAGGAGTAGACGCCCGACCGCGACTCCTCCCGGCGTGCGAAGGCCGCCAGCCCCGCCGGCGTCATCAACCCGCGGGCGGTCAGCTCCTGAACCTTCTTGATGTTGACCGCGCTCCAGTTGCTCCTGGGCTTTCGCGGCGTGAAGCGCTGCACCCGGCTTGTCTCGTCGATCCCGCGCGCGACGCTGTCGATCCAGCCGAAACAGAGGGCCTGGTCGACCGCCTCCGACCACGTCATCGTCGGCTTGCCTGAAGCCTTGCTATGAAGCACGACGCCGAGCTCGGTCGCAGTGGCATGGTTCTTCGCCAGCCAGGCGCGGAACTGGGCCGGCGTCGCGAAAAAACGAGTCTCCACCTGGTGCCAGACTAGCGATGTGTTTGCCAGCTCCAACTATCCACCCGACCAGGAGGCCGCGGACCGTTTCGTAGCCGAGATGCGCCACGGCACGCTGATCGCCGCCGCTCCCGGCGGCTATCCGCAGGTGAGCATCCTGCCGTTCGTGAAGACGGACGACCTCATCGAGCTTCACTGCGTACAGGCGGACCCGACCTTCGACGCGGTCCGGGCCAACCCGCGCGTGACGTTTTTCGTCTCGGACTTTCTTGCCTGGTCGCCCCACAGCTGGGTCGACGAGAAGGACGCCGGCCGGGCGACGCTTCATTTCCGCGCGGTGGCGTTCGAGTGCGACGTGGAACGGACGTCGACCGATCCCGAGGATGTCGCCGGCGCGCTGAGCCGGCTGCTGGCCGCTTACGAGCCCGGCGCGTCATACGAACCGATGCGAACGGGCGAGTTCTACGGCGCGCGCCTGCGGCGCCTGGCCACCATGCGATTGCGGATCGTGCGCCGCCACGTCAAGTTCAAGACGGGGCCGGCCGGGTCGGCCGAGACGAAGCTCAGGGTTGCGGGCCGGCTGCGGGAGCGCGACGAGCCGGGCGACGCCCGAGCCGCGGACGTGATCGAGGCAGCGCTCCGGCGCTCTTCAAGCCAGTAGTCCGCTCATCCTCGTTTGGACGGACAGCCGACTACGTGGTCGTCGACGATGCCGACTGACTGGAGCGTCGCATACACGATGGTGGATCCGACGAACGTGAAGTTGCGCCGCTTGAGGTCCTTGCTGATGCGGTCTGAGAGCTGCGTTGTGGCGGGCAAGTCGGCGAGCGTTTGCGGGCGGTTGACGACTGGGGTTCCATCGACCCAGGCCCACAAGTACTCTGAGAAGGAGCCAGACTCCGCCTGCACTTTCAGGAATGCCTGGGCGTTTGTGCGCGTGCCGTAGACCTTCAGCCGGTTCCGGATGATGCGCGGATCCCCGCGAAGTCGTTCGAGCTTGCCGTCGCTGAACCTGGCCACCTTGACGGGATCGAAGCCGGCAAAGGCACGCCGGTAGCCGTCGCGGCGGTTGAGGATGGTGGCCCAGGACAGGCCGGCCTGGGCGCCTTCGAGGATCAGCATCTCGAACAGGTACCGGTCATCGTGCGAGGGCACGCCCCACTCGCGATCGTGGTAGTCGCCCATCGCCGGCGAGCCTTCCGCCCATGAGCACCGTTTCTTGACAGCTGCCGGTGACCTGGCCAACAACCGAATCCTAGATGCACTCGTGCATCGGGCCAAACGTCCTTTTATGCACGGGTTTGGCGCAAGAAAGGCGGAATTCGGTCGGTGATAGGCGAGTTTGGCGCAAGAAACGCTGCATAGGCCCTACCCTTTCTGGCGACCAGTCGATGCTCCGTTGAGGGTCAGCCTGGGCCGGTCGCTTAGCATTTCGTACCGGAAAACAGGCGGATGCCAAATTCAGTCTGGAATGGCGCGTTGTCGCTCGGCCTGGTCGTGGTGCCGGTGCGGCTTTATCCGGCGATTCAGAAGAAGACGGTCCGCTTCCGCGAGCTCGACCGTGGCGGCCGGCGGGTGCGACACGTGCGCGTGTCCGAGCCCGAGGTCGAGCCCGAGCCGATGGATTGGGGGCTCGGGTTCCGGGCGATCGATCACAGGAGCGGCCCCACGCCAGGGTTGACAGCCCGACAGGAATCGGCGTCAATCGAGCTTCCCTTCGAAGAGATTCGCAAGGGATTCGAGGTCGCACCCGGCCAGTACGTGAGCATGACTCGGCAAGAGGTGGCGACCCTGGCACCCGAGCGCAGCCGCGTGATCGACGTGCAGCAATTCGTGGACGTTGGCGCGGTCGATCCGATCTACTTCGAGTCGCGCTACTACGTGGTGCCAGACCGCGAGTGGTCTTCTCCGTTCCGTGTCCTGAGGCAGGCCATGGCGGCAGCTGACCGGATGGCGATCGCCTGGTTCACGCTGCGTTCACGGCGCTATCTGTGCGTGGTGCGGCCATTCGGTGACGTGATGCTCTTGACCACCATGGTCCACGCCGATGAGGTACAGAAAGCCGATTTCTGGATCCCGGACGCCGACTCCGCGCCGTCGGAAAAGGAGCTCAGGATGGCGCGGCTCCTGATCGACACGCTGTCCGGACCCTTCGAGCCCGAGCGGTACCCGGATGAGTACCGGGAGCGCGTGTTGCAGGCAATCGCGGAGAAGAGTCCGAGCGAGGCGGCCGAGTCCGCCACACCATCTCCAACGCGCGTGCTCGACCTCATGGCGGCCCTGGAGGCAAGCGTCAAGGCGGCCAAGGCGGCGCGAGGCGAACAGGATCGACAGGCGAAACCTCGAAGTCGACGGTCGCGCGGCGCGTAGAGGGTCGACCGAGGGCGAACTTCAGCGACCGCGGAACTTGGGCTTGCGTTTGCCGGTGAAGCCCGCGTGGAACTCGCGAAAGTCCTCCGCCTTCATCAGCAGCGTCTGCGTCCAGGCCTCCATCTCGATTGCGCTCGAATAGTCGATCGAAGCGGCGCGGTTGAGCATCTCCTTGGTCATCGCCAGACCCCAGGGCGCAAGCTCCTTGAGGCGGGATACATAGTCGGCCACGGCCCCGTCCAGCTCGGCGTCGGGAACGACCCTCGAGGCGAGGCCCCAGGCCTCAGCCTGGTGACTTGTGATCTTCCCGCCAAGCAGCAGGGCCTCGCTCGCCCGGCCCATGCCGACGATGCGTGGCAGCAACCAGCAGATGCCCATGTCGCCACCCGAGATCCCAACGCTCGTGAAGAGGTAGCGGAAGCTCGCCGACTCGGCCAGGATGCGGACGTCGGCGGCAGCGGCAAGCACCGCGCCCGCGCCGGCGGCGATTCCGTTGACGGCAGCGATCACCGGCTGCGGGATCTCGCGAAGGTTTCGCACGCAGGCGCCTGTCATGCGAGCGAACTCGTACACGCCGCGTGTGTCCATCTCGAGCAGCCTGGCGATGATCTCGTCGACGTCTCCCCCGCTGCAGAAACCCGGGCCCTTGCCGCGGATGACCAACACGCGGACCTCGTCGCCGCGTGACCGCAACGAATCGGTGAGGTCGCGGACGTCCGCATACACCTCGAACGTCAGGGCGTTGAGACGCTCAGGCCTCGAGAAAGTCAGGGTCGCGACGCCGTCGGATTCCTCGTAATCGAAATGAGCCCAGCTCTTCACGAACGGCGCACCGCGACGGCGTCGATCTCCACCATCGCGTCCGGGTCGACGAGGGACCGCACCTCGATCAGAGTCGATGCGGGGTAATCACTCCGGAAAAACTCGCGGTATGCAGCACCGAGCCCGGCCCGATTTTCTCGGTAAGCCTCTATGTCCGTCACGTAGTAGGTGAGCTTCACGGTGTCCTTGGGCTCGCAACCTGCCGCACGCAAGGCGACCGCCACGTTGCGTATCGCACGGGCATATTGGGCCACGATGTCGCCTGGCTCGACGATCTTTCCTGTAGCGTCCGACCCAACCTGACCGCCAACCCACACGGTGTCGCCGCTGACGGTGGCGTGGGAGAAACCGCGCGCCGGAGCGAGCTCTTCAGGGTTGACGTTCTGAGGCGGGCCGGCCGGCTGCATGAAGCTAGTATGTCGAGTACGCGGGAGGGCAATTGACGCAGGTCACCAGATCGGCGCATCTCGATACGTTCACCCGGGAGAACCTCCCTCCGCAAGAGGCGTGGCCCGAGTTTCTCTTCGTCCTCCCCGAGCTCAAGTACGCTGCGCGACTGAACTGCGCGGCTGAGCTTCTAGACCGCCACGTCGAGGCGGGCAACGGCGCCAGGCGCTGCATCGTCACCGACACCGAGACCTGGACCTACGCGGACCTGCTGAAGCGATCCAACCAGGTCGCCCACGCACTCGTCGATGAGATGGGCCTGGTGCCCGGCAACCGGGTGCTGCTGCGCGGCCCCAACAACCCGTGGCTGGTCGCGAGCTGGTTCGGCGTCGTCAAGGCGGGCGGGGTCGCGGTAACGACAATGCCGATGCTCCGGAAGGGCGAGCTGGAAACGATGGTCGAGATCGCGGGCGTGACCATGGCGATCTGCGACCACCGCTTCATAGAAGACCTCGATGCCGCGGCCCCGTTCGGCTTTCAGATCTTCACCTATGGGGGCTCTGGCGAGGACGACCTGACCAGGGTTGCGGAGACCAAACGTTCGAAGTTCAAGAACGCCGGCACGGCCGCCGACGATGTCTGCATGCTCGCGTTCACGTCGGGAACGACCGGGAAACCCAAAGCGACGATGCACTTCCACCGCGACGTGCTGGCGATTGCGGATACGTTCTCGCGGCACGTGCTGCACCCGACACCCGACGACCTGTTCGCGGGGAGCCCTCCGCTGGCGTTCACGTTCGGCCTCGGCCAGTCCGTCGTCTTTCCTATGCGCGCGGGCGCCGCGACCTACCTCCTGGAACAGCCTTCGCCGGCCGCCCTGCTCGCCGCCGTCGACGCCCACCAGATAACGGTGCTTGCGACGGCGCCCACCGCATACCGCGCCATGATTCCGGACCTGAGAGCAGCCAGGATCGCCTCATTGCGCGCCTGCGTGTCCGCCGGCGAGACGCTGCCGAAAGCGACGTGGGAGGCTGTCCACGAGGCAAGCGGGCTCCGGCTCATCGACGGCATCGGCTCGACCGAGATGCTTCACATCTTCATCTCCGCAGCCGGCGACGAGATCCGGCCCGGGACCACCGGACGAGCGGTTCCCGGTTACGTGGCGGAGATACAGGACCCGGATGGGCGCCCCGTGCCCGTTGGGGAGCTGGGCCGGCTCGCGATCAAGGGGCCAACGGGCTGTCGCTACCTGCGCGGAGACCGCCAGGCGTCCTACGTCCGAGACGGCTGGAACATCACTGGCGACGTGTACACGCAGGACGCGGACGGGTACTTTCACTACCAGGCGCGGGCCGACGACATGATCGTCTCGTCCGGGTACAACATCGCAGGCCCCGAAGTCGAGGAGGCGTTGCTCCGTCATCCCGGCGTCTCCGAAACGGCCGTGATCGGAGTGCCCGATGAGGAGCGCGGGATGATCGTCAAGGCGGTCGTGGTGCTGCGCCCGGGAGCGGAGCTCGGCGCTGAGCCGTCGAAGACGCTGCAGGACTTCGTCAAGAGCCAGATCGCGCCGTACAAGTACCCCCGCGTGATCGAGTTCGCGGACGTGCTGCCGCGGACAGCCACGGGCAAGCTGCAGCGGTTCCGTCTCCGGGATGGGGGCTGACGCCCTCGAATCCGTCCCTCGACATCGCGATCATCGGAGGCGGGCCGGCGGGTCTCTACCTGGCGACCCTGGTCAAGCTCCTCAACCCGCGCCACCGGATCGAGGTTTGGGAGAAAAACGCGGCCGACGATACCTTTGGGTTTGGGGTTGTCTTCTCAGACGAGACGCTGGGCGGCATAGAGCAGGCCGACGCTGCCTTCTTTGAGCAGCTGTCTCATGATTTTGCGGTTTGGGATGACATCGACGTGCACTACCAGGGGCAAGTTCTGACTTCGGGCGGGCATGGCTTCGCCGCGATCAGCCGCCAACGCCTGCTGGCGATCTTGCGGGCCAGGTGCGAGGAGTTCGGCGTCACCATCCATTACCGCCAGCCGGCGCCCGCACTCGAAGTTCTGCGCTTGCAGCACGACCTGGTGGTGGGAGCAGACGGCGTCAACAGCCTCACTCGCCAGTCACGTCAGGACGTGTTCCAGGCCCAGCTCGATGCCCGGCACGCGCGCTACATGTGGCTGGGCACGCCGCTGGTCTTCGACGCGTTCAAGTTCTTCATCGCCGAGACCGACGTTGGTGTAGTGCAGGCTCATGCGTACCCGTACAGCGACGCCATGAGCACATTCATCGTCGAGCTCGAAGAAGAGAGCTGGATCAAAAGCGGACAGCTGGATTCTTCAGAACGCACGTGGAAACCGGGCGAAAGCGACCAGAAGGGGATCGCCTTCTGCGCGGAGATCTTCGCGGAGGCGCTGCACGGACACGAGCTGGTCGCCAACAACAGCCGCTGGATAAGGTTTGCCACTTTGCGCGCCGGGTCGTGGCGCGACGGCAACGTGCTCTTGATCGGGGACGCGGCCCACACTGCTCACTTTTCGATTGGTTCGGGAACGAAGCTCGCGATGGAAGATGCGTTGGCGCTGGCCGCATGCCTGCACGAGAACTCCACGGTCGACGAAGCGCTCCTCGCTTATGAAACCGAGCGACGGCCGGTGGTCGAAAGCGCGCAGCGCGCCGCCCAGGCGAGCCTGGAATGGTTCGAGAACATCTCCCAGTACGTGCGCCAAGAGCCGCCCCAGTTCGCTTTCAACTTGCTGACGCGGAGCCGCCGCGTGACGTACGGAAACCTGAAGCTGCGCGATCCAGAATTCGTCGCCGGCATCGACCGCTGGTTCTGCAACGGCAGCGAGCCTGTGCCGCCGATGTTCGTCCCGATCCAGCTGCGCGAGCTCGACCTGGCCAACCGCGTGATCGTGTCGGCCATGGACATGTACACGTCCGATGACGGGCTCATCGGCGATTTTCATCTCGTGCACCTCGGCAGCAAGGCGCTGGGCGGCGCGGGGCTGGTGATGACCGAGATGGTCTGCGTATCGCGCGAAGGCCGGATCACCCCAGGCTGCGCGGGCCTCTACAAGCCTGAGCACGAAGCCGCGTTCGCGCGGTTGGTCGAGTTCGTTCATGAGAGCACGCCGGCGAAGATCGGTATCCAGCTCGGCCACGCGGGCCGCAAGGGCTCGACCAGGCTGATGTGGGAAGGCATGGACGAGCCGTTGCCGAGCGGGAACTGGGAGCTGATTGCCCCGTCACCGCTGCCCTACCTACCTGTCAGCCAAAACCCTCGCGAGATGAATCGGGACGACATGAACAATGTCCGCGACCAGTTCGTCGCCGCGGCGCAAATGGCTGCCCGCGCAGACTTCGACCTTCTCGAGCTGCACTGCGCGCATGGCTACCTGCTCGCGAGCTTCATCTCGCAGCTGACCAACCTGCGGCGTGATGAGTACGGCGGAAGCCTCGGGAACCGCCTGCGCTACCCGCTCGAGGTGTTCGACGCGGTCCGCGCCGCCTGGCCCGCCGCCAAACCCATGACCGTGCGCGTCTCGGCGTCGGACTGGTACGAAGGCGGACTGAGCCCTGATGAGTCGGTGGAGGTAGCTCGGGCATTTGCCGTCCACGGAGTCGATGCGATCGATGTTTCGACCGGTCAGACGGTGGCCGAAGAGAAGCCCGTCGTCGGGCGGAGCTACCAGACGCCTTTCGCCGACAGGATTCGGAACGCGACGGGAATCCCGACCATCGCGGTGGGTGCGATCAGCGGCTATGACGACGTGAACACGATCATCCTTGCAGGCCGCGCGGACCTGTGCGCTCTCGGGCGCGCCCACCTGTACGACCCGGCCTGGACGCTGCACGCGGCCGCCGACCAGGAGCACCGGGTCGAATGGCCGGTTCAGTTTCAGCGGGGCAGCCGCAAACCTCCGGCAGGCCGCACCGACGGTCCACGTCCCCGCCTGGAGCTGATCCGCGAAGGCTCGCGGAGCGGTCACCGGCGCTGGAGGCCCGTCACTGGCGATCGATAAGGGTCTACCCTTGGGGCTCGACCTTTGGAGCGGTGATTCAGGAGGGGCGGCATGGTCAAGAAGATCCTGCTCAGCGAGAGCGATATCCCCGAGCGCTGGTACAACATCCTGCCCGACCTTCCGGCGCCTCCTTTCCCCTACCTGAATCCGCAAACGCTGCAGCCGATGGGACCGGCGGATCTCGCGCCGATCTTCCCGCAGGCCATCATCGCGCAGGAGGTTTCCGCCGAGCCGTGGATCGAAATCCCAGAGCAGGTACGGGACATCTACCGCATCTGGAGGCCGAGCCCGCTCTATCGCGCCGAGCGACTCGAGAAGGCGCTTGACACCCCCGCCCACATCTACTTCAAGTACGAGGGAGTATCTCCGGCCGGCTCGCACAAACCCAACACCGCCGTTCCGCAGGCGTACTACAACTCCAAAGAGGGCGTCAAGCGGCTGACGACCGAGACCGGGGCCGGCCAGTGGGGCTCCGCGCTGGCGTTTGCGGGCGCGCTGTTCGGCCTCGAGGTGACCGTTTACATGGTCAAGATCTCGTACGAGCAGAAGCCATATCGCCGGGCGATGATGGAGACCTGGGGCGCGACCGTGCATGCGTCACCGACGAACCTGACGAATTCAGGCCGCGGGATCCTCGCGGACGACCCTGACTCCCCGGGCAGCCTTGGCATCGCCATCTCCGAGGCGGTCGAAGACGCGGCCACGCACGATGACGCCAAATACTCGCTCGGCTCGGTGGTCAATCACGTGCTCCTGCATCAAACAGTGATCGGCCTCGAGGCGCAGAAGCAGATGGAGATGGCCGGGGAGTACCCGGACGTGGTCATCGCCTGCGTCGGCGGGGGCTCCAACTTCGCCGGCCTCACCTATCCCTTCATCGGCGACAGGCTGAAAGGCAAGCACCCCAAGACACGTTTTGTCGCCGCGGAGCCGGCCGCGTGCCCGACCCTGACCCGAGGCGTGTACGCCTACGACTTCGGCGACGCGGTCGGCCTGGGCCCTGTCGTGAAGATGTTCACGCTCGGACACAGCTTCGTGCCCGACCGGATTCATTCTGGCGGGCTCCGCTACCACGGCGACGCGCCGTCGCTCTGCCTGCTCGTCGACAAGAAGGTGGTCGAGGCTCGTGCCTACAAGCAGAAGGAGGTCTTCGCCGAGGCCGTGAAGTTCGCGCGATCGGAAGGCTTCCTGCCAGCCCCGGAAGCTGCCCACGCCCTGCGTGCGGTGGCCGAGGAGGCAGCCGCCGCGCGAGAGGCGGGTGAAAAGCGAACCATCCTGTTCGGGCTGTCTGGACACGGCCACTTCGACATGTCGGCGTACGACGCCTACTTCGCGGGCAAGTTGGAGGACATCGAGCTGTCCCAGTCGCGAATCGATGCCGCCATCGAGGAGCTGCCCCGAGTCCCAGCTATGTCCTAGAAGCTCGGCCCTACTCGAGACGTGCCTTTTGGTCCGCGAGCAGCCTCGGTGATGGACGCGCGCCCTTGACGATCAAGCGGCCGGCTTTCGCCAACTCGCCGTTCTTGTCTTGCTCTGGGTCGCCACCGCGGTTCAGTCCGACCGCCGCACGCACCTTGCCGGCTCGGAGGTAAAAGCCGACGAACTTGCGCTCGTCAAGCGAGCCCCTCACCACGAAGCGATCCCACTTGCGGGCATGGCCGATGTATTCAAGCTTGTGCTCGAACTGATCGCTCCAGAAACTGTGCATGTAGCGGTATGCGGTCCGCGAGCCCAGCATCGACCTGGCGGCCGCCGCGCCCATCTTTTCGGCGTTGTTGTAGTGTTCGACCCTTACGCGTCCGAAGATCGGATGAAGGTGGTTGGCCACGTCACCGGCGGCGAAGATGCGGGCCAGGTTGGTGCGGCAGGTGGCATCGACCAGGATTCCGTCCCGCGTGGCAACACCGGAGCCCTTGACGATTTCGACGTTGGGTTCAATCCCGACCGCCACTATCGCGAGGTCACAAGCAATCCGCCGTCCCTTTTTCGTCACGACTCGCTCGACATGCAACGACCCCTCAAATCGGACCACCTCGTCCTCGACCACGAGCTCGATTCCGGCGTCGCGGTGTATGGCGGCGAAAACAGCACCGACTTCGGGACCCAGAACTGCATCGAGCGGAGCTTTTCCGCGCATTACGGAGGTCACTCGCAAACCAAGCTGGCGCAAGGACGCCGCCACCTCCGAGCCGATGAAACCCGAGCCCACAACGACAGCGCGAGCTCCGGGTTTGGCGGCGCGTTTGATTCGGTCACATTCGGCAATGGTCCGGAGTTGATGAATGCCCGGAAGGCTTGACCCCGGGACGTCAAAGCGTCGGTTTCGGCCGCCAGTGGCGAGCAACAACCGCTCATAACCGACGACGTTTCCATCCTCCAGTTTGATCTCCCTGGCCGCGGGGTCCACCCGTGAAACCCGCGCCGGCACGACTTGAACTTGATGCGATCCGTACCAGTCGGCCGGTGCGACCATCCAGCCCGCCAGGTTCTCTTCCCCACGCAGGTAACCCTTGGTCAGAGGTGGCCGTCCAAACGGAAAGCTGGGCTCATCCGTGAGAATCAACAGTTCGCCTGCATACCCCTGCTTCCTCAATTCCTTGGCTGCGTTGCCTCCAGCCAAACCGGTTCCGACGATCACTATCGGGCCGCGTACACGCTTAGGCATCGAGCACTACTTGCACTTCCGGGACAGCATGAACCAAGCCTGCCCAGCCCGAGCAGCGCCTCAAGCTTTTGGTTTGGGCTACCCTCGGGACGACGCCGGCGTAGCTCAATTCGCAGGGCAGCTGGTTTGTCAACAGATGGTCTGGCGGCCCGTCACCCGGTCGGCCGCGCACGGGCGGTGCGGAGCCGCCCAGTCGGAGGCCGAGCTGGCGAAGGATTTATGACGAGGATCACACGGCGCACAGCGATTGGTCTTTTGGCCGGGGGCGGTGCATTGATCGGGCTTGGAGTTGCCGGCGCCTACTTGCTACGAGACGCCCTGAAGTCCCTGGTCGGCGGTCGAATGATGGGGACCGGAATGATGGGCAGTGCAACTCAAGCCGACATCAGCAGCTACATGAATCTCTTCGATCGCCACACTGAGATAAGACGCACGGTCGAGCTGGTCCCTGGTGGCGTACGCACCACGACCGAGTCCGACGCTGCGGACCTGGTCGGGCAGCTGCAGGCTCATGTGTCGAGCATGTATATGCATCTCGACCAACATGCCGAAGTCACATGCATGAGCTCAAGCCTGCCAACTTTGTTCCGCAATTCGGCCGGTTACCAAAGGGAGTTGACGTTTACGGTCCAAGGCGTCGTTGTGACTGAGACTTCGAGCGATCCACGACTGGCGAACGCCATCCGCCAGCACGCGCAAGAGGTAAGCGGATTCGTGCGCGATGGCATGCCCGCCATGATGCGGGGCATGATCGGGCACTGACGTGCCCGTGGACGTGGAGTCCGATTCCGGAAACATGCTGTGTAGCCCGTAGCTCACCGACTCACTGACAGGAATCGCACCCATGCCCACCGAACCTAAACACAGCAAGCTCCACGTTGCAACGAGATGATGTCGCGGCGCTAGGGGCCGCTGTACTCGAACGACCCGACAGCGGCGTAATTGCCACTGTGGTCGTAGTGGACACCGTCCTGTACGCGAAAGACCTTTGAGGCCGCGAAGCGTGGATCCTTTGTAATAAAGCCCTCTGGCAGAACGGCTCCCGGCGTCACCTCGGCGGCTGTGACCGGATTTCTGATCGGCTCCATCTCGAGTTCGAGCACGTCGCCGGCTTTGACTCGGCTTCGCTGCTCGGCCAATTCAATCTCGAACGCGACATATCGTGGCTCATGCACATTGGTCCACGTGTTCTTAAGGATGCCCCACGGCCCACCGGCGGCCCCGGATACAAGCGTCTTGAGTGCGTCGCGCTGGTCCTCGTTCGCCCTCGCGTCGATCAGCACGGCAGCCTCGCCATTGCCATCGTGGATCGCCTTGGGCCAGTCAGCGGCTATGGAAAAAGTCAGTCCGCTGAGGCTGGTGTCGCCGTATCGGCCGTCCTGCACATGCCAGGCCCACCCGCCCTCACAGTGCCCGTGCGTAGGAAGGGCATTAAAGTTGCAGGGGCAGCCGTAGTCGCAGTTGCACGCAATCAAGACGGTGCCCTTCAGTCTCCATTTCGCCGCCGTGGACAGTGCCATTTTCTCCGCCTCCTTCAACTGATCTGCCTACATCCCCGCGCCGCCACCGCGAAGCAACATCGATAGTGGCGGGTGTATCGCAACCAACACGGCGAGCAACCCTAGCCCTGCTCCGCTCAACTGCGCGCTTCGCTCGCCAAAAGGCATCACCTTCTCCATGAAGACGATGAGGGCGATAAGCACAACCCAGAGGAGGCTCATGGCGCCGGAAATCACCAGTACGGCCATCAAGCCCCAGCAGCAGCCCACACAGTAGGTGCCATGCTCCGTCCCCAATCGGAGGGCATCAAATGGGCCTCGACCGCGCCAGTGATGCATGAGGAAGTCAAGCGGAGAACGGCACTTGCGTAGGCAAGCCCTCTTGAGGAACGTGAACTGGTACAGGCCGGC
>Ga0137409_10003653_pt1 | contig 16240 bp, 13 predicted proteins | sample CZODoug1_16funga_FD_122059 | JGI IMG/M metagenome (GOLD analysis project Ga0137409, IMG submission 122059) | Vadose zone soil fungal communities from Angelo Coast Range Reserve, California, USA - CZODoug1_16fungal (Hybrid Assembly) | ecosystem: Environmental > Terrestrial > Soil > Vadose zone... | reverse complement strand
CTGATTCTCGAGGGAGCAAATACATTCACGGGACGCACCACGATCAACGCAGGCACGCTGCAGATTGGCAACGGCGGCAATAGCGGCGGCATTTCGGGCAGTGTCAGTGTGATGCCAGGCGCGACGGTGGCCTTCAATCGCGGCGATTCACCTCTTTTCGCGCAAACCATTAGTGGCGGTGGGTCGTTAGCGAAGCTGGGCAGCGGGACGCTAATTCTCTCTGGCGACAATACGTACACCGGCGGCACGACCATCAGCGGCGGTACGCTGCAGATCGGCAATGGAGGTACAACGGGAAGCCTTGCCGGAAACATCGTCAACAACGGGGCACTCAGTTTCAACCGCTCCAACGGCTCGAGCTTCGGCGGTGACATCAGCGGCAGCGGCGGTCTGACAGTCACACTCGCCAGTGGCACACTTTACCTCACCGGCGCCAACTCCTACATCGGCGGCACCACGATCACCAAGAACACTCTGTCGATCGGCAACGGAGGTACCACCGGCAGCATCGTCGGCAACGTCGTCGATAACGCTAGCCTTACGTTCAACCGTAGCGACGGCTACAGCTTTGGCGGCGAAATCTCAGGCACCGGCGGTATCACGGCACTCGGCGGCGGCACCATCACGCTGACGGGCAAAAACAGCTACACCACCCAGACGAGAATCCAAAACGGCACCACGCTGAGTGTCGCGGCTAACGAAAATCTCGGCGTCGCGAACGCCAGAATGCTGTTGACCAATGGCAGCACGCTCCAGCTGACGAATTCATTTACGCTTGCTCGCGCCATCGGCTTCAACACCCCAGGCGTTTTCAATGTCATCGACACGCAAACCAATACCAACACGATTTCGGGCATGGTCTCCGGCACAGAGTTCGGAAAAGCAGGCAGTGGCACCCTGATTCTCAACGGCAGCAGTCCGGGCTTCACGAGCGCCATTTCAATCAATGGCGGCACCCTGCAACTGGGCGATGGCACCGCCACCGGTGGCAACATCGGCGGCACGGGACTGGTCACGGTCGCGGACAACGCCGAATTGGCCTTCAATCGCGACACGAGCCACACCTTCGCCCGTCCGGTCACCGGCGACGGAGCGTTGCGACAGCAAATCGGTACGCTGACTCTCACCGCCGACAATACATACAGCGGCGGCAGCATCATCGCCGCCGGCAGCACGCTGCAAGTGGGCGACGGCGGCTCGACCGGAAGCCTGGGGATTGGAGATGTGACCAACAACGGCGCGCTGGTGCTCGATCGCAGTGGGGAATTCTCTTACGGTGGTAGTACTACGGGCGGCGGCACGGTCACGAAGATCGGAGCCAGCACGCTCACGCTGAGCGGCACGCAGGCGTCGACAGGCCTGACTACCGTTGCCAATGGCGCCCTGCTCGTCAATGGATCAGTGAGCGGTGATGTACAGGTCGACAGCGGCGCGACGCTCGGAGGGGGCGACGGCGACAGCGACGAGATAGGCGGGACTGTCACCGTTGCTGCCGGCGCCCATCTCGCGCCAGGCAACAGTGCGGGCACGCTTCGTGTGGGCAACCTGGTGCTGAATCAGACATCGCAGCTCGACTACGAGCTCGGGCTTGCGAATGTGTTTGGCGGCGGCGTGAATGACCTCACCATCGTTACCGGTGACCTCACGCTCGATGGACAACTGAACGTCTCCGACATCGGCGGATTCGGTGCACGCGAAGTGCTCGCGGGGGGCGCATTCGGGCCCGGGGTGTATCGGCTGTTCGAGTATGGCGGCGCACTGTTCGATCAGGGACTCGACCTGAATGTGCCCGGCTTCTCGGCGTCGCAGCTGTTGGTGCAAGCCGGAAGCAATCAGGTAAACCTGATCGTCGTCGCCGAGGGCTTTACGATTCAGCACTGGGATGGCGCGAACGCGGGTGGCTTGGGCACGGTCGACGGCGGCACCTCGATTTGGGATAGCGCCGCCACGAGTTGGACGACCGCCGATGGCTCCATCAATGCTCCCTGGCAAAGTGGCTTTGCTGTATTCACGGGTCAGGCGGGCACAGTGACGCTGGGCGCGAATACCACGTTCACGGGAATGCAGTTCGCGACCGAGGGTTACCGCATCGATGGCGCCGGTTTTGACTTGCAAGCCGCAACGGATAACACGCCCATCAACGTCAATTCGGGTACTGCAATCATTGACGCTCGGATCGTCGATGCCAGCGGCCCCTCGCGTCTGAGCAAGACTGGCGACGGCACGCTGATTCTCGACGGCGCCAACACCTATAGCGGTGGAACGACGATCAGCGGCGGCGCCCTGCAGGTGTCCGCCGATGGCAATCTCGGCGCGGCCAGCGGCGGGCTGCTGTTCAACGATGGAGCTTTGATCACGACCGGTACTTTTGAATCGACACGGGCAGTCACATTGGCAAGCGAAGGCGGTACGTTCTCTCCGGCAGCAGACACCACGCTGACACTCGCCGGCACGATCAGCGGTAGCGGCCAACTGCGCAAGCGCGGTGACGGCGCTGTCGTGCTCAGTGGTGCAAATACATTCAGCGGCGGGACACTGTTGAGTGCAGGCGTGCTGCAAGTATCAAGCGATGCCGCTCTCGGCGACAGCAACGGATCGCTCGAACTCGATGGCGGCACGCTGCGGCTCGGCGCCAACTTCGATCTGGCGGAGACGCGCGCGATCGCGCTGGATTCCGCTGGCAGCATCGATACGAATGGATTCACATCGACAATCGCGCAAGCGGTCGGTGGCGCGGGCGCGCTAACCAAGCTCGGCGCCGGCACGCTGACGCTGGCCGGTGACAACACTTACGCCGGCACCACGACAATCGGCGCAGGAACGTTGCAGATCGGCGATGGCGGCACGTCTGGCAGTATCACCGGCGATATCGCGAATAACAGCGCGCTGATTTTCAATCGCGGCGACGAGCTCGCCTTTGGGGGCGTGATCAGCGGCAGCGGCTCGGTCACCAAGGCTGGCGAGGGCACACTGATCCTCAACGCGGATCAGACCTACACCGGCGGCACGACGATTTCGTCAGGCAGTCTGCAACTTGGGGATGGCGAGATCAGCGGAAATCTGGTCGGCAGCGTACTCAACAATGCGACGCTGGCTTTCGATCGGTCCGACGACGTCACCTTCGGCGGCATCATCAGCGGCACCGGCACTCTGACAAAAAACGGTTCCGGCACTCTGATTCTCGAGGGAGCAAATACATTCACGGGACGCACCACGATCAACGCAGGCACGCTGCAGATTGGCAACGGCGGTTCGACGGGAAATATCGCGGGAAACATCACCAACAATGATGGCTCACTGATTTTCAATAGGAACGATTCGATTACGTTCGCCGGCGTTGTCGACGGCACGGGAACGATGACGCAGGCCGGCAACGGCTCACTCATCCTCACCCAGAACCAGGCGTTTACGGGTGGCACCACCATCACCGCCGGCACTTTGCAGCTTGGAAACGGCGGCACCAGCGGGAGTGTAATCGGCGGAATCGCCAATAACGGCACGCTGATATTCAATCGCAGCGACGACATCGTGCACGGCGAAGTCATCGATGGCTCGGGCAGCGTGGTGAAGGAGGCATTGAATGTACTCACCCTGACCGGCGCGAGTACCTACACCGGCCCAACTACCGTCAACGCAGGACGGCTGCAAGTGGAAGGCTCGATCGCGTCGCCGGTGAATGTCATGAGCGCGGCGACGCTCGGCGGCAACGGCAGCGTTGGCACCGTCGTCAATGGTGGCCACGTTTCCCCCGGCGCATCCCTGGGAACACTGACCGTGGCAGGTGATTTTTCGCAGTCACCCTCAGGGACACTCGATATCGAGCTTGACGACCATGGCGGAGTCGACGCACTCCTGGTGTCCGGCACTGCCACATTGGCAGGAAGCGTCGATTATTTGCCCGACCCGGCCAGCACATTCGCTACAGACCAGATCTACACTTACCTGTCCGCCGGCTCAGTCACTGGCACTTTCAGCAATTCCTCGCAAGCCTATGCGGGCGTCACATTCGACACGGTTTACCACTCCGATAGCGTGCAGGTGCAGATCACATCGAAGCCGCTCATCGGCCCTATTACCGATCCGGGTTCAGGCGGCAAGAACCTGGTGTCCTGCATCGGCACTCTGGACCTGGCGCGCAGCGCCACGCTTGGCACGGAAGCGACTGCCACACTTGCAGCACTCGTCGCTGTCCCGGTAGATAGTCTGGTCGAGGCGGCAATCGACACGTGCCCACGCGACCCGAGTGTGATTCCCTCCGCGGTTCATGGCCGCACGAGCGCCCGTTTCTCGCAACTGAACAATCGGATCGCCCAGGTGAATCGCTCGATTGAGAACCCTTCGTTGGCGGCGTTGGACGATTCGTACCGCCTGCGCGAAGGTGTCGGCTTTTGGGTGCGTAGCTCCTACCAGGATGGTCAAGGAGAACAGCGCGATCTGTTCCAACAGGGCTATGACAGCATCAATCGCAGCATGATGCTGGGCATCGACGTCGCGCTTAAAGAGGGCGCGCTGATCGGCGGGTATCTCGCGCGCGATGAGATGGATGTGAGCTATCACGGACCGACTGCGGACACCGGCGAAACAGAGGTGACAGGCTGGACGCTCGGCGCGTACGGAAGCTACTGGAGTGAGAATCACTGGTTCATGCAAGGCATGATCGAATATGGCTGGCACCGGCTCGAATCCGTTCGCGACATCTCACTGAATATTCTCGATCGCCAGGCTGCAGGCAATCGCGATGCCCGTGGCTTCGCTACCACTGCCGGCGCGGGCTATAACATCACCGCCGGGCAGGGCTGGCTGATCCAGCCGCAATTAAATGTGAGCTACGAGCGTTTTGCTGACGATGCTTATGCGGAAAATGGAGCGCAGTCGTTGGACCTCACGTACAGCCAGCTCAACGCCGACACGTTCCGCACTGAAGCCGGCCTTACCGTGCGAAAGGTACTCGCGAATTTACAGGCGCAAGACGTGACGGCTATTTATGTCTACGCCAATTACATCTACGACGACGCGCTGGATAACAGAAATATTACCGCGCAATTCGAGATGGCCGGACCTTTCGAGATTTCCGGGAACGGGCAATCACGCGATGGCATCCGTTACGGACTCGGTTTCGAGAGCACCTGGGCAAACAACGCCTCACTTCAGCTCATCCTGGATGCGGAAGACTATGGTGAGATCGAAAACCTCTCCGCTACGCTGCAGTTGCGCAAACAGTTCTAGTCTCGCTCGATCCCGCTCCGCGTTTATGGAGCGATTGGGATGGAAGCAACCCGAAGTACGACTTGTAGAGTTTGGCGAGACGGCCGAAGTCCCACACACCGAAGCGCGCACATATAGTGGTGATGGTGTCTTCCGGCGCCGCGCTGTGTATGGCGGACCGGATTTCATAAAGGCGACGCAACATGACGTAGCGATGCGGGCTCATCCCGAGATACTCATTGAAAATGTCGCGCAGGGTACGCTCGGAAACGCCCGCAGCCTCGTACAGGTCTTTGGTCTGCAGAGTGGCGTAGTCGACCGCGCGCAGCAGCTCGAGCACCCTGTCCAGGATGCGCATACGACGCGCGTTGAATCGCCGTGCATGTGCTGCGGGTGTCATCGGCGGCAACGTCCGAAATATCGTCTCGAGAATCTCGGTGCGGGCGGAGCATTCAGCGATCGGCGTGTGCAAGCGATGTGGAAGACTTTCCTCCACCTCGAGCATTCTGCTCGCCAGCGAAAGCAAACTTTCGGGCGGTCGACGCAATGGCAGTCGAAGGCTGCGTTTCAACAATCCGAGGTCGAATTCATCTTCATGGGCACGGACCCACTCCATTACGATATCGACCGACACAGAGATGTTCAGCCATCGCATCGGGTCTTGTGTACAGGTGTGAAGCATCTTGTCGGGCATGACCCAGGCAATTTGACGCGAATCGACATCGGTGCCGTCAACGGAAACTCGTTGGCGATCGCCGAGAGCTGGAACTAATGTGGAAATAGTTGTTCTGCCCAGTACCGTTGTACAACCTGCCCGCACCTTCACTGCCCATCATCACGGTGACGCCGCGTAGATTGGCCGCACGCAATATCCAGGGCTCGGTTTGGGCAGTGCGCAGAATGTATTGCCCCTGAAGGCCTTCAAGCCCTGCCACGAATTGCTCAAGGTCCGCACAGGCAAGTTTTGGCATGACCATCCTTCCTTGCCAGTGCGTTGAGTCGGAGGCTGGGCCTGTTCATGCAGCCTTTGCGACCTACCGATAGTCGAACGATGCACTGCCCCCGTTCGTACCGTCGATGAGACCTTGGTCCTACTGCTAGCGGTCCTTCCAGGCTCACATCGTTCGTTGCCGTTCACCCAGCTGCCGCTCACCGTGCAGTGCGTGCGTATCAAGGAGATGCAGCGCGCGATGAGCCCGCGCGAGGACGGAAACAGAACAGCAAGAACACCGCCCCGACCAGTGCAATGCCCGCCGGAATCAGCCAAATGGTGCGCCAGTCATGTTCTGTCACTGAGATGGTGCCGTACCCATAGATTGCATTTGCCAGGTTGGACCCCAGCAAGATTCCTACGCCCATGTTGACTGTGACGAGGAAGGCTTGCGCCCTCGCGCGCGCTGCCGCGTCGAATCGCTCATCGATGTAAATCTGGCTTGCCACAAAGAAAAAGTCATACGACACACCGTGCAACAAGACGGCCGTGATCAGCATTGGCGTATTGGCCGAGTGCCCGTCAAAGCCGAATGCGAACAGCGAATAACGAATGGTCCATGTGATCATGCCGATGAGCAAAACGCCCTTGATGCCAAACCGCACCAGCGCCAGCGGCAGGGTCAAGAGAAACAACAACTCCGAAAACTGACCGAGCGTCTGAATCGCAGCGGGCTCGAACGAATGTCCAAACAGGTTCGCGTGCGCGCCGGCCTCGACAAGAAAATTGTTGCAGTAGGCAAGGTAGAAAGCCAAGGGAATGACGAGCAACAGGACTCCTGCGATGAATACCCAGAAGTCTCGATCGCGAACCTTAAGGACCACGTCAAGGCCAAGGAGGCCTGCAATGCTCACGCGCTGTCCGCGCGCGCGCGGCGGCGTCGCCGGCAGCGTGAACGAGTACAGGCCCAGTAACAGGCCGGAACAGCCTCCAATCAATAGCGGCAATCTCGTTTCAGCCGCGCCGGGTATCGATCCAACGACAATTCCAGCGGTTATCCAACCCGCCGTGCCAACCACCCGGACGGTCGGAAACTGTCGCGAGCGATCGGTCATCGAGTTGAGCGCAATCGCCGTTGCCAAGGGTACTGTCGGCACGAAACACAGGTAATGAGCGAGCAGGGTCAGCAGGAAGAGATTGCGCGACTGGTCAATTTGAGCGACCAGCAGCAGCATGGCGCCCGCCATGATCGCGAGTACTCCCATCACCTTCTGCGCAGAGAAGAACCGATCCGCAATCGCGCCCACGACGAGGCTCGAGACGATCGCCGCGATGCCCTGCATTCCGAAAGCGGTACCGATGACGTCATCGAACTTCAGGCCCTTGCTCAAGTAAGTACCGACCGTGACAAGCCACGATCCGAGCATGAAGTATTGGATGAACATCATCGCCGACAGGCGAAGTCTTAGAGAGAGCGGCAAAGAATGCTTCTTCCGCGCCTAGCGCGGTTTCGCGAGCGCGGGTTCCAGGACGACGACAAAGCGCTCGAAGCATTCCGCCATGTCGATCTTCGGATCGAGCAACCACTGCAGCTGCAAGCCGTCCATGACCGCCAGCATCGTGGTGGCAAGTGCAGGGCAATCAATTTCCTTGCGGATGAACCCAAGCTGCTGCGCGCGCGCTAAGTGCTTCGTCACGATTTCACGCGCTCGCGTGTAGCGCCGCTTGTAGAACTTGTGGCTCGGGTGCGAGGTGGAAAGACTCTCCGCCAACATCACCATGCTGAGTCGCACTGAGTCCTTCTTGGTCACATTCTCGCGCACGAGGTGCACGAGCAACGGAAGGAGCTGAAGGCCATCGAGATCCTTCTCCGCCTCGAGCTTCGATTCATCGAGGGAATAGCGCATCTCGAGAAGCGCCATCAACAACCCAACTTTCGAGCCGAAATGGTGCAGCAGCCCCGGCTCAGACATGTCGGCTTCGTGCGCGATGGCGGCCGCCGATGAGCCGCGGAAACCATACTCCGCGAAGTGCCACGCCGCGCGATTGAGAATATTCTCCCGGCTCATCGCGCCCCGCGCATTCGGTTTCGATGGACGCTTGGCCGCTGCCCGCTTCGAGCGCGTAACTCCATGGACATTGTCACCATGCTTCATCGTAAACGCGTGCTTCCTTGATCAGGCCCTGCTGGTCGATCTCATACGCCGCAACCCCCGCATGGACCCGATTCGTGGGATGGTTCGGATCAATGATATTGAATTCCAGAACCGCAGTCCTCTCATCGGCGAAAATGTTCAACTTCTCGAGATTCGCTCCGACGCGCGCCTTGCCGGCGCTGTCATCAATAATACCGAACATTTGAACCAAGACCGTGCGGATGGCCTCGCGCCCCTCGTAGATTCCCATGCCGAGGCCCTTGGCCAGGTCACGGTGCTCGCCATGACCGTCAAAGCGCCCGTCCGGGGCGAACGTGGCGGCCTGCGCCTCGGCGTCACCCGCGGAAAGCGCTGTCTGGTACTTTTCGAGGACCGGAAAGAATTTCTCAATATTCTGCGGCTCATCCAGGATTCGATTGCGCACGTGCTGAACGCCATCGATTCTCGCCCGGCGGTAGTAGAGGCGAGACTTCAGAATCTTGCTGCCCGCCAGCTCAAGCACCGCGACCAAGTTCACGTGTTGTTTCTGCCCGTTCTTATCGAGAATCAGGGTGAATTCCGCGCCGCAGAAGCGGCCTTTCGCGCCAACCGTCAGATGATCGAGCGTCGTCGACTTGATGGTCGCGAGTTTCGCGGGGCCCCAGTTTCGAACCAGTCGCTCGAAGCCGCCGTCGATTTGCCGACCGGCAAATGGGTCGTCGATGTCGGCAGGTCCCGAGAAAAGAGCACGGACACTGTCAGGGGCGCCGTGCACGAGTCCGTCAAGCAATCTGCGTGCAAGGTCCTCGGATACGTTCGTTTGATTCGTCATCGAGCGCTCCTAACGCGGAAAAGTGGAAACTCAGGGAAATTTCGGCGCGGACATGGCGAGGTTCGGAAACACCCCCGTCAAGTCGGGCAACGAACCGTTGCGAACGACGCCACGAAACCATTCATAGCTGGATTTGGGCGTGCGCACCTGTGTCGCGTAGTCGACATACACAAGTCCAAAGCGCTTCGAGAATCCGAAGGACCATTCGAAGTTATCCATCAGACTCCAGACCCAGTATCCCCGAAGGTCGACTCCGGTTTCGATCGCCGCTTGCGCTGCACGAAAGTGCCCATCGAGATAACCGACCCGTTCGCTGTCGATGACAGCCCCATCGGGCCCCGCATAGTCTGCGTACGCGGCGCCGTTCTCGCTGACATAGAGCGGCACGTGCGGACAATCGCGGCCGAGGCGCACGATCAGATCGTGAAACCCCTGAGGCTCAATGAGCCACCCGGCGTCGGTCTTTGCCGCTTGGCCGGGGTGCACATCGACGAACGGCAGACCGAATGTAAACGGCGATTCGTAGCCGCCGGCAAAACCGTTTTGCCGGGCGATGTCGACCCGACCCGGGGCAACCACGTAGCGCGGGTGATATGAATTGATCGACAGAAAATCAAGCTTTGCTTGAATTCGCTGTAGATCGTGCACTTGCACCAGGCCCGCGTTGGCATGCCAGTGCGCGCTCAGCGATCCCAATTGATCGGGATAGCGTCCCTTGAAGAGCGGATCCAACATGGAGCGATTCAACTGGCAATCAGCAAGGTCAGCGGCAGCGCGATCATCCGCGTGATCTGAACCCGAATAGATGTGCATCAGATTGAGCGCAATGCCAACTTTCGAGTCCGGGCGTGTGCGCCGAATGACCTCCAGCGCGGCAGCATGAGCCAGCAGTAAATGATGATGCGCGGCGGCGGCTTGCGACTCGTCAGCAATACCTGGGGCGTGAATGCCGATTCCATAACCCAAATGGGCTGCGACCCAGGGCTCGTTGATCGTCGTCCACATCGGCACCCGGTCGCCAAAGGCATCGATCAGAATCTGGGTATAGCTCGCGAAACACTCGATGATTTCGCGGTTCGCCCAGCCCCCTCGATCCTGAAGCGCCTGCGGAAGGTCCCAGTGATAGAGCGTCGGTACCGGCCTGACGCCACGAGCGTGGAGGCCGTCGATCACCCGCGCGTAAAATTCAAGTCCTTGCAGATTGGCAGGACCCGTCCCAAGCGGCTGGATGCGCGGCCACGCGATCGAAAAGCGATAGACATCCACACCGAGCCCGGCGATCAGATCAAGGTCTGCCTCCAAACGATGGTAGTGGTCGCAGGCGACATCGCCGGTATCACCGTGAAAGACGCGTTGAGGCTCGTGGCAGTACGTGTCCCAAATGGATGTGCCTCGGCCATCCTCAAACGCGGCGCCTTCGATCTGATACGACGACGTCGAAACGCCCCAGGAGAAACCCTTTGGAAATTTGACCGCTGACATGTTCTCCTCAATCGGTAGCGACGACGCGCCAGCCACCATCGACGCGACATTGAAAGCCCGTGATACCGCTGGGCTTGTCGCAGGCGAACTTTAGAACGAGACTGGCGACGTCGAGCCCCGAACCGCGCTTCGCGAAACGAATGGCGCCGAAAGACAGATGGGGACCCGACGAATTGAATTCGCGCGAGATCTGCGCGCTCATCGGCGCGACGACAGGGCACGTGACTGCAATCTTCAGTGCTTTGAGACAGGCCGACCGCGGCGCATAGAGGCTCTTCTCCGCACTGCCGGCCTTGAGGTCCTGCTCTCGGCCGGCAGCGCAGCTTGCGCTTCGAAAGTGCATTTCTAGAACTTCACATCGAGCGCAATCCCGACCGAGCGAAACGAGTCGAGCGCAAACGTTTGGTTGTAGTCCCCAGGGCCCCCGACTGGCGTCGCCTGAATAAACGTTACGTAGCGCTTATCGAAGCAGTTCTCGCAGTAGAGTGTCGCTTTCCAGCGATCGTTGGCATCGCCGATGGCGAAGCTCGCGTTGGTAATTCCATAGCCACCCTGATGCGAGTTCGGATCTTCACCCGGGTCGAAATTGACCGAAGTGCGCGTAAAGACATCTGCATGTACAAAGCCTTTCAGAGCGCTGCTGAGCGACCATTCGTAGTCGCCACCCACGGTCAAGGTGAATTTTGGCGCATTGGCGATCTGGTTCCCCGAAGCATCGGCAACGCCGCCGACGCAACCTTGCTCTTCGGTTTCGCCGGGATAGCACGTCGAGCCGACAAATGTCTTGTAGGTTGCGTCGTTGTAGTTGAATCCGCCGTTGAGTGAAAAGCCGTTTGTGCCACGATAGGCAATCTGTGCCTCGATGCCCTTCGCTTCCGCTTTCGCGGCGTTCTCGATGATGAAACTGCCGCTTCCAGGCGTCGGCCCGGGCCGAAACGCCTGAACCTGGAAGTCGTTGAACGTTTCGAAGTATGCGGTGGCATTCAACATCCAGTGAGCAAACGTGGACTTGATTCCGATCTCGTAGTCCATCGAATGCTCGGGCCCGACGGGCAGCGCGCCCGGAATGCCACTCCAGCTCAGGTTGTAACCCGGTCCCTTGTAGCCGCGCGCGACCGTGACATACGACGTGACGTCCGATGTCATTTCATACTGGCCGCTTAAGCGCCAGGAGACATCAGATTCGTCGGTACTTGGCGTGTAGGTCTGGGTGCCGGGATCACCGGAAATCGTGAAGATGTACCCGTCCTGATTGTGGGTACCCATCAGGGCAAGCTTGTCCTTCGTGAAGCGAGCGCCCGCGGTGACGCGAAATTTGTCGCCGATGCGTCGCGAGCCCTGGCCATAGATCGCGTAACTGTCGGTGTCGAGGTTATTGTCCGAATTGATTCCAATCCACGCGACCGCCGGTGGCGCCGGAGTGCCAAGTCCGAGCTGTCCCTGGAGCAGATCGTGTCGATCGGAATTTGCGGTGTAGTAGAAGACGCCGAACTGATAGTCATAGTCCTCGTTGGCCGGCGAAGCAACCCGCAACTCCTCCGTCACCTGATCAAAATCGAACGACGCCGCGGACAAATTGACGATGTCGATTTGCCGCAAATCGAAGTCGATGGTGTGATGGCTCCTGTATGAGCGATAGGCAAGGATGTTGGTCAGCATCAGTCCATTCGTCAGTTCATAGTTGAGTTCGACCTGACCGCCGCCGACTTGAAAGTCGAGATCGGTATCGGCATCCGACGACTGAAAGAGATTGTTTGGGCTCGGCGTTACGCCCGCCTCAGCGTCCAGCTCGGTGAATGACGAGCCAGGACCGTTGGATCTTGCGACGAACACCCCGCTCCCCATGCCGTGCGAGTCAGAATAGTCGCCACTGAAATAGACGGAGAGCCGGTCGTTCGGCTGAAAGAGAAGCTTCCCACGAATTCCGTATTGTTCGTGCCCGAATTCACCGGCGTTTGAGAGCGTGTTCTCCACGAGTCCGTCGAGGTTTGTGTAGTAGGCACTGACGCGAGCCGCCGCTGTTTCGCCGATTGGGAGATTCGCCAGCAGGCTGACGCGCGAATCGCCGTCGCTACCGGCACCGTTGACGTCGGCGTACGACACCCGCCCCTGAAACTCTGTCACCCCGAGCTTCGGGCGCGCCGTCACGATGTTGACAAGACCCGCGGATGAGTTCTTGCCAAAGAGCGTGCCTTGGGGTCCCTCCAGCACTTCAACTCTTTCGAGATCTGAGAATTCCATGACGCCCATTTCAGGCCTTCCCATCACGACGCCATCGATGACCGTTGCCACGCTCGGCTCAATGAGGTGGGAGAAGCTCGCAGTGCCGACTCCGCGCACGGAAAAGTTGGTAGCGCCAGGAGATGCCTGAAAGCTTGTGAGCTGCAGACTTGGCACGAGGAGCGGTAGTTGCTCCGGACCCGTGAAATTGCGACGGAGGATGTCCTCAGCGCTGATCGCGGTCACTGCAAGCGGAACGTCCTTGAGACTTTGCTCGCGCCGCTGGGCCGTGACGATGACCTCCTCAATCGCTCCTGATTCATTGGAGACTGCAGTGCTACCTGCTGCTTGGTCGGCCGCTGAAACGCTGCTGATGCCGAATCCACAACTCAAAAAGAGGGCAAGCGTGCTGGACGCTAACTTATTCGAAATCATGGTTCCCCCGTCAGATGGCGGCAGCCGCTGCCTCGATTGCGCAGACGTGCAGCCGAGTTATAGTTACCTACCGAGTACTCGGTAAGTTTAAAAATACGCCGGGAGTCCAGTGACGTCAAGTTGGCACGCCGGATCGCGGCGTGCTTATGGGAGGGAACGGGATACCGTACTGAGCTACTCCCGGCGTTCGATCGGACCTCTAATCGACAAGGCAGGCAGTGAAATCATCCGGCTCGTTGGAATCAGCATTGCATTTCCAGACGGCATCCGGCGCGCCGGCTACGCCTATATATATGTGCTCAGGTTTGGGCCATCGTTAGGTGCACCGGGATTTTGGATTTGCCCAACAGCTAACCCAGTACTTGAAGCCCGGTGTCATCACGATCTATGCGCGTCAAGCACTGCGGCCTCTCAACATGCTCATCACGCGCCATCAGCTGCGTCGAGATCCAAAGGGCACTATTGAAGTACTCGATGCCTTCTGGCCGGCTAATTTGCCTGTTGACCAGCCAGGCCTCGTGCCGACGCCGCTCATCCATGCGGACTTGCTCGCGACCGGTGACGCCCGCGGATTAGAAACGGCCAAGCTCATCTACAAGAGATACCTGGCGGGACGTTTCCTAGAAGTTTGATCGGCCGAGCCAGGATTAGCTCATCGGTGTTCCTGAGGCGACCTCGCCGTCGGGCGCGCGGTGTCTCGTCATTGGCGCGTTTGCTCGCGACGTCGTCCTGGGCTACGGATATGGCATCGATACGGGACCCGCGATACTCGACATTGATTTTGCTGTCATGCTCGAAGGCTGGGACCAGTTTCAAGCCTTGCGCACACACTTGCTGAACGCCGCTGGTTTTGGCATCGTCGACGGCGTTGCACACCGACTGCGATTTCGGAACGCCCGCCCACTCGACTTGATCCCGTTCGGATCAATCGAAGGCAAACCTGGCGAGCTCGCATGGCCGCCAGACTTCGCGACGGTCATGTCGACTATAGGGTTCCGCGAAGCAAGCGCCCGGTCTAGCGCAGCAGCAATCGATGACGGCATTGAGATTCCGTTTGCTTCGCCTGCGGGCCTTGCCCTTCTGAAACTCTTCTCGTGGAACGAGCGCGACGCAGCCACTCGCCGGAAGGGCGCACGCGACACTGCGGTGCTCGTACCCAATTACCTGAAAGCAGGGAACGAACAGCGCCTATAGGCGGAGCATGAGGACCTGCTTGGCGACAACAACTTCGATTTCGAATTGGCCGGCGCGCGCATGCTCGGTCGTGATCTCGGCACCATGATGAGCCCGCAATCTCGCGCGCGTGTACTCGATGTTCTGCATTTCGATCGTGATTCCGATCGAGGGCTAGTCCTGGCGAGCGAGATGAAGCTTGCGGGCGACCGGGCGGTCTCAATGCTCACATCCCTGCGGCGCGGGGTTGAAGAGAGGCAATCGGGGTAACCGCATGAGCAATCGACGCTGCAAGTCACTGATCAGTCCAGTGTCAAATCAGCAAAATCGAACTCAAACACCGGGATTTGGCACCGGATTTGGCACTGAGAAAATTCGAATCCCTGAAATCATTGAGAAATTTGGCGGAGAGAGAGGGATTCGAACTCGGGCGGCGACTAAGTGAAATCAGTAAGTTGCTGATACGAATAGCCAATCTTGTCCCCTCCAATCCCCCTAACTCCCCTTATTTGCCACCAGAATTGTATCTAATCGGATACACTACGCGCCAGTTAACAGCCTCATTGCAGCGCCAGAATTCGAGCAGTGGCTCGGGAAACTGCGGGATGCAAAAGGCAAGGCCCGCATCCTCTCGCGATTGGATTCCGCGGCGCTTGGCAACTTCGGCGACTGCCAGTCTGTCGGCGAGGGCGTGAGCGAAATGCGGATTCACTTCGGGCCCGGTTACCGCGTGTACTTCACGCGACGTGCCACGTTTACGTGCTTCTGATTGGCGGCGACAAGTCCACTCAGAAGCGAGACATCAAACGCGCGCTCAAGATGGCGCTGGAGTTGAAGACATGACTGCGAAGAAGAGAAAGGCGAAAGCAGCGGTGGCGGGTCAACTCGCACCGTTCGACGTGTCACGCCACCTCGACAGCGAGGCGGTGATTGCCGAATACCTGGCGGCCGCTCTGGAAGACCCAAACCCCGACATGTTTCTGCGCGCGGTCGCAAATGTCGCCAAGGCGCGAGGCATGGCTACGGTGGCTGAGGCATCGGGACTCGGACGCGAAAGCCTGTACAAGGCGCTCGCCCCAGGCGCGAAGGTGCGTTACGAGACGGTGCGAAAGTTGGTGGATTCGCTCGGTGTGAAGCTGACTGTGACCACGTAACTGCGCGACCCGGTAATCCAGTACCCGTTAGCGAAAGCTCCTTCATTCGGCAGCTGTGCGTTTTTACTTCGAACCAAAGAAGCTCGAGCTATGGAGAGGGAGATCCATATATGAGTTTTTGGGCGTGAGGTTCTTCAAGAAATACCTCCTGCCGACTGAGCTCTTGGTCGAGCACTTGCGTGGTGGTAAGGCAATGAAGGGAGGCCAAAACGTGAAGGCCGAGCTGGAGCGGCTCGAGTGGGAAACGCGGCGGAACGAAGTCATTCACTGGCTGACCCTGCTCCTGCTCACCTGTATCTTGCTGGTTAGATATCCGAAATTGTCCGCCATGGATTTGCTTCTAATCTTCGCAATCAACCTGTATGTAAATGTGTATCCCGTCTTTGTGCAGCTCCGCTCAGAGGGCTGAACATCAAGGCGTCTTTCGAATGGCGCTTTGGCCTAAGTCCCGATGGAAAAATCGCGGTGATGTCACGCCGATCACTGTCACCGAGCGACACGCGCCGAAATCGTTTGAGGTATCGGCCACATTTCGCGCGAAACTCGCGCTGACTTGCTTTTGGTCAGGTGAGAAAATCACGCTGGCCAACTCTAAGAATTGGCGGAGAGAGAGGGATTCGAACCCTCGATGGGCTTTTGACCCATACGCCCTTAGCAGGGGCGCGCCTTCGAC
>Ga0137409_10003651_pt1 | contig 16248 bp, 13 predicted proteins | sample CZODoug1_16funga_FD_122059 | JGI IMG/M metagenome (GOLD analysis project Ga0137409, IMG submission 122059) | Vadose zone soil fungal communities from Angelo Coast Range Reserve, California, USA - CZODoug1_16fungal (Hybrid Assembly) | ecosystem: Environmental > Terrestrial > Soil > Vadose zone... | reverse complement strand
TCCCGCAGCGCTAGCACCCGTAGTGGCAGGCGTCGTGTCGTTGAACAGCTTCCCTAGGAAATCTCACGCGAAATTTCTGGGGCTATTTCGGCATACTCGCGGCCAGACCGGCCTCGAACCGCTCTTTACGTTTCCCAATCCATTTAATGGCAGGTCTTTTTACGGGTTAGGCCCGGGGGATTTTGCGACGATCTACAACACTCTGCCACTCATTAATAGCAGCCCGAAGATCGACGGTACCGGTCAAACCATCGCGGTCGTTGGCGAAACCAACCTTAATGTCCAGGACGTGAAGCAGTTTCGAGCGATGTTCGGGTTGCCGGCGAATTTCGATGCCACGAATGTGATTTTGAATGGAGAAGATCCGGGCATCACCTCCCTTGGCGAGGAAGGAGAGGCCGATCTGGATGTCGAGTGGTCGGGAGGGGTTGCACCTGGAGCGACGGTAAAGTTTGTGGTGTCAGCTTCGACGCCGGCCTCAGCTGGTATCGATCTTTCGGCCCTTTACATTATCGAGCACAATTTAGCCGGCGTCATGAGCGAGAGTTACGGGGACTGTGAAAAAAACCTGGGCAGTGCGGGAAACGCCTTTTACAACAAACTGTGGGAGCAAGCTGCCGCGCAAGGGATCACGGTGGTGATTTCGTCCGGAGACGGTGGATCGGCCGGCTGCGACAATTTCAATACGCAGCAAGTTGCCACGCAGGGTCTGGCGGTCAGCGGGTTAGCTTCGACTCCATTCAACGTCTCGGTTGGCGGGACGGATTTCGATGAAGTCAACAATTGGACGGCGTTCTGGAATCCGACAAATGATCCTACTGGAACATCCGCGAAAAGTTACATACCCGAGATCCCCTGGAGCGAGAACTGTGCGCAAATTAGCTTGACCGGTTGCGGGGCGGGTGCGCCAAATGGGTCCATAAACATTGTGGCTGGGAGTGGCGGAGCCAGCAGCGTTTATGGAAAACCCCTATGGCAGATGGGCGTGACCGGAATGCCGAATGACAGCCACCGCGACCAGCCGGACATTTCCTTGTTTGCAAGTCCGGGGTTCAACGGAACGGGATACGTTTACTGTCAGAGTGACCAAACCATTTCCGGTGCCCGGATTTGTGATCTAAACGCCAGCAATGGATTCCTCGATTTTGGGGTTGTCGGCGGAACGTCGGCGTCGGCGCCGGCTCTTGCGGGAATCATGGCACTTGTTAACCAGTATCAGTCGGCCCATGGAGGCACGAATCGCCAGGGGAACGCCAATTACGTATTGTACGCATTGGCGAAGAAATCGGGTGCGAGCTGCATGTCCAGCGCGACAAAAGGAGCAGGCTGCATTTTCAACGACGTGACAAAAGGGAATAGCTTCTTGCCCACCGGAGCACCCGGTGTTGGAACAAATAGCGAGCCTTGCCAGGGAGGTTCCCTAAACTGCAGCGTTAGCACCGCCGGTAGCAACGGTGTTTTGGTGGATCCAAGCCACACAACGACGGAAGCCTGGACCGCGACCGCCAGCTATGACATGACCACAGGGTTAGGAACGGTCAATGCGAACAATCTGGCGACGAACTGGGGTAGCGCTTCAACAATTCCAACGACCACTACACTGACCCTTTCGCCGACCACCGGCATCACCCACGGTACCGGCGAAAATGTCACCGTTGGCATCACCGTGAAACCAAATATCGGAACTGGCGTCCCCGTTGGCGATGTCTCGCTCATTGGTACTCCCATTCCGCCCGATGGCACAACGCGGGGGCTGGAACAATTCACTCTGGCGAACGGGGCAATCAGCGGTGTGAAAACCCAGACTCTCCCCGGCGGCACTTATAACGTCTCAGCCCACTACGCCGGCGACGGCTCCAATGCGCCGAGTGATTCCACTCCTATACAGGTCACGGTTGGAAAAGAGAACAGCCAGACGTTCATCGTTGTCCCGACCTTCGATTCTCAGGGGAATCTTCTGAACGGTAACGCAACTTCCTTTGTGTATGGGACTAGGTTTATCACTCGCATTTATGTCACGGATAAGAATGCAGTGGCCAGCACAACGGGCCCGCCAAATCCTACTTGTTACCAGGAAAACCTTCTGACTTGTCCGATAGGCACGGCTACTCTAACCGACAACGGCACCCCTTTGGATCAAAGCACCTTCCAGTTGAACGATGCCGGATACACACGCGACCTCTCTGCGACTCCGGCCACTTTTACGGGAGGAACCCACAAGCTCGTCGCTACATATAGCGGTGATGCCAGCTACGCAGCAAGTGCGGGGGCAGACACCATCACCGTGTCACCGGCTCCGACCACAACTGAGAACTATTCGACGGACTTCTATCCTATCGTCGGACAACCCTTTTCAATTGCGTTTATCGCCATAGGAAACGTGACACAGGGCGTCAATCCAAAAGGTACGTTCACGTTTTACGACAATGGAACTCCTCTGCCCGGACCGGTGACCACATCAATGCCAGGAGGTGAGGCGATCATCGGCGGCATCTTGCCAACGTTTACAACGGTGGGAAAGCACAGCATCACAGCGACATACAGCGGGGATGCAAATTACGCTTCATCCACAAGCGCAACCCCGATGGTGCTCACAGCCAAGTATTTGGACGCCTTCACCGCCTCCGCGAATCCCGGTACTGTTACATTCGGCTCTCCGGTCACACTTACCGCGACGTTGGTTACGCCACACCTAACGCCTGTTCTCGCGGGAGCTTTCACCTTTAATCCTTCGAGCGGAACTGTCACTACAAACCTCACGACAGACGGCCAGGGCAACCAGATCATGACCGCAACGATGTCATTCGTCCCCAACAGCACGGGCTATGTCGCCGTTGGATACGGGGGAGACCCGAACTACATTGACGGTCAGACCAACGTGCTGGTCAACGTGAACATCCCAGATTTTAGTCTCAGCGTCCCCAGTCCTCCCTTCACGATTACGGCAGGGCAGCCAGGAACTTTGCAGATTGGCATAGCACCTGCAACCAACAATGCCAGTCCGGTGACCCTCTCGTGCAACGGAAACCTGCCGATTGGTTACTCCTGCTCACTGCAACCGTCCGCCGTAAATCTCGCGAATGGGGCAACCTCGACTGCGATGCTGACTTTGTCGCCATCACCCTCAGCCGCCGTTCCGATGTCAAATGCAATCGCACGTAGGCACGTGGGCTTTTTCTTCTTCGCGTTCGGGTCAAATCAGTTATGGCCCCTTAGCCTCCTGAGTGCTTTTGCCGCTCTGTTGTCTCTTTGCTTGGCATGGAAGAGGAGAGACTTGCGCCCATTCTGGGGATTTGGGCTCATCTGCATCATCAGCCTCATCATCGGGTGCGGTGGTGGAGGAAGTTCCAGCGGTCCGCCACCACCGCCGCCTGGCCCTTTCGCCACGTCCACGGCGGTCTCAACGAGTTCGGCGAAGGTTGCTCAAAATACGACCTTTACGCTGACTGCCAAGGTTACGGGGCAGGCTAGTCCAACGGGCACCGTCACTTTTTATGCGAATGGCGGTTGGATTGGAGCGTCGACTCTAGCCGCTGGCACTGCGACGCTGAACACAGCACTTCCTTTTCCAGGCATTTATTCCATCACTGCTCAATACGCTGGTGATTTCAATAACCTCACCTCGACATCGCCTGGAGTGGGTGAATCGGTTACCGGCAGCACCGTTATGCAAGTGAACGGTCAAACGAGTACCCTCTTTCACTCTGTCAACGTGACTGTGACGTTGCAGTAGTTCATGCAGGTTGCGGCGGCAATAATAGCGGTCCTCCTCCGCAACACGGCACACAACCGGGCCCCTACACCGTCACCATTACAGGAACCTCAGGTGCCACAACCCACACCACTACAGTGATGCTTACTGTAAACTGAGCTGGTTCATTGCCGCCTCTGTCGAGCTACTAGATTCGGAGGAAACCTTCCATGCCCAATCGCATTCACCGACTCGCATCAGCCACGCTGCTCGCCGCCGCGGGCGCCGTTCTTTCGTTCTCCGTCGCCGCGCAAGAAGTCCCGCAGCAAATCCAGCCGCCGGCCAACGAACAACTTTTTCTTCGCGTGCATGCCAAGGGCGACCAGATCTACACCTGCAAGGCCGATGGCGCGCAATTCGCTTGGACTCTGAAAGCTCCCGACGCCCAGCTCTTCGACAAAGATGGCAAACCCTTCGGCAAACATTTCGCTGGACCTTCCTGGGAAGCGAACGACGGCAGCCGCGTTACCGGAAAGGCCATCGCCAATGCGCCTTCGCCGGATGCCGATTCCATTCCATGGCTTCTCGTCAACATCCTCAGCCACGATGGCATTGGCGTGCTTTCTCGCGCCACAACCATCCAGCGCCTCAACACCAAAGGTGGCAAAGCGCCGGCCTCCGGCTGCGACGCTTCGCACGTCGGCCAGGAAGTCCGCGTTCCATACTCCGCTGACTACCTGTTCTACGCCCCGAAATAACTCGTAATGGCCAGTGTTTGGTTACAGTTAGCGCGGTAGCCAAAACGTGCGTTTTCTTTATCCTAGGGGGCCTTTCGTATCCTCTAGTTCTAGTTTCCGGCTCCGTTCTAGTACCTCGGTACTTCTCAGCATTGAACCGATTTTGTATCCGGAGTCCTATTGTTCCCTGGGCCGCACCCGGATACACTCTCTCTTCGATCAGGAGGACTTCTTTGACTGGCTCCGAACGCCGCACTACCCAGCGCTTCTCCATGCGGCTGCCGCTCACTGTTCGTTGGACAACGGGAGCCGCGGTTGGTGAAACCAGCACCGAATCAAGGGACGTCAGCTCCCGCGGTGTTTATTTCTTTCTTTCCAAGGATGTCAGGGAAGGCTCCCCTGTTGAGATTCTTCTGACTCTTCCCAACGAGATTACTATGGCGGGACCTGTACGGGTCCGCTGCCTCGGCCGCGTGCAGCGCACCGAGCCGCGCGATGAAGGCTCCGTCGGCGTGGTTGCCGCGATCGAGCGCTACGAGTTCCTCCGTGGCGAAGAAGAAAAGTAGAACAATTTCGAAAAAGGGAAGCCGTCGCTTTCATGGCGTCGCGCGCAAGAATTTCTGAACAGCTTTTTGCCCTGCGGCGCGAAGTATGTTCGAGCGGTTTCTTGGCCTTGCTGTAGACGAGATTCCTGACGAGTTCCTTGCTCGCTCACTGCGGAGGCGGGCGGGATAAGCCGGGGTGCCTTGGCCCCTCAGCGAAGCTGCCCCGGCACTTTTTTTCGTTCAGCAGCCTGTCGAAAAACGCCACCACTCATCCCGGGCCACTCATCCAAGGCCCTTTACCGCGGGCTATGTACCCCTGGCCTACCGGCCTTTTTCCCTATCTCTCTGGCTGGGGCTGGGAAGCGCAGGCCGAAGCTTTCCTGCGGCGAGCCTCGCCAGCGCGCGGAACCGCCCGCTGAGTTCGCCTGCGCTCAAACGCCCCTCGCGGCAGAGCCAGCGGAGAAAATCCTCGGCCCGCCGCTCCCGCTTCTGCGAGTTACATACCGCGCACGAGGACACCAGGTTGCGGTAGCCATTGCGCCCTCCTCGGACGCGCGGCACCACATGGTCCAGGCACCGCACCATCGGTGTCAGCCGGCGCAAGCAGTAAAAGCACCGCCCGCCCTCGCGCGCGTGGATCGCCGGGCGCAGCGCCCGCGTTTCCAGGAAATCCGCCATCTCGAGGTCGCCCCCGTTGACCACGCTAGGCACACGCACCGCGGCGCACGCTGCGATTTTCCCGGCGCCCACTGACCGAATCTCTTCGGGCAAGCGCACCTTGACCACGTGACCCGCTCTGCTGCGTTCCGCCAGGCGCAGTGCGCCTTTGGCAACCAGGCGCCGCACCGCTTTGCGTGCGGCCCAGCCGGAAACGCATGCGCCGCGAGCGAGCCACAGGATGGAAAAGCGAAGCTCCAGCCTCCCCTCGAGCCGGCTGCGCCGCAGCAAATGAGAATACACCGCGCGGTCATGCACCGAGAGGTGCAGCCGCGGCACCACCAAGTCTTCCAATTGTTTCCACACGTGTACCACGTTGAGCTTTTTGTTTTTCATGTTCAGTGTCCGTTGGTAGGACAGACATTCTTGTCTGTCTTGTAGAGGGCGCTTTAGCGCGTCCCAAGTTATGTCTCTGATCTTTCACAACTGGTAAGACAGACATTCTTGTCTCTCCTCGTAGGCGGGGGGGTGCAGAGGAAGGGCGTGCCCGGATTCGCGATACGCCGCCCTTAAAAAGAAAAAGCCCCGGCGAAACCGGGGCGCAGTTCTTTACAAAACAAATCCTACCACAGTAGTAACCGCCTTGTCAAGAACTAAATCAGTTTGCCAGGAGCGAGCGCCGTAGGCACGGTTTTCTGCCCCGGACGGTCTGCGGGCGCGCCACAAACTCCCTATTGTTCCTGCCTTCCTTTGTCGTAGTGGCGTCTTCAGACCCGTGCTGTCCTGCCTTTCTCGCTGTAGGGCGAATTGCCGCGACCGCTCTTCTTCTCCTCGCCCCTTTCCCGAAGCGTCAATGAAGCGACATGTTTCTGGAGAGGAACGGTCAGGTCAACCGGCCCGCGTGAAGTGATAAACTTGACCTAGTGGCCCTTCCGGCAAACTGGGAACCGCGAGAGACGACTCTCCGCCTCAATTCCCTGGCGGACAAGGTGTTGTTTTGGGGTATTTTAGGCGCGACCGTCAGCGCCGGTCTGGCGCTGTGCAGTACCAAGGTCCTTTGGCCCACTTCACAGCTAAGTGGGCTTGGAGATTTCCTCGCCCGCAGCGCACCGTACACTCTTTGCCTGGTGCTGCTGCGCTTCCCCAATGTTCGAGCCCGCGCTTTTGGCGCGGGGCTGGCGTGTCTGACATCCGCGCTTCGAGCTGTTCACGTGGCCTATTGGTCTGTGTTTCTTTTCATGATGCTTATTTTTCTGGGTGGCCTTTACTCTCCGGCAATCCTCGGGTTGAGCTTTCTCGTCCTGTTTTCTCTTGCGAGCAATCTACTGGTGTTCGGTGTCGCGGTGTATCAGAGTCGCTTTCACTGGGGGGCGTCTCGGTTTTTCGGATTAGGTGTAATGCTCGCGGTAGTGTGCATACCCTTCAGTTGCCATGGCCCAAACTTCCCGCCATGACAATCGGACAACTACTTAGCAAAAGAAATCCCGAGCGCCGTAGGCGTGCCACACGTTAGCCCAGCCCGTAAGGGCTGGGAAAGAAATTAAGCCCTTGCCACCAATATGGCGTAGAGTCGGAATTTGCTTGACCTTGGAACTAATTCCAAGCTTTAGGCTAATCCTGTGAGTTCTAAACTCTCCAAAACTCGACCCCTGTATTGCGGTGAACTGGCACGTCTTTCCGGCGTAAGTGCGGACACTGTTCGTTTCTACGAGCGGCGGAATCTGTTGTCTAGAGCCGCCCGCACTTCTGCTGGTTACCGGGTGTTTTCGCCAGACAGTCTTGCTCGAATGCGAATGATCCGGGCCGGGCTGTCCATCGGATTCTCCGTGGCTGAATTGGCAGACATCTTCAGCGAACGGAACAGCGGAGGCGCACCCTGTCGCCGCGTTCGGAAGCTGGCTGCTGAAAAGCTTGCGGTCCTCGAAGAAAGGCTTCGCGAATTGCAATCGTGGCGGCGCGAATTGCGCTCGACGCTTTTAGCGTGGGACCGGATGCTTGCCAAGACCCCTCGCGGCAAACAGGCTCGGCTACTGGAAAATTTCAGGACTCACCCGAAGACCCATGCGCAACATTTGGGTCGCGGCATCCGAAGACGGGGAGAGCTATGAAGCTGATTCTTCTAATCACGCTCACAGCAGGAATTTCTACTCAATCGAACCAGAAGCCGGAATCGCAAACCGAGTGTCCTATGCACGCCGCGCATACTCAGAGGAATGAGCGCGGCGAAAAAGCCATGGGTTTTTCTCAAACTGCCGCGACGCATCATTTCTTACTGAACGCGAAGGGTGGAGTGATTCAAGTCGAGGCCAAAGACTCCGCCGATGCTGCCAATCGAAACGAAATCAGGATGCACCTGGGACACATCGCAAAAGCATTTCAAAGCGGCGATTTCGACATTCCGATGTTTGTTCACGATACCGTTCCGCCCGGAGTACCGGAAATGAAACGGTTGCGGAAAAATATTCAATATGCGTTCGAGGAAACTCCGGATGGGGGACGCGTTGTTATTTCCTCTGCGAACAAAGAAGCCGTTGAAGCCATCCATCGATTCTTGCGCTTCCAAATTGAGGAGCACAAGACCGGCGACCCGTTGGATGTCCGATGAAGCGCTCATGTCCTGCGCCTAACCTTTCAACGTTCAAATCGAAGCTCTACCGCAGTTGTGGAGCGGAGATCCCGCCTGCCCCGAGCATCTCGGGGACCCGGTCGGGACCGCGTCGGGGAAGCGGGCCGTCTTGCATGTTCCCCCCAATGAACTCCCAGATCGTCTTGCGCTGAGTAAGCCCCGTAGGGGTGCCAAACGTTAGCCCAGCCCGCTTGCCCTGAGCGCAGTCGAAGGGTAAGGGCTGGGAAAGATACCAAAAAGAATCGCGAGCGCCGTAGGCGCGGCACCTAAACCAAAAGGGCGCCACGCCTCAGAGATTTATCGGCATTTACACAAGTAGATGCCATGTCGAGTGACCAAAAAGCTCCAATACAAAGTGCAAATCCTAGGCCGCGCTTGGAGAGTGGCAAGGAAGGGACGGGTGTGCCTGTCGCCGCATAGTTCGAGTTACTGTCTCGCAATTAAGAAGCAAGAATATAGAGCCGCGAGTAGCGCATGGGGCGATGATTAGAGCACAGCCCGAAAGGCAGAAAAAGTATGGAGGAGACGAAGCAGAAGGAACCCGTGTATTCGGGCGAACAGACCGAGATAACGGGATCGGATTCGCTACGAGGCACGACAGCGGCTACGGAGCCTTCGGTGACGGAAAGGACCGCCTCGAAGCAAACGCAAACGGCGCAAAAGGTGGCTGCGCCGGAGACCAGCCAGACCGGCGCGGCTGGGACGATGGTGGAGTTTGCAGAGTTCCTGAAACGCACGAAGCGCGTGTGGTTGATTGTTGCGGGCGCGGTTTTTGGAATGATGGCGGTTGTCACGGTAGCGACACGCATTTCCGAGCGCGCCAGAAGCGCACGGGAGAAGCGGCAGGAACATGCGGTAGTAGAAGTGACGCCGGAAAACTTGACCGCACGGTGCGGCCCACCGGCGGAAGACGTGACGAAAGAAGTGTATCCCGTGGTGCTACGGACGATGAGCTACCAACGCGGAGAGAACGAAAAAATCGCGTTCGAGTTCAGCAGAACGGCAGAGGCAAAGAGCGATTGGATTTTTCTGTCCATGAAAGACCAGGCTGGAACCAGGAGCTTCGAAACGCCAGAAGCAAAGATCGCTGCGTTGCCGTGCCTGGATTTGATGAAGTGAATTCTTAGACTCGAGAATTCCAAGGCAAAACAGTTTAAGCCGTAGTGCCTTCGACATGCGGTGCTGACGGACCCTGATGCTCCTCAGCCCAGGAGAGGCGGGTGGCCGCGCCTTAATTCCGAAAAACGCCTTTGGGGTGGCCCATCCTTGCGGTTTTGTTCTATGCAAGGGTGGGGTCTATCTCCCTGTCCCTTTCTAATTTCCCTTTTCTAGTTCAATTTTCAGACTGGATCCTGGGTGTATAATCTTTCTATCGGCAAGCATGCGATCCGTCGGAGTCTAGAGCGATGACGATCAATCTTACCCCTGAACAAGAAAAAATCGTGAAGGAAGAGCTGGAGTCTGGCCACTTCCGCACGGCAGAAGAGCTGATCTCTCAAGCTCTGCGCGCTCTCCGTGCGACTGTACCTTCTTCCGGCGGTGGCGGGGACAATGGCAGCCGCCGCGAAGCCGTGCGCGAGATGATGAGCTTTGTGGAAAAGAATCGAACTTCCCTGCAGGGTATTTCCGTTAAGGAGCTCATTCACGAGGGCCATCGTCTGTGAGTGATTTGGCGGGTGGCCGCGCCTTAACTCTTGGGTGGCCTACCCCTTGCGGCTTTTGCAAAGGGTGGGGTCTTACTCTCCCCTTTCTAATTTCTAGTTTCTGATTTCTAGTTTCTAATTTCTATCGAGGGCCACTCCTCAGCGAAACTACCCCGGCACTTTTTCCCTATAAGCATTTGAATCTGATACTCTTCCCAGTATCCCCAGCGTGCGCGGACATTTCGTATTGCCTGCGCGCTCCGCGTTCGAATCTTTCGCCTAGCCCCCATTTAATCCGCCCCCGTTACCGGTGCGCCGCCTGTACTTTCGGGCAGGCGATTTCCACAGCGCTGGTAGGAGAGGATGGAAGCAGCCCGGCAGTAACACTGCCTGTTGCGGGGGAATCCGAAGCGTGCCGCCAGGAATTTGAACGCATTGATAAATGCGAGAGTCCGGCGGTTGGGGGGTCAAGTGCGACAGGAAGGGCAGGAGCGGGCGAAGAAAGCTGGGGAAAGAATTCGAATGGGCCTGGAGATACAAGCAGTCAAAGAAATGGATGAATTGAAGAGCGAAATCGACAGAGGGAATCCTGCCGGTGGAGAGCATTCGAGCGAAGGTGATTCCATTGGAATCTCGCTGCTCGATCTTGCGGAGATTCTGGATCAGCACAAGATCTGGGTGGAATCGGGCGGAGAAACGGGAGTCAAAGCGGATCTCTGCGGCGTGAATTTGGCGAAGGCCGATCTGACCGGCGTAAATTTGCAGGGCGCCCACCTCCATCGAACGAACCTTGCGGGCGCGGATTTATCGATGGCGAATTTGCGCGGAGCCAGCCTGGTGCGTTCGAATCTGCAGAACGCGAACCTGTTAGGCACTGAATTGCGCGGCTCCAACCTGATGGGCGCCAATCTTTATGGCGCGGAAGGATTGTGGTTTGGCCGGCTGGGCGGAACCAATCTTTTCGATGCGGTCCTGCCGGAATCGATTTCCGCGGTAGACAGTTCGAAAGCCATCGGCGACGCCACCAAAGTTGCGCGCTGGTTTTATTTCCTCACCGTGGGTGTGAGCGTCATCTGCGGTTTCCTGATTGGTTTCACCAGCGATACGCGTCTGCTGATCAATTCGTCGGCATTGCATACGACTCGTCTCGGGAATCTGCTTCCCATGACGGGGTTTTATCTTGGTGGTCCGCTGGTCCTTCTGGTGCTCTCCCTGCGATTTCATTTTCTGCTGTTGAGGTTGTGGGGCAGCATGGCCGCGCTTCCAGCGGTTTTTCCGGACGGGCAGACCCTCGAAAAGGACGGCCCGTGGTACCTGATGGGGCTGGTGCGGAGACATTTCCGGTGGCAGGGTGAATCTCGCTCGGCGATGACCGCGTTCGAAACGGTGCTCTCGACCGTGCTCGCCTACTGGATTGTTCCCGTAACGCTTTTCTTCTTCTGGCTCCGGTATCTGCCGCGCCAGGACTTCCGGGGAACTCTGCTGCATGTGCTTTTGATGACTCTTTCCGTGGCAACCGCCACGTGCGTGCCGTTTGTGGTCTCACGCGTACTTCGGCCTGGTGATATCCGGTTGCCGAAATCGAAAAACATTCTTCGAATGGTGCTGGGCACCACGCGCGCGGCATTGGCAACGGGCTGCATTCTCTTTCTCTTTTCTCTCGGCGTAAATCGCGGATTGCCTTTCGACCGGACAACGGCCACGGGAGAATCGCCAGCGGACGTGAGACGCTGGGCAGCGATGGTCTTTCAATCGGTAGGTTTTCGACCGTACGCGGATTTGACGGAAGCGACTCTTTCGACGCCTCCGCCACGCGGCGCCGTTTGGAACGACCAGACCGTGGAAGGAATCGCGGGCGCGCGCCTAAATCAGATGAATTTGCGGTTCGCGCGGGGTTACAAAGCATTTCTGATCAATGCAAAATTGTGGCGCGCGAATCTGGAAGGCGCTTATTTGTCGGAAGCTGATTTGCGAGGAGCAAATTTGCGGGAAGCCCAGTTGCGCTCCGCCGTGCTCGATCGCGCCCAACTGACGCACGCGATTTTGGTGTCTGCCAAGGCCACCGGCACAAATTTGACGGCTTCGGATCTGCGATTTGCCGACCTCTCTTACGGAACTTTCGAAAACGCGGTGATTTCGAACGCCAGAGTCTCCGGAGCGTCGCTCTACGCGGTAAATTTGCGGAACGCGCAACTCCTCCGGACGGACCTTTCGCGCACGGATATGCGCGACACGAAACTCGAGCATGCCGTCCTCTCGTTTGCAAATCTGGAGCAGGCGGATTTGTCGTCGGCCAAGCTCGCAGAGGCGAATCTTACAGGTGCTCGCATGAAGGGCACAATTTTGCTGGACGCGGATTTGAAGAAGGCGGATTTGCGCGGAGCGTTTTTGACGGGCGCCGTTTTGCGCGAAGCGGAAATGGATGGGGCCAACCTGGCCGGAGCGGATTTGCGCGGCGCTTCGGGAATCACGTCGCAGCAAGTGTGTTCCGCATTGCACGGGCGCGCGGCATTGATGGACGCCGATCTCGCGGCTGAAGTTCAACTCCGCTGCGGATCTTCTCAGTAGCTCACAATCGGCAAATTCGAACGAGGCGAGTGGCGGCGGTGTCTGGATATTTGAAGGCGCAGAATGCGCGCACTTCAAGGAGACGCCGCCATGAAAAAGACCGCAATCGCCTTTACCGCGCTTGCTATGATTCTTGCGACCTGCGAGGGAGCGCAGTCGCAAAAGCCCGCGCTCAAAACCACACCGGTGACGATCGCACCGGATCTGACGAAACTAAACATCGAAAAGATGCTGCAACAGGTACAGGCGACAAATGTGCCGACGAGCGCCCAGGCAACTTCACCTTTGCAGGTTGTGGCTGAATTTCTGCAACTGAGCCCCGGTCAAGTGAGCGAACTGGAGCAATTGTTGCAGGCGCGCCAGACGACCCTTGTACCACTTTTTCAAACCGCACAAGCCCTGACCCAACAGCTAGCCGTTCTGCTGAATTCCGGTGGGAAACCCGCGCAAGTGGGAGTCCTGGTCATTCAGATCCACGGATTGCAACAACAGATCGCGCAAGCACAGCAGGCTTTTCTTGCGCAATTCACGGCCATCCTGGACGCTGAGCAGTTGCAGAAACTTCAGGCCGTGCAGATCGCAGCTCAACTGCAACCGATTCTTCCGGCGTTTCAGCCGATATTTCTCTTCTGATCCACGAGGACCTCAAGCGGCCCGATGCCGGTCGCAGACTCTTCGGCATCGGGCACCAGGAATCTCGGATGTTGTTCGATTTGCCCGGTATACACTGCGGCCCGGCGTGCTATTTTCGTGAACGAACGGCCGGGCCGCGGTGTCTATACGCAAAGGGGCAAAAGAAGCGTGACAGGCGCGTGCGTGACTGCGTTGATTGCCAAAGCCGAAGCGCATGATCCCGAGGCGGGATTTGGCGAGCGCATCGCCGAGAACCAGCGGCGCGTTTTCCAAATTGCCTACAGCGTTCTGGGAAATTCCGCCGACGCAGAAGATGCCGCACAGGAAGCGTTCCTGCGCGCCTACCAGAAGTTTGCATCGCTGCGAGAGGCGGAGAAATTCCGCCCGTGGGTGAACCGAATTGTTTTTCGGCTGGCTTTGAACCGCCAAAGAGACTACCGGCGGCGACTGGCGCGTGATACAGCTTGGCAGGTGACAGAAACGCCAGTGATGGTGGACGGAGCAAAGAATGCGGAACAGGTGGTGATGCTGGACCGGCTCCGGAGAGAAATAGAACGGCTGCCGGAGAAACTTCGAAGTGTCCTGCAGCTGTCGCTGGTTGAAGAGATGGAGGCCGCCGATGTGGGCGCGGTGCTTGGAATTCCAGCGGGGACAGTTCGATCGCGGCTGCACGCGGCGCGAAAACTTTTGCTGGAAGTGATGAAATGAAGAATGCATGCGAAAAATGGAAAGACCAATTGTTGGAGGCCGCTCTGACCGGGAGTTTGACAGCCGGTCTTGAAGAGCATCTACGAACCTGCGCGATTTGTTCGGAAGAGATGAACAACGTCCGCGCCCGCAAGGCACGGCTGGACACATTGCTGCCGCTCGTCGCTCGGGGATCGGAGCCATCGGCAGATTTTCGGGCGCGGGTTCTAGCTGCGGCCGGGGCTGCCGGTGAAGGAAAACGTGCACGGCCGTGGCGGGTGTGGACGCTAGCCGGAGTGACCGCCGGGGTTGTGGCGGTCCTGATGATTGGCGTGACATTGCAACGGAGAACAGCGCGAATGATTCCGGAGGACGAGCTTGCCGCTGCACAGAAACTAGCGGAATGGCGAGCGCCCAGCGATGGTCTGCTTGCGACTCCGGGGCAGGAGATCTTGCGGACGATGCCGAGGCTCGGAGAATCCTATTTGAGTGTCCCCGTGAAGAAGGATGAGGAGGAATGAAAATGAGGACAGGAGTTCTCTGCATTTGTGCAATGTTTCTTTTCGCGGCGGGCGCAATCCGCGCCCAGCAGCCGGATCAGGATCCGATCGGGCAGAGCTTCTTTGCTCCGGAACTCGTGATTCAGCATCAGGAGGCGATCGGGTTGAGCGCCGAGCAAAAAGATTATTTCAAGACGGAAATCCGCCAGGCACAGTTGAAATTCACCGAGTTGCAATGGAAGCTGCAGGATGAGATGGAAAAGCTCGTTACGCTAGCCAGGCAGCCCCATGTCGACGAGCAACAGGCTCTGGGGCAATTGGAAAGGGTGCTGGCAGCGGAACGCGAAATCAAAAGGGAGCAAGTCACGCTCCTCGTGCGAATCAAGAACAAATTGACACCGGAGCAGCAGGGAAAGCTGTCTGAGTTGCGGACCAAACCGGCGAACAAATAGGGAAGAGGAGCAGGTTACCGCAAAGGTCCGGCGAGGCTAGTGGAGTACGGCGTCGCATGGGCGCGCGGCGCTGATGGATCCCGATCTGGCGGCGGAAGTCCAGTTGCGGTGTGGAGGTTCGCGGTAGCTCACAAGTATCCGCGGCGATCCGTGGACAGTTTCCAGGAAACCGACTTTTCAAGCTGTGGAAGCAGCAGTCCCTCAACACTAGCGCGTTTGTCGGTACTAACCCGACGGGCGAGATGACAACTTCCGGGTTGCCCGTTATACGCTCACAATCGAGAAGCGCGGCTTTCCAGATGCCGACTTCTAGGAAAGTCAACGAGATTTCACTTGGCCGGTTTGCGCGTTAACCAGGACCGGCCGATTGACTTGACACTTCCCGAATTGTTTCCGAGTTGCTTACGACCCTCCATGTGACCGGCCCGATTCGGGAGGTTGTGAGTGTAATGGCGATTTACCGCCAGTTATCCAAAAAATTGGGTCGAGATTCCATGCATAAAGGCTGGAACGCGGCTTACCCCGTTTATCCGGCGCTTGGGTATTATTCAGACTCCGTAAAATCCTTGAGTCCAACCTTACGCAGACCCTGTAAAAGCTGTTCCACAATCGACGTGTCCGCGAACCATTTTTCAGCATCTTCTCGGTAGTATTTCAGGTCGAGATATAGCGGTTGGTGCTTACGCACCAAGTCGATGGCCGCGCGCGCCATTTCTCGGTGATTGAGCTGGCCACAGGCCGCGGCAATGCCCATTTGCGGCCAGGGGTCCTCGGGCATATTGATTTTCTTTACGACTTAAGAGTCTGATCGGGTCAGTCGTTGATTCGTGCTAACCTTGAAACCGTGCGGGCGTGGCGGGATCGGCAGACGCATCGGACTTAAGCGAAAACTTGAGTGCTCGCCGGGATCCCTCAAGACCTACCGCGTGACGGTCGACGGCGAAGTTGGGCGCGTCGACGTTCCGCTCGCACTTGCTGTCCAAAGCGAGTGACGTGTGACTGAGACCGCACGCTCAACGCTGCTCTCAAGCGCCGCGAATGCAGCGCTCATGTTTCCGTTGTTGAGTTCTGCGCAGATTGCACGGATTGCTTCGCACGGAGTGATTCGTCCGATCACCCGCGGCGAAGTGTTGATCGAGGGCGGCCAAACCAACGTGCCGTTCTTTGTACTGAAATCTGGTGAGATCGAGGTCATTCGCCCATCGGCACTGGACGAGATTCTGGTCGCTATTGTCGGGCCGGCTCAGTTCACCGGTGACATCAGCATGATCCTCGGTCGCCCCGCGCAGATGCGCCTCCGTGTGAGGGACTCTGGCGAAGTCGTCCAACTGACACGCGACCAGATGCACGCCCTCATTCAAACTGACGCCGAGATCAGCGAAGTGCTGATGAGAGCGTTGATCCATCGACGAGTCGCGGTGGTTGCGCAGGGGATTGGCGACGTGCTGCTCATCGGTTCCGTCGGGTCCGGGGCAACGCTACGAATCAAACAATTCCTAACGCGCAATG
>Ga0137409_10003650_pt1 | contig 16256 bp, 12 predicted proteins | sample CZODoug1_16funga_FD_122059 | JGI IMG/M metagenome (GOLD analysis project Ga0137409, IMG submission 122059) | Vadose zone soil fungal communities from Angelo Coast Range Reserve, California, USA - CZODoug1_16fungal (Hybrid Assembly) | ecosystem: Environmental > Terrestrial > Soil > Vadose zone... | reverse complement strand
TCGGCATGGTTTTCTTCCGGATCAAGCTTCTGGCTTAGAACTTGATACCGCGTTCTGCCATGCCCATCAGCAGGCCGCGTAGCCCCAGGAGCACCAGCCGCGGCTGCCGTCGAACCACGTTCCAAAGCAAGCGAGCGGACTCATCGCGGTTGATCTCTCCGAGCGATTGGCGGGTCGAAGCATCGAGCAAGTCCACTAGCTGTGAGTAATCTCTCTGCCGAAAATGATGCAACGCGCGGCGGATCAGCCAGTGCGTACCGAGTTCGCGGCGCAAGCTGGCAAGCTCCCGGCTTTTGCCATTCTGCAAGAGGGCTTGCGCCACGCCGAGCGCGCCTCGAAATCCGGTGACGATCCCGCCCACCGTCGAAACCTTCACCTGCGCGGCGGCATCCCCTACCAAATAAACTTCTCCATTCCCAATTTGCCGGCGCACCGGCACCCAGCCACGATAAACCGGTATGCGCGCGCCTTGCCATTCGAGCGGCTCCATCTGCTTCTTCTCGAGAAATCGTTCGAAACACTGTTTGGTATGGACGCCGTTTTCACCAATCACGCCGACTGCAGCGCGCTCTGTGGATTCGGGAATCAGCCAGTAAAAGTAGGGCGTGTCATCCGGAACGAACCACACGCGCGTCGTATCCGGCGGACAATCTCTCGGGAGCCGCACGAGGGCCTGAACGAGCGGCACGGTTTCAATCGGCGGCCAACCGGAAGCACGCGCCACCCGGCTCGCCGCGCCGTCTGCGCCAACCACGCTGTCCGCGTGCAATTCCTCGTGCTTGCCCCCGGTTTCCACTTCCAAACGCAATCCGCGCGCATTCGGGCCGATTCCCAGGAATCGCGTGTCAAAGGAAAGGCGAGCCCCGGCTTGCTCTGCTTCGCGCGCCAGGGCGGGAATCAGGCGCGAGCGCTCAATGATGAGGTCCGGCTTCGTCAGCGCGACCTGGGCCGAGCGCCCGTCGGTAAACAATTCGAAGCGGCGAATTTCGTTGATGATGCTTTCGCGCGCCGAAGCTCCCATCTGGCTTCGGAATTGATCGGTGACAATCAGTGTACGCGGCGCGGGCTCGAATTGAGCTTTCGATTCCAGCACTCGGACGCGGCGGCCCCCACGGGCTACGCTCGCCGCCGTGAACAATCCGGCTGCGGAACCCCCGACGATGATAACTTCGCGCTCGCCCCGGCTTAGCCTGAGCTGATTTTCCATGTTCCCCACGGCTTCGGTCTGCCCCAATGGCGCTCGTTTCGTGCGAACTTGATTCGCCAAGGATGCCACGCTGATAATCTAGCTGCTGCCCGTCCGGCCCCTGAGCCCTTCGGGGAGTAAGTGAGAGGACGCCCGGTAAGTATAACGAATCCACTAGCGGGGGCAAACCGCAAGGGGCTTAAAGAACCGCACTAAGGGTACCGCCCAAACGATCAGTTTTCTGACGGAGTAGACGATGGCTTGCGATCCTGGCGGTCGTACGGCGCGCGCTCCAGATACATCACGCCGATGAAGATGATGGCAAGGGTGAGGGCGCCAACGAAAAATGCTCCCTGGCTCGAAAGATAGCTGACCAGCACGGCTGCTCCACCACCAATCGCACCGAGGAGATAGAGCGTTAGAACTGCCCCACGATGGCCGAGCCCCAGATTGGACAGGCGGTGCGCCGCGTGGTCCTTCCCCGGCGTCGCAAAGGGAAGCAGTCCCCGTCGCGAACGTGAAATCGTCACCAGCGTCGTGTCGAAGATGGTGACGCCCAGAATCAGAATCGGCGCGAGCCACGAGGAGAGCTGGCTTGAGTGTTCCAGCCTCAGTTTCAGTCCCAGCGTGGCCATCAGGAAACCTAGAAACATCGCGCCGCCATCACCCATGAAAATTTTTGCGGGCTTGAAATTCCAGCGAAGAAATCCTGCGGCCGCGCCGAGAACGGCGGCCGCCAATGTCGTGACCAGCGTATGGCCATTCAAATACGCCAGCGTCGCGAAAAAAACGGACGCCATTGCGGCAATCCCCGCGCACAGCCCATCCATATGATCCAGAATGCTGAAAGACGCCGTGATTCCGACAACCCAAGCAACTGTAAGCGCGATATCCAGATAGTCGCCGCCGCGCCCGCCCAGCAGCACACTAAAGACCTGCGCGCGAATTCCGCTCACCATCAGGATTGCTGCTGCCAGCGGCATGCCCACGAACAGTTTTACCTGATGATGAAGCACGCCACGGTCGTCCAGGATTCCGACGCTCGCCACTAGGGTTGCGCCGATCAGAATTCCCTCCACCTGTGCCCGCGCCGGCCCGTGAAACGCAGATAGAACGGCAATCACCACCGCCGCATACATCGCGAGGCCGCCAAGAAGTGGAATCGGCTTGAGATGCACCTTGCGCGGCCCAGGAAGATCGACCATCCCGACGCGCAAGGCGAGTGCGCGGACTGGCACCACCAGCATCACCGAAACAAAAAGAGCAATGAAAAAAGCCAGTAGGCCTGCGGCCATGCAACCTCGATTGATGTGCGAGACGATTCCAGCCCGTGCCCTACGGCCGGTGCCTCACGCAGCTTTTGCCGGGTTTGGGGACCGGCTCCCAAGCTACCGCTAGAATGTTGGCCGCGGCGCGGTCAACCGGCTGCCCCACGCAGCCTAAACACCATACTGCGGTTTTTGTTGCGAAACAATCAGGATAACCCCGTAGCTTCCCGCATTTTCCGCATGCCATCGATTGGGATTTTGCCTTAAAACAAGTCCAGCCTGCCCGGCTCAACGCTCCGTCAGCATGCGGGAAAAAATGCGCTTGACCTCGTCGCGATCCCGCGTGGCGTAGTACCAGTTGATGGTGCGCTTCAATCCCTCTCGAAACAGGACCTTCGGCCCCCATCCCAGGAGTTTCTTGGCCAGTGAATTGTCAGCCACGCGATTCAGCGGGCCTGTGGGCATATCCGGGCGCAGCTTGATCTCCGCTTGGTGTCCCGTGAATTCGCAAACCATCTTCGCGCAATCGATCACCCGGATCCGCTCCATCGTCCCGAGGTTGATGGCCGTGCCGTCGCTGATTTTTTCCCCCGCCAGGATCGTTCCATCGACGATGTCATCGATGTACGTCCAATTGCGAATCTGCGTGCCGTCGCCCCACACTTCGAACGGATTCTGCTGAAGAAACGCGCGGGCAATCATCGCGATCACGGCGTGATTTTCCACGCCACGCGGGCCGTAGACCGTAAAGTATCGGCACGAAGCCGCGCCCATGCCGTGTTCTTTCGCGTACGCCCGCAGCGTAAATTCACCCATCAATTTGGCCCACCCGTACGTGTTATCCGCGTCGTTGGGGCCTTTGGTCAGGTCCTCGGTCAGATAAAGTTCTTGCTTCGTGTCGGACTGCAGAAAATTTGGGTACACGCAGCCGGAAGAAGCAAACACCACTTTCTTCACCTTGGCCTTCAGGGCCTCCGCAAAAACCAATCCATCCAGGAAGAAATTGGAAGCGGGTCCCGCTTGATGCAGATCCACGTAACCGCGTCCGCCATGGTCCGCGGCAAGATGAAAGACAATGTCCATGCCCTGCATCGCGTCTCTCGTCACACCCGGCTCGCGCAAATCCGCCTGCAGAAAATCAACCTTGCCGCTGCCGAGATGCTGCCGAATGTTGCTGAGGTGGCCGCTGGTCAGATCGTCGACAATGCGAACTTTGGCCACTCCGCGCGTGAGAAGTTGATCTGTGAGCGTCGAGCCGATGAAGGACGCCCCTCCCGTCACAAATACTTTTTTCCCAGTCCAGTACGTTTCCCCTGGCGTCACGCTGGCACGTCCTCCTTGTATGATTCAGCGGCCTTGAGGTGATCGAAAATTTCCACAAATTTTTGCAATTCTTTGACTCTATCATAGTCAGGTGAGGCGGCTCGCGCCGCCTCGCCCATGATTTTCAGTTTTTGCGCGTCGCCGGCGAGCAAGCGAACAGCGGAAACCACATCCGCGGGTTTGTCCGGATCGGCAGAAACCGCGAACCCGCTCCGCATGCCTAGCGTTACCACATCCGTTTCTTCCGGCGCGACCGCGACGATCGGTTTTCCCGCCGCCAGGATTCCGTACATTTTGCTGGGCACGACCACGCCTTCCAGCCCGCGTTTCACGGTGATGATGTGCGCGTCGGCGGCCGCCAGCACCGACGGAATCTTCGCTGCAGGGAAAAAATCCAGAAACCGGACATTCCCTGCACCCGCAGCAGCGGCTTCGATCTCCGCGCGCTGTGCGCCATTTCCCACGAACACCAAGCTGACTCCATCGCTCGCAAGTTTGCGCGCCGCGGTAAGCAGCGTATCCCACGCGCCGTAGAATCCAAGATTCCCCGCATGCAGGAGCACAAAGGAAAAGTTACCGCGAATTGTGCGGACCACTTCCGGATCGGGCTCAGCCAGCGGCGTGCCGGGTGGAAGGACCTCCGCGCCGTCGCGCACAACCACAATCCGGGAAGGCTCCACGCCTTTCGCGAAAATCCTCGCGCGCATATCATCCCCGAGAACGACGACCCGCGTCGCGCGCCGCAGCGCCCAGCGATGCAGCCTTTCCCAAATGCGTGCCGGCAACCCTGGCTCGACGATGGAGCCCCCCACGGCCATGTCCGGGTACATGTCGCGAATGTTGTAAACGTAGGGCTTGCCCTTCAGCATCGCCACAAACGCGCCTACGATGCCGCAGAACGGCGGATCAGTCATCGCCAGAACGGCGTCGCACGGAACGAACAGCGCGCGCGGAACGGCCAGCGCCACGTAACTCAGGTAGTTCAGTACGCGCTTTTTCATTTCGAAGCGTGGAAAGTCCGTCGATCCCGTTCGAATGATGCGCGCCAGCCCCGCAACTTCCGTTTGATACCAGCGCCACGCCCGCATCTCCGTGGGATCGTAGGACGGTCGGCCGCAGAGCACGGTAACGTTGTGACGCGGCATCAGGGCATCCACCACCGTGTGCGCCATCTTCGCCGTCGCCGAAGTGTCCGGCGGGTAATAGAGGTTTAGCACCAACACGCGCATCCGAAGATTGTACAGGGAAGGGAGATGAAGAAAGTGAGGAGCGAATGAAGCAAGGGGAAAAAAGTAAAGCCATTCACCAGTGCCGCTGGCGATGGCTGGGGAACCGAAGGACGCTCCCAGCTAACGGCTATCGGCAGTTTTCTTGAAGATCGCCGCAACTCCCCGATTCAGTTCATGGGCGGTCGGTTTCTTTTTAGGTGGCTTTTTGACTTCCCGCTTTCTTGCGTCCTTGTTTCCCATGCTAAAGAGCTTGCCATAATTCAGTTGCCAAGGCTAGGAATTGTGATTTCCGCAGTGAACTAGTAAGAGTTAGGAGCGAGAGATGAGAAAGTCGCCGAGGACGAGCGCGTCCATCTGCGTTCGCAAAAAACAATCAAGGGCTTCTTCCGGGCGGCAGACGATCGGCTCGTTGTCATTGAACGAAGTGTTGAGCACGACAGGCACGCCCGTGAGATCACGAAAAGCCGAAATCAGCGCGTGATACCGGGGATTCGCCTCGCGGGTGACGGTTTGCAGCCGGCCCGTGCCGTCGACGTGGGTGGGCGCAGGAATCTTGGCGCGTTTCTCCGCGCGCACCGAATACGCCAGCGTCATGAACGGCGACGGATGCGACTTCTCGAAATATTCTGTGGTGGCTTCCGCGAGGATTGAAGGTGCAAATGGCCGGAAGATTTCTCTGTGCTTGATGCGGCGGTTGAGGATCTCCTTCATTTCCGGACGCCGCGGATCAGCGACAATACTTCGATTGCCGAGCGCGCGAGGCCCCCATTCGCACCGGCCCTGAAACCAGCCTAGTATTTTTCCGTCGCCGACGAGGGCCGCGGTCTTGCTCATCAGCTCCTTTTCCGGCAGCTCGGTAACGCAGTATCCATTTTGCGCGATGCCGTTCGAATCGATCGCGCGCCGAATCTCCTCGCGCGAGTACCCCGGCCCCCAATTAGCGTGGTCCATCACAAACGATCTCGGCTTGCCCAGCCTCTGGTGCCACACGTGGAACGCGGCCCCCACGGCAAGACCTGCATCCCCCGCAGCCGGTTGAACATAGACTTGCTCAAACGGCGTGGAATCAAAGATTTTTCCATTGGCGACGCAATTAAATGCCACACCGCCCGCAAGACACACGGTTTTCAATCCCGTATGCTCGGCAAGCTTTCTCAGCATGCCGAGGTAAACCTCTTCAAGTCGCGCCTGCAGCGAAGCGGCAAGATTGCGATGGCGCTGTTCGAGCGGTTCTTCCGGAGCCCGCACCGGTCCAAGCCGCTTGGCCATTTCATCCGAAAACATTTTGCCGAGCGTCGGAGTCTTGTCCGCTTCGGCCCAGCTCATTTCCGGCCCGGTACGGTGGTGCGTGAAGAAATTCAAGTCCAGCCGGAAACCATTGCCGTTCGAATCTGCATCGAACTGAACCATCTCGCGAAAAACATCCATTCGTTCCGGCTCGCCGTACGCCGCCAGACCCATCACTTTGTACTCGTCACCGAATTTCAGGAAACCCAGATACTGCGTGACCCCGCTGTAAAAGAGTCCGAGCGAATGAGGAAAGACGACCGCGCCATCGATGTTCATGCGATTGCCGTTGCCCGTGCCCCACATCGTGCTGGCAAAATCCCCGAGGCCATCGGCGGAGAGCAGCGCCGCTCGTTCGAACGGCGAGCAGTAAAAACTGCTCGCAAGATGCGCCTGGTGATGCTCAACGCGGTGAAACTTCGCGGCCAATTTCCTGGGATCCGCATCAAAACTTCGCGCAAGCGCTTCGGGAATGCCGGCGAATTTCGTGAGGACTTTAACGCGCTCGCGGGCAAAGGACGGCATCCGCAGCGCGTAAAAAAGTTTTGTCGCCAGCCGCGCAGACGGATTGCGCGGCACCGCCACGTGATCGATGTCCGCAAGCGTCGCTCTGGCTTCCTTCAGGCAATAGCGGATTGCCTGCGTGGGGAACCCCGCGGCATACTTCACGCGGTTGAACCGTTCCTCTTCGACTGCGGCGATCAGCCGCCCGTCGCAGACAATCGCTGCCGAAGCGTTCCCGTGATACGCATTAATCCCAAGAATATTCATCGCGTAATTTTTCAGTGTACCTCAGCCAAACGCGTTACGCGGCGAGGTGGCGGCGGCACCACTCGTTCAATACATAGAGCGACCACGGACGCGACCAGCTGGTCTTCCCGGCAAGGAAATCCGTCCAAACACCGCGAACGCCTCCTGGGCGAAGATACGGGGTCAGTGCAGCCGCAGGATTGGCGCAGCTTTCTTCAAAGCGCGCGCGCAGCGGTCCCCGGAGCCATTCCTCCCACGGTAGTGTAAAAGTTCGTTTGCGTTGCGCGAGAATTTCCTGCGGCAACAAATCCCCGAGAGCTTCCACGAGCAGCGCTTTTTGCATTTCGGGCCGCCGTCGCGCTGCGTCAGGGAGCGTTTCCACAAATTCGACGACCGGCGTATCCAGCAGCGGCACGCGAACTTCCAGCGATTGCGCCATGCTCACCGAATCGGTATCGCGAAGCAGCGTGCTCGCCATATACGTGCGCATCTCCAGCCAGGATATTCCGGCAACTGGCTCCAGCTTGCGCGCCTCGTCCGCGGTTCGTTCCAGCCAGCCCAGCCAGGTCGGCTCCAGTGTTACGCCGTCCGTGCTCACTGCACTCGGTCGAAAGCGCGGCTCGACGATTCGTTCGAGCTGACCCGGAGGGAAGAGTGCTCGCGCATAGAAATAGGGATGAGGCAGCGCATCAGGATAAGCCCACGCCGCCGCTGCCTTTCTCGATGCGTCCGGCGTCTTCTGCCGCGCCGCCAGACTCGCAACCGCCGGCGCCGTTATCCGCCGCAGTGCTCCCGGCACAAACCACGCGAACTGCACCAGTTTCGAAAGGCGCGGCGTATCGGCAAACGTTTGATAGCCTGCGAAGAGTTCATCGCCTCCCAGACCCGAAAGCGCAACTTTCAGTCCAACTTCTTTGGCAGCCCAGGACACGAAATAGGTGTTGATGGCGTCCATCGTCGGCTGGTCGAGGGCCCCGAGAGCCTCATCGATGCGAGACAAGATGGCATCGCCCATCAGCGGTACTTCGGTGTGCTTTGTCGCGCAGCGATTTGCCACGACGCGTGCGAGCTCTGCTTCATCGAACGCCGTCCCGGGAAACGTCAGCGTGAAACTCTGGATTCCTGCCTTCTCCCGGGCCGCGAGGGCAGCGATCGCACCCGAATCCAACCCGCTGGAAAGAAACAGCCCAACCGGGACGTCCGCGATGAGATGCCGACGCACAGCTTCCTCAAGGAGCTTTCGAAGGCGCCGCGCCGCCGAAAAAAGGTCGCGAGGCTTGCGCGGATCACGGGCGGATGGGCTTTGCGCCGGATCCCACCAGGGCCTCGCTCTCGGCGCACGTCGGCGTTCCGGAACGTGAAGGAGCATGCGGTGGCCCGGCGGCAATGAAAACACGCCTTCGAGAAGCGTCACCGGCTCGGAGACGCTCCCGAAGAGCAGATATGCCGTGAGTGCATCCTGCGAAAGTTGCTTTGGCACGATCCCCGCAGCAAGAAGCGCGCGGACCTCCGAGGCGAATGCGAATCCGTCTGGAGTCTGCGTGTAATAGAGCGGCTTGATTCCCAGCGGATCGCGCGCAAGAAAAAGAATGGGCGCCGTTGCGTAGCGCTGCCGAAGATCGAGCAGCGCGAACGCAAACATCCCTTGCAATTCATTCAGCGCGTCTTCGCCCCACTCTTCCCACGCGTGAACTAGGGTTTCCGTATCCGATTGTGTGGCAAAGCGGTGCCCGCAGAGAGAGAGGCGCTCGCGCAATTCGCGGTAATTGTAAAGCTCGCCGTTGAAAAGGACCGCGACGTCTCGCGTTTCGTTCCAAATCGGTTGGTTTCCGCCGGGAAGATCAATGATGCTCAGCCGCCGCATCCCCAGCGCGAGCCCCGGCGCGCGCGGCTCGCCCACGAGAAAGCCCTCTGCGTCCGGGCCGCGATGCCGCATAGCGCCCGTCATCGCGCGTACGCGTGCCTCCGCCTCTGCGCTGCGCGAGGCAAACGCGACGCCGCATATCCCGCACACGCTACTCTTTGATCTCCGGCGCTGAAAGGAAGGCCGCGCCCGCACGCGCCACTTTCTCGCGCAGGTGGAAACGAGGAATTCTCAAGCGCCGGTCCGCATACCATCCGAGCAGCATGCGCGTTAACAGAAAAAACAAAAACACCGCGGCAGAAGACGTCAGATAGAGAAAGGACTCGCGCTCAAGAACCAGGCTCCAATCGATGGACTCATCCCATCCCGGGTAAACACGTTCCAACAGGCCCCGCAGATGAAGCCCATCAAGCGGGAGACGCGCCAGCCGCACGTGCGCGAAATTCTCGAAGTTGTACTCAAGAGGGTAATTCGGAATGGCCCCGGCTGCCTCCGTGAACACCACGGGATTCCGCAGCTCCGACCGCGTCAGATAGCGCCCCTGCGCATCCCGTAAAACCACGCGGTATGTCGGATCGACGATAATCCAGCGGCGGCCAACCAGAACCTCCGCAACTACGTGTTTTGTGCTGCGATCGGGGGTCAGCAGGAGCAGGCGCCGCACGCTCAGTCCTGCGCTCCGCGAAACGTTCAAAAAAGCATTCGTGGCTGTTCCACACACCGCAAGGAGTTGCTGGTAATTCAGTGTGGTTTCGGGATCGCGTTTGGAAAGATCTTCGAGATTCGCCGCCACGGCGCGCGGTGGGCCGGTCCTCATCCAATCCAGGATCGCGTCGATTTTTTGCTCCGGCGTATAGCCGGCCGGCACGATGGCATCGGAAAAGCCCCTCAGATACTGCCGGACGGAATACTCCCAGCCGCAGGAATAGAGCAGCGCCAGGAAGCCAAGAGCCAGCAAAAGATTGCTGCTCCACCAGAGGGTGCGAAAAATTGGATGTCGAGATGTCGGCAAAGATTGCCCCACCAACTGAGATTCTGCGGCTATGCTAGCTGGGAAGCAAGCCTTGCGTATAGAGTTTCCATCTCGCGGACCGGTTCGTCCCATCCCAATCGTGAAGTGACCATGGGGCATCCCGCCGCGAGCTTCGCACGTGTCTCCTTCGTGCCCAGGACGCGCGCAAGAGCCTCAGAAAGAGCAGCGGAATCGTGCCGCACGACCAGACCGGCCTCATCCGCCAGAAGCGGTGCGATGCCGCATTGTTCCGTCACGATTACAGGCGTGCCTGCGGCCACCGCCTCCGCCGCGGTGTTGCCAAAATTCTCGTTCTGTGAGGGAAGCACAAAAACATCCGCGTCCTTGTAGGCCGCCCATTTGCTCCCGCCGAAGATTGGCCCAACAATTTGCATTCGCGTTCGAACGCCGAGTTGCGCTGCCATTTGCTCCAATTGCGCCCTCATTCCGCCCTCGTCGGGCCCGGCGAATACAAGCCGCAGCGTTTTTCCCTCAAGCTCTGCCGGCAACTTTGCGAGTGCTTGCAACAAAAGATCCGGACTCTTCTTCGCGGAGAGTCTCCCCAGAAAAAGAATCAGTTTCGCATCTTGCGGAATTCCGTGGGTTCGCCGAAACGCTCCTGGCTCAGGCCACGAAACAGGTATTTCTACTCCGTTTCTCCGCAAAGCGATCTTTCCCGGAGGAATGCCGCCGGCCGCAAGTTCTTTGGCTTCCTGGTCCGATGTGGCAATTACGGCGCTCGCTCCTTCGAACAATCCCCGGCCCCAAACGATGTGATAAATCGCCTTCATCCAAAGATTCCGCACAATCGGAACAAACATCCCGATCGGCTCGAGGACATAAGGAATCTTTCGAACGCGGCAAGCTCCGGCAACCGCCGGCCCCAGGAGATCGTATAGCCCGAAAATGTGCACCACATCAAAATTCTGCAATCGTGCCCTGCAATATCGCTTGACCGCCGGATTCCAGCTCAGCGCTCGGTACCGAAACCACGTCGGCAAGTAAATGGCCTGCACTCCATTTTCGTTGCTGCGCCAACCGAACGGCGATCGCTCTGCCGCGATTTTTGGCTCTTCGTTTTGCAGTCGTTTCTCAAATCCCCAATCCGCTGTTAGAACACCAACTGTATGTCCCCTTCGCGCCAGTCCCTCGGATAGCGCTCGTACTTTCACCGGGGGGCCGCCGAATTCCAGGAACGGGGCGTACGTTTCTGTGACGTTCAGGATTCGCATTGTTCGCGGAGGATTCTCTTGAAGGCTTTCGCGAAAACATTAAACCGGAATTCGCGATCCACACGCTGCCGTCCGCGCGCACCCATCTCTTTCGCATGCGCCGGGTCTGCCAGCAAGGCTTCGATGGACGTCGCCAACTGGATTGCATCGCCGTGCGGAACCAGATAGCCGCTGATGCCGTCTTGAATGATTTCCGGGGCGCCGCCGTGGTTCCCCCCGATGACCGGTTTGCCGCGCGCCATCGCTTCCAAATAGACGAGCCCGAAACCTTCACCCCGGCTCGGTAAAGCGAATATCTCGCATGCGCCGTAGCACCCTGCCAGCTCTGCCGAACTCAATCCGCTCAGAAAATGCACGTGGCGATTCACGCCGTTTTGTTCCGCCAGGTCTTCGAGCCACGCGCGGTCGTCGCCTGTTCCCACGAATGCCAATTGCACTTCCGGCCAGCGCGTCAGAAGCCGCGGCAGCGCTGTAATCAAAGTGTCCATGCCTTTGTAGCGCTCCGTTGCCAGCCAGCGCCCCACGGTGAGAATCACACGGCCCGCAGGGAATTCCCCCGGCGGGATGGTTTGCGAACTCGGCGCGAGCAGGGCCTCAAATTGCGGATCGAGCCCCCAGTGCAGCACGCGGATCCGCTCGCGCGCCACTTGCTGTTGCGAGGCCACGTGATCCGCAGTATCGCGGCTCGGCGCTAGGACGAGGCTGGCATGACGTAGCGCTCGCCGCCGCAGCCCCGAGAGCGGCTCCCACACTTCCACGCCGTGCGTGCACACAATGCTTTTCAATCGCGGCGCCACTACGCGCATGGCTTGCACCACGGGCCCCAGATTCGGGTGCGCAGCCAAAACGACTTTCACTTTGCGCCGTGCCGCCCGCAACGCCGTCGCCAGGAAGCGTCCCTTGGCGCGGTCGCACCCGGTGAATACAAATTCGCGCTCGCCCAGCGTCATGCGGTGCAGCTCTGGCGAATCGTTCAGGCTGATCAGCCGGCATTCCATCCCGCGGCTGGAGGCAAATTCACTCATCACTGCCGCCATATGACGGCCCGCGCGCTGCACGCCGCCCGGCGCATCCAGTTCAGAGAAGAGTCCGATGAGCACGCGCTGAGTCTGCCAAGTGCCGCGCGATAACGCAAGACGACAAATGCAACAAGTGTTTGTTCATTCGCGACGCTTCCCGAGGAGAGGGGCGAGGTCGGTGAGGCGGTCGAGATAGATGTCCGCAGGATATGCGGCGCGGTCGTGGGTGCCGAAGCCGTAGTTCACGGCGGCGGCCAGCGTTCCGGCGTTGCGCGCGGTCTGCACGTCCACTTCGGAATCGCCGATGAGAATGGCTTCGTTTGGAGAGGCGGCGAATTCGCGCAAAATCGTATTGGCGCCGAGTGGATCCGGTTTTTTTGTTTCAAAACTATTGCCGCCATAGACCGCGCGAAAATATTTGGCGAGGCCGAGGCCTTCGAGAATGCGCACGCTGACGCGCACCGGCTTGTTCGTCAGGACGGCCATCGGATAAGCAGAGAGATGTTCGAGCGCTTCGGGCACGCCCGGATAGGCGCGGGTGTTGTCCAGTTTGTGCTCGTTGTAGTGGGCCAGGAAGAATTGCAGCGCCCGCTCACAATCCTGGTCGCCGGCGTTCCCGCCCAACGCGCGCCGGACCAGTTGCGGCGCGCCGTGGCCGATGTAGCCAGAGATGGTGTCCTCGTGCAGCTCCTCGCGGCCCATTTCTCGCAGCATGGCGTTGACGGAGAGGATCAGGTCGCGCTGGGAATCGATGAGCGTGCCGTCGAGGTCAAAGATCATCGCGCGCACGGATGAAAATTTCGGGGCAGCCATGAACCGGTTATTGTAATACGGCTGCGTCTCGCCGGAGGTCACACATCCCGCTTCAAATTCACATGAAAAATTAATGCTCCGGATTTTTCGGAATTCCCGCCGGTTCGCGTAAAATAAAGGATTCTGCAAGCGGCACAAAACGAGACCGGAGAATTCATGGCCCAGGTTTACCCCTTCCGCGCGTTTCGCTACAACCCGGAGCGCGCTCCCTTCGACCGCGTCCTGACGCAGCCTTACGACAAGATTTCTCCGGCGATGCAGGAAAAGTATTACGCCGCGGACCCGCACAACCTGATTGCCGTGGAGAAGGGCCGGGCGTATCCGGACGACACGCCCCAGAATAATGTGTACACGCGCGCGGGGGCGGCGATCGAAGATTGGATTCGCAACAATATTATCGTGCAGGATCCCGCTCCGTCGTTTTATGCGTACACGCAGGAATATACGGTGCCGGGAACGGAAGAACGCCGCACGCGGCGCGGATTTATCGGCGCGGGAAAGCTGGAAGAATATTCCGCGGGGGTAGTCTTCCGGCACGAACACACGCTTTCCGGGCCGAAGGCGGACCGCCTGGAGCTGCTGCGGCACACGAAAATGCATACCGGACAGCTCTTCATGCTGTACTCGGATCCGCACCGGCGCATTGATGGAGTTTTGGCGGAGGCCGAAGCGGCGGGGCCACCAGCCACGGAAATGCGCGATGAATACGGGGTGGTGCACCGTCTGTGGGTGATTGCGGAGCCGCAGCGCGTGGCGGCGATCCAGAAAGCGATGGAGGACCAGAAGCTGGTGATTGCCGACGGGCATCACCGCTACGAGACGGCGCTGAACTACCGCAAGGAGCGCCCCACGCATAGGGGAAAGATCGATCCCGATGCGCCGTCCGCGCGCGCCATGATGAGCTTTTTCAATACGCGGAGCGAAGGGCTGACGATATTGCCGGGGCACCGCGTGGCGGCGCACGTTCATGATTTTTCGTGGAGCGGCGTGAGGCGCTATCTGGAGCCGTGGTTTGCGGCGGAAGCGTTTCCGTTTTCCAGCGAGGAGAAGAGAGCAGAAGCGCAGAAAAAGTTTCTCGGGAAACTCGTAAGCGCGCGCCAGAAACGAGGGATCGGCGTTTATCCGGCAGCGGAGCCGCAGAAGCGCGCGTTCTACGTATTGACGCTGCGTGACGGCGTCAACCTGGCGCAACTGCTGCCGAGCGTTTCGCCGCTGCAACGCGAACTGGACGTGGTGCTGCTGCACGAAGGAATCCTGGAGCCCGCACTGGGCATCACGCCGCAAGCGGTGGCGGCGGAAGCGAACCTGACGTATGAGCGGGAAGCGAGCGCGGCGCTGGACGCCGTGGACAGCGGGCGCGCGCAAATTTCGTTTCTGCTGAATCCCTGCGATGTCGAGCAGGTAATGAAAATCGCCACGTCGGGCGAAGTGATGCCGCAAAAATCCACGGACTTCTATCCCAAGCTGATGAGCGGGATAACGATGTATCGAGTGGATTAAAGGACGTCTGCACGCAGGAAGGTTTGAAGGTTTAAGGGTTAAAGAGAGATCCTTCTCTCCGATCGTCGTTCAGGACAGACACCCCTTACCGGGTGTCTGGTTAACCATAACAGTCCCTCCCCCCTATGTTTTTTGTAAGTGTTGCATCTAAAGGATTTAGGTTTACTGTAAGTCCTTTGTTTTCCACGCTTGCGAGAGGGCTCGTAAGTGTGGAATCTAAACAGGTTACAGGCATGAAATTTTGATGGTTCCAGTTGCGAACTATTGGAGGGTTCGAGTAGGCAGGGAGACGCGAGCCGGGTGGGGGAAGCGGTTTGAAGTCTGGCAAGCACGGGGGAGAATAGCATGCCGGTCTTGATAGGTTAACTAGAAGGAAGGGAATGGAAGAAATTGAGGTTTGGACGGCTGTATAGGCGGGATGAACGGATCGGGCGGATCGGAAATGCGGAAGAGACATCTGCGCGGTTCCTTGAAACAGCGATGGCTGCGAATGTGAGTCGTTATCAGGGGAGATGCGGGTGATGCTTGAAGTTGCTCAGTTGCGAGATTTTGCGAAGCGCTATACGGCAGCGTGGTGCAGCCGGGAGGCCGCGAGCGTGGCCGCGTTTTTCGCGCCGAACGGCTCGCTCAGCGTCAATGGCGCTCTGGCTGCCGGGCGCGGCGCCATCACCGACGTGGCGCAGGGATTCATGACCGCGTTTCCGGACATGGAGTTGCAAATGGACGACGTCCGTATTGAAGGCGACCGCGCGGTGTACCACTGGACGTTTATCGGCACTAACAACGGGCCGGGGGGAACTGGGCATCGGGTTCGGTTCAGCGGCTTCGAAAAGTGGAGGATGGGAGAGGATGGACTCATTGCGGAGTCGCAGGGCCAGTTCGATAGCGCCGACTACCAACGTCAAGTGGAACGCGGCGTGGAGAAGTCCCGGTTGGAAGGCAGAAACTAGAAATCAGAAACTAGAAATTGGAAAGTAGAAAGCGGAGACGTGAAGTCGCCGGTACATGAACACCGGAAGGGCCGGACTAAAGTCCGGCGTCTACATAGGAGAAGAACGGAATCACCGGTCTGAAGACCGGCCTCTACATAAGAGAAGAGCGGCCCGCCTCGGAAGGCGGCCGCTACAACGACCAAAGAGAGGGCACGATATATCGTGCCCCTACACAAAGAAAAGCGCAGAGCACAGCCCCGTTCGGCAGGCTCAGGGCAGGCAAGAGTGGCTGTGCCACGAGGACGTAGAGAGACACGATCCATCAGCAAGCGCTTCAATGACACAAAACCCTGCGCCGAGAAGATTTTCTGTGACTATTTTTTCCCTCTTGGTTTTCGTTCGGCGAAGGTGAGGGCGTCTTCGATGATCTTAGCGATGCGGCGGTCGCGGGCTTCGGGAGTGCGGTAATAGAAGATGGCGAGCAGGTTGCCGCGCCGGTGCGTCGGGGACATACGCTGCCATCCGGCGAGGGCGCGAGGCTCGCGTGCGAAGGCGAGCTTCAGGATGGGCGGGAGTTCGCGCTCGGCTTCCATGGTGGCCATCAATTGCTCGGCAGCTTGTTCAGCGCGGCGCACGCGAGCCTCTGCGCTCTTTACTTGCACGACCCGGTCGGTGATCCATTTGCAGGTGGAATAGTTGAGCTGGTCGAACCAGCGCCGGAGCGAACGGTCTTCGTTGAGGATGCGCTGAAGTTCCGCGGGCACGGTGGCGACGCGTTTTTCCATGTCTGGCTCGAGGCGGAATTGCGCCACCGAGCCGGGGCGCGCGGCGGCGCCGGCCT
>Ga0137409_10003649_pt1 | contig 16265 bp, 10 predicted proteins | sample CZODoug1_16funga_FD_122059 | JGI IMG/M metagenome (GOLD analysis project Ga0137409, IMG submission 122059) | Vadose zone soil fungal communities from Angelo Coast Range Reserve, California, USA - CZODoug1_16fungal (Hybrid Assembly) | ecosystem: Environmental > Terrestrial > Soil > Vadose zone... | reverse complement strand
TTTCCCGACGCGCGCATCATCGTGCTGACCACGTATGCGGGGGATGAAGACGTGCACCGGGCCCTCGATGCCGGCGCCGTGGGCTACGTGCTCAAGGACATGTTGGTCGCCGACATCCTCAAAGTCATCCGATCGGTCATCGCCGGGCGCCGCGGTATTCCGCCGGCAGTCGCCGCCACGTTGGCCCAGCACACGCCGCGCATCGCGCTGACGCCGCGAGAGACGGAAGTGATCTCACTGATCGCGACGGGACTCACCAACGGGGAGATCGCGCAGCGGATCGGACGGACCGAGGAAACGGTCAAGGTTCACGTCAAGAACATCCTGCGCAAGCTCAACGCGCAGGACCGCACCGAAGCGGTCACGAACGCGGTCCGGCGCGGATTCATTCGCCTCTCGTAACTCCTCCTCTACCGAGTTAGAACAAGACTACTGGCGTGGGGGACGCGAGGGGACTCCCCTGAGCGGTAGCATGTGGCCACGACAACGGTCGATGCCGGTCACCGACTCGCGGCTGCTCGCGCTCGACCCTCGCTCCAGGAGACTTCGATGACACAGCACGCACTCATGGCGGCGCTCGCGCTGGGCGCCACCGCGGCCCCGGTCCAGGGCCAGACACAGCTCGCGACTCAACGTCCCACGATCGTGCTCGTGCATGGCGGCTTCGTGGATGGCTCCGGCTGGGAAGGTGTGTTCAAGCGTCTGCGGAAAGACGGGTACACCGTCAGCATCGTGCAGAACCCTACCACCTCACTGATCGATGATGTTGCCGCCACGCGTCAGGCGATCGCGACGAGTAGCGGCCCGGTGATTCTGGTCGGTCATTCGTACGGTGGCGCGGTTATCACGGAAGCGGGGAACGACCCGAAGGTCGTGGGACTCGTCTACATCGCTGCCTTCGCCCTCGATAAGGGGGAGTCGGTCGCAAAGTTGATTGCGAATCCCGCGCCGGGCGCACCGGTGCCTCCGATTCTTCCGCCGCAGAACGGATTCTTGTTCCTCGATAAGGCGAAGTTCGCCGCCGCGTTCGCGGCGGATGTCGATGCGCCGCTCGCGGAGTTCATGGCCCAATCGCAGGTGCCTTGGGGCCTCACCGCGCTCAACGGCGAGGTGACGGAAGCGTCGTGGCGGACCAAGCCGAGCTGGTACCTCGTCGCCACGGACGACCACATGATTCCACCGGCAGCGCAGCGTTTCATGTCCGAGCGGGCCGGTGCGACGGTGCTCGAGTCGCCTGGTAGTCACGCGATCTATGTGTCGCGTCCTGCTCCGGTTGTCGCGCTCATCGAACAGGCCGCGAGGGCGCTCGAAACGGCGTCACGCTAGACTCCAACGCAATCCCGATTTCTTGTTGTGTCGCCGCCGGCGTACCAGTTTTCGGTGCGCTGGCGGCGTCACATTACGAACCCGATTGACAGGAGAGCAGAGAATGGACGGGGCGGACTGCGGTTCCTAGTTCGCGTTTGTTTGCCGTAATGTTCGCTACCGCCCCATCGCCCCGTCCGGCCGCAGCGCCGCCACGAGCCGCTCGTAGCGCGGATTGCCGTGCAGGGCGTCGAACTCCGGCCGACGCAGCCCGGCCCAGAGGTAGGGGACGGGGGACGCGTGCTCCAGGCGGTCCAGTGCGGCCGCGGTATCGCCCACCGCGACGAGCGCCGCCATGATGAGCCAATGCTCGTTCCGCCCCGGCCAGTGCGCCATCAACGCCCGGGCTCGGGCACTGTCTCCCGCGTGGGCGAGGACGGTGGCGAGTACGCTTTCCATTACGATGTCCTCCGGCTGCAGCCGATTGGCCAACTCAGCGTCCTGCTGCGCTCCGCGCACGTCGCCCCCCCAAAGGCGGGCCAACGCCCGCCAACGGCGCGAGAATGCCGAGGCCGGGTCGAGAGCGACGGCGCTGTCGGTCAGAGCCATGGCGAGCTTGGTGTCGCGAACGTGCGTCCAGGCCAGATCGACGAAGGTGATCGCGCGCCCCGGATCGAGCGCAAGCGCTACGTGCTGCTCTCGATCGGCCTCGTCGTACCGCCCGAGCCAGTTCAGGATCGAGCCGTATTGATGGTGCGCCTCCGCGTTCTTGGGGTCGAGGGCGATGGACCGCTGGAACGCTTGAACCGAGCCGCCCATGGTGCGGGGGTTGGCAAACGCGAGGAGGTAGCCGCGCGCCATCCAGGCGTCGGAGGAGGTTGAATCGCGACGCAGCGCCCGATTCGCGAGGACGAGCCCGCGGACTGCCAGGCTCTCGATCGGTGCGTCGGGCAGCCGATAGTAGTTGCCGCGCGCGATCGCGTAGACGTACGCCGCTCGCCCGATCGCCGCGGCGAACCCGGAGTCGAGTCGTTCGGCTTCCCGATATTCGGTGAGGGCCCGGGCCGTCTGATCCGGCGACCGTCGCGCCAGAAAGAAGTTGCCCCGCAGATAGTGGTCGTAGGCAGCCGGGCTCCGCGTGCGCAACGTGCCGAGTGCGCCGGTTTCCGATGAGGGCACCGCCGCGTCTCCCCCCACGCGCCGGGACACCGCCCGTGCGATCTCCGACGGTAACGCGAGCAGCTCGTCCGGCCTTCGATCGAATACATCGCCCCAGGTCGCGACCGCCGTCGCCCCGGTCAACAGCCGGATCGACACGCGGACGCGCGCACCGACGCGTCGCACACTCCCGTCCACCAGGTAGTGCACATCGAGCGCACGGGCGATCGCCGGCGCGTCTCCGGGCGACGCGCTCTGGGCGTGTCGCACCACACCGGGCGATTTCACCTGCACCCTTGCCACGCTGCCGAGGAGGCTCGTGAGGTCCTCGGTGAGGCCTTCGGCGAGATAGGCGTCGGCCGTGTCGCGTGCTTCGAAATAGAGGACGGCAATGCTGGTTGCCTTGGGCCGGCTCCACGGATGCCACAGAACGGCGATGGATACCAGGGCGACAGCTCCGGCGATGATGGCGGCGACCGCACGCGGACGCAGGCTCCGCGCGGCGTCCGACGGAGCGACGTCATCGACCGCCGCGATGAACCGGTACCCACGACGCGGCAGCGTCTCCACCAGTTGCGGGTTCTCGGCCGAGTCGCCCAGGGCGCTGCGGAGCTTGTGAATCGCGGCGTCGAGGCCGACGTCGAATTCCACAAACGTCCCGGCTGGCCAAATCGCCTGGCGCAGGTCCTCCCGCGTCACCACTTCGCCGGGATGCTCCAACAGCAACGCCAAGACCCGGAACGGCTGCTGCTGCAGCCTGATCTTGAGCCCCTGCCTGAAGAGCTCGCCCGCGCGAAGATCGACCTCGAACGCGCCGAACCGGACGACTCGTCTCATGGATCCCATATAGCAGGTAAGCCTTGAGTCAGCCAGAAATCAGGTGCGCGCCATGGCCTCGGTTCGACCCTTGCGCAACCCTAGAGCCTCGCGAATCGAATCCCAACGCAAGGAGGCGGAAGATGTCAGCACGGCTAGCTGCGCTCACTCTCACGATATTCTCCATGGGGTGTGAGGGGAGGGGGACTGCCACCGAGGTCCCTCTGGATCGCCCTCTGTTCACCGTGTCATCAGGAAGCCAGTCGACATTGCTCGGCCGCGCAACGTTCGCCGATCCGTCCGACCCGACGTTCAAGGTCAAACGGATCTCCGGCGATTGGCACGCGGAGGTGAAGGCCACACCCAATCTGGACATCGCGGTGCAGCGCATTGTCTTTCAGCCGGGCGGTCAGAGCGGCTGGCATCGGCACCCGGGCCCGGTGTTCATCGAAGTGGTATCGGGGACGATGACGTTCTACATGTCCGACGATCCCACCTGCACACCGATGGTTCGTACCGCAGGCCAAGGGTATCTCGATGTAGGCGAGCACGCGCACATCGCGCGGAACGAGAGCGGCTCGCCCGCGGAGAACATTGTCGTCTACATGGCGCCGCAAGGCGCGGCGCTCAGGATCGACGCCGCGGATCCGGGGAATTGTCCGTTTTGAGATCGTCTGGATTGCCGAGGTCCCGACAAGGCCCCCGCCACGGCGGGGGCCTTGTCGTGACCAGGATAAATGGAAAAGTTGAGCGCATGCGCCGACCGCTGATCGCCACCCTCGCCTTGCTCCTGCCGTCCATCTTACCCGCGCAGACTGCGTACTATCGCCACGCGGTGTTCGACAACAGCCAGCAGCCGGACTACTACTGGAACAGCAGCGCCGTGGCGACCGCGCCGAGCACGCTGGAGCAGCAGAACTGGCGTCTGCCGGTGGAGACGAAAAACTTCCTCTCGCCGCCGAACGCGCTGCGTCTGCACTGGCGGTCGGAGCCGGGCGGCGGCTGGGACGCCGAGATCCACCTGGTCAATTTCCGGAATCGCCTTCCGGAGTTGAGTGGCCAGACCCTGTATCTCTGGCTCTATGCGCCGCAGGGCATCGCTGCCGCCGACCTCCCCGATCTGGTTTTGTCCGACGCCCGCGAAGGACTCCAGGTCGCGACCTTTCCGGGCAGCTTTACCGCCGCAGAACCGCTCGGCAAGTACGCGGGTGACCTTCCCGCCGGCCAGTGGGTGCAGGTGAGAATCCCAATGGCCGCACTGCACGCCGCGTCCGTGTACGCGTTCGATCCGGCGCGCCTGCAGAGCGTCATCTTTCATCAGGGGCGCGCCGACGACGCGGATCACACGCTCATCGTCGATCAGGTGCGCGTGGACGACGAGCGCGCTGCGGCGCCGCGGCCCGGCACACCGGTGCAGGTGACGGCCCAGGGCTACGACCGCCACGTCGTCGTGCACTGGGAATCGACGGAAACGCCCGCCTTGGCGCATTACGTGATCTATCGCTCGCGTAACGGCAGCAGCTACGCCCCGGTGGGCATCCAGCTGCCGGGAATCCACCGCTTTTCGGATTTCCTCGGGCAGTCGGGCGTCACGGCGCGCTACCGGGTGACCGCGGCGGACTGGCGGAATCGCGAATCGGCGGCATCGGCCACCGTCACCGCGACCACGCATGACATGAGCGACGACGAACTACTGACCATGCTGCAGGAAGCAGCCTTTCATTATAACTGGGAAGGTGCCGAGCCCCACTCCGGGATGGCGTACGAGAACGTGCCCGGCGACGACCGCATCGTCGCCACCGGCGCCTCGGGCTTCGGGATCCTCGCGCTGCTCGTCGGCGTCGACCGCCACTTCATCACCCGCCAGCAAGGTCTCGACCGCCTCCTCCGCATCGTGGGCTTCCTCGAGCACGCGCAACGCTATCACGGCGCGTGGTCCCACTACATGAACGGCGCTACCGGCCAGACCATGCCGCTCTTCGGCATGCTGGACAACGGCGGCGATCTGGTCGAGACCGCCTTCATGGTGCAGGGACTCCTGACCGCGCGGCAGTACTTCAACGGACCCTCGGTCGCCGAGCGCGATCTCTACCAGCGCATCACTCGGCTGTGGGAGACGGTCGAGTGGGACTGGTATCGGGAGAACGCGCAGAGCGACTTCCTCTACTGGCACTGGTCGCCACAATGGGGCTTCCAGATTCATCACCCGCTGATCGGTTTCAATGAGGTGATGGTGGTGTATTTGCTGGCTATTGCCTCGCCCACTCACGGCGTGCCGGCGCAGATGTACTACTCAGGGTGGGCGAGCCAGAGCCAGCGCGCCGCCGACTACCGTCACGGCTGGTCAGGGACCACCGACGGCAATCATTACGCGAACGGCCACAATTATTTCGGCGTCACGCTGGACGTGGGTGTGGGCCGCGGCGGACCGCTGTTCTTTACCCATTACTCGTTCCTGGCGTTCGATCCGCACCGCCTGCACGATCGCTACACCGGGGGGGCGTCCTACTTCGACAACAACCGCAACATCGCGCTGATCAATCGCGCCTATTGCATCGCCAACCCGAAGCACTACGCGGGCTACGGCGCCGATGCCTGGGGTTTGACCGCGAGCGACGGCCCCGCCGATTACGTTGCCGCCGCGCCGGACTCGGCGGACGATCTGGGCACGATTGCCCTCACCGGTGCGCTGGCGTCGTTTCCGTATACGCCCGACGCATCGATGGCGGCATTGCGGCATTACTACCGCGATCTCGGCGCCGAGCTATGGGACATCTACGGACCGCGCGACGCGTATGACCCTTCCGTCAATTGGGTATCGCCGATCTACATGGGGCTGAACCAGGCGCCGATCGTCGCGATGGTGGAGAACTATCGCACCGGTCTCTTGTGGAAAACCTTCATGGCAAATCCCGAAATCGCTGTCATGCTGCAGAAACTGGACGCTGTCGAGCCGTAGCGCGGTGGGCTAACTTCGTATCTCCTCAACTTCGAAGTGACGCCTGCCTTCTTCTGATCTCCGCGACCAGCTTCAAGCGACCCTGGGCGGAAGCTACACGCTCGAGCGCGAGCTCGGCGGCGGTGGGATGTCGCGCGTGTTCGTCGCCGAGGAGACCGCGCTCGACCGCAAGGTCGTGATCAAGGTGCTCCCGCCGGAGACCGCGGCGCAGGTCTCGCTCGAACGTTTCAAGCGCGAGATCCTCCTTGCGGCCAAGCTCCAGCATCCACACATCGTGCCGCTGCTCACCGCGGGCGAGTCGAACGGCCTGCCGTACTTCACGATGCCGTTCGTGGACGGCGAGTCGCTGCGGGTTCGCCTCGCGCGGCACGGCGAGTTGCCCGTCAACCAGGCCATGCGCATGCTGCGCGAGATCGCCTCCGCGCTCGCGTATGCGCACGAACACGGCATCGTGCACCGCGACATCAAGCCCGACAACGTGCTGCTCTCTGGCGGCAGCGCGATGGTCACGGATTTCGGCGTCGCGAAGGCGTTGAGCGCATCGAGCAACGCGGCGCACGGCGGCATCACGTCGCTCGGCGTGGCGCTCGGCACACCGGCGTACATGTCGCCCGAGCAGGCGAGCGCCGATCCCAGTGTGGACCACCGCGCGGACATCTATGCGGTCGGCGTGCTCGCATACGAGCTGCTCACGGGGCAGCCGCCCTTCGCGGGCCGCACGCCGCAGCACTTGCTGGCGGCGCACGTGAGCGAAGCGCCCGAGGCGATCAACAAGCGGCGCGCCTCACTGCCGCCCGCGCTCGCGGCGCTGGTGATGCGCTGCCTGGAGAAACGCCCAGCCGATCGCCCGCAGAGCGCGAGCGAGGTGGTGCACGCGCTGGACGACATCACAACGCCGAGCGGGGGGATGACGCCGACCGCGTCACGCGGAGGTTCGCGCCGGTGGGGCGCGATCACGGCGGCGGTGGTCCTTGTCATCGTCATCGCGAGCTGGCTCCTCGCAACGCGAACCGGCGGCGCGGCCAAACTGCGCAGCATCGCCGTGCTCCCGACGGACATCGGCGCAGACACGGCAGACGCCTTTCTCGCCGACGGACTGTCGAGCGACCTGACCACCAAGCTGTCGAAAATCCCGGGGCTTTCGGTGCGGGCCTACGCGCCGTTGAGCGTCATGCACGGGCGCACGGTGCGCGAGGCCGGGAAGGAACTTGGCGTCGGGGCGATTGTGATGGTGCGGATGGCGCGGTCGGGGACGCAACTCCGCGCGACCGCGTCGCTCGTCAATGTCGCGAACGACGACCTCCTCTGGTCGGAGGCGTTCGAGGCGAGCGACCAGGACCAGTTCGCGCTTCAGGACCAGCTCGTCTCCGCCATTGCGGGCGCGCTCAACCTCTCGCTGTCGCCCGCGACCACCACCGCCATGCGGGCGCGCCGCACGAGCAGCAACGAGGCGCACCAACTGGTCCAACGCGCGCGGCTCGAGACGGACCAGTTCACGGCCGCCTCGCTCCGTTCCGCCATCTCGCACGCCGAAGCCGCGATCGCGCTCGACTCGACCTACGCCGACGCGTGGGCCGCGCTGGCCGACGCGTGGGGCTACACGGCCGATGACTTCGTGTCGGCGGCGACGGCGGGTCCGCAAGTACGGCGCGCTGCCGAGCGTGCGCTGGCGCTCGACCCCACCCTTGCCGACGCGCACGCGCAGGTGGCCATGTGGTCGCTGACGTACGGCCATGATCCGGCAGCGGCCTCGAAGGAGATGGAGCAGGCCCTGAAACTCGATTCCGCCAACGTAGCGGCTGGCGCGTGGTACCCCTTCCTTCTCACGTACTACGTGCATCTGCCGGACTCCGCGCACGCGGTTACGCAGCGGGCGCAGCGGCTCAACCCGCTGTCATTTGGTGTTTGGAACCCCTTCTTCCTTTCGCTCGATTTCGCGAAACTGTCGCCGGACAGTGCGCGCGTGATCTGCGCGCGCGCCGCGCGCATCCAGGAGCGGATGGCAGCGGAATGCGAAGCCCGCCGGAGTCAGGCCGCAAACGACCGACGCGGAGCGGCCGCGGCGTGGCGGCGCTGGGCCGGCCCCACGCCGAGCGGCCGGGATCTCGCCTACCTTGCTCTAAACCTCATTAGTGCGGGCGACGCGTCGGGTGGACGTGAGGCGCTACGGCAGGCGCTCAGGCGTGCGCACACGGAGTACGTTCGGGAAGACCTGATCGCCAACGCCTTCATGAGGCTTGGCGACCGGGAGTCGGCGATCCAGTGGTTGGTGAAGGGCGCCGCGTCGAACGTCGGTGGAATCAATTTCTCGCTCGCGGACTCGCTCTATGCTCCCATTCGGTCCGACCCCCGCATCCAGGCCATCATTGAGCGGCTGAAGGTGCCGTGAACGTGATTGGCTCGTACAACTACGCGCTCGTGGCGCTCTCGGTGTTCATCGCCATGTTCGCGGCGTATGCTGCGCTGGATCTGGCGGCTCGCGTGACGGCCGCAACCGGCTGGACGCGCGCGATCTGGCTGCTCGGTGGCGCGGCGGCGATGGGCATCGGCATCTGGTCGATGCACTACATCGGCATGCTGGCGTTCGTCCTGCCGATTTCCGTCGCCTACCACTGGCCCACCGTTCTGCTGTCCTTGGTGGCCGCCATCCTCGCCTCCGTCATTGCGCTGCACGTCGTGAGCCGGCAGAGAATGCATCCGGCCCGAGCGCTCGCCGGCAGTGTGCTGATGGGTGCGGGCATCGCGGGCATGCACTACATCGGCATGGACGCGATGCGTTTACCGGCTGTCACTCAGTTCAATCCCTTTCTCGTCGTCCTGTCCGTCGTCCTCGCCGTGCTCATTTCCCTCGGCGCACTCTCGATGGTCTTTCAGTTCCGCCATGAGACGAAGGGGATCGGTTGGGAAAAGTTGGCCGGAGCCGCTGTCTTGGGCGCGGCGATTCCCGTCATGCATTACACCGGCATGGCGGCCGCCAGCTTCACGCCTGCGAGCACGGCGCTGGATCTGTCACACGCCGTCGGCATCTCCACACTCGGCACGGCGGGAATCGCCGGCGTGACCTTCATCGTCCTCGGGCTGGCGCTGCTGACGTCCGCGGTGGATCGGCGCTTCGCCGAACAGAAGTTGCAGCGCAGCGAGGCGTACCTGGAGGAAGCGCAACGGCTCAGCCATACGGGGAGCTTGGGGTGGAACCCCTCCACCGGCGAGATCCTCTGGTCCGACGAAACGTTTCGCATCTTTCAATTCGACCCAGCGACGAAACCAACCGTCGAGCGCATCCTCCAACGCATTCATCCGGCGGACGCAGGACTGGTGCAGCAGATCACCGAGCGTGCGTCGCGGGATGGGAAGGATTGCGAGTATGAATGTCGCCTGGCGATGGCGGACGGTTCCATCAAACATATCCACGTCGTGGCGCATGTCGTGCGTGGTCGGTCGGGCGCCGTCGAGTTTGTGGGGGCGCTGACGGACATCACCGAGCGCAAGCACGCGGAGGAAGCGCTGCGCGAGGCGCAGGCGGACCTCGCGCACGTCAGCAGGGTGACCACCATGGGAGAGTTGACCGCCTCCCTGGCGCACGAAGTGAATCAACCGATCACTGCCGCCGTCACCGACGCCAATGCCTGCTTGCGCTGGCTGACGCGCGATGCCCCCGATGTGGAAGAGGCCCGCGCGGCTGCGGCGAGAATCGTCAAAGACGCGATGCGTGCGGCCGACATCGTCAGCCGGATCCGCCAGCTCTTCAAAAAGAGTACTCCGCCACGAGAATGGGTTGATCTCAACGAAGTCATTCGGGAGATGGTCGTGCTCCTGCGGGGCGAGGCGACGCGATACTCCATATCGGTTCGGACGGAGCTGGCACCCGATCCTCCCCTGGTCATGGGAGATCGCGTCCTGCTACAGCAGGTCATGATGAATCTCATGATGAACGGGACGGATGCGATGAAGGAGGTGGAGGGGACGCGCGAGCTGGCCATCAAGTCGCAGCGAGCGGACAAGGAGGAGTGTCGGGTGTCCGTGAGCGATACCGGCGTGGGGCTGCCCGCGCAGCAGGCGGACCAGATCTTCGACGCGTTCTTTACCACGAAGCCCCACGGGACCGGCATGGGGCTCACCATCAGCCGCTCGATCGTGGAATCGCACGGTGGTCGCTTGTGGGCTGGGAGCAACGCTCCGCGTGGCGCGAGTTTTTACTTCACGCTCCCGTCCAAAGCTCGGCTCCCCGCCTGACTCCACGCAGTTTTGCTTACCGGTCCGCACTAGCCGTCCCGTCGGATCAGAAATCCGTGGGTGGGCGGATGGCATAGCGCGTGCTAGTAGAGCATGCATGAGCGACATACGCCATGGCATTCCCTACCGTCGGCTGGGACACACCGGCGAGATGGTGTCGGCGATTGGCGTCGGCGGCTACCACCTCGGCAGACAGGCCGACGAACAGGAAACCATCCGCATCGTCCGCACCGCCCTCGATAACGGCATCAACTTCCTCGACAACTGCTGGGACTACAACGGCGGCGCGAGCGAGCTGCGCATGGGAAAGGCGTTGCGCGACGGCTACCGCGACCAAGCGTTTCTCATGACCAAGATCGACGGCCGCAGCAAGGCGAGCGCCACGCAGCAGATCGAGGAATCGCTACGCCGGCTCCAGACCGACCGTATCGACCTCATGCAGTTCCATGAAGTGATCCGCATGACGGATCCGGAGCGCGTGTTCGGGCCGGACGGGGCGCTGGAAGCGGTCGTGGCGGCCCAGCGCGCGGGCAAGATCCGCTACATCGGCTTCACCGGTCACAAGAGTCCTGCCATCCATCTCCACATGCTGGAGATTGCCAGGCAGCACGGGTTCGCGTTCGACGCGGTCCAGATGCCGCTGAACCTCATGGATGCGCAGTACGACAGTTTTGCGCAGCAGGTCGTTCCGGTGCTCATCAAGCACGACATCGGCGTCCTGGGAATGAAGCCGATGGGCGATCCGTTCGTCCTGGTGAGCGGCACCGTGACTGCCATCGAATGCCTTCACTACGCCATGAACCTGCCGACGAGCGTGGTCATCACGGGCTGCGACTCCCTGCCGGTGCTCGAGCAGGCGCTGCACGCCGCTCGCACCTTTCGCCCGCTGAGCGAGGCGGCAGTCGCAGGGTTGCTGGTTCGGACCGCTCAGGCCGCCAGAGAAGGGAAGTACGAGCTCTACAAGACGACCCATCATTTCGATGGGACATACCAGAATCCCCAGTGGCTGGGGTGATTCTTTCATTACCTGTGCTATCGGTCTACTTCAATCGTTGCCATCATGCCCTTGTCCTCGTGCGAGAGGATGTGGCAGTGATAGACGAACCGGCCAACGATCGTCGGATTCGTGAACGGGATGACGACCTTCACCTCGCCTCTGATGGGCACGTCGACAATGTCCCGGTGATCATCGGCCGGCTGAGGGACGCCGTTGATCTCGGTGAGCTGGTAGGGCCCCTGGTGAATGTGAAACGTGTGCAGCTCGTCCGACTCGTTGCGGATCGTCCACTCCTCGATGGCGCCGAGCTTGACGCGGATGTCAGTCCGGGTCATGTCGAACGTCTTGCCGTCAATGAACAGCGTATCGCCGTTCTGTGACTCGGTGTACACGATCGTCCGCCGGTTGGTGATCTTCCCGCGGAGATCCTCGACGGGAAGTAGTGCGGGCGGCAACGTGACGGGCGTCGCGGGTGATCCTTGCACGCGAACGGTCGCCATGACCGTCCCCGCGTACTGATTTCCCTCGGGGCCGGTGTCAATGTCGGCGGTTCGCAGCAGATAGACTCCCGGCGCGCCGGCCGTCACCAGGACCTCGACGCGGGCACCGGGGGACAGCCTGAGCGCATCGACTGTCGTGAGATGGGCACGCCGGTTGCCGTCGCGGGCCACCACCTGAAAATGGTACCCGTCGAGCGTGAGCTGGTAGTAGAGATCCGCCCCCACGTTGCCAATGCGCCACAGCTCGGTCTCTCCCGGGCGCAGCACAATCACCGGGTTGACGATGCCGTTGACGGTGCGGATGGTGTTCATGCCAATGTGCGTGAGCGCAACGCGTTCGTTCTCGAGCTGGAGATCCTTGAGCAACAACAGACGTTCCGGCACGTGTCTGAGCGTCGGAAACGGATCCAGCAGTCCCTCGACGACCAGTGCTCCCGACATCCCGTTTCTCGTCTGCTCGTCGGAGAATCCGTGCGGGTGTGGGTGGTACCAGAACAGACCCGAGGGATGGTCGCTGGGCAGACGGATCTCGTAATCCTGTGCCTGTCCCGGCGCGACGGTCAGGAAGACGTTGTCCGAGTTGCCGCGCGGCGAGACCGTCAAGCCGTGCGTGTGCAGGTTCGTCGGCTCGGCGAGCGCGTTCGTCAACCGGAGCCGGATCGTGTCGCCTGGGTGCACGCGGAGCGTCGGCGGGATGTAGAGGCCGTTGTAGGCATCGAGCATCGCGTCGTGCCCGGCCACGCTGACGGTGGAAGGCGCCGCGGTGAGCGAGACTCGCAGGACGCCGGCCCGGCTGGCCACGACCGGCGGCTCCCGAAACGCATTGTCAGGAACCGAGCTGCAGCCTGTGATTGCCGTCGCGACGAGTAGGACGGTCGATGTCTTCATCAGAACTTGAATTGGCCCAATGCCAGAAGATAGTCGCCCGAACGGCCGCCAACTTTCCTCACTGAGCCGCCCGGCGCAAAATGGGCGTAGGTAGCGGTGATCGTCAGGTGGACGGTTGCCTGCCATGCCAAATTCGCGCTTGCCTCTTGACCGATGTGCCGATCGCTGGTAGCCGTACCCGGCACGACCTCAACCGCAGGCTGGTAGAACGCATCGGCCGCACTCTCCCTCCATAACGAGCTCCAGGCCAGATTCACGCTCGCCTCCTTTGCCATATCGAGTGTGATATTCGGTTGCAGGTTCAAGAGGTTGGCTGGTGCGAACAGCCCGACCTGGGAGTAGTACTGCAGTCCCGGGTAGAACGGGTTGAAGGTGCCCAGTCGATTGTCCTGCAAGTTGCGGTCACCGCTCAGCGCATCCGCCTTGAGTCCCAGGCGCGGCGAATAGTGAACGTCCGCGAGGGTGTATCCCCAGTCGGAGGAGATCATCCACGCGCGGATCTTGGTGTTTGCGAAAGAGCCGAACTGGAAGGCGCCTTCCACGTCCCAGTCAAAATTGACATCGTTGTCCCTCCGGTGGCGACGGTGGAAGTCATGCGCCTCGTGCCAGTCGAATCCGGTTCTCGTTCCGAACAGGCGCGCTCCAATCGTGTGCCGGTGCTCCCGACCAGTGCCTTGCGCGAAGCTGGCATCGTTCCGGTGCAGGCCGAGATAGTAGAGGTCGAGACTCGTCCCTTTGACGGCCGATACCGGACCGGTGGCGTAGATACCCCAGAACAGCTGGGCTCGGTCGGGGATATCGTCGAAGACGTGTAGCCGGGGGTCCACGGGCCGAACGACGAACGCGTCGAGACGTCTTCCGTTCGCGGTCCAGAACGCTCGCGCTCCATCGAATGCACGCCTCACGTTCGGGGTGTCCCGGAACGACACCAGCCGAGCCGATCCAAGAGCCATCTCCTGGCGTCCGCCACGCAGCGTGAGGGCCCCGCTGTTTCTGACAGGCAACACCAGGTCCGCAAAGGCCTGCAGGACATCGAGCGGATCTCGTTCGGCCGGCGACGGGTCTGTCGTCGCTCCCACTATTTCACCGTTGACCAATTCGGCGAACGTTCTGAAATGCGGCCCCACGTGGATGTCGGCGAGCACGAAGACTCGGTGAAAGCCGTTCCGATTGTGCGTCGGAGACGGCAAACCGAACGCCGAATTGCGCAAGTCTTGAAGGCGCTCCCGCAGTTCGCCTCCGAGGGTCACGAACCATGATCCGTTCTTGCCGAGCGGAATCCACTTGATCGGGTCGAAGAAATCCGACCGCTTCGTTGGATCGCGCAACAACGACCAGTCTTCGTCGTACCGCTCGGGATCGTACGCGGGTCGAGAGGTCGTGGGGGCCTGGGCGTGAGCAACACGAGGAATGCACGCGATGACGATTGCAACACATCCCAAAATCCGACGCGTCGCCGCCGGCCGCCGGATGACCGCGACGGCGAGCAGCGCGAATGCGGCGACGACGGCGAGCAGGCCAAGGAGCGACAGGTCGCGCCCTGGCCATGAGTACCCCAATCCTTCGCCTATCCAGAAGACGCCAAACGCGGAAAGCAGAACGCCCACCGCGAACTTGAGCGCGTTCTCCGGCACGCGCGCGAGCGGCCGGCGCACGGCGAAGCCCGCGAGAGTCACCAGCGCCGCGGCCAGGACCGCGCCCATCGCCGCCGGCGCCATGAGTCCGTGCGCCCCCACGGCGATCACGACGAAGATGATCTCGAGTCCTTCGAGGATCACGGCCTTGAAGGCGGTCAGCAGCGCCACGCGATTCCCCCCACGATCCCGTGCCAGCACCGCCTTCTCTTGCGCATAGATCGCCGCCTCGTCGTGGAGGCCGATCACCCCACTCGCGCGGAGAATCGCCTTCACCAGCCACCGCATCCCGAAGATCAGCAGCAAGACGCCGATCACGAGCTGCAACGATGTGAGAGGAATCCGCTGCAGCGCCGGGCCGGCCACGAGCGTGACCACGGTCAGGACGAAGGCTCCCGCGCCGGCGCCGGTAAGGGCCGGTCGCCATCCCCGCGTCGTCCCCACCGCCATGACGATCGTGAGGGCCTCCACGCACTCGACGAGCGAGGCGAGAAAAGCGGCGACAATGACGGTGCCGAGATGTGCCCAGTTCATTGACGTAGTCACAAGCACGCGTCGTGCCACGTGCGAGCCCCTTGGCGGCAGCGATTCCGATGCAGAATCCCTGTCGTTCTCCACGCAGTTATGCGCAAAGTCCCGCACCAGCGCTGCCCCCGTCCCCCGATTCCAGCGGAGCGCGGCTGGCATGCGGCGTGCGAAATGGAGCCGTGCATGAAAACCACAATTTCTGAGGGTGCGACAATGCGCGTGGGATTCATTGGACAGGGAGCGATGGGCAGCCGCATGGCGGCTCGCCTGCTCGCGGCCGGGCACGACCTGGTGGTGTTCGACAGGCTCCGCGAGGCAACGCGGCCGTTGGAGCAGCGCGGCGCGACCGTCGCAGCCAGCGCGAAGCAGCTGGCGGACGGCGTCGACGTCGTTTTCTCCAGCGTCACGGACGACACCGCGCTCGAGCAGGTGATGTTGCGGTCCGATGGCGCGTTGGCTGGAGCGCGTCCCGGCACGACGGTCATCGACATGAGCACCGTGAGCCCGCGCATGTCGCGACGCCTGCACGACGCGGCCCGCGCCAAGGGCGTGGCGGTGCTCGATGCGCCGGTCTCGGGCAGCACGCCGCAGGCGGAGCAGGGGCAGCTCGTGATCTTCATCGGCGGCGAAGAAGACGTCTTCCGGAAGTGGCAGCCGCTCCTCGCCGTCCTGGGCAGCAAGACACTCTACATGGGGCCCGGTGGCTCCGGCACGACGATGAAGCTGTGTGCCAACACGCTGCTGGGGTTGGGGGTCCAGGCGCTGGCCGAGGCCTTCACGCTCGGCGAGAAAGGCGGACTGTCGCGCGAGCGACTCGCCCAGGTGTTGAGCGAAACTGCGGTGGTATCGCCGAGTCAGCGATCCAAGCTCGAGAACGTGCGCAAGGACGAGTACCCAGCCGCGTTCCCGCTGCGCCTGATGTTCAAAGACTTCGGGTTGATCGCGGAGACGGCCATGGAGCTGTCGGTCCCGATGCCCGCGACCGCCGCGGCGGTACAGGTCGCCGCCGCCGAGCATGCCCGGCAATTGGCTGCGCACAGCGATGAGGACTTTTCCGTGGTGGTCCGGGCGATGGAACGGATGGCAGCCGTTGCTGTCTAGCGAGGAGGCCAACGGCATCACGGCCAAACACAGCAATCACTCTGTAGACGACACAGTCGACAGACTCACGACCATTCTGCAGGCACGGGGTGTGGCACTGTTCGCGCTGATCGACCACAGTGGAGAAGCAGAGAAGGCGGGAATGC
>Ga0137409_10003647_pt1 | contig 16266 bp, 15 predicted proteins | sample CZODoug1_16funga_FD_122059 | JGI IMG/M metagenome (GOLD analysis project Ga0137409, IMG submission 122059) | Vadose zone soil fungal communities from Angelo Coast Range Reserve, California, USA - CZODoug1_16fungal (Hybrid Assembly) | ecosystem: Environmental > Terrestrial > Soil > Vadose zone... | reverse complement strand
TCGAAGCCGCGCGCCACGCCTTCGACCACCACCATGGTCTTTTGCAGCAGGATCAGTTCGGGGCGGGTGCGCATGTCGAACAGGCCGGTGACCTCGAGCAAAAGCGTCAGCAGCTTCGCCATCGAGATTTCTTCGGCGGTGCGGTTGTGGATCGGCTCGCCGATGGCGCGGATGGCTTGCGCGAAATTCTCGACCGAGTGATGCCCAGGAACATAGCCGGCCTCGAAATGCACCTCGGCGACGCGGCGATAATCGCGCGTGATGAAGCCCAAGAGAATTTCGGCGAGGAAGCGCCGCTCTTTCATGCCGAGCCGGCCCATGATGCCGAAATCGACCGCCACCAGCCGCCCGGCCTCGTCGAGGAACAGATTGCCGGGATGCATGTCGGCATGAAAGAAACCATCGCGCAGCGCATGGCGCAGGAAACTCTGGATTACCTTGCGCCCGAGTTCGCGCAGGTCGACCTGCGCCCCCGCCAGCCGCGCATGGTCGCTCAGCGCAATGCCGTCGATCCATTCCATCGTCAGCACGTTGTGCGTGGTGCGATCCCAGTCGACGGTGGGTACACGAAAATCTGGATCGTCGCGGGTGTTCTCCGCCATCTCGGACAGCGCCGCGGCTTCCAGCCGCAGGTCCATCTCCATCGCCACCGAGCGCGACATCGTGTTGATGACCTCGATCAGCCGCAGCCGCCGTGCTTCCGCCGAATGCGCCTCGGCGTTGTGCGCGACAAAGAAGAAATCGGCGAGGTCGCGGCGGAAGCGCGCGGCGACATTGGGCCGCAGCACTTTGACGGCGACGGCCATGCGCACGCCGTCGCGCTCGACTTCGCCGCGATGCACCTGTGCGATCGAGGCGGCCGCGACGGCCGGGCCGAATCTCGCAAACGCCTGCGCCACCGGGCGTTCCAGCGAGGTCGCGATGACCGCTTCGGCCTCACTTTGCGAAAACGGCGGCAGCCGATCCTGCAGGCTTTCCAGATCGCGTGCCATGATGACGCCGACCACATCGGGCCGGGTGGCGAGAAACTGCCCGAGCTTGAGATAGGCCGGTCCGAGCCGCGTCAGCGCGCGTGATAACCTCGGGCCGGATTTGGCGCCGGGGCGCTCGACAATCCGTGCCAGGCGTAGCGCGATCTGTCCGGGCGGCGGCACCAGCGAGGGATCGACGACGCCGAACACGCCCTCGCGCGCGAACACGAAACCGGCGCGGGCGAGCCGCGCGATGTGGGTAATGGCAGAAATCACAAACGCCAGCCTGAATGCAACGCCACGATGCCGCCGGAGAGACTTTGCCAGTTGGCGCGGGAAAACCGGGCCGCGCGCATCATCTCGGCAAACGCGTTCGGCCTGGGAAATTTGCGAATGGACTCGACGAGGTATTGATAGGATTCGGCATCGCCGGTGACCGCGCGGCCGAGCGGCGGGATCACCTTGAATGAAAACAGATCGTAAATCCGATCGAGGCCGGGCACGTCGACGGTAGAGAATTCGAGGCACAAAAATCGGCCGCCGGGCTTGAGCACGCGAAACGCTTCGCTCAAGGCGAGGTCGATCCGCGGCACGTTGCGGATGCCGAACGCGATGGTATAGGCGTCGAAGGTCCGGTCAGGAAACGCCAGCGCCTCGGCATTGCCCTCGACAAACGACACCCGGTCGTCGAGATGACGCGCCGCCGCGCGGGCGCGGCCGACCTCGAGCATGCCGGAATTGAAGTCGCAGACGGTGGCACGAAAGCCGAAACCTGCCGCCTTGGCGGCGCGGAATGCAATGTCGCCGGTGCCGCCGGCGACATCGAGCAGCGCGAACGGCGTATCGGCACGCGGCGGATTGAGCGCGTTGATCATGATGTCTTTCCAGACCCGATGCAGGCCTGCCGACATCAGATCGTTCATCAGGTCGTAGCGCTGTGCCACGCTGTGAAACACATCGTTCACCAGCGTCTGCTTGTCGTCCAGGGGCACGTCCCTGAAGCCAAAATGCGTGGTTTGGTCCGGCCGATCCATCAATCCATCTCCATGGCGCAGACCATAGCGCGCCCGCCGCAATGGCGCTATCACGTCAGCACCTCAAGGTGAATGACACCCCTATGCCCGAATTACCCGAAGTCGAGACCGTCCGTCGCGGATTGCAGCCGGTGATGGAGGGGTCGAAGATCGTGAAAGCCGAGGCCCGGCGCAAAGACCTGCGCTTTCCGTTCCAGAAGGATTTTGTCGCGCGGCTTACAGGCCAGACCGTCACCGGGCTCGGACGCCGGGCCAAATATCTCATGGCCGACCTTGCCTCGGGCGACGTGCTGCTGATGCATCTGGGCATGTCAGGCTCGTTCCGCGTCATTGAGAACGAGGACAACAAATCGCCGGGCAAGTTCCACCACCCCCGCAGCGAGGACCGCGCGCACGACCATGTGGTGTTCCACATGTCGTCGGGCGCGGCGGTGGTTTTCAACGATCCGCGCCGTTTCGGCTATATGAAGATCATCGCGCGCGACGCGCTGGACCAGGAGCCGTTGCTCAGCGGCCTCGGCCCCGAACCGCTCGGCAATGAATTCGATGCCGCCATGCTGGCGCGCGCCTGCGCCGACAAGAAGACCAGCCTGAAGGCAGCGCTGCTCGATCAGCGCGTGGTGGCGGGGCTCGGCAACATCTATGTCTGCGAAGCGCTGTTCCGGTCGCATCTGTCGCCGCGCAGATTAGCCGCGACGCTGGCGACCAAGGCCGTGCCGCGCAAGGGCAATGCCGCCGGACAACGCAAGAGCGTTGCCGGGGGCGAACCGACCGACCATGCCAGGCGGCTGGTGACGGCGATCCATGCGGTCTTGAATCAGGCGATCGAGGCCGGCGGCTCGTCGCTGCGAGATCATCGCCAGACCTCCGGCGAACTGGGCTATTTCCAGCATTCGTTTCAGGTCTACGACCGCGAGGGCGAAAAATGCCAGACCGCGGGCTGCGGCGGCATCGTCAAGCGTTTCACCCAGAACGGGCGCTCGACGTTCTGGTGCCCGAAGTGCCAGAAGTGAGCAGACAGGTCCCGTCATTCCGGGATGGTCCGAAGGACCAGGCCCGGAATCTCGAGATTCCGGGTTCGCGCTCAGCGCGCCCCGGAATGACGAACGCAAATAGGCGCCCCCTCTTCCGAATAAATGGAGAGCGCCTCGTCGTCGTCACGTCGTTGGCGTCAAACCAACTCTAGGAAGCGAGCGCCGCCGTTCTCGCAGGCGCGCGCAAATACATCGCGGGAATGATTTCGGGCGATGCCGGCAGTTCGCTGACGACCGGCTGCTCGTCGGCGGTTGCCAGCGAGGTTAGTTCGACTGCGTTCAACCTGGTCTCGACCCACTGCCAGAGGCCGCGAACCTCCTCCGCCGACTTGCCGGCGGGGGCATATTCGCTGACCGCAAGGCCGGCGCTCAGCGCATCCTGGTGATCGTTGCGCATGACGATGAAGGGCCGGGCGACGACATCGGCGATATCGAGCGCTGCTTCATCGCCAAGCGCCGCTGCCGCGTTGTTGATGCGCTGGCCACGGATCGGCGTCTGGTTGAGGACATAAGCGAACGGCCTGTGCCAGGCCCTGATGGTGCTGAGCGTCGATGCGGTGGCTTCGATGTCGGCGATGCTCGGGCGCGCCGGGATCAGGCAAAAATCAGCGTAGCGAATGGCGGCCGTGGTCGCGGCGCTGACGCCGCCGGCGGTGTCGATGATGGTCAGCGTGACGCCGCAGCTCGCCAGCGACTGCAAGCGCTGCTCGATCTCGCCGGCGCCGTAGACCGCCTCAACCAGCGGTTCGGCCTGGATGCGGCGGCGCTGCCAGTTCGAAAGCGTGCCCTGCGCGTCGGTCTCGATCAGGCGGACGGTGTGTCCGGCCTGCTCCGCTGCAAGCGCAAGCCCGATGGCAAGCGTGCTTTTGCCGCTGCCACCCTTTTGGGTGGCCAATACGATCGTATGCATCGTAACTTCCTTAGGATTGTTTTTAGGGGGGCCGGCGGTTACGCACACACTGAGAGGCATCGCGCTACGATGCCGAGCGATTCTCGCTCAGGACGCGCCGGCCCGATCCAGAAACTTAAGGGGATCGCGGCTGTCCGAATCACCACACCCGGTGAAAGTAGCCAAATATATGACACATGGCTGTCCCGGTAGAATACCGAACTGCGTGCAACCGGCGCCGGCCGACATCATTGATGGGAACCGTGACTCAAAAGACGCAGTGGACGCGCGCGGATATTATCGACCGAACGAAAGTCGTAGGCATAAACTGCCGAGGAAGCAGAGGGTATACAGAGTTATGACCAGCGATTGGCGGGATCGCGCAGGGACACAGTTTGCGGCCGCCGATCCTTACTTCCTCACGCAGATCACGCGCACCACCGAGGCCTTCGCATCCGACGATCCGCCTGCCGCGTTCACGCCATTCACTTTAAGAAATGCGCGCACGGTATCGGCCGATACCAGCGCCGCTTGAGCGGCGGGCGCGGCGGTTGGCGGCCCCGCGACAACCACCGGCTTCAACTGCACCATGCCGGCGAATTTGCCGTCGGTATCGAGCGCCGCCGCGCCGGAAAAGCCCATGGCGGGCGCCGGCGACAGCGCCAGATCGCTGCCGCTGCCGACTTGCGCAACGGATGCCCTGACACTGCTCGCCGCAGCACCGCCGCCCTGGTTTTGCGGATCGGCAATGCCTGTGAGTTCGACGCTGGATTTCGCCGCGCCGTCGGTCAGGCTCAGCGGCTTCAATCCGCGCGCGCCGTAGATGCGCAGCAGAGCGAGATCGTGGTCCTTGTCCTCGGCGACGCGATCGGCGTTGCCATATCCGGCAATCGTGATCGCGAGGCAGGCATCGACGGCCTGACGGTCCGTCATGATGGCGCCGTCCTCGCTGACGACAACGCCGGTGCCGTATTCGACGGTCTTGCGCGGCGGCGGCCCAGCGATGGCCGCACCCGTCGGAAATGGATTGAACGCGCTCGACATCGCGATCACGACCGGCTCGACGGTGTTTTCGGTGGCCTGGTCATAAAGGATGGTGAGGATACGGACCTCATCTCCTTTGAATGTTCCGCGCACATAGAATTTCTTCAGGCCCTGCAGACCCGACAACACGAAAAAATCCGGCTTGACCACGGCGTAGTCGATCTTGCGCCCGGCGGGCTCCTTCTTTTCCTGCTCGGCGAGCTTCGCGGTGGTCGGGTTGGACTCCTTGCGTCGCGCGAGTTGAATCTGGATGGTGCCGGTGGACGAGCTCCATTTGGCGCCGTTGGCGTCGCTGGATTGCTGCGGCACCAATTTAGCCGGGATGCCAAGCCGCACCCCGCTGCCGGTATCGGTGATGATTTTCCAGCCGACATTGTCCTGCCGCCGCTTCGCGGTCTCGGCGAGCGCGCCGCGCTCCTGCGGATTGAGCACGCCGGTCTGCTTGCCGCCGCGGTCCTTCTGGAATTCCTTGATCGCGGCGACCATGCGCTCGCTGACTTCGCCTGATATGGCGCCGTTGTAGGTGCCGACCCAGGCCAGGTCAGACTGGATCGCCTGACGCTCCGCCTGCGCCATCGCATTGGCGGTATCCGCGGGGGTCTGCAAAGCAGGCCGGATCGGAACGGTCGCCACCGGCTTCGGCTTGACGCCCGTCACGGCAGCCGTGCCGGACATCTGGGCCTGGGCGGAGCCCGCCGCCGCCACGAATATCAATGTTGCTGCGAGCATCGATCTCATGACAAATCTCGGGTCCATTGACGTCCCGGCAATTAAGCACATCTGCTTGGTCGGCAACAACCGCACGGTGGTTCAAGGAGCCAATGATACCCTCATCCTGAGGAACGGCCGCTTGGCCGCGTCTCGAAGGATGAGAGATGCGTATTCTCGTGGTTCGAGACGCGCGAAGACGCGCTCCTCACCATGAGGACCGACAGGACCGAGGAATGACCTGATCATGCTGAGTGCCGCCGAACTCGAGCGTTACGCCCGCCACATCGTGCTGCGTGAAGTCGGAGGCCCCGGCCAGGCCGCCTTGAAGGAAGCCTCCGTGCTGGTGATCGGCGCCGGCGGTCTCGGCGCGCCAGCGCTGATGTATCTCGCCGCCGCCGGTGTCGGAACGCTCGGCGTGGTCGATGACGACGTTGTCTCGCTGTCCAATCTGCAGCGCCAGATCATCCACACCACGCCGGATATTGGCCGGCGCAAGGTCGACAGCGCCGCGGGACAGATTCACGCGCTCAATCCCCATGTCAGGTTCGCAGCGCACGCCACGCGGCTATGTGCTGATAATGCGATGTCGCTGATCGGCGGTTACGATCTGGTGCTCGACGGCTCCGACAATTTCGAAACCCGCTATCTGGTGTCCGACGCCTGCTTCCTCGCCGCCAAGCCGCTGATCACCGCAGCCCTTGGAATGTTCGATGGCTCGCTGACCACGATCCGCGCGCATGAGAAAAACGCCGATGGTCAATTCAATCCGACCTATCGATGCCTGTTTCCCGAGCCGCCGCCGCCGGGCACCGTGCCGGCCTGCGCCGAGGCCGGCGTGATGGGCGCGCTCGCCGGCGTGTTGGGATCGATGATGGCGCTGGAGGCGATCCGCGAAATCGTCGGTTTTGGTGAGGGCCTGGTCGGGCGGTTATTGATGGTGGATGCGCGCGCGATGCGTTTCGAGACGTTGCGCTATGCGCGCGATCCGGCAAACCCGCTCAATGGCGATACGCTGGTGATCACCGATTTGAGCGGGCATCGCTGACTGGCGGCGTTGATCGTTACGCCGTCTTCCGCTTTTCGCTGTCCAGATGCGCGAGTTGTTCATCGTTGTAGCGCCCGCCGGCGGCGGCGCCGGGCGGAAACGCCCTGGCGAGTTTGGCCAGATGCGCCGCCGTCAACGTCACATCGAGCGCGCCGAGCGCCTCCGTCAGGCGGTCGCGACGCCGCGCGCCGACCAGCGGCACGATATCGTTGCCCTGCGCGGCCACCCAGGCGATCGCCACCTGGGCCACCGATACGCCGAGATCGGCGGCAATCGCGCGCAGCGCTTCGACCAGCGCCAGATTGCTGTCGAGATTGGCGCCCTGGAAACGAGGACTCATCATGCGGAAGTCCTGCGCGCCGGAGCGGTCTTTCGACCAGTGTCCGCTGATGAGGCCGCGCGCCAGCACGCCGTAGGCGGTGATGCCGATGCCAAGCTCGCGGCAGGTCGAAAGAATGTCGTCCTCGATGCCGCGCGCGATCAGCGAATATTCGATTTGCAGGTCGGCGATCGGATGCACGGCGTGGGCGCGGCGAAGGGTGTCGGAGCCGACTTCCGAAAGACCGATATGTTTGACGTAGCCGGCCTTCACCATCTCGGCGATGGCGCCGACCGTGTCCTCGATCGGCACCGCGGGATCAAGCCGCGCCGGACGGTAGATGTCGACATGATCGGCGCCGAGCCGCTGCAGCGAATAGCTAAGGAAATTCTTCACCGCCACCGGGCGGCAGTCCATGCCGATGAAGCCACGGGCGGGGTCGCGCAGCCCGCCGAACTTGACGCTGATCTGGATGGTGTCGCGGCTGCGGCCTGAGAGCGCGTCGCGGATCAGCAGCTCATTGTGGCCGACGCCGTAGAAATCGCCGGTGTCGAGCAGCGTGATCCCGGCATCCAGCGCGGCGTGGATGGTGGCGATGCTCTCGCCGCGGTCGGCGGGGCCATAGAAATCCGACATGCCCATGCAGCCGAGGCCGATGACGGAGACTTTGGGGCCGGTTGCGCCCAGTTTGCGATGTTCCATGGTCGTTCTCCTGAAATCGGCCGGCGGAAGATCCCGCGGCGTCGTAACCAGACTAATATGAGGTCATTGCATTGAGCCGATAAGCTGGACAATTCTGAATGGCTTGTTCACTATATCGAACAATGCAGGATTTCGATCTCCGCGATCTCGACGCCTTCGTCGCCGTGGCCCGCACGCGGAATTTCCGGCGCGCGGCGCTGGAACAGCACGTTTCGGTGTCGAGCCTGAGCCAGCGGCTGCGCGACATGGAGGAGCGGCTCGGCGTCCGCCTGATGAACCGCACCACCCGCAGCGTCGCGCTGACGGAGGCCGGCGAGTTGCTGCTGGCCCGCGTCGGGCCGGCGATGGCGGATGTCGGTGACGCGTTGGATCGGGTGCGGGGCCTGCGCGACGTGCCCTCGGGACGCTTGCGCATCAATGCGCCGCCGCCGGCGATCGATCTGGTGCTGGCGCCGATGGCCGCGCCGTTCCTCAGGGCCTATCCGCAGATCGATCTGGAGATCGTCGGCGAGAGTTCGTTTATCGATATCGTCGCGGCCGGCTTCGACGCCGGCGTACGCTACGGCGAGCATCTGGCGCAGGACATGATCGCGGTCCCGCTCGGCCCGCCGCAACGCTACGCGGTGGTGGCATCGGCGCAGTATGTCGCGCAACATGGCAGGCCGAAGCATCCGAAGGATTTGCTGGATCACGCCTGTATCCGCACCCGGTTCGGCAGCGGCGCCATGCTGGATTGGGAGTTCGAGAAGGCCGGCCGCGTGGTGAAGGTCGTACCGCCGTCGAAAATGATCGCGACCTATCTCGGCCTGGCGATGCGGGCGGTGCACGACGGAGTAGGCTTCTGGGCGACCTTCGAAGGCTATGTGCGCGAGGCCGTGAAATCCGGCGCGCTGGTCAGCGTACTTGAAGACTGGTGCGTGCCGTTTCCAGGCCCGTTCCTGTATTACCCGAGCCGCCGTCAGCCACCCCCCGCGCTCAGCGCCTTCGTGGCCTTTGTCGCGGAATGGCGGAAGCAGGAGAGACGGAAGCAGGAGAGACGGAAGGGCTAAGGAGGCCTGCATTCTCTGCCAGCTTTGCGGGGGAGATTGAGATCAGGATCACAACATGCTCGGCAGCACGCGGTCCGGCGGCTTGTGGTTGTCGAGGAAGGTTCGGATGTTGATGATCACCTTCTCGCCCATGTCGACGCGGCCTTCGATGGTGGCCGAGCCCATATGCGGCAGCAGTGTCACCTTGCCGGCTTTTGCCAGCCGCACCAGTTTCGGATTGACCGCGGGCTCGTGCTCGTAGACGTCGAGGCCGGCGCCGGCGATATCGCCGGTTTCGATCAGCTTGGTCAGGGTCTCCTCGTCGATCACCTCGCCGCGCGCGGTGTTGACGATATAAGCGTCCTTGCGGATCAGCTTCAGACGCCGCGCCGACAGCAGATGAAAAGTAGCCGGCGTATGCGGGCAATTCACCGAGATGATGTCCATCCGCGCCAGCATCTGGTCGAGGCTTTCCCAATAGGTCGCGCCCAACTCGTCGGCGATGCGCGGCGCGACGGGACGGCGGTTGTGATAATGAATCTGCAGGCCGAACGCGTGGGCGCGGCGCGCCACGGCCTGACCGATGCGGCCCATGCCGATGATGCCGAGCCGTTTTCCGCCGATGCGATGGCCGAGCATCCAGGTCGGCGACCAACCCGGCCAGTTCTTGCCCTCGGTGAGGATGGTGGCGCCTTCGATCAGTCGCCGAGGCACCGCCAGGATCAGCGCCATGGTCATGTCGGCGGTGTCTTCGGTGAGTACCTTCGGGGTGTTGGTTACGGTGATGCCGAGCGCATGCGCTGCGATGACATCGATATTGTCGACGCCGTTGCCGAAATTGGCGATCAGTTTCAGCTTGCAGTCGGGCTGCTTGAGAAGCTCTTCGGTGATCAGGTCGGTGACCGTGGGCACCAGGATGTCGGCTGAGCGGACCGCGTCGGCGAGCTGATCCGGCGTCAATGGCGTATCGTCGAGATTGAGCCGTGCATCGAACAACTCGCGCATGCGGGTCTCGATCGAGTCCGGCAGCTTGCGTGTGACTACGACGAGAGGCTTTTTCTTAACCGACATGTCCTGCTCTCATGAGGCTTTAGCTCGTCAACCTTTAGATCGTCAAAGGCTTCGCCGTTCAGGCCCCATTAACCCGGTTGTTCGACACTGCGGCTGCCGCGCGGTCCCGGTGTTTGCTTAGGCTTCCTTGGGTTCCCCGATGTTTCCCCTTGAGGTTCCCCAAGGGGGGAAATTCGGGCTCGTCTTGTTCCCAGTGTTCCGTCCTCTCTAGCAGAAGGCCGGGGCAAAACAAGAACCCCCAAATGATAAGCCGGCGGCAACCGGGGCGGGTACAGGGATTTTGGGGTTAAGGCGTTCGCCGGTGGTGCAACTGCGAGAATTCGAGTTGTGATCCCGGCAGGAGACGAGTGGATGGCGTTGAGGCGTTTTTGTTCTGCAATGGTGCTCGCGGGGAGTGTGCTGGGTGCGTCGGTGAGCCCGGCATTTTCGGCAAAGGATTCACCGATCAGTGCCAGCGGCTTGCCGGTGCCGCGTTATGTCAGCCTCAAATCCGATCATGTGAATGTCAGGGCCGGCCCTACCAAGGACAATGATGTTGCCTGGGTTTATACCCGCTCGGGCCTTCCGGTCGAAATCACCGCCGAATTCGAGAACTGGCGCCGGGTCCGCGATTCCGAAGGTGCGGAGGGCTGGGTCTACCACTCGCTGCTGTCGGGCCGCCGCACCGCCGTGATCACCATGAAGACCAAGGACGAACTCGCGCCGCTCTACGATCGCCCGGATCAGACCAGCGCGATCGCTGCCCGGCTGCAGGCCGGCGTCGTCGCCCAGGTCAAGCACTGCGCGGCCGGCTGGTGCCGCGTCATCGGCAACGGCTTCGACGGCTGGATCGAGCAGCAGCGGCTGTGGGGCGTCTACGCCGACGAGAAGGTGGACTGAGTCTCGTCATCTTGACGAATAATTTCGTCGTCCCGGCCAAGCGAACGCGAGCCGGGATCCATACGCCGTGAACTTGCGTTTTGGCACGGTGGCCAACGCCTTTCCACATCATAAATGCCGGTGGCTATGGGTCCCGGCGTTCGCCGGGACGACACGCTGAGAAACTCAGCGCTTCTTGCGCAGCCGCACGACCATGTCGACCCGGGCGATCTCGTAGCCTTCGGGTACTTCCGGCATCTTCTGCAGCATCAGATGCGGATCCGGAATGTCGATCAGTTCGTGATTGTTTTCGAGATAGAAGTGGTGATGCGTCGTCACGTTGGTATCGAAATACGTCTTGGTGCCGTCGACGCTGACCTGACGCAGCAAGCCCGCATCGGTTAGCTGATTGAGGGTGTTGTAGACAGTTGCCAGCGACACCGGAACCTTGGCGTGGGTGGCTTCCTCATACAGCATTTCGGCGGTGAGATGGCGCGCGCCCTTGCCGAACAGCAGCCAGCCGAGCGCCATGCGCTGGCGGGTCGGACGCAATCCGGCTGCCTGCAGCATTTCATTGACGTCGTGCCAGGGACAGCCGGTCAGCGCCGGCTGGCGTCCCGCACCGGGGACCTCGTTGTCGGCATTCAAGCTCGAAACGTCTTCGTTCATTTGCACTTCAGCCCACTGCACTCGCTGTCTCAGCACTATCTTTGCGGAATATAAGAAGGAAATTCGTCAGATGCAAGCTTTTCGCAACTAGGGTCGGGCTGAGAGGAACCTGAGGCCGGGCGCGGCGATTTACCCTGTTGTGGTGCTTTGCCGTCTGTAGGGGCCTATGATAGAGAGCGCGCGGACTTAGCTTTGCGATTTCGGCAAAGGAGCGCCGGTTGCCGCAGGGTGCTCCGTATCTGCGGTATTCGCGCCAATCGATGGTATTCGGCGCGCTTCCGACGCGAAACGGGTCCATTTCGCTCGAAATGCGCTCCATTGGGATTTGAAAGGGCTGGCACCCATGCTGGATCGGCGCGGCGGTTACGAATACGAGGATCTGCTGGCGTGCGGCCGCGGCGAGATGTTTGGTCCGGGCAACGCGCAATTGCCGCTGCCTCCAATGCTGATGTTCGACCGCATCAGCGAAATTTCCGCGAATGGTGGGGAATATGGCAAGGGTTTCATTCGCGCCGAACTCGATGTGAAGCCCGACCTTTGGTTCTTCGGGTGCCATTTCAAGGGCGATCCTGTGATGCCGGGGTGCCTGGGTCTCGATGCACTCTGGCAGATGGTTGGCTTCTTCCTGGGCTGGAGCGGCGGCGAGGGTCGCGGCCGGGCGCTGGGCCTCGGCGAATTGAAACTTGCCGGACAGGTGATGCCGAACGTCCGCAAGATTGTGTACAACGTCGACATCAAACGCGTGATGCGTTTAAAGCTGGTGTTAGGCGTCGCCGACGGGTGGCTTTCAGCCGATGACGAGATTATCTATCGCGCGAAGGATTTGAAGGTCGGGCTATTCAAGCAGGGCGCCGCATTGCAGCCGGGAACGTAAGCTAGTCGCTGCGGCCGGCAAGGCGGCTTTCAGTCTGACGGCGGCCATCAACCAAAACTTAACGACAGGGCGAGGCGATCATGAGGCGGGTTGTCATCACGGGGATGGGTATCGTCTCGTCCATCGGAAACAACACCCAGGAAGTGCTTGCGAGCCTCCACGAGGCGAAATCCGGAATCACGCGCGCGGAGAAATATGCCGAGCTCGGATTCCGCTCCCAAGTGCAGGGCGCGCCCACGCTCGATCCGGCCGGCGTCATCGATCGGCGCGCGATGCGCTTCCTCGGCGAGGGGGCGGCGTGGAATCACATCGCGATGGAGCAGGCGATCCAGGATTCCGGTCTTGAACCCGCGGAAGTTTCCAACGTCCGCACCGGCATCATCATGGGTTCCGGCGGCCCGTCGGCCCGCACCATCGTCGAAGCGGCCGACATCACCCGCACCAAGGGACCGAAGCGAGTCGGGCCATTCGCGGTGCCGAAAGCGATGTCGTCGACGGCGTCGGCCACGCTCGCCACCTGGTTCAAGATCAAGGGCGTCAACTATTCGATCTCGTCGGCCTGCGCCACGTCGAACCATTGTATCGGCAACGCCTACGAGACCATCCAGATCGGCAAGCAGGACATTATTTTCGCCGGCGGATGCGAGGAGCTCGACTGGTCCTTGTCGGTGCTGTTCGACGCCATGGGCGCGATGTCATCGAAATATAACAATACGCCGGCGACCGCTTCCCGCCCCTACGACGTCAGCCGCGACGGCTTTGTGATCGCCGGCGGCGCCGGCGTTGTCGTGCTGGAGGAGCTCGAGCACGCCAAGGCGCGCGGCGCCCGTATCTATGGCGAAATCGTCGGTTACGGCGCCACCTCGGATGGTTACGACATGGTCGCGCCGTCGGGCGAGGGCGCCGAGCGCTGTATGCACATGGCGATGTCGACGGTGAATACCAAGATCGATTACATCAATCCGCACGCGACCTCGACCCCCGCGGGCGACCCGCCGGAAATCGAGGCGATCCGCAAGGTATTCGGGACCGGCGACAAGTGTCCGCCGATTTCCGCGACCAAGGCACTGACCGGACATTCGCTCGGCGCCACCGGCGTGCAGGAAGCGATCTATTCGCTGCTGATGATGAACAACGGTTTCATTTGCGAAAGCGCCAACATCACCGAACTCGATCCGGTGTTCGCCGACATGCCGATCGTGCGCAAGCGCGTCGACAACGCAAAGCTCGGGACCGTGCTGTCGAACTCGTTCGGCTTCGGCGGCACCAACGCCACGCTGGTGTTCAAGCGGATGGATGCGTGATCTTGTCATGCCCCGCGAAGGCGGGGCATCCAGTACGCCGCGGCCCCTGTGATCATCACCGACGCCTGGGACTACTGGATCACCCGCCTTCGCGGGTGATGACGTTAGAATGGTGAGTGGAGCACTTAGACGATGCAGGACCTGATGAAAGGCAAGCGCGGCTTGATCATGGGCGTCGCCAATGATCATTCGATCGCCTGGGGTATCGCCAAGACGCTCGCGGCGCAGGGCGCCGAACTGGCCTTCACCTATCAGGGCGAAGCGCTGGGCAAGCGCGTCAAGCCGCTGGCCGAACAGCTCGGCGTACCCCTGGTTCTTCCTTGCGATGTCGAGGATATCGCCAGCGTCGACACCGTGTTCGAAGCGCTCCGCGCCAAATGGGGGCGTCTGGATTTCCTGGTTCACGCCATCGGTTTCACCGACAAGAATGAACTTCGCGGCCGCTATGCGGACACCACGCGCGAAAACTTTTCGCGCACCATGGTGATTTCATGCTTCTCTTTCACCGAACTCGCCAAGCGCGCCGCTGAATTGATGCCCGAGACCGGCGGCTCCATCATCACGCTGACATTCGGCGGTTCGACCCGCGTGATGCCCAACTATAACGTGATGGGGGTCGCGAAAGCAGCACTTGAGGCCTCGGTGCGCTATCTCGCGTTCGATTTCGGAAGAAGGAAAATCCGGGTCAATTCGATTTCGGCGGGGCCGGTTCGCACGCTGGCGGGCGCCGTGATCGGCGACTCCCGCGCCATGTTCGCTTTCCAGCAGAAGCATTCGCCGCTCGGGCGCGGCGTGACCCTCGACGAACTCGGCGGCTCGGCGCTCTATCTGCTGTCTGATCTGTCAACCGGAGTGACCGGGGAAATCCATTATGTCGATTCCGGCTACAACATTATTTCGATGCCTCGGCCGGAGGATCTGAGAGCCGAGGCCGAGTAGCCTCATCCCGCCGCGATGACGCTCGCGCGCTGGAAGGCCGGCCGCGCCGCGCAGCGGTCGATGTAGCGGTCGAATGACGGGCGCGACGGCACCATCTTGAACAGCCGCACCGCGAAATTCAGCCCCGAGCCGATCATGATATCCGCGGCCGAGAATGTCTCGCCGAGGATCCACGGTCCCTTGGTCAGCGCAGCGTCGAGCACATCGAACACCCGTTGCGCGTCGCCCCAGCCTGCCGCCACCGAATTCATCTCGATCTTGGTCGCGACCTGCACCATCGCGGGCTCGATGCAACCAGGCACGAAGAACAGCCAGTAAAGATATTTCGCGCGCCGCGGATCGCCCAAAGGCGGCGCGAGTTTCGCTTCCGGATAGCGCTCAGTGACATAGGCGCAGATCGCGGCGGCTTCCGCCAGCGCCGCGTCGCCGTCTTTCAGCGCCGGCACCTTTGCCATCGGATTGATCGCGAGGAACTCCGGCGCCTTCTGCGCGCCGGTGGAAATGTCGGTCAGCACGCGCTCATAGGGCTGCCCGCTTTCTTCCATCAGCCACAGCGCGGAAAACGACCGCGAGCGTGGCGACCAATAGAGTTTCATCATCGCGAATCCTCCCTTTGCGGAGCGGTTGAGACAATTGTCGTGCCGAATTGCGTCAGGCGCAAGATCAGGGCCTAGCGGCTTCCTTTCTCATCCATCGATAATATTTCATGACAAATCCGGTCATCGGCTCGACCTCTTCCTTTTCAAAGACAAAACCCTCGCGCTCATACCAGCGCCACGCTTTTTCGTTCTCGCGTACGCAACGCAGATAGATTTCATCCGGCAGAAGCTGTCGCGTGAAGGCGAGCAGCCGCCTGCCGAGATTTTGTCCCTGATATTCCGGCGCGACAAACAACTGGTCGAGATAGGCACGGGGCAGATGCAGCGCCAGCATCGCCGCAAGCGTTCCGCGGTCGTCGGCGACGTAGAGGCTCCAGCCCTTCTCGACCTCGAGCGGGATGCGCGCGCGCAGCTTCGCCAGCAGCAGATTGCTGGCATCCTCGAGACCGGTCGAGGCCAGCTATTCATCCAGACGCGTGCAATCTCGTCATATTCCTCAGGCCGCGCGGGACGGATGGTTGGCGACGGCATTGAATAAGCCTTTGGAAGCAAGGCCGTCATCACCTGCTTTCGCGGATGATGACGGCTATAAAATTGGGACGCCTAAGAAAAAGCCCCCATGAGCGCATCATGAGGGCTTCTTCAACTTCAATCAAACGCCGAAAATCACTCGGCCGCTTCCGCAGAGATCAGGCAAGGTCGAAGCGATCGGCATTCATTACCTTGGTCCATGCCGCCACGAAGTCCTTCACAAACTTCTCCTTCGAGTCCGCGCACGCATAGACTTCCGCGAGGGCCCGGAGCTGGGAGTGCGAACCGAAGATCAGGTCGACGCGGGTGCCGGTCCACTTGACCTGGTTCGTCTTCTGGTCACGCCCTTCGAACACGCCGTCGGAGCCAGCGGACGGCTGCCATTGTGTGCTCATGTCGAGCAGGTTGACGAAGAAGTCGTTCGTCAGCGTCTCGGGCCGCTTGGTGAAGACGCCGTGCGTGGACTGCCCGGCATTTGCGCCCAGGACGCGCAGACCACCGACGAGAACCGTCATCTCGGGCGCCGTCAAGGTCAGCAATTGCGCCCGATCCACCAGCAGCTCCTCGGGAGACACGCGCTGCGTGCCGCGAAGGTAGTTGCGGAACCCGTCGGCAGTCGGTTCGAGCGGCGCGGCGGATTCGAC
>Ga0137409_10003646_pt1 | contig 16267 bp, 14 predicted proteins | sample CZODoug1_16funga_FD_122059 | JGI IMG/M metagenome (GOLD analysis project Ga0137409, IMG submission 122059) | Vadose zone soil fungal communities from Angelo Coast Range Reserve, California, USA - CZODoug1_16fungal (Hybrid Assembly) | ecosystem: Environmental > Terrestrial > Soil > Vadose zone... | reverse complement strand
TCGCCTTCGATAGTCGCGCGAATGGGAGAATAATGAAGGACGGCAATGCGATGCTCGGTGCGAAGCTTCGCCAGGGCCGCCTCCAATTTTAGCGCTTCCTCAATGGCTTCGTGGACAAACTTCTTGACAAGCTCCTCGCCCCAGGGCGCCAACGTTCCCCGGCCGTAACCCCCCGGAAAGCCCTTGACGCCGGCGAAGCCAATGCCCTGGACTTCGCGGGCGTCGCCGTTCAAAACGACAACGCCGGCTTCCGACAATATATCTTCGACTTCTTGTTGTTTGCCGGATTCGTAATCGTGGTTTCCCAAGACCGCCACCACCGGGACCTTGACGGCTCCTTTCAGCTCCTTGGCAAGAATCTGCGTCTCTTCGGGCAATCCATTGTCCGTCAGATCGCCGCAGAGCACCAAAACGTCCGTTTGCGGGGGAACTTCCTCGAACAGTTTTTGCAGGGCGCCCTGGCTATTCTTCATGCAGTGAAGATCGCCGACAGCCGCCAACTGCAGCTTTTTTGACTGCACCATTCGGCGCCTCCCCCGAATAAGGTGAATTCTCTATTGATGAGCAAAATGCGTACCACGGCACTTCTTTTGCCTTCCATCATGAAGGTCCAAAGAATGCAAGATCCAGCTCCCAGGTCGGGCACGCAACAGCGGCCATGACGCCGCAGGACAACCCATGTCAGTGGTACCGAATTCCCGAACCGATTTGCCCGTTCGGACTCGCACCTTCTACCGGCGGGTTTTGACGGAGCTGACGCAAGCCAAAATTCCCTTTCTGGTGGGCGGCGCCTATGCCCTGGAATGTTACACCGACGTTTGGCGGGACACCAAAGACCGATAACAATATGGTCATGACCTCGGTCCGGTACTATCCGTGGCCGTGACCCGACTCTGCATCATCTCAGTTAGACGCATCAGGCTGGGACTTGATCTGCGGTTCACTACTTAAGCGTTGCGATGCGACGAAGCTTCCGAGTAAAAACATGATGTGGCTCGCTGAGGAACTGGGAAGGTCGCGCGGGCGGCACCACGAAGTCCGGTCTCGAGCGTTCCGAGTTTGGAATCCCCGTCTCGCTTCTCGTCCTTGGACGCCACCTGCTATGCCGCTTCAAGTGCGCCGCGTGGCTCGTTCAAGGATTTTGCCTTCTCGTCGCTGCGTTGTGAGCATGATCTTCAGCGAACCTAAGCAGGGGTGGGCGCAGCGGCGACTGTCGCGGAAATGACGCGCTTTGCTTCACCTTGCGCAAAGCAAAGTCCGGGAGCAATACGCACGGGCGGGTTCATCGCGACCGAGGTCCAGAGGCTGGGCAGCGCGCCGGTCCCTTTAGACGAGATGCGGCTCCGGCGCAGCAGAAAACTCCATGTTCTTTGGAATTCCAAGCAAGGCGCAATCCCAGTACAAAATTGGCAAGAACATCCAAGCGGGGCGCTTGGTGTCAGACCATCTTGGTTAGGACTGGGAGCGCCGCGACATTGAATGAGTTCGATTACCTTGGCCAGAGTGCCAAAGATATCCTCGATCAGTTGGCGTGGTGGACGGGTGGTTGAAACCTGCGCGGGAAAGCCTTGCGAGAAGCAGTTAGAGGCGGGGCCGCCCCCGGTTCAGACCTAAGCGGTAAAATGGCCCGAAGGGCCGATGGTGCCGGACCATCATACAAATGACTGGTGCTGACGATGGGCCTTTAGCTTGCCATCTCCATCAAGGCGATTGTCGCCTGTATCGAGAAGCTTAGGCGGCGAGGAGCAGTCGTTAGGGCAGAATTAGGTTGAGCATGACACCTGTTTCCTATCGGAACTGTGACGTTCTAGGGCTGGCCTTGCTATCATTCGCTTCCGGGGCGACCGACGTGCTGGCCTTCATGAAACTCGGGCATCTGTTCACATCGGCGATGACCGGCAATACAGCCTTGCTCGCTATCGCACTGGGTCAAGGCCATGTGGCGGCCGCTGGGCGATCCCTTACCGCGCTTCTCGGCTTTGCCCTTGGCGTCGCCCTGGCAACCGTGGTGAATGCCCGGCTGGCCCAGCCGTCGGGCCCATCCATTGATCCCAGTCGCCTCCTCCTGCTCGAGCTCCTGTTTCTCGTTAGCTGCACTGCGCTATGGAGCGCAAGCTCGGAGCCGATTGAAGGGGGCGTGCTGTACGTTGTCGTTTTGCTATCAGCACTCAGCATGGGCATTCAGGCGGTCGCTGCACGCACTGTCAATGTGTCCGGAATCAGCACGATCGTATTCACAAGCGGGGTGATCCGCATCGTCACAGCCGTAACCGGCGCAGTTGCGGGTTCCGCGAGCAGTGAAGCCTCCCCCCCGAGTATGGCGTCCGAACTCGCTGCGTTCCTCGCCTACGGTTGCGGCGCGTTGCTGGTGGGCGTGATGGCCTCGTGGCAAGCCTGGCTCGTGTTGTGGATTCCCACAGCCGCAGTGATTTTGGCACTGGGCGTCTGGCAAGTCGCCGCCACACCCAAACGCACAAAGATGTAAGGATATACAAAGAGAACCAGTCTATCGGCGCTCAGGCCGCATCGTCTCGCTGCTGTAGCGAAGTGGGGGCATTCGCAAACAACACATTCAGCCCTTCCACCATCGTCGGGTGTGTGAAAATAGCGTCGCGCAGCGCTGTGAAAGGAAGCCCCGCCAGCATGGCCGTCTGCACGACGCCGATCACCTCGCCGGCGCCGGGACCCAGCATCGTGAAACCAAGAATGCGGTCGCTATCCATGTCGAGGAGCACCTTCATGAAGCCCCGCGTCTCACCGAGCGTGCGCGCGCGCAGGACCGAGGTCATGGGCAGCGTGACGACACGCACGGCCACACCCTTCTGCTTGGCTTCAGTCTCGCTCAGACCGACCCGGCCGAGTTCGGGATCGATGAAGACACAGTACGGAATCACCCGATCCCGCGTCGTTCGCCTGCCACCCGCAAGGTTGTCGCGCACGACCCGGAAATCGTCGAAGGCGACGTGGGTAAACTGGGGGCTCCCGGCGCACTCGCCCATCGCCCATACAGCGGGTGCGCTGGTCTCGAGACGTTCGTTGACTCTGACATAGCCGCGTGGATCAAGGTCCACCCCCGCGCGGTCGAGCCCGATATCTTTCGTGTTTGGCGTTCGGCCCGCCGCTACGAGAATGTCGCTACCTTCGAGCAGGCGCTCGCCCGCCGCCGTCCGGATCTGCAGGTGAATCCGGTCGCCTGATCGGCCCTTGATCGACTGTGCCTCGGCTCCCAGGATGACGTCGATGCTGTCGTCCTGGAAGATCGCGCGGACCGCTTCAGCTGTCTCCGGGTCCTCGCGGCCCAGCAGCCGCGGCCCATACTCCACGACGGTGACGCGACTGCCGAAGCGACGGAAGGCCTGCGCAAACTCCACCCCGACATAGCCGCCACCGAGCACGATGAGGTGCTCGGGCAAACGCTCGAGCTCCAGCGCCTCGACATGGGTCAGCGGAGCAGCGTCAGCCAAGCCGTGGATCTCCGGAACTGTCGCCTGCGTGCCGAGATCGAGGAAGACGCGCTCGGCCTCGATCCGCCGCGTGCTCCCCGCTGCCAAACGCACCTCGATTGTCCGCGGGCCGACAAAGCGGCCCTCGCCGAGGAGGAATTCGAGCCCGTTGGCCGCGAACCGCTTTCGATGGATCTCGACCAGACCGTCGACCATAACGCGCTTGCGCCGATGCACGCCCGACATGTCTGTCCCCGCGAGCCCCGTTCGTTGCCCGTACTCCGCCGCGTGCCGAAAAAGGTGCGCGACTTTCGCGCTGTGGATCACGTTCTTGCTCGGCAGGCACGCAATGTTTGGGCACGACCCGCCGATCAGCGCGCGCTCGATGACGACTGTTCGGCGGCCCTGCCGCGCGAGGTCCCAGGCGATATACTTGCCCGGCTCGCCGCCCCCGAGGATGACGTTCTCGACTTTTTCGCTGTCAGCCACGATTGCCTCACGCCTGCGCATTTAGGACGAAAAGGGGCGCCTGACGCAGACTCGTTCCATGCCTGTGCCCGCGAGGCCCGCTCTCGGACGCCTAGATGCCTCTGTCGTCCTTGAGATTAAGTCGCCCGTTCGAGCTGCACTTGCTCAATATTGCGCCCTCCTGTTCCCCTTGCGGCGAACGGGGATATCGGCTTCAAATTTTCCGCAAGTTGGGTCGATTACAGCAATATCGGTTGAGCGCTGAGCACCGCAGCGGAGGTAATCGCACGCATCCTCGCGCGGACTTGCGATCTAATGTCCATCGCACAAATAGGAGCGCTCACTTCCGTTGAGCCGGAATGCCGCAATCATCCGCCGAGCGCGGCAATATCGGACGAGGGATCGCAAGACAAATTCATATGTCTTGACCGAAAAGTCCTGCAAGGAGAGTCCAACATGATCCGCAAGACAATCATTGCTCTCTCGATTGCCCTCGTACTCGAAAGCGTCGCGCTCGGAGCCAGCGCATTTGCATACAGTGGTCCTAGTGGTGGTGCCTTCGGAACCTTCCGCCGTGATCACCCAGTGGGTAGCGCTCGCATAGCCGATCAAGGCTATCGCGGTGGCGGGGACCGCGCGAGCGGCTTGTATCGCAGATTCCGCGCGTACCGGCATCACGACGTGTGGGGCCACTGGGACAACTACTACGGACCCCTGATTCACGGTCCATTGTGAACGGCATTCCATGGCACCGATAAGCTTTCGCACGGCAGGCTTTCCCGTGGTCCATATGCCGGCGCGAGTCCAGGATTGCTCAAAGGCAAGCAAATATATGCGGTCGTGAGCTTCGCGACCTGTTGCTACAGTTATCAGCGGATAGCATATTACGAAGCTGCTTCGCAGTATGAGGAATTTTGGACCGACCAGAAGAGCAAGGTGGTGCAGCAACCATTCGCATGCCGAGTCAGCAGATAAATGACATGAAAACGCGCCCGCAAAATTGCGAACAACTCGGGACGGCGCGCTTGCAGTGATCGAAGTAGCATTTGTGGCCGCAGTAGGAAAGTCGTGTTGCGATTTCCCGCAGGTAGCTCTCCCCGATCGGTTCACAGCATAGTGCACAGAAAGATTGCGGGCGCGGTATCCTGCCATTCACCAAAACGAACTTCATACGCCGCCTCTCATGGTGAAATTTGATTATCTAACGTAGAGAGCATCTCAGCGCCTTTCGTATCTAGGTCCTTGTCGATCAATTTGCTGATGACGCCAGCGTCCCTGGGCTCTGCCGGCTCCGAGTGGGCAGAATCGCCAATCGTCTTAAGCGAACTTGCCTAGTGCGGCCACTCGTAAACCTACTTAGGTCGCTTGTTCGGTCCCTCCTCATGCGTCGGTGGGATCGTTATTGGCCCCATGAGCATTTCGATGGGAAATTTGCCGTAGCGAAAACCGCCCCCACTCCACCACGAGGTGCTGACTTGTCCGTTCTCGATTCTATCGACGCTCATTAGAGGTCCGCCCGTGCGTGGCCGCACATAGTCGCCCGTCTTCAGATGAGGGACATCGCTTGTCTCATCTCCAGTGCTCGCATGCGCGGCATGGGCGGATGCCGGAACTATCCATGTCGCGCCTGGCGCGATTGCAATTGTCGCTGCAATCACGATCGCGAGCCGTTTCGTCAACATCAACATGTTCACATGCTCCGCGGTTAAGTCCTTTACATAGCCGTGCGTGATGAAAACGTTTTTCGAAATTGCGACGCTTAAATTCATGTTGCTTGATAGATGGCTTTCTTGGTGGGGGCTCCTTGGATGCAGTAGCAACGGCGAGCGAGACCGAGACGGCGCGACTGGGAAGATTCTGTTCTATCTGCTGATTCTGCTTGAGGCTCTGAGCCCGGCGCGAGAGCGAGGTGATAGCCCTGGTTTCGTCCGGGTTGATGAACAAGCAGTTCGCGGCCGAATGAACCTCGCCGAACTCACCGCGAAGATCCATCCGCCGATCTGGTGAAAACGGCCGAAACTCTCGGTCGTGGTCGGTCTCGCCTGAAGGCGATTGCCCGTATTGTCACCAACAGTCTTCGATTGCCGCTATTGGCGCCTCGCATGTTCGCAGTGTCGGTCGGGCAGTTTGCGCGGCACCTAAAAGCACACAATTGGCGAACTACAAACGGGATTGAAGCACAGCCTGCTTTTCACGCCATTTCCGTGGGCCTGCCGCGCGAGCGCCCAGGCAATGCATTTTCCCGGCCATCGAGAATGACGTTCTCGACCTTTTGAGTGTTAGTCATAACTAATCATCGAGCGCCACCAGCGCAGGCAGGAGCTTGTCGGGCGTCGCGGGTAAATCGCGGATGCGAGCGCCGGTCGCGTTGTGGATGGCATTGATGACCGCCGCGCCCGCGCCGCAGATGCCCAGCTCGCCGATGCCCTTGCTGCCGAGTGGGTTGCCATGCGTGTCGTCGTCCTCATCGAGGAACACCGCATCGATCACATTAACATCCGCATTCACGGCGACGTGGTAGCTCGCGAGGTCTTGGTTGATATACGATCCGTAACGCAGATCGACGTGATTGTCCTCCATCAGCGCCGCGCCGATCCCCCAGATCATCCCACCAATCATCTGCGAGCGTGCAGTCTTGGCGTTAAGAATGCGTCCAGCCGCGAAGACGCCCAGCATTCCGCGAACGCGCACCTCGCCGGTGTCGCGATCCACGCCGACTTCCGCGAAATGTGCGCCAAATCCGGCATGGCCATAGTTGCCGTCGAGATCGGCCGGAGTGACTGACGCCTCCGCTTCAGTGACCCCGGAAGCGAGCGCGTCTTTGAGGTTGCGGCAGGCCGCAAGGACCGCCGACCCCGTGCTTCCCGAGCCGAAGGAGCCACCCGAGCCGCAGGTCGGCGGAAACTTCGTGTCGCCGAGGCGGACGGTGACGCGGTCGATCGGCATCTCCATCGCCTCTGCGGCGATCTGCGTGAGGATCGTGTAGGTGCCGGTGCCGATATCGGTCATAGCGAGCTCGATCGTCAGCCGGCCGTCGCGCTCGAGCCGTGCGCGCGCGCTCGCATTCTTCAACAAGTCGCCGCGGATCGCCGAGGCGACGCCCATACCGACGAGCCACTGCCCGTCGCGCACACTCGCCGGCTTGGCAACGCGCCTGTTCCAGCCGAACCGGCTCGCGCCTTCGCGCAACGCTTGGGCGAGGTGGCGCGACGAGAAAGGAATGTTCACCTCAGGCTCCGTCTGGGTGTCGTTGCGAAGGCGCAACTCGATCGGGTCGATGGCGAGAGCATCGGCCAGCTCGTCCATGGCGCATTCGAGCCCCAGCACACCGATCGCATCGCCCGGTGCCCGCATTGAATCCGAGCGCGGCAAATCGAGCCGCGCGCGGCGATGCCGGGTAAGCCGGTTCGGCGCGGCGTAGAGCCTGCGCGCTGCACCGCAGACCGGTTCGGTGAAAGTGTCGAAGCGCGCGCTTTGCACGACCGCATCCTGCCCGTAGGCGGTCAGCCGCCCGTCGCGGTCGGCACCGAGTCGAACGTGCTGCTCGGACGCGCTGCGATGCGTGGTGGTCTGAAACACCTGCGGGCGCGTCATCGCCACCTTAACGGGCCGGCGCAGCATGCCTGCGCCGATCGCAGCAAGTGTTGCATCGGAATAGTATGGCAACTTGCCACCGAACCCGCCGCCCACATAGCGTGTGATGATACGTACGTTCTCCTTCGGAATCTTGAATGTTCGGGCCAGACCCTCTTGCGGACTGCTCGTCAACTGTGCGGCCGTGTAGACGGTCAGCATCGGGCCGTCCCACACCGCCATGCTCGCATGCGGTTCCATGGCGGCATGGTGCTGATAGGGGGTCGTGAAGACCGCGTCGATCTTGACCGCCGCGGCGGCGAAGCCGGATTCGAAGTTGCCGATGGCGCTGTCGGGAACCTCGCCGTCAGCGGACTCGTTCGGACGCTCCGCATGTGGCGCAGCCGCGTGCAAGTCATATTCGCCCGGCAAGGACACATAACGGACACGGACGAGGGTAGCGGCAGCGCGCGCTTGCTCGAACGTTTCGGCAACCACGAAGGCAACGGGGAACCCGAAATGGCGCACCGCGTCGGTATCAAGCGCGGGCTCTGCGCGCGCGAAGCGGTCAGGCAGGTCGACCGGGCCCCACGGGGTCTGCCCCGGCGCGTTGTCCTTAGTTAAGACGAGCAACACCCCGGGCGCGCGTTCAGCTTCGGTAACGTCAACGCCGATGACACGGCCTTTGCCGATCGATGCCGAAACAATGCAGCCGTAGGCGGCCTGGCCCTGAGCCGCGTATTCGTATGCGTATTGAGCCTGGCCAGTTACCTTGAGACGACCATCGACACGATCGAACGGCTGACCGATCGGACCGGCTAGATTGCCTTGTGCCATGCGAGATCTCCTTAAGTGAGGCCAGCCGCCTGAGCGAGGGTGGCGCGCAGCGTGCGTCGGGCGAGCGGGATCTTGAAATCGTTATGGCCATAGCCTCGCGCATTTCGGAGCGCGGCAACCCCGGCCGCATTGAAGGATGCACGAGTGACCTCCGCGCCAACGAGCGCCGCTTCGGCTTCTGCCGAACGCCGCGGCTTGTAGGAAAGGCCTCCGAAGGCGATGCGCGCCGCCCGCACGCGGTTATCGGCCACGTCGAGGATTGCCGCGACCGAAACGAGAGCAAATGCGAAGGAAGCGCGGTCGCGGACTTTGCGATAGACCTGCCGACCTGAAGCGGGTGGCGGCAGCAACACCGACGTGATCAGTTCGCCCGGCGTCAGCACCGTTTCGATGTGCGGCGTATTGTCGGGGGCCCGGTAAAGGGAGTCGATCGGAATGGTGCGGGCCGAACCCTCGGGTGTGATAGTCTCCACCCGCGCCTCGAGCACCGCCATTGCCACCGCCATGTCCGAGGGATGCGCGGCGATGCAGTCGTCGCTCACATCCAGCACGGCGTTCATTCGGTTGAGGCCCTTGAGGGCCGCGCAGCCCGATCCCGGTGCGCGTTTGTTGCACGGCTTTGTCGTGTCATAGAAATAGGCGCAGCGCGTGCGCTGCAGCAGGTTGCCGCCGGTCGTGGCCTTGTTGCGAAGCTGAGTGGACGCGCCCGCCAGAATCGCCTGAGCCAGCACGGGATAACGGCGCCGCACGCGCATGTCGATGGCAGCCGCGCTGTTCGTGACCAGCGCGCCGATGCGCAAGCCGCCCTCCGCCGTCTCTTCGATACCGTCGAGCGGCAGCCGAGTGATGTCCACAAGCTGCGCCGGCGCCTCGATCTGCAGCTTCATGAGGTCAACGAGATTCGTGCCGCCAGCGATGAACTTCACTGCAGGCTGGGCGGCCGATGCGCAGGCGGCCGCGATATTGCTCGCCCGATGGTAGTGGAACGGTTTCATTGGCGATCCCCCTCGGCGACCTCGCGGATGGCGGTGACGATGTTGGGGTAAGCGGCGCAGCGGCAAATATTGCCGCTCATGCGTTCGGCGATTTCGGCATCGGTGAGGGTCGGCACGGTGGCGACATTCACCGTCGCCCAGCTTGGCCAGCCCGCCTTGTGCTCGGCGACGAGCGCGACAGCCGAGCAGATCTGGCCGGGCGTGCAGTACCCGCATTGGAATCCGTCATGACGGACGAACGCGGCCTGCATCGGATGGAGCGCGCCGTCTTGTGCCAGGCCTTCGATGGTGGTGATCTCGTCGCCGTCATGCATCACCGCGAGCGCCAGGCAGCTCTTGATGCGCTGACCGTTCACGAGGATGGTGCAGGCGCCGCACTGTCCCTGGTCGCAGCCCTTCTTTGAGCCGGTCAACGCGACATGCTCGCGCAATGCATCGAGCAGCGTGGTACGAGGATCGAGATCGAGGTCATAATCCCGTCCATTGATCGTGAGTCTTACCTGATTGTTCGGCACAGTTTCCGCCGCCGTCTCCCCCGCGAGTGGTGGAGCAGCGAGCGCCAGGCTTGTGGCCCCAGTCGTCTTGAGGAAGCCTCGCCGGGTTGCGTTAGATAGAAGCTTGAGAAAATCGTTCAAAACACTGCCTCCACGTCTGTTAAGACGCCTGCTTTGGCACTCCTGCCGAGCATGTCGTCCGGCAAAGCTTCAGGCTGCCTTGAGCTGCTCATGCGGATCGATGACGAACTTGCTGGCGGCACCGGCGTCGAAGTCTTTGTAACCCTCCGGCGCTTGGTCGAGCTTGATCAACTTCACGTTGACGATCTCGGCGATCGGCAGCCTGTCCCACAGGACATGGCTGTGCATGACTCAACAATTGGCGAGGACGACGAAAAGTTCTTGCCAGTTATTGCGCTGCGTATCGCGATCTTGTTGTAACGCGCTGGCCCCCGCGGATACGATTACGGCCGGCGCTGTCGCGACATTGGCGCGACTTCAGTCATGTGCTCACATGTTCAGCGAGCGCGTCCGTTCAGGCGATCAGTGCCGCACCGGACCAATTGCTCCGGATGAAGAGCGGCTGGAAGTAGGCATTCGCTTCGGCGTCGTTGTCTGCGCGCGGGCTACGGGACATCGTCTCGTTGCTGATCGATACAGGAGCCAACGGCGCGTCGCGCCGCTGCGCGCGTACGCTCAGCCCTGATTCTTGATCATTGGGAGGCACCATTTCCGAGCCATTGCAGCTTCTAGCTGCCGACATTGCGCCCGTGCTTCTCTCGCCACTTCGGCCCCGGACCGCGCATATAGTGGAGCTCGGGCCGATATGGGTCGAACAGAGAGGCGCTGAGCCGGCGCCACCGCCGCGAGACCGCATCGAGGCCGCATCCCGGCGGATGCGGCGCGAGCAACACTCTTGCGACGTAAGAGTCTGAAAACGTTCTCATGTCGAACCTCTCTTCCGTGCGGCTTAGCCGCTCGTGACAGGCCTCAACTCAAAAGGCACCGCACACAGCGCAGCCAGAAGCCCAGTTGAGTTCGAACATGAGGTAAGCGGGAAGGCCGATCGATCCAATCCTACTGATGTTGAGGCGCACGCTACATTCGATTCCGAAGCGCATACCTAGGTTTCAGTCCGGCTCCGAGTGGCGTTACAAAGCAATCAATTCCCCAAGCCGAGTGGACGGATTGAACCTATCCGGTTGGCGCTGGCCTCGGATTTCGGCAACCAGAAAATGACCCCAGCAATTTCGATTGAGCCGGTGTGTAGACAATGACGTTAAGCAAGCGCCGTTGGTGTACATCCACGAACAAGGACGCGGACCATGGAACATCTCCCATTACGCAAGGATAGAATCACTGGAACTGCCGCGCTCATCGCAACACTGTTGTCAACAGTCTCGCCATCAGCCGCTCAAGAGCGACAGAATGCGGCAGCGGGGGCGGCGCCCTGTCCGGCAGACAACGGCGGCATCACGCTTCCGGCGGGCTTCTGCGCAACGGTGTTTGCGGACAATATAGGCCATGCGAGGCAAATGGTGTTCGCGCCCAATGGAGTGCTCTACGTCAACACCTGGAGCGGCCGTTACTATCGCAACGACGCGCCGCCCGCCGGCGGATTCCTGGTCGCTCTGAAGGACACGACTGGTGCGGGCCGAGCCGATGTCGTCGTTCGCTTCGGGCCCGGCGCCGAGAGCAGCAATGCGGGAGGATCCGGGATCGATTTCTATAATGGGGCGCTATACGCCGAAACAAACGATCGGATCGTGCGCTACCCGCTGCCGGCGGGAACGCTTGCGCCGAGCGGGCCACCTGAGGTGGTCGTGTTCGGCCTGCCTCTCACCGGCGATCATCCGATGCACCCGTTCAAGATCGACGCTCAAGGCGGGCTATATGTCGACCTTGGCTCGGCGACCAATGCTTGTCAGGTTGCCAATAGAATTACAGGGTCTCCGGGCATTCAACCGTGTACAGAGCTAGAGACCCGGGCCGGCATCTGGCGCTACGACGCCAATCTGAGACGGCAGCGGTTCTCGCCCGCCGAGCGCTTCGTCACGGGGTTGCGTAACGGGGAGGGAATCGCATTCGACTCCACTGGGCGGATGTTTGGCACGCAGCACGGGCGCGACCAGCTGCGGGAAAACTGGCCGCACCTCTACACACCGCAGCAGGGAGCCGATGAGCCGGCCGAGGAGCTGGTGGAGCTCGAGCGCGGTGCCGACTATGGCTGGCCGTATTGCTACTTTGATCTAAGCCAGCAGAAGCTCGTTCTTGCTCCGGAATATGGCGGGGACGGCGGAAAAACGGTCGGGCTCTGTGCCAACAAGCGCGCGCCTGTCGCGGCCTTTCCTGGGCATTGGGCGCCAAACGACCTATTGCTCTATTACGGAAATCAATTTCCAACAGCCTACCAGGGAGGCGCGTTCATCGCTTTCCATGGCTCATGGAATCGCGCACCGCTCCCACAGGGTGGCTACAATGTAGTCTTCCAGCCGTTAGCGGACGGCAAGGCCTCCGGGCCCTTCGTGGTCTTCGCAGATGGCTTCGCTGGCGCAACAAAGGAACCTGGTCAGGCGGCGCACCGGCCGTCGGGCCTAGCCGTCGGACCTGACGGTGCTCTCTATATTTCGGACGACCAGCGCGGGCGGATCTGGCGCGTGACATACCGCGGTTCGGCTACGGCAGCCGTTGCGGCAGCGCCGGCTGCCGCCTCGCGCGCAGACAATTCGGGGCCGCAAGATGCGGTCCCGCCAGAGGGTATCCATCCGGATGCAGGTTCGCGGACGGCAAGTACCCTGCCGACGCCGCCCGGAGCAACGGCTGCGGATGTCACGCTCGGCCAGCGCATCTTCGAAGGTCAGGTCGCGAGCGCACCTTGTGCCGGCTGCCACGGAACAGATGCCAAGGGCTCCGCCTTGGGGCCCGATCTAACGAGTGGGAAGTGGCTATGGGGCGATGGCAGTGTCGCTGCGATCGCGCACACCATTACGGTCGGCGTGCCGCATCCGAAGGAGTATGGCTCCGCAATGCCGCCCCTGGGAGGTGCCCAGCTATCCTCGTCCCAAGTTTCGGCTGTCGCGGCTTATCTGTGGGCACTGAGCCATCGCAGCGGAGGTTAAGCGCTGGCCTCGTGATCGAGCGAGTAATCCGCCCGCGGTGCTGCACACGCTGCTAGCAGCACCGCCTATCCGCGGGCGCGACCTCAGCGCGAGCTTTGAATTCGGCAGCGGCCTGCGCGCCGACTGTGCGCGCCCTCACGATCGCGCTGGTGGCGCCATGAATTCCGGCCCGACCGGATCGGTGATGAGCTTGCTCAGGATGTTGTCGATTTCCACCTTGTCAGTCTCATCGAGCGACCAGCCGCTCACCTCGTCAACGGGTTTCAGCTGGTCTGGGTGACGTGCGCCCCACAAAGCGCTGGTGATTCCCTGGTCGAGCATCCAACGGATGGCCAAGTGAATGATGCGCTTGCCGAAGCGTGCCTGGGCGAATTGGTCGAGTCGTTGCACAGCGGCCACATAGTGCCCGAAGCGAGGTCGTTGGAACTTGGGATCGGTGCGGCGCAGGTCATCGCCAGTAAACGCGGTGTCGGACCGCATGCGACCAGACAGCAACCCACGGCACAGAGCGCCATAGCCCAACATCGCGATTCCATTGCTACGGCAATAGGGCAGGAGCTCAGCCTCAATGCCGCGCTCGAACAAGTTATAGGGCGGTTGCACGACGTGGACTGGCGCCACGCGACGAAACTGTTCGATCTGATCGACCGAGAAATTGCTCACCCCAATGGCGCGGATCTTCCCATCACGTAGTAGCGCGTGCATAGCGTCGGCGGTTTCTTCGATCGGCACCTGCGGGTCGGGCCAGTGAACCTGATATATGTCGATGTAATCCGTGCGCAGCCGTCGCAGCGAATCGTCAATCTCGCGCATGATGCGTTCGCGGCTGGCATTGCGGAAGGGCTTTCGATCCCGCCAATCGAGCCCGGTCTTGGTGGCGAGGACCACGCGCGGGCGCGCGCGAGCGCCGGCAATCGCCTTTCCAACGATCTCCTCCGAACGGCCGAACCCGTAAGCCGGCGCCGTATCGATGATGTTGATGCCGCGCTCCAACGCGGCCTGGATCGTCGCGACGGATTCAGCTTCATCGGTGCCGCCCCACATCCAGCCCCCAATCGCCCAGGTGCCGACCGCCACACGTGACACGTTCAGCGCTATGTTGGGAATGGTCGCGCGCTCAAGCTCGCGTTCGACAGTTGCTGCTATGGAAGTCATCTGATGCACCATTTTGTTAGAGAGGGACCTTTGCCGCTTTGGGATTCAGGCCGGCCTCTTCAGCGGCAAGCAGACCAAGGGCTGACCAGTCGCGGTCCGAATAGCCGCGCGCGATGCCACTGATGAGCCGATCCCGCACGACGCTGACCGATGGCATGGGCACGCCAGCTCGCTCGGCTTCATTTAGCGCCAGGCGGACATCCTTGAGCGCGAGCGGAAAGAGAAAGCCCCCTGACCCATATTGCTGGGAGGCGATCTTCTCACCATAGACCTTATGGAGGCGGCCGCCGTACATCGTTCCGGTCAGGATCGCAAGCAGCTGCTGGGGGTCAAGACCACGCTTGCGCGCCAGAGCGAGAACTTCGCCGAGGATCTCCAAACTAGCCGCGCTCATCGCATTGCCGGCAAGTTTGACGAGATTAGCAGCGGCGGGATCGCTTCCCACACGGAAGACCCGTTGACCGAGCGCATCGAAGATCGGCTGGCAGCGGTCAATATCGCCCGGCGCGCCGGCCGCGATGATGAACAGCTGACGGGCTTTAGCGGCATCCGGATTTCCGAAGACCGGCGCCGCAACATAACCTTGCGAATAATGCGCGTGCTCGGTTGCGAGTCGGGATGCGGTTGCGGTGCTGATGGTGCTCATCGAAAGATGGATCGCACCAGGCGGCATGCCCTTGGCAATACCATCGGCGCCTAGGTCCTGATGCCCGAACACGACCTCACACACGGCGTCATCATCGGGCAGCATGGTGATGACGAATTCGCAGGCGCACACGTCAGAGATATTTGTCGTTGGGCTCAATCCGAGTGTCACGAGCGGCCCCAACTGCTCGGACCGACGAACGTAGGCGACCACCTCGCGGCCAGCAGCCGCCAGGTTGGTGGCCATGGCTTTGCCCATGTGGCCGAGCCCGACGATTCCGACCCGGCCCAGAACCGCACGTTTGACGCCTCCACTGGGCGCCGATTGCTTCTCGGCAACAGGGGCAGCCTCCGTAGCGGAGAGGGATGAAGATGCGTTGCTTTCGTTCTTGAGCATTTGGCTCTCCTTGGAAGCGGGACAACGCCGCGGCTTCAAGCAAATGGAACACCACGAGACGTATGCTCCAGGGGGAGCAACTGCTCGTCCCCACTTGCTCCGATTTGTACCTGGTTGCACGGATTGCGACCGACTCAGATCAGGTGGAGTTCGCTGTTAGGCGCGGAGTTCCTCGACCGGCACTACGGAAAAGAAGTGGGCCGGCTCTACAGATTGCATGCCGTTCCGAGTGATGACCCCGATAACAAGCACCTGAATGATTTCAAACGTGAGGTCCTTAGTTCGGGCGGTAGAAAGCGGAGGGCCAGCCACGTAAGCCATCGCGACCACGCCGCACGCAGTCGGATTGTGCTCTTCGGCGTTGACGGTGCGGATCGCAATCGCAGCATCGCCATCATAGAGCGCGGCGAAACGCTCCGCTTGTTGTTGGGTATCGCACAACAGACCTGCTCCGACTTGAATGTCGTCAGCGTAGGCCGGGGAGACGAGCAGCAGAATCAACCCCAAAGTCAGCCATGCAAAGCGAGGTGCGCATGCCATGGAAGCCTCCACGTTTGAAGGAACTGCAATCCATCTGGCGATCACGCTCGCGTTTGCTTTGCGTCCGTTGCCTCGATTGGTGTCAATTTGCGACGTTCATCGCAACGCTGAACGGACGAATGTTGTTAGGAGCAAACCTAAGTATGATGTGGCGAAACAAAATATTACTGCCGTCAACCTGCGTAGAATGGAGCGGCTCGGTTTGAGGACCTATGTGTAGCTTAGTCCACACCAGGTGCATTACCTCCGGACCACAGCACATAGGTGGAAGTCATGTTCTCAGACTCGCTGCCCACGAGTGTGATATCGACCGAAAATGTTGACAGAACCGGGCGCCAGGATCGCTCCGTTGGCGGGCTCGGGAGTCTGCACAATCAATATTCCGGCGAAGTGACCGCGGCTACCGTGCAAATTTTTCCATCGAATGCCGTGACCCGCCGCGCCGTCGTGTGTCGTGGCGTGACGGCTGAGATCATCCAAGCCACCAGACCCGACAGAATCGAATATGGCTTTTGCGGGCCAGTCCACATGCTCGTTCTTTATGAGGAGGGTGTGCGCGACCGGGGCGAGACGTTCGTTCAAGGTTTGCGCCGGTCCACGC
>Ga0137409_10003645_pt1 | contig 16268 bp, 17 predicted proteins | sample CZODoug1_16funga_FD_122059 | JGI IMG/M metagenome (GOLD analysis project Ga0137409, IMG submission 122059) | Vadose zone soil fungal communities from Angelo Coast Range Reserve, California, USA - CZODoug1_16fungal (Hybrid Assembly) | ecosystem: Environmental > Terrestrial > Soil > Vadose zone... | reverse complement strand
GTAGAATTCGTTTTCTTTGCCGTGATCAGCACGCCTTCCATCGGACCTTCTTCGGCGGAGGTAACCTGCCCCGTCAAAGCTGCCGGGGATTGGGTCCGACTACCGGTCTGAGCGGATGCCGCCTGCGATAGGAAGGCAACACCGGTCGCGATCACAACAACGAACATGAAGAGTCTCGTTCGCATCTGTACCTCCGTGCGGTTCGACGAGCTTAAGAGCTTACAGGTTACGCTAGTTTCCATCGTCTCCTATTTTAAGCGTGATTGCCACTCCGGCGTCGGCCCTCTCTAGTCTAGGTAGTGTCCTAGTAGGGGAGGAACGCTTTGGAAGTAGTTTGAATTTTGCATTTCAGGAGGTCGGGGCTTCAGCCCCGACATACGGACCGGTTTGAGAAGGGCTTTTAAGCCCTGAAGCTTCAGCTTCAGGGGCTAAAGCCCCTAGGGTGTGGGAACGTGAACGTCGGGGCTGAAGCCCCGACCTCCTAACCACCATCGTTCCGATAATTTCCAAATTGGGACACTACCCGAACCTACTCCAGATGGATTTCGCTTCCTGAACTATGATAGAAGAGGCCGGGACTGATCTTGAAAAAAATAAGAGCAATAGCCGCCACTGGCAACCTGAGCACAGGATTCCGAGAGGAGACTCTTGTCCGGGCCGTGCAACAGGGCGCGCACTTCATAGGCTGCGATGCCGGCACCACTGACTCAGGACCGTATTACCTGGGCTCTGGAAATCCACGCGGCCCCCGCGAAGGCACCAAACGCAATCTCCGCCTCATGATCCGCGAGGCTCTAAACGCAGGCATCCCCGTAATCATAGGATCGGCCGGGCATGCCGGTGGCACTCCACACCTCAACTGGACGTTGGAAATTGTCCGGGAACTCGCGCGGGAGAACGCATGGCACTTCACGCTGGCCGCGATTGATAGCGAGGTACCTAAAGAACATCTGCTCAAGGCATTCCTTGCAGGCCGGATCGCTCCGCTTTGTCCAGCCCCTGAGCTGCACGAAACCTCGATTCGGCAGGCCGAGCGATTCGTGGCCATGATGGGCATCGAACCCATTCAATCGGCCTTGAATGCCGGGGCGCAAGTGGTGGTTGCAGGGCGTTGCAGCGATGTGGCGATCTATGCCGCGTTGCCCGTACTGGAAGGAATTCCGAAGCACGTCGCTTTTCACGCCGGGAAAATTCTTGAATGCGGCTCGGCTGCTGTTGCACAGCGCTTCTATTCGGATTGCATGGCGGCAGAACTAGATCAAGACGGGTTTACAGTAGAGCCGCCGAATCCCACTTTTCGGTGTACTCCGCAAAGTGTCGCTGCCCATACCTTGTATGAAAATGCAGATCCGTACCACCTGGTAGAGTCCGGTGGCGTGGTCGATACGACCGCGGCGCGGTACGATGCAACCAGTGATAGGGCGGTGCGCGTAAGCGGTGCGCGGTTCATTCCATCTGAGAAATATACAGTGAAAATCGAAGGCGCCGCTTTGGCCGGTTATCGATCTATCGTGGTCGCTGGAATCCGCGACCCTCTCGTACTGCGTCAACTGGAACCATTTCTGTCGAGTCTTCGCACTGTTGTCGAACGAAAGATCGAGGACAGTTTGAAATTAAGCCGCGATGCTTACACATTGCAATTTCGCATTTACGGTTCCAATGGCTCGCTCGGTCGGGCCGAGCCGTGTCCTCAAGTGGAAGGCCACGAGGTTGGCCTGATCATCGACGTCGTCGCACCTTCTCAATCGCTGGCTGCTGACATATTGCCCATTGTTTGGCATACGGGACTCCACCACCCGATTCCGGAACAGCAGGGATTGATCAGCAATCTTGCATTTCCCTTTTCGCCACCGGGCGCTGACATGGGGCCGGTTTATCGCTTCTGCGCAAATCACGTGTGGCAGTTGGATGATCCCTGCAAACCGTTTCGCATGGCGATTGAACATTTGTGAAACTCGCGAGAACTGAGGAAACACGTGCGGGAACTATGGGAATTTACAAAGCTGATTCGAAGCAAGAACGCCGGGCCGTTTGAGCTGACCTTTGACATTATGTTTAAAGACGAGAATTGTTTCCGGGAAGTGATGGCGAGTGGCAAACTTTCCGCGGAGTTAATCGCGCAGCTATATAAAGTAGATCGGAAGCAAGTGCGATTCTGGGTGATTGAATCGCTCCTCACCGTAAAAATATCGATTCCCCGGCCGGTTTTCTCCGGGGATGTGGATGATACCGATGTCTATGGCGGCCAGTTTCATGGCCCTCTCGTTCGGCTGCCAGTCGAAGCAGGTTAAACGGTTCGATTCGCACGCTGTACGCAATCTCGGCCGGGCGAGTTCACTGGAAAGGAGCCCACGCAATTGGTTTCAACTCCTTCGTCGCTCAAAGCTGGACAAGTTGCCGAGACCATGGCGGCTCCATCCCGCGTGCGGTGGAGCGTCGTGGCACTGGTGGCATTTGTCACTGGTCTTACCTACGTCGACCGGCTCAACCTGGGGATCGTCGCAAAAACGTTCCAAGAGGAATTCAACTTCACAACTCAAACATTGGGCTGGATTTTGGGCGCGTTCAGCCTGGGGTACGCATGGTTTCACGTGCCAGGAGGGTGGCTTGCCGACCGCTTTGGAGCACGCCGCGTATTGGCTGGGGCAATCGTCTGGTTTTCTGCGTTCACAGCACTAACCACGATTGCTCCAAGGTTGCCCTTTCTGAATTTGGTCGGCGCCGCATGGGCATTTGCGATCGTTCGTTTTCTCATGGGTGTTGGAGAATCCGCCGCCTTCCCCGTCGGGAACAAAATGATGGGGTATTGGCTCGGGCCGAATGAGCGCGCCCTGGGAACAAGCATTTTTCTGGCGGGAGTGGGTGTTGCAGGAATCATTGCGCCCGTGCTGATCACCAAGCTGGCAGCCGGATTTGGATGGAGGACGCCCTTTCTTGTGTTGGGTCTGATCGGAATCCTTGCCGGCTTCGCTTGTTACTTCTATGTGACAGACCGGCCGGAACAGAATCCTCGCGTTAATCCCGCTGAACTCGCGCTCATTGCGGGTCCGACCATGACTGATGTGAAACCTGTGCGGGAGCAGGTCTCGCGCGGAAGTGGCGTGCCGTGGGGCAAAGTTTTTTCCAATCCATCCATCTGGGCGCTCATGATCTCCCATTTCTGCCTGGTCTACCCGCTTTACATATTCTTCACCTGGTTTTTTATCTACCTGGTTAAAATCCGCGGAGTCACAGTTTCGAGAGCGAGCTTCTGGGGTTCGGCGCCATTTGTCGCCAACATTATCATGGTACCTTTTTGGGGCTGGCTTTCTGATCGCGCAGTGCAAAAGCTGGGAAAGCAAAGCGGTCGCCGAGCGGCGGCCTGGTTGGGCATAGCGGGATCGGCACTATTGTTGTGGTCCGGGAGTCATACCTCGAACAACACCGCGGCCCTCTTACAGCTGGCGGTTGCAGCGGGATTCAATTTCGCCGCGTCGGCAATTCTTTATACTACGTGCACAGACATTTCCACAAAATGCTCTGGTTCGATTTCGGGCATCATGGCTACGTTCGGAAGCCTTGGGGGCGCGGCATCGCCGGTGGTAACAGCTCTGATTGCGACCAAACTTGGCTGGAGCTACGCCTTGGATTTCGCCGCCCTGGTTACGATGATTAGTGGTTTGGCCTGGTTCTTCATCGACGCCGGTCGCACGATTGAATAGTCGTCCGAAGTCCAGTCTGAGTCGTCCAGATCCCCCTAAAGTCCCACCCAACACAACTCCTGGAGGGCGGACGCATCACAGGTCCCCAACTTTCCCAATAAAATTTCTTGCGTGCGGCGGTTGAGGCGCGTACATTTCGACTTGCCGGCTTGCGCGCACATCGGGCGCAGCCGGTCCAGTTTTCTTCGGAGCCTTTTGCGCGGAGGGCGCCATCACTTTGTCGAATCACCATAACCCGGCACCGCCGATCGTGTTGACAATCGCTGGATTTGATCCTTCCGCCGGAGCGGGCGTCGCCGCGGACCTGAAAACTTTTTCCGCGCACAACTGTTACGGGGTTGCGGCAATCACCGCGCTGACAGTGCAGTCGACGCAGGGCGTGAAATCCATCCATGTGATCCCCGCCTCGGAATTGCGCGCTCAGTTGGACGCCTTGCTCGAAGACGTGAAAATTGCCGCGATCAAGATTGGCATGCTGGCCCATCGCGGCAACGCCGTGGTGGTCGCCGAATTTTTGGACCGGGCAGGCGTCGCAAATGTGGTCCTCGATCCAGTCATGAAGTCGACGTCTGGCGTGACGGACTTGCTCGACGCCGGCGGGATAAATTATCTTGCGGAGGAATTGCTGAAGCGCGCAACAGTCGTGACGCCGAATATTGCGGAAGCCGAGATTCTTTCCGGGCTCACCATCAAGGACCACGCCTCAATGGAAGCGGCCGCATTAAAGATCGTGGAGCGCGGCGCGCGCGCTGTAATCGTCAAGGGCGGACATATGGAGAAGGCGATCGACGTCCTCTTTGACGGCACTGGAGTGCTCACACTCGGTGGCGACCATGTAAAGTCTGAAAACACGCATGGCTCGGGTTGCACTTTCGCGTCGGCGATTGCGGCGCAACTCGCGTGCGGGCGCCCGCTGCGAGATTCCGTACTGCTCGCGAAAGCCTACGTCACAAAAGCCATCGAGAAGGGATACTCCATCGGCAAGGGCCCTGGCCCGCTCGACCATTTCTACCGCATCCACCAGGAGCCGCCGCCACGCGGCGTCCACGAAGTCCCGCAACACGGCATGCACCCCGCCTCCGAACCCACTTCGCGCTAGGAACTGGGTCGCCACAGAGACACAGAGTAGGAAAACCGCATTCCTTTTCCCCTGCGAGTGATTTCTGTCCAGAATTTATTCCTGGATCTTTCTTGATTTTTCTCTGCGTCTCTGTGTCTCTGTGGCAGATCTATCTTCGGTAGGCAATTCGTCCCGCGACGATCGTTGCCATCGGGGCGCCGCGGAAGGTCCGTCCGTCGAAGGGTGAATTGCGTGATTTGCTGGCGGATTCTTGCGCGAGGAAGGTCCAGTTGTGGCCGGTGGAAAAGATGGTAAGGTCGCCGGGTTCGTTTTCCGCAATGCGCCGAGTCATGCCCAGCACGCGCGCGGGACCCGAGGTGAACAGCTCGGCAAGGCGCATCAGCGAAATCCTTCCCGTGTGTACGAGATCGAGTCCAAGCGCAAGAGCCGTCTCAAATCCGGTAACGCCAAAGGGCGCGCGGTCGAATTCAACGTCCTTTAGCGCCGGCTCGTGCGGAGCATGGTCGGTAGCGATGGCATCCACAGTGCCGTCAGCGAGTCCCACAATGAGCGCGTCGCGGTCCTCGCGTGAGGCCAGCGGCGGATTCATTTTGTAGCGCGTATCGTATTGGACGTCTTCGTCGGTCAGCGTGAAGTGATGGGGAGTGACCTCGCAAGTGACTGGGAGGCCCTTCGCTTTGGCGGCGCGAACCAATTCGAGCGACGCGCGCGCCGAAAGATGCGCGATGTGCAAGCGGCAGTTCGTCAGCTCTCCGACTTGGACGTCCCGCGCGACGGCGAGAGATTCCGTGGCCGCCGGCATGCCGCGCAGACCGAGCCGCACGGACTGTTTTCCTTCGCGCATCACCGCGCCGGCAAACAGCGAACTGTCTTCGCAATGATCGATCACCGGCAAGTCGAGCGCCCGGCAATAGTCCATCACCTGCCGCAATAATTTGGCGTTCGCGATGGGCCGGCCGTCGTCGGAAACCGCGACGATTCCCGCCTGCTTCATCGCGGCAATTTCAGAAAGCGCTTCCCCTTTGCTGCCCATGGACGCCGCGCCAATCGGCCACACGCGCACGCCGGAAACGGCGGCGGCGCGTTCGAGGATCGAACGCGTCACCGATACGTTGTCGTTTACCGGGCGCGTGTTGGGCATCGGGCACACGGCCGTGAATCCCCCGCGGGCGGCCGCGCGCGTGCCCGTCTCGATCGTTTCCGAGGACTCGCCGCCCGGTTCGCGAAGGTGGCAATGCAAATCGATGAAGCCCGGGGCCACGACGAGATTCGCGGCGTCGAAAATCTCCGCGCCCTTCGCGCGCGCGGCGAGCTGGCCTTGCGGAGCAACGGCGGCGATGCGGTCCCCGTCGAGCAGGATGTCGCGGGGAGCGTCGGTCCCGGTTGCGGGATCAATCACGCGTCCATTGCTAATCAGCAGCATGGGAAGAATCCTTTTCGGGAGGCGTGTCCGCGCCGCTGCCGGTCATCAGAAAGAGCAAGGCCATGCGGACGGCCAGTCCGTTGGTGACTTGCTCCAGTACGCAGGACTGCGGCCCGTCCGCGACGGCGGGATCGATTTCAAGGCCGCGGACCATGGGTCCGGGATGCAGCACGAGGGCATCGGGCCTCGCAAGGCGCAGGCGCTCCGGCGTGAGCTGGTATTGCAGGATGTACTCGTCGAGCGGTAACGCCGGTTCATGCAGCCGTTCCTGCTGTACGCGCAGCGTCAGGATCACGTCAGCGCCTTCCAGCGCTTCCGCAATGCGCGTGACGCGGCGAATCGAAGTGCCCGGCGGACCCAGGCATTCGAGTTCGCGCGGCAACCACATCGCGGGACCGCAGAGCGTGAAGCGGCATCCGAATTTCGCGAGCAGGTGAATGTTCGAGCGCGCCACGCGGCTGTGCAGGATGTCGCCGAGGATGGTGACGTTCAATCCTTCGAGAGTCCCGCGGCGGTCGCGGATCGTCAGCGCATCGAGGAGCGCCTGCGTGGGGTGCTCGTGCGTGCCGTCGCCCGCGTTAATCACCGGGAGCGGGAGGTGCCGCGCGACAAAGTCGGGTGCGCCCGAGGAACTATGTCGTATTACGATACAATCAGGCTTCATCGCGTCCAGCGTGCGCACGGTGTCGAGCAGCGATTCGCCCTTCTTCAGACTGGACGACTCGGCCTGCAGATTCATCTGGTCGGCTCCGAGCCGCGACGCGGCTGTGGCGAAACTGATGCGGGTGCGCGTTGAAGGCTCGAAGAATGCCAGCGCAACAGTTTTCCCGCGCAGCGTGGCGAGTTTTTTCAACGGATGGCGTTGAATTTCCTGAAAGGGTTTCGATTGATCCAGGAGAAATACGATTTCTTCGGCGCTAAGCGGTTCGATGCCGAGCATGTGGCCGAAGCGATGTGACAAAACCGTCCTCAGAATTCTGATTGGCGCCTTTGCAGCGGGCTCCAGGCTCAGGACACGCGTTCGACGAGCACCACGCGCTCTTCCCGGTCAATTTCATTCAGGCGAACTTCTATAATTTCGGCGTCGCTGGTCTGCACCGACCGGCCGATGAAAGAGGCCTCGACCGGCAGTTCGCGGTGCCCGCGGTCGATCAGCACGCACAACCTCACACGTTTCGGGCGGCCGAGGTCGAACAGACCGTTCATGGCGGCGCGAATCGTGCGGCCCGTATAAAGCACATCGTCGACAAGGACCAGATCCTTGTCATCCACCGGAAACGGGATTTCGCTCGATTGCAAGATGGGTTGAGCGGCGACTTTCGAGAGATCGTCGCGATACAGGGTGATGTCCAGCGTCCCCACCGGCACGTCCACACCGTCAATGCCCCGCATCGCCTGCGCGATTCGGTTGGCCAGCGGAACGCCGCGCCGCCGCACTCCGATCAGAGCCAGATTCGCAGTGCCGCCGCTTTTTTCCACGATTTCATGGGCTAAACGTTGCACGGTACGGTCGATTTCGGTCGCCGTCATCAATTGCGATTTTTCGACGATGTGCATTGGCCGAGTATCCTAGCATATGGGCAGCCGGTCTCGAAGCGCCATGTGGAATCGTAGGGAGTTTGCAATCGAAGATGTGGCGCGGCGCAGAAATTGGGCCCTATTTTCCACAGTCGGCGCGCGTGGCATCCGCCCGCCATGCTAAAATTTCATTAGTGACTGTCCCAGTCGCAGCAGACCTCTCCGTGAACGTTGGCGCGTTGCGCCTCGCCAACCCTATCATCGCTGCCAGCGGCACTTTCGGATACGGCGTGGAGTTTGCCCACCTTGTGGACCTGAGCCGGCTCGGCGGAATCGTCGTCAAAGGGATCTCGCTCGAACCCATGGCAGGGGCTCCCGCGCCACGCTTGTGCGAAACGCCTTCTGGAATGCTGAACGCCGTGGGGTTGCAGAATATAGGCGTGCGGGCCTTCGTTGCTGAAAAATTGCCGATTCTGCGGTCCTATCGCACTGCCGTGATTGCAAACGTCTTCGGATGCACGGTCGAGGAGTACGTCAGCGTGATACGAATCCTCGAGGACGCGGAAGGACTGGCGGCCTACGAACTGAACATCTCCTGTCCTAATACAGCACACGGCGGGATCCAGTTTGGAAGTGACCCCCAAATGGTCGCAGAGGTTGTAGGTGCCGCGCGACGCGCGGCCAAGAGGCCGGTTTGGGTCAAGCTTTCACCGAATGTTACGGACATAGCTGCGATCGCCCGGGCCGCCGAGGACGCCGGGGCGGATGCGCTCACCGTAGCTAACACCTACCAAGGAATGAGCATCGATACTCGGACCCGTAAATCAAGGCTGGGACGGATTACAGGCGGCCTTTCCGGCCCTGCGATCAGACCCATCACGCTCCGCCTGGTGTATGAGGCCACCCGAGCCGTAAAAATACAGGTTGTAGGCTTGGGCGGGATCGAGAGGGTCGAAGATGTTCTGGAATACTTGATTGTCGGGGCTACGGCCGTGCAAGTTGGGACAGCTAATTTTTCAGACCCGGCGGCCTGTGAGAAAATAATCAGCGGCTTGGAAAAGGATTGCCACATAGCTAACATACATAGAATCAGTGACTTAATCGGAACTATGAACCCGGATCGTGCTTGAACCACTGGTCTATAGATGATACAATTATTCGATAGTTCATTCTGAGGTGGATCCAATGCGTCGGCGATTATTCATGATTTGGGCCGCGCTCCGCTGGCTGCCACTGATGTTTGTGGTGGCGCAAGGCTTGGAAGCTCCCTTGGTGGCACATCCCAGCCAACCTATTAAGCCCATTCGAGTTTGGTCCGGCCGGACAAGCTGGTATGGGCCCAGGTTTCAAGGCCGAAAGACAGCCAGTGGTGAGAGGTTTAACATGTATTCGGCTACTGCTGCCAGCCCCACCCTCCCGTTTGGCTCCTTGATTCGCGTCTACAACCCCAAGAATCAAGCAAGCCAGCTCGTGCGAATCAATGACCGGGGTCCCTTCGTGGATGGCCGCGAGTTGGATGTTTCGTACCTGGTTGCATGCCGGTTGGGGATTCATGAACAAGGGGTTTCACGCCTTCGAATCGAGCTTCTCGAGGTGCCGAAACGTCCCTGACGGACCGAGCTCGGCAAAAGTTAATCCTAGCCTTAGACTTCCCGTCATTTGATAGCGCATTCCAGGTTGCGCAATCCCTGTCTGCCTTAGTCGGTATCTTCAAGATAAATATACACTTATTTACAGCCGAAGGACCTTCGGCCGTGCAGAAATTGCAGCATTTGGGGCCCGAGATTTTCCTCGACCTGAAATTCCATGATATTCCAAACACGGTAGCAGCAGCCGTCACCGCCGCGGTGGGCTTGCCTGGGGTCCGCCTGCTGGACGTGCACACACTGGGAGGCCTAGAAATGATGAGGGCGGCAGCCAAGGCCAGGGATGAGTCCGCACTACCCAAGACGCAGCGCCCGAAACTGCTGGGCGTAACGATCCTCACGAGCATGGACAACGCGTCTCTGCGCGCGGTGGGAATTTCGGGCACGGCATCGGTTCGGGCAGTGAAGTTGGCGCGCCTGGCGCGGCAGGCCGGCCTGGATGGTGTTGTGGCATCCCCTCATGAGGTGCGCGCCATTCGCCGCGCCTGCGGGAAAGATTTCCTGATCGTGGTCCCCGGCATCCGACCCGAGGTTGGGGGCGGTTCGGGACGCTCGCCAAAGCGGAAAAAAGACGATCAAGCGCGGGTTGCGACTCCGGCAGAAGCCATTCGTGAAGGGGCGGATTATTTGGTGATCGGCCGGCCAATCACAGCGGCGCCAGACCCAGCAGCAGCCGCACGGGCAATTCTCGAGGAAATCGCTTCCGCACTCCCCCACAAACTGACGCAAGTGCTTCCGTCATTTCGCTGCTGTCGTTACCTACCGCATTCATAATTTCCGGCATGTGTTTGGCAGAGCCGATAGGGTGATGTATACTATACATCATGAAGCGCACGCAGCTCTATCTGAACGAAGACATCTGGAAAGCGCTCCATGTCCGGTCACGGCAACAGGGCACGTCCATTTCGGAGTTAGTTCGTCAAGCCGTCCGCGATAAGTACGGGAGTTCGCCCGCGAGTCGCAGGCAGGCGATGCAGGCGCTGGTCGGCCTTTGGAAAGACCGCAAGGATTTACCCGACTCCACGGCGTACGTGCGCCGGCTTCGGAAGGGGAATCGGCTCAAGAGGATCGTGGCTTGACCTCCGTTCTGATTGATTCGGACATTCTTATTGAGGTTTTACGCGCCAGGGATGATGCCATCCTTTCCCGCTGGGGCCAGTTAAGTCGGGGCGAGAGCGCGCTGTTGTGCTCGCCGGTGACTGTTGCAGAACTCTGGCACGGCGCCCGGCCGCAAGAATATCAGATTCTCAACGCGCTTTTCGTAGCGGTCCATTGCATTCCGATCGACATCCAGATCGGACAGCGAGCGGGAGACTATCTGAGGCAGTATGCGAAGAGTTATCATGTTGAGCTGGGGGACGCGCTGATCGCAGCAACAGCCTCTATCCATAAGCTGGAACTCTGGACCCGCAATCGAAGACACTACCCTATGAAAGACATCGACTTTTTCTGAGGCAGACTCTCTTGTTCTGCCCAATTCATTGGGAGCAATTTCAAAATCTGCGTTCTTTGCCTGCTAAACTGGTGAGGAATCAGTTCCTCCGGCAAGCCGGGACAACTAAGGAGACTTAACATGGGAGTTGTGAATCCGCTGACAAGAGAGCAAGCCGCACCGGAAGTGCAGGAAGTATTCGACAAGATCGCCGAGCGCACCGGAAAAGTGCCGAATATGTTTGCGGCGATGGCGCACCGGCCGGACGTGTTGAAAGCGTTTCTGCCGCTTTATAAGATGATCATCAATCAGGGCACGGTCGAGGCAAAGTACAAGGAACTGGCATACCTTCGCGCGTCGATGGTCAACGGCTGCGAATACTGCACGCGGGCGCATTCCGCGTCATCCAAACGCGCCGGAGTCACCGCCGAACAAATTGCCGCGCTCCCGTTTTACAAGCGCAGCCCCCTGTTCGATGAGAAAGAAAAGGCGACCATCCTCTATGCCGATCGCGTGACGCGCGCCGCGACCACGATTCGCGCCGCCGAACTGGAAGACCTGCGCAAATTCTACGACGAAGGACAAATCGTCGAGTTGACGCTCGCTGTCTGCATGGCGAATTTCACCAACCGCTTCAACGATGCGCTCGAAAATATCCCCGACCTCGGCGTGTAGTTATTCTGCAGCCCGTACGAGAGTACCGATGTGAATGTGACTCTCGTTCCATGGACGCAGGCGAGCCCAAATCGCAAAATGATCGCGTGGTTGAAGCTGCAAGGAACCAGGAGGAATACCGGTGAAAGTAGCAGTCTGCATCTCGGTATGCGTCGTGGTTCTCTTCTTGAGTTTTATCGGCCGGTCTAACGGGCCGCGGTAGCTTCAGCTAGAGACTTCCTTCCGAGCAACGCCCCAAGCCCCGAGCGGCCGGCGCCCCACCGGCCGCTCTCCCCTTTTTATAGCGGCACCAGTCGCCGACGCGCCAGCACTATGGCGACAGTGCGCATAGCCCGAACCTGAAATAGCTTTAACGGCCAAAGCCGACTTCAAAAAACCTTGCTTCGCCCAGGCTGAAGTCGAAGACCCGGCCGAGTTGGGGCACTGCCCTCCCAGGAGAGTCGAGATTCTTCATGCGGCCCGAAGACATTAAGGATTAGTGGTCTAGAGAACGGCGCACAGTGCGAAGGACTTGCATGATCAACTGCAATCTGCAAATACCATTCCGCATCGAAATAGCTGAAGGGGGATGAGTATAGTAATTCCCGGGGGGCCGGCTCGAATGCGGTGGCTACCGCGGACTCCCGGGGGAACGACCCGGGGGACGGTAACTACCGATTGAGCGAGGGCGCAGCCGCAGGCGAGGGCTTAGCGGCGGCGGAACATTGTGGAGCGGCGCATTGCAGTTGCTGCAAAGCTCGCCTCCGGAGTCGCCGGCACGCAGCCAGTGGCCACGGGCCAGGCATTCCGGATTAATACATTGCACGGTCCAACCGGGCAAATACTGCACGTTTCTCCCCCTTTATTCCGGCGGGCTCCACGCCCCAGCCTGGCCGGGGCGTTCAGCGCAAAGTAGAGCCAGCACCCCCTGGAACGATGCGCACTTTTTCCACCCTGGCCCCCTGGACCAGAAACGACGCGGAAAAGTTGCAGGGATTCTGCGGCGAGTCTCTTGTGGTGTCAAGCCCTAATATACAATCCCTAGTGGTCGTGTTGCGTGTGGCACAGTTGCATGCTAAACCACCGGGCGAACCGCGCTGGCGTCGATCGCCGTGAGCGCCAGAGAAACCGTTTCCAGCAGACATAGCGCCCGCTCTTTACAACCCAGGAGGGTTTGCACACAATCTGTCCTTTCCAGAGTGGCACACTGGGGAAATTGTTTGGCGGAGGGAAGGCCTTCGGATGCGATTTAGGAGGGGACGCACGGTGCTCGTCACGATTCTGTTTACACTCGGCGCGGCTAAAGCCCGAGCGCAGCAACCGGCGGCCATAGAAATCCGGGGCACGGACCAATCCCAAACAGCAACTCAGATTTCAGCTCCCGGTCCGCAGGCAAGCGCCCCGCAGACGACTCACCGTTTCTGGGATCGGACCAATGACATGTGGTTTGCGGGAGTAGGCGCTGCGCGCGCCCTCGATTACGCGTCGACGCTGAATCTTCGCCGGCGCGGGCTCGACGAAATTTTCCTGACGAACTCTATCGTGGACAACCATCCGTTATTTGCGGGGATCGAAGCGGCGGCGACGGGGGCATCCATCGGCGCCTCCTACCTGTTCCATCGTACCGGCCACCACCGGCTCGAGCGCTGGACTTCCATTGTCCATTTCGGCGTGGCTACGGGCGGAGCGGCACGCAATTACGCCCTGAAGACGGCGCATAAAAACTAGTTCGGCGCGCGGCCAGACTTGCGAAACTATTCAGCTTATTGGGGAGGACAGGCACTCTTGCCTGTCCAATTCGATATCGCTACAGCACGCGTGGACAGGCAAGAGTGCCTGTCCTACTAAAACCTGGCTTCTGGCCAATTCATTCTTGTGAGGCAGTGCACTTGCGCACGTGACGCCGCTTGGATCATACTCCGCGCTCTGCAAGCAGGGAGCTGTCTCGCCGCAACATGGCCGCTCGGGGGATATCGATTGAATCGTAGACTGATTCGCATCGCGCAGTTATTCCCTGCATTTCTCTTCCTGCTTGCAGCCAGTTTGATCTCTCCGGCAAAGGGCCACGCCCAGCAACAGTCACAGCCAACCTCTCCAGGTCCTTCCCCGGCAGGGCAGGTGCAGGGTTACACGCTTACGCCTGGGCAAGAGGCGCAAGCGGTCGCCTACGCACGCGCGCGGCACGAACTCTACTTTCTCGATGTCGCCTACGAACTGCTCCTTTTGGTCCTCTTGCTACACCTTCGGGTCGCTCCAAAATTTCGGGACCTGGCAGTGCGCGCGAGCGGAAACAGCTTCGTGCAAACCATCGTTTTCGCTCCACTGTTCTTGCTTACGATTGACATTCTGAGCTTGCCCACGGCCATCTGGAGTCACCGGCTGGCCCTGAAGTATCAGCAATCGATTCAGGGCTGGGATTCGTGGCTGGTGGATTGGGTCAAGGGCGAAGCCGTGGAAGTTGTGATCGGCGTCTTAGTGATCTGGATTTTATACGCGGTGATTCGCAAGAGCCCGCGGAGGTGGTGGCTCTATTTCTGGGTCATCGCGGTGCCGATAACCGTTTTAGGCGCTGTGGCCGAACCGCTGATTCTCGAGCCGCTATTTTTCAAATTCACGCCGCTCGCAAATTCGCAGCCCCATCTTGCCGAGCGCATCGAGAATGTAGTGAAGCGCGCAGGACTTGAAATTCCGCAGAGCCGCATGTTCGTAATGAACGCTAGCTCGAAATTGAAAGCGGTGAACGCCTACGCGTCCGGCCTCGGTGCGACCAAGCGCGTGGTCGTTTGGGACACATCCATCCAGCGCATGACGGAGGACGAAATCCTGTTCGTCTTCGGCCACGAAATGGGCCACTACGTTTTGGGCCACGTGCGCAACGGCATTCTGTTTTTCTGCGGCGTCCTCCTGTTCTTTCTTTTTCTCGCCTATCACATCCTCCACTGGATGCTCGCTCGCTGGGGAGAGACCTGGTCCATCCGAGGCGCAGGCGACCTTGCTTCGCTACCCGCGTTGATCCTGCTGCTTACGGTCTTCGGTTTCCTGTTCACTCCGATTTCAAATGCGTATAGCCGGCACCTGGAGCATCAGGCCGACCAGTACGGCCTCGAAGTGATTCACGGTCTGGTGCCGGATGCTCCGGTGGTGGCCGCGCATGCCTTCCAGGTGCTGGGCGAAGTGGACCTCGAGGAACCGAATCCCTCGACGGCCGTCAAATTCTGGTTCTACAATCATCCGCCACTCGATGAGCGCATGCGTTTCGCCCAGACCTACGACCCGTGGTCCGAGCGCCGCGCGCCCGAATATGTAAAGTGAAGAGTGGAACCCTCCGGAATCGGGAGTGGGCTCTAAGCGCAGTCGCCATAGCGCTGGCGTCCCGCCCGCCGCGCTGCTTTGGCGGGCGAGTGGCGCGTCGGCCGCTTGGAGCGCGCGGGAATACTGAAAAGGAGAATTGCGTTGAAAAACCGAATCAGAAAGATTGTGTTGTTGCTGCCGGCGCTTCTGGCCCTTGCGTGCATGCCGGGCCTCGCGCAGGACGTTGCAGGAGTTGTTGCGCTCGCCACGTCTGCTGCGACGGCGGATCCAGCCCCCAGGCCCGCGCCCTGGGGCGCCCGAGAAGGCCGCACGCTCTTCCCGCACAACTGGGTGCGCGGCTACACGGATTTTTCCTTCGCACCACCTCACAACGAGCCGGACTTGGGCCGTTGCTCGCCGTCCTCGACAGTCATAAAAAGCGCCGGTGGCGCCAGCTCCACTTGCAACGCATACGCGCGCTACCTTTTGAGCGGATACCTGGAGCTGCAACCTTTCGGGAAGACATTCGCGCGCCACGCCTTCGTTTTCTTCACGCCCACATTTTCTTTTGGCAACAACGTGCCGCAATTCAAATACACGGCTTCGATGGCGGGGATTGCGTTTGAGCGCGCCGTCGGGCTGGGCATCGAGTTGCCAAAGAATTTTGAGTTCCGCGTGACCCAGCACCAGGTGGACTGGCTGGGCAAGTACAATCACAACGTTGGGCTAGCCGATCTCAGCACTGCCGGACCCTACGGACTCTATACGACAATCGGGGCGCGCTGGTACTTTGGAGGCTACGGTCGTTCTCAATAAGGGCGGTACTCCCCCGCATTTCCGTTTTGAAGGTTGCGCGCGAACCTTTTCCGAGCGGCCTTCATTTTGGATAGGGGTGCCCGGCGAGAATGGTGAAGGCGCGATAAATCTGTTCGGCGAGCATGACGCGAGCCAGTTCGTGCGAAAATGTGAGGGAGGAAAGCGATAGCTTTTGCGTGGCGCGTTGGCGCAGCGCGTGTGGAAAGCCGTCCGCAGCTCCGCAAAGAAAGATAATTTCGCGCGCGCCGCGGTCACGCGTCTCGCCCAGCCACTTGGCAAATTGCGCCGAGGTCTGATGCTTTCCCCCGTCGTCGAGGAGGATGACGGTTGCGGCGGAATCCAGCGTGAGTTTGCGGAATGATGCGGAGGAATCTTCGCGCAACTCCGCGACTTCAACTTCCGCGAAACGCGCCGTGCGCGCCACATAATCATCCACCAGAGCGCGGATCTCCGGACGGCGAGTTTTTCCGAGCATCACCAAGCGAATTTTCATGGGCACTTCGGTAGCGCTGGCGTCTCGCCGGCAAGATGCCGGCGCCACTGTTACGCGATCCGCTCGCTTGCCGGGCGACGGGCTTCAGTTCAGTCCGTACTTCTTACGTTTGTCCAGCAAGGTCTTTCGGCTGATGCCCAGAATTGCGGCGCTCTTGCTGATTTTGTAGTGCGTGGCATCGAGCGTGGCGCGGATGGCTTGGCGTTCAATCTC
>Ga0137409_10003643_pt1 | contig 16271 bp, 13 predicted proteins | sample CZODoug1_16funga_FD_122059 | JGI IMG/M metagenome (GOLD analysis project Ga0137409, IMG submission 122059) | Vadose zone soil fungal communities from Angelo Coast Range Reserve, California, USA - CZODoug1_16fungal (Hybrid Assembly) | ecosystem: Environmental > Terrestrial > Soil > Vadose zone... | reverse complement strand
AAAATCACATGCGCGATTAACGCGGAAGCACCCTGGGCCCAGCGCATGTTGACAGTATCATTGCGCCAATGAGCGGCACCGCATGAATTTGGATCCCGACGACACTGAGTGCGCATTCCGTGACGAGGTGCGATCGTTCTTCGCAAACCCTCTGCCCGCGTCATGGCGAGCTCGCGTGCGCGCGGGCATTCGCCTGGAGCCCGCCGAGTACATCGCATACCAGAAAAGCCTTGCTGCGCGTGGGTGGGGCGCACCGACGTGGCCGCTGGAATTCGGGGGTACCGGCTGGACTGCGACCCAGCTGTACATCTTTGAGTCCGAGGCATCGCGTGCCGACGCGCCGGCTCAGTTTCATCAGGGCCTCGAGTTGATTGGTCCCATCCTATTCACGTACGGATCGGCGGAACAGAAGGCGAAGTATTTGCCGCGGATCATTTCGGCAGATGACTGGTGGTGTCAGGGCTATTCGGAGCCCGGCGCCGGGTCCGATCTCGCATCTTTGAGCACACGCGCGATTCGGGAGGGCGATTCCTACGTCATAACCGGACAGAAAATGTGGACGAGTTATGCTCACGTCGCCTCTCACATGTTTGTTCTGGCGCGTACGTCCGTGGAGAAACGCAAGCAATCCGGCATTTCACTGTTGCTCGTAGACATGGCCACGCCGGGTATCACGGTGCGGCCAATCGACTCGCTCGATGAAAGACATCACGTCAATGAAGTGTTTCTCGACGAAGTGCGGGTGCCGGCGGGAAATCTGGTTGGCGAAGAAGGCAACGGCTGGAGTTACGCCAAGGCGCTGCTCGATCGCGAGCGGGGCGTGACAGCCGCGAATGCTCTGCGGCTTTCCCAACAGCTGCGTGCGGTACGCGAGGCGGCGTTGCGCGCGCGCAGCGGCGGTCGGCCGTTGATCGAAGACCCGTCATTTCGCGCCAAGCTGGCACAGCTCGAGATTGAGACGATCAGCATCGAAACCACGGTGATGCGCATGATGGCCCAGGCGAGAACAGGGCCGGACTCGGGGCCCAGTTCGTCGATGATCAAACTACGCTGGTCCGAGCTATTGCAACGGGTGACCGAGTTATGGGTCGAGGCGCTCGGTTATGATGCTGCCGCCTTTAGACCGCTGGACGAGGGTAGTATGGACTTTCCCGCCGACATGCCCCATGCGGTGCAAAGCGCCCTCTATGCGCGGGTCACGTCTATTTACGGTGGATCCAGCGAGATCCAACGCAACATCATCGCGCGACGTTGGCTCGGACTGTGAGCAGGCCAGGCAGGCGAACGTGAATTTTGATTGGACCGACGAGCAACGGATGCTGCGCGAATCCGTCGAGCGTTTCGGGGCTCAGCATTATCTTCCAGGCGCTCGCCGAGGCTTACTGGCGCACGGTGTCCCAGGCAGCCGGATGCGGTGGAAGATGATGGCGGAATTCGGTTGGCTTGCCTTGGCGCTACCGGATGCGCGCGGTGGCCTCGGCGGAACATCGGTGGACGTGATGGCGCTCATGGAAGTGTTCGGCCGTCATCTCATGCTGGAACCTTACGTGACCTCCTGCATACTCGCTCCTGCTCTTCTCGCGCAGGGATCAGGCGGCACCGTTGGCCGCGTGCTGGACGGCATAGCCACCGGTGACGTGCGGGTGTCGGCGGCACTGGCGGAGCCGGGTTCTGGATTCAACCTGAATCGCGTGGCCACGAGTGTTGCTCGCCGGGCCGGTGCGTTCCGGATATCGGGAACCAAAAGCTATGTGGAGGACGGCGCCGACGCCGACTGGTTCATCGTTCCGGTCCGTACCGCGGGGGCCGTCCATGAGCGCGCTGGCATCAGCCTGTTCCTGGTGCCGCACGATGCGCCGGGCCTGAGGCGTAACGGCTTTCGCGGTATCGATTACCACCGTCACGCAAGTTTGCAATTCGATGCTGTCGCTGTTGGTGTCGATGCGTTGCTAGGGCCGCTCGATGGCGGCCTGCTGCTGCTCGAAGCAGCGGTCGACCGTGCAATTGCAGCACATCTTGCGGAGGCCGTTGGGTCGATGGAGACGCTGCGCGACATGACGCTGGCCTATCTCAAGTCACGGCGGCAGTTTGGCTCGGCGATCGGGTCGTTCCAGGCGCTCCAGCACCGGATGGTCGACATCGCGGTCGCCTGCGAGGAAGCACGCTCGATGACCTATTACGCGACATTGCGGCTTGCCGCCGATCCCGCCGATAGACGCCGTGCGGTGTCGGCGGCAAAAGTGCGAGTAGGTCAGACGGGCCTGTTCGTTGGCCGGGAGTCAGTGCAGCTTCACGGCGGCGTCGGGACATCGGACGAGCTGATGGTAAGCCATCACCTCAAGCGCCTGATGATGATCGATCTTGCCTACGGCAATGCGGATCATCACCGTGCGCTGTTCGCGGACGGCGCGTAAATCGCCGCATTCACGTCACAGGAATGCATTGGCGAGGCCGCCATCCACTGTCAGCACCTGTCCCGTGATGAAATTGGAGGCGTTCGAGGCGAGAAAAAGCGCTGCGGAGGCGATGTCGCCGGTCTCGCCAAGGCGGTGCAGCGGTGTTCGTGAAACGCGTGCCGCAATGACCTCCGCCGGAAGTATCGCGCGAACGCCCTCCGTGGCGACTGTTGATGGCGAGATCGCGTTGACCCGGATGTGATCCGGCCCCAGTTCAGTCGCGGCCGAGCGGGTGAGTCCGGTTACGCCGGCCTTGATTCCACAATACAGTAGCGCGTTGGGGATCCCGAGTTGCGCAGAGACCGATGCGATGTTGATGATCGATCCGCCCCCCGTCGTACGCATCAGCGGAGCAGCGGCCTGGATGGTCCAGACGACTGCGCTGAAGCCGATCCCCAACATGCGATCGAGTGTCTCGCGTCGGATGTCCGCGATGGGCTCGTATCGGTTCCACATGGCGTTGTTGACGACGACGTCGAGCCGCCCAAATGAATCTCTGATTCGGTCGACTACTGCGTTGACGGCATCCCGGTCGGAAAGATCGGCGCCGATGGCCAATCCGCGACCGCCATTGCGCTCAACGCCATCGATCACCACCTGAGCCCAATGCGCTTTCAGATCGGCGACGACGATGGTTGCGCCCTCCCGGGCGAAGATTTCCGCGATTGCCCGGCCGAGGCCCCGCGCGGCACCGGTGATGAGAGCGACTTGATTGTCGAGCTGACGGGACACGGTTGCACTGTAGGGTCTGATCACGCAGCTTGGGGTGGTATTTGGATCGGCTGGCCGATTTTCACATATGAGATTGTTGTGTCCGGCAAGGCCTGGGCTATCGGAAACAGACATACTCCCAACTACACTGCGGGGCTAGGCGTGGAGCTTTCGATGGCCGCAGATTCGCTGTTCACTCCGTTCACCTTCAAGGGCCTGACCCTGCCAAACCGCGTGGTCATGGCGCCCATGACCCGGTCCTTCTCGCCGGGCGGGGTGGCGACCTCGGACGTGGCGGCCTATTACCGCCGCCGGGCCGCCAATGAGGTCGGCCTGATCGTGTCTGAGGGCACGGGCGTGGCGCGCGCCGCCTCCCTGAACGATCCCAACATCCCGCGCTTTCATGGCGAGGCCGAGCTGGCCGCCTGGAAGACGGTGATCGGCGAGGTCCATGCCGAGGGTGGCCTGATGGCGCCACAGCTGTGGCACGTGGGCGCGGTCAAAAGCCGCACTGCGACCTGGATCCCACCCGGCCCCTATGACAGCCCTTCGGGCCTTTCCAGCCCCGGCCACAAGTTCGGGGAGGGCATGACCGACGAGGATGTTGCCGACACGATCGCCGCCTTTGCCCAAGCTGCGGCCGACGCGCAGCGCCTTGGGTTTGACGCCGTCGAGCTGCACGGCGCCCATGGCTATCTGATCGATCAGTTCTTCTGGTCCGGGACCAACCAACGCACCGATGGCTACGGTGGCTCGGATCTGCGGCAGCGGGCCACTTTCGCGGCCCAGATACTGAAGGCGGTGCGCGCCGCCGTCGGTCCCCACTATCCGGTAATCATTCGCCTGTCCCAATGGAAGCAGCAGGATTTCAACGTCAGGCTGGCACATACGCCGGACGAGATGGCTGCCTGGCTGATCCCGTTGGCTGAGGCTGGGGCGGACATCTTCCATTGCTCGCAGCGTCGCTTCTGGGAGCCGGAGTTCGAGGGTTCCGACCTGAACTTCGCCGGCTGGGCCAAGAAGCTGACTGGCAAGCCGACGATCACCGTGGGTTCGGTCGGCCTGAACGGCGACTTCATCGCCGGGTACGCTGGACACGGCGCCGAGACGGCCTCGCTCGATGAGCTGTTGCGCCGGTTGGAACGCGAGGAGTTCGACTTGGTGGGCGTCGGCCGCGCCCTGCTGCAGGATCCTGAATGGGCGCGCAAAGTGCATGACGGGCGCAATGACGAGCTGAAGAACTTCGAACGCTCGGCCTTGGCAAGGTTGTACTAGGTTGGGGGCCAACAACGATGAACAAACCGCGCACAGTGCGCTACACGGGGGAGAGGGCGCCGACATGACAATGATCCGCGTCGACACATCTGAGGGAATCGCCCTCGTGACCATGGATAATCCGCCGGTCAATTCGCAGCCGATGGAATTCATCAGCGGGCTGACCGACGCGTTCGATGCGATCACCGACCGAAGCGATGTGCGAGTGGCGGTGCTCACCGGCGCCGGGAAGATGTTCTCGGCCGGTGCCGATCTCAAAGATCGTCCGAACCTCGACGCTCCAGGGGCGCGCTGGAAGCGCAATCGCGCGGTGCGCGAAGTCAGCTACTCGATCATCCATTGCAACAAGCCGGTGATTGCCGCGGTCAATGGGCCGGCGCTCGGCGCCGGTCTTGGCCTGGTTGCGAGTTGCGACATTATCGTTGCGTCCGAGTCCGCGGTGTTTGGACTGCCGGAGATCGATGTTGGTCTCATGGGTGGCGGCAAACACGCCATGCGAATTTTACCGCATTCGCTGGTGCGGCGGATGATGCTCACGGGTTATCGCGCACCCGCCGAGGAGCTTTATCGTCGGGGAGTCATCGAGGCCTGCCTGCCACCGGATGAACTGATGCCTTTCGCGCTGCAGATGGCAGCAACAATCGCTGCGAAAAGCCCGATCGCGACGGCTCTGGCCAAAGACAGCATGAGAACGATCGAGAATATGACCTTGGCCGATGGGTACCGTTACGAGCAGAACAATACGGCTGAGCTGGCGCAAACCGAGGACGCACGCGAGGCCATGCGCGCTTTTGTTGAGAAGCGCACGCCGGTGTTCGTCGGTCGCTGAGTAGACGACGTATGGATTGGAATTTCGGCGATTTGCTCGATGCGACCGCCGCTACCGTGCCGGATGACCGGCCGGCGTTGATCCATCAGAACCGGGTCACGACCTGGGCGAATTTCGACCAGCGTACAAATAGAGTCGCGCGTGCGATGCGTGCGGCGGGTCTCGAGGTTGGGGACCGGGTGGCGATTCTCGCGCGCAACATACCTGAATTCGTTGAAATTGCGGTGGCAGCTTTCAAGGCACGGTTGACCCATGTCAACATCAATTACCGATACACCACCGCCGAGATCGACTATGTTCTCGCCGACTGTGGGGCGGCCGCGCTGTTCTACCAGGACGAGTTTTCCGACACCGTGGCGCCACTGTTCGAGTCGGCGAGTGATCTCAGTCTGCGGGTTCGAATCGGCGCGACTGTGTCGGCGGTGGGTCCGGTTTACGAGGAACTCGCCACCGCCGGAGACGGGAGTCCGCTGGGAATCGTCCGCTCGCCGGATGATGGATACCTCTTGTATACCGGAGGCACCACCGGCAGGCCGAAAGGAGTGATGTGGCGCAGTGGTGATGCCCGTGCCGTTCAGCTCGAAGCGCCCACTATCAAGACCCTCGTCAGAAACATGAAAGAACACGTCGCAGTGGTTCGCGCCAATCCAATGCCGGGCCGCGTCATTCCCGCCTGTCCACTGATGCATGGCGCTGGGCTCAACAGCTCCATGGCCGAACTCGTCGGTGGTGGGACGGTCATTCTTTTGCCATCCCAACGATTCGATGCGCTCGAGCTCTGGACGGAGGCCGAGCGCCATGCCGCGACCCGGATACTCATCGTCGGCGATGCGTTTGCGCGTCCTATGATGCGTGCGCTCGAAGCGCATCCGCATCGCTGGGACCTTTCGACACTGCGCGTCATCTCATCTGCCGGATTGATGTGGTCCGAAGAGGTGAGGACCGCGCTCGTACGCTTGCTACCGGAGGTGACGCTCGTCGACATCCTCGGCGCTTCCGAGGCGTCAGGATTCGGCTACGCGATCACGACGCGAGAGTCTCAACCGGCCACCGGAATTTTTGAACCCGGGCGCAACACAGTTCTGATCGGCTTGGAAGACGATCGCGTACTCGAGCAGACCGAGGCAGGAGAAGGCTGGCTCGCACGGCGTGCGCCCTTCGCACGGGGTTACTACCGCGACGAGGCAAAAACCGCTGCGACTTATCGGATGATCGGGGGCATCCGCTACGCGATCCCCGGCGATCTGGCTGCCCGAGACGAACGAGGCCGCATCCGGCTGATTGGGCGTAACAATCTGTGTATCAACACGGGCGGTGAGAAGGTGTTCGTCGAAGAGGTCGAAGAGGCGCTCAAACGCGTTCCGGACATCGAAGACGCGCTCGTCGTTGGAGTTGCCGACCCCGATTGGGGCAGCGCGGTCGCGGCTTTGCTTTGCGTTGGGCCCGGCTATGACGAGTTGTTGGTGCGCGCGCAGCTCAAAGAAGTGCTCGCTGCCTACAAAATCCCGAAATATCTTCTGCCGACGCGGGAGTTGCCGCGTCAGCCCAGTGGTAAGGGCGACTATCGACGCGCCCAGGCTGTCATCAAACAAAAACTGTCAGGTTGACTGATCCATATCGCTTTCACGGCACGCGCCGGCATCGTTCCTGGGCACTGCGGCGCCTCGATCCACAACATCACATCCGTGAAAGTGCTGGCCGTCCAATGGCTGTTGGCACTCGGCGGTTTATAGTGGTTATCAATCGCGGAACACACCTGCCGGCTCGAGGACACTGACATGCGCTTCCTGTGGTTCCATCTGATGTCGTACCCGGATTTGCCGGCTGACTTCAAGAAAAAGTACGGCAGCATCTGGGTGAGCCTCGGCTCCGAGATTGCCGCACCCGGCAAGATTCACCAGTACTACAACGAATACCTGGACGAGCTCGAATTTGCAGCCCAATGCGGTTTTGATGCGATCTGCGTCAACGAGCATCACGGCAATGCCTACGGGATGATGCCTTCGCCCAACCTGATGGCCGCGGCCTTGTCCCGACGCGTGCCGGATGCTGCCATCTGCGTGATGGGCAGTTCGCTTGCGCTCTACGATCCGCCGACGCGGGTCGCCGAAGAATTCGCGATGATCGATTGCATCTCGGGGGGGCGGCTCATCGCCGGGTTCCCGGTTGGCACGCCGATGGACACCTGCTATGTCTACGGCCGAAATCCGAGCTCGCTGCGCCAACGCTACATCGAGGCGCACAACCTGGTGATGCAAGCCTGGGCGCGCGAGCAGCCGTTTGCATTCAATGGGCAGTTCAATCAGCTGCGTTACGTCAACTGTTGGCCCAAGCCCATACAGAAACCCCATCCGCCGATCTGGATTCCCGGCGGCGGCTCGGTCGAAACCTGGCAATGGTGCGGGGCGCAGGACTACGTCTATTCCTATGTGTCGTACTACGGACATGTGCTTGCGGAGGCGACCATGTACGGCTTCTGGGAAGAGATGGCGCGGCAGGGCAAAGATCGCAATCCGTTTCGCGCCGCCTTTCTGCAGTTCATCGGCGTTGCCGAGACGACCGAGGAGGCCGTCCGCCTTTACAAGGAGCCCGCGGAGTACTTCTATACCAACTGTCTGCATGTCGACCCGTCCTTTGTTTCGCCCCCGGGTTATGTGAGCGAGGCGACACAGCGCTTGAAGATGGCCTCGCAGGTCCAGGCAGCCGCTGATCGCGCGCAAATCCTCGGATCGCTGTCGGAAGAGTTCGCCGGCATTCTCAAGAATGGCTATGTGCTGGTGGGCTCACCCGACGAAGTCGCCGCCAAGCTGCGCGAGGTCGCCATTAAGTTCAACGTCGGCAACCTCATGCTGCTGCTGCAGTTCGGCAACATGAGCAAGGAGCTGGCCAACTACAACACAAAGCTGTTCGCTGAGAAGGTCATCCCACAACTCGCCGATCTGTTCGAGAATGAATGGGAGCATCAGTGGTGGCCGGCACCCCTGCCAAAGTCCCAGCGAGTGACGCCCGCCGCGGTGGCCGCAGCATGAGCACCTACCGCGAACGCTTTGTGAATGCGGGCGGTCGCAATTGTCGTATCTGGGAGAAAGGCGAGGGCGCGGCGATATTTTGGCTAGCCTCCGCGCCGTTGCTCTATCGCTGGACGGCGATCCACGATGCGCTCGCGGCACAGTGTCGCCTCATCGTGTGCTCGTTACCCGGGCTGGCGGGTAACGGGCGCAACCACGACGATCTCAACGATCATCTCGACTGGTGTCTCGCCGCGCACGATCTCATCGTCGCAGCGGGATTCACTCCCGCAGATACGCTGATGGGTTCGTCAACGGTCGGTGCACTCGCGGCCGATGTCGCAGCGATCTGGCCAGACTTGGTGGGGCGTCTCATTCTCGTGGCTCCGCATGGCCTGTTCGATCTGGCGGAACCCACCCGCGACATGTTTGCACTTCATCCGCGCGACGCAGCGACGCTGCTGTCTGCGAAGCCCGATTTGTACAAAGCTCAGGTCGCCGCACCAGCCGATGTGCAGCCCGTTCTCTGGTCGATCGAAACGATCCGGTCGAGCGAAGCGACAGCCCGTTTCCTGTGGCCCTTGGGTGACACCCGGCTGAGTCGCCGCCTGTCCCGGATCACGGCGCGAACGTGCGTTGTATGGGGTGAGCAGGACCGAATCATTCCCCCCAGTTACGCTCAGCGTTTCTGCGACGTCATCTCGGGACCTGTTACGGTCGTCACAATCCCCGGCGCCGGACACGTTGCCGAGATCGATGAGCCTGAGGCGATCGCGGGCGCCGTGCGGCATTTTTCGGCGGCGGCAATTGACCGTTCGAACTGATGTCGCGTGTATCCCAATCGGCCCTGTCCGGTAGCTTGGTTGATCCGTCACGGAGCCGTCGCCCGGCATGGGCTGCGACGCGGTTTTGCACTCACTGTGGCTCCCTTCTCGTCGTACGGGTCCCGCTCGATGACACCCGCGTGCGACTTGTCTGCACGCGATGCGAGCATGTTCATTACGAGAACCCCCGAGTGCTCGTCAGCTGTTTCGTAACGTGCGGGCAAAGTGTGCTGTTGTGCCGAAGAGCGCTCCAACCCGGATATGGCATGTGGGCGCCACCCGCGGGTTATCTCGAGGAGGGGGAGTCTCTGGAGCAGGCGGCTGCCCGGGAGACGTTAGAGGAGACAGGTGTGGTCATCGATCCGCATCGGCTTGCCTTACACGGCGTGAGCACGCTGACGGCGCTCGGTCAAGTGTATGTCAGCTTTCGGACCCGAGTGACCGTACGTCGCTGCGCGCCGGGGCGGGAAGCCCTGGACGCCGACTATTTCGAAGCGCAGAGCGTCCCCTGGAAAGCGCTCACCTACCCGCAGATCGAGACAGACCTACGCATCTTCCTCAATGAGCTCGCGACGGATCAGTTCGGTATTCATGTCAGTTCTGTTCCCTAATCGATGGGAAAAGTCGCCTACGGTGCTCGTAATGCGTCCTAGAATTGTTGCGCTGGGGGGCACTTTGCGTCCTTCCTCTTCCGGCTCGGCGGCGCTGCGCCTATGCCTGAAAGTGGCGCAAGAGCACGACTGCGACGTGCAACTGCTGACCGGTCCGGATCTCGACGTGCCGATGTACGATCCATCAGCAGGGATGCGTTCGCCACGCGCGATAGAGTTGCTCGCCGCGCTGCGCAGCGCCGACGGCATCTTGATAGCTTCACCGGGCTATCACGGTTCGGTGTCGGGTCTGGTAAAGAACGCTCTCGATTACACGGAGGACTTGCGCACGGAAACGCGCTGCTACCTCTCGGATGTTCCGGTTGGTTGCATTGTTTCAGCGGCGGGCTGGCAGGCCGCCGGCGCCACATTGGCTGCTCTCAGGGCGATTGTTCACGCACTGCGAGGTTGGCCCACCCCCCTCGGTGTCATGTTTAACTCAACCGCGGCGGCGTTCGATCCGAGCGGCGAGTGTCGCGAAGAAGAGCTGCGAACGCAGTTGCGCACCATGACGATGCAGGTCATCAACATGGCGAAACTCCAATTGCAGAGAGCCGGCGCCCAGGGGCAAATATCACCATTGAGATAATGCCGACGCCCCCTTCCTTCTGTAAGCCGACCGCGTTACACCGTCGCTCGCAATTACAGACTTCGCAGGTCAATCAATACACCGTAGTTCGGTTTTGAGCGCCTCGCGAAGTTATGGCAATTCTTGTTTACCAATAATTGGGGTCTAATTCATGCGTGGAGCCGTTGTCGCGACAGCGATCTATCTTCCCATCATCAGCCTGGCAACCCCCGCTTTGACGCAAGCGATGGAGGATGGTTCGCAAGCAGCGACTTCTGACAAGGGAACTACGCAGAGGGTCGAGCTCGAGGAAATCGTCGTCACCGCACTGAAGCGTGAAACCAACATTCAAGATACGCCTCTGGCGATAACCGCCGTGACCGGTAATACCTTGAATGCAATGGGTATCAGCGACATCACGTCGCTCAACCGCGTGAGTCCCGGTCTGATCGTGACCCCAAGCAACTTCTCGGGCTCCCGTCTTACCATCCGCAACATTCAAGCCGCGGGCGAGGCGACCGTCGGCCTTTACTACGACGACACGCCGGTTGTCGGATCAGCGGGCGTGACCGCCGACGCGGGCGGCACGACACCGAGCCTGCGGCTGTTCGACATCGATCGCGTCGAGGTGCTGCGCGGACCCCAAGGCACGCTCTATGGCTCGTCATCGATGGCGGGCACGGTCAGGTTGATCTTCGCCAAGCCGAGGCTCGACGAGACTGAGGCAACCGTCACCGCCGAAGGCAACGACGTGGATCATGGCGGCGTCGGATATCAGACTCAGGGGATGGTGAATATTCCGATCATTTCCGACAAGCTCGCGGTCCGCGCGGTTGGTTTCTATCAGCACACCGGCGGCTATGTGGACAACCTCGCACTCCACCAGAACGACGTCAATGGGCAGACGACCCGTGGCGGGCGGCTGATGATTCGCGCGGAGCCTGTCAATGGTCTGACGATCGATGCGCTCGCCGTGGTCCAGAACGTCAGTGGAGCGTTGAATGACTACTTCCTGGCTGACGGTGCCTACAACGAGCATTATGAGGAACTGCAGCCGGTGAGGGACGATTTCCAGCTGTTCAGCGGAACACTCAACTGGGATTTGGGCCCCGTGCGGTTGACCGCAATCGGATCTCACACTCACCGTAACTTTAATTATAGTTACGACTTCTCGCAGTTCTTCCGCACGTTCGGCGCGTTGTTTCCGGTCGGATCGGCAAACTACAACGCCTTCAATTCGCAGGCGCCGTCGGTCGCCAATTCCCCCCAAATTACCTCGACGGATACCGCGGAAGTGCGTCTGGCGTCCAACGATCACGGGCCGCTGCAATGGACCACAGGATTCTACTATTCGAAGCGGGAGGGCGATTTCGATAGCAATATCCTGCGCGCCAATGGGGTAACCGGCTTCGTTCTGCCGGTCTCTGCTGCGACGCTTCTGGGCCAGCGCGTAATAGGCGATGAACTGAAGCAATTCGCAGGTTTCGCGGAAGGAACCTACGACATCACGGATCGGCTCTCGATGACGGGCGGCATCCGGTACTTCGACTACACGCGCGGGGCCACGAACAATGTGACCGTGGTCGATGCACTCGTCGGCCTGGTTGCTTCGCCCCCGATCAACGCCACCAGCAAGGAGCACGGATTCCTCTACAAGGCGGATATCAGCTACAAATTGACCGACCACGTGTTGGGGTACGTGACGGCATCGAGCGGTGAGCGCCCGGGAGGCGTGAACCAGGTGCTCGGCTTGCCCGCGAACCTGCAGAACTACCAGTCCGATTCGGTCTGGAATTACGAGCTGGGCCTGAAGAGCGAGCTGTTGGACCGAAAACTGGTCTTCAACGCGGATGTATACCAGATCAATTGGAGCAATATGCAGACGTCGGGCATCTTGCCGAATACCAACTTCGCCTTCATCGCCAACGCCGGCAGTGCGCGCGTGCGTGGCACGGAGGTCGAGGCTACGCTGTACCCCTTGGCGGGTTTGCAGCTCCAGGCCTCGGGGTCCTATAGCGACGCTCGCCTGACGCAGAATCAGACCAATCAGACACTGCAGGCGGCTGGTTTGAGCGGCGACCGTATTCCGTATGTGCCCGAAGTGACGGCGCAGGCCAGCGCGCAATATAGTTGGCCTCTGAGCCCCGCGTACCAGGCGACGCTGCGTGCGGATGCCAACTACACCGGATCATCCTGGACCACATTCCCCCAAACAAACACCTTCCAGCACTATCTGCCGGCCTATGTGACGGGAAACCTGCGCGCTACCCTCAGTGGACCCGGTGACTGGAGCGTCTCGGCGTTTGTGCACAACCTGGCCGACAGCAGCGCCGTCATCAACAAGCTCAGTAACAATGCCTTTGGCGGGCTGAATAACGTGCGAGCGATCAGCCTCGCCCCGCGCACGATCGGCATCGAAGTCACCAAGCATTTTTGAGTGCCCCCGGAGCGAGTGGGGCGGATTGCACCCCCCGTTCGCCTCCGCAGTCCTCACGAGAATAGTACGATGCATACCAGCTCCAAATTGGCTGCGATGGCCCTATTGTTTGGGGTGTTGGGCGTCACTCCGGCACTCGCCAAGGATACCGTCATCCACGCCGGCTGGCTGATCGATGGTGTTTCTCGCACCGTGCGAGCGAACGTATCCATTCTTCTAACGGACGATCGGATCGTCTCCGTCACTCCCGGCTTCACCGACCCGCCGGGCGCTGAGGTGATCGATCTGTCGAGGGAGACTGTCCTGCCCGGACTCATTGACTGTCACGTCCACCTGTTGCTCCAGGTCAGTTCGACGCCGCAGCTCGACCAGGTGACTCATACCGCGTTCGACAGCCTGTTGGCCGGCGTCAACAATGCGCATGCGACCCTGCTTGCGGGCTTCACCTCAGTGCGTGATGTCCACGGTTACACGCCCGCGATCATCGCGCTAAAAAAGGCTATTGCATCCGACCGTATCGAGGGGCCACGCATGTGGGTCTCCGGTGGCGCTCTCGGTCCGACCGGCGGCCATGTCGACTTCAGCACTGGCTACGACGAGCAGATAACCAAACCGGAATGGACAGACGGTATCGTGGATAGTCCTGAAGAGGCGATCAAGAAGGTGCGTGAACGTCACCGCGCTGGAGCAGATATCATCAAGATCGCACCGTCGGGTGGGGTCTTTTCTGTTGGCGATGATCCGGACGCCCAGTTGATGACGGATTCCGAAATCAAGGCGGTCGTGGAGACGGCCCACACGCTCCACATGAAGGTGGCGGCGCACGCCCATGGCAAAAGCGCGATTGAGCATGCTACGGGGCTCGGCGTGGACTCCATCGAGCACGGCTCGTTTGCCGATGAAGAAACGTACAAGGTGATGAAGGCACACGGCACCTATCTTGTGCCGACTCTGATCGCGGGCGCCTCCGTGGTTGAATATGCCAAGAGGCATCCGGAAATGCTGAAGCCATCCGGTGTTGCAAAGGCGCTTGCGGTCGGCCCCGTGATGAGCCGGAATGCCTACAACGCTTACAAGGCGGGTGTGAAGATCGCTTTCGGCACAGATGCAGGTGTCTTCCCGCATGGCCAGAATGCAAAGGAATTCAGGCTGATGGTCGATGCGGGGATCCCGGCGATGGATTCGATCCTGGCGGCGACTTCGGGCGCTGCCGATTTGATTGGCGATCAGGCGGACATCGGATCAATCCAACCGGGTCGCTACGCCGACATCATCGCGACGCGCGGCGACCCCTTGGCGGATATTGACCAGTTGCAGCACGTGGATTTTGTGATGAAGGGCGGCAAGGTGGTCAAGCCCGCTACACCCTGATCCGGTTCAGCGCGCGTCATGTGGAACGTTAATACGAGCGGGCTCGACACGCCGGCCGTATGACTGTGGCCGTCGCAAACCGGGCCGGCTCTTTTGATCGGTGTCCAGAACGATGCTGCACCCGGTGGCTGTCGGCGTTCAAATTCCTGGTTCACGCAGTCTCTGCCGTTCAGAATGACGGGCGACCAGGTCTTCGTACCGGCGCAGGGTCTCGCCACTGGCAAATCTACTGGCAAATCGGGGGACGCCGGGGGATCTAAGGAGAATCGACCCTCTTTTCGATCAATAAGTTAAGTTGTTGATTCCAAGGGATCCCGCCGGGTTCGAGTCCCTCCCTTTCCACCAATTATTTCCAGTGAAATCAATAAGCTGTCAGTTCAGGTGTTTGCCCACCGGCAAATGACTGGCAAATCGCTTCCGTCACAGCGGCTTTCTACCGTGCCGCTAATTCTACGTGCTGGTCCTGTCGGCTGCCCTCAACAATGTGCAGCCTCGAGGTGGGCTGTAGGGGCGGGGAGCAGGGCTGGCCGGTGTGAGGTCGGCGGGCTTCCGCTACGCCCCGAATCAACCGTGTGGGAATATCTGAGACGTTGAAGGCCGCTTCGCCGCAGAGCGAGCCAAGCTCACAAAGGTCCACCGCAACGAGTACATATCGCGGTGGGGGACGGGGACGTCACCGCCAACGCCAGCGCGCTTAAGCGGCGGGATCCAAATCCGCTCGTGCGCTTGTGTGCGTTCGCTGTGTTGAACGGTGTGCTGGCACTACTCGGGAAGACCAGCCCCTCCCTGCCCGAGCGGGCGCGGTGCTCGCGCAGGACGGCCGCGATCCACGCCGAGATCGGTACCGCGCGCATTCCGCACATTTAGTCAGGCAGATGCCGCGTTGACTGCGCCACCCAAGAAACAGCAGCCTGACGAGGCATTTGCAAACTGCAATGGATCGGATGTCATTGTTGGGCTCATCAATGCTTCACAGGCGCAACCACACCTTCCTAGCGACTTCCGGATGCTCTCGTTCTAGACCTCCTGCGGTACCGGAGTCGATGCCGCGGCGCCTTTAGTAGGCCCTCCTACGCGATTCGCCAGAACGGATGCGCTATGCTTTGGGACATGAGAAAGGGGCATCGTACCAAACCCGCAAAGATGGCCGATATCGCGCGGCTGGCTGGCGTTCACGTCTCCACGGTGTCGCGTGCGCTGGCGGGCAGTACCCGGGTCGAGCCGCGAACGCGTGCGTATATCGTAAAGCTGGCCCGCGAGCGAGGGTACGTAATGAATTCGGTCGCGCAGAATCTGCGGCTGAAGCGGACGCAAACCTTGAGCGTGGTGATCCCGCTGCACCACGAATCCGGACAGCCACTAACCGATCCGTTCTTTGTGGAGATGCTCGGCCACCTGGCAGATGCCGTTACACAGCGGGGTTACGGCATGTTCCTGCAGAAGGTCGTGCCCCCAATGCAAGACTGGCTCACGAACGTCATAGCTTCAGGGCGAGCTGATGGAATCATTGTGATCGGCCAGAGCACCGAGCACAAAACACTTGAAGCGGTGGCCTCGAGCTATCTTCCCCTCGTGGTCTGGGGAGGGCACCTTAAGCACCAATCCTACTGCACGGTCGGGTGTGACAATTTCGGCGGCGCGTTCGCTGCGGTCGATCATCTCATCCGGAGCGGGCGCAGACATATCGTTTTTGTAGGGGACGCTACCGCACCTGAATTTCGCCTGCGGTATGAGGGGTATGAACACGCTCTAGAACGCGCGCCCCGCGGTACGGCACGCCCGCAGCTCGTGCCGGCGCATCTGACGGCCGACACCGCATACGAATCGATGCGCGCATTCATTCGTGCCGGCGGTAAATTCGACGCGGTGTTCGGCGCTACGGATGTCATTGCAATCAGCGCGATGCGCGCGATCACGGCGTCTGGGCTGTCGATTCCCCGGGATGTAGCAGTGGTCGGTTTCGACGACATTGCGATAGCAGCACACACAACGCCGCCACTGACTACGGTGCGCCAGGATTTGTCGCGGGGTGCGCGCACGATGGTCGAACTCTTGTTCCGTCGTATCGAAGGCGAACAGACCCCATCCGCCACGATGCCAGCGGAACTGATCGTACGGGAGTCGAGCGCGCCGGCAGGTTGA
>Ga0137409_10003642_pt1 | contig 16274 bp, 15 predicted proteins | sample CZODoug1_16funga_FD_122059 | JGI IMG/M metagenome (GOLD analysis project Ga0137409, IMG submission 122059) | Vadose zone soil fungal communities from Angelo Coast Range Reserve, California, USA - CZODoug1_16fungal (Hybrid Assembly) | ecosystem: Environmental > Terrestrial > Soil > Vadose zone... | reverse complement strand
ACTGACAATCAAACCGGTTAAGTTGTTGAAAAAAAGAGCGGGAGACCGGGATCGACCCGGCGACGTCCAGCTTGGGAATCTGACCGTCGATTGAAAATAAAGAACAATGGCGTCTAAGGCGGTCAGCCAGGTGCAAGGAAAACAGCAACTTCCTATATTTTCCCCTCTTATTGAGTGAAAGTGGAGTGAAGAACATCGCGAGCAATCTCACACGTGGCTATTGGAGCTTTGAGCGCACATGCCGCAGCCATTCCGATGCCGAAAACCCATCTGCCTCGAAGTTGTAGGCGGACCCAAGACTCCGCAACGTTTCTTTCAATGCGCTCTCGGATGTCTTGGTTTTCAGGAGCTGGTCAATTTCCTGCGCAACCGCATGGTACCTGTCGGGTCCCTGGTCATCCATAAACTGTTCAATCACCTTATCGGCAGAGGACGATTCGAGCGTCCAGTCCTGGTGAAAATATCCCCCCAGAAGACGACCAAGCTTTTCAAATGCCATTGCGTTCCTCATAGTTCGGGGTATCCCGTCAAAATTCTATAGCCGTCCGGAAATGCCGCATCCCGCACCAGTATCACTCTAAGAGACGATGCAGGCGATGCAATGGGTGCATCGCGCAGCACGGAAATTCCGATCGGCTCAGTCATCTTTTGTGAAATGACTCATCAACCCTGAACGTCCCCCTGAAACCCAACACGACAGACGTGCATCGTTACTCTTCCCCGCTAAACGGAGTATTTACAATACTTGCTCACTCTGATAGCGAGTACGGTTAAGCAACTCAACATCACCCTCGACGACGAAGACCACCGTACAAACACGCGGGTTATCCATCGCATGTCCGATAAGGGCATTAAAGTAAACTTTTGGGGCGGCCCAGCCGACAGGTCTGGCCGCTGCACCGGATTTAAGAGCCGCTGTATCGGATTTGAGATGGCATTTTCTCGGGCGCCGAACGATTCAAGGGGCCGGACGCACTGCCGAGTGTCATGGCAGTCAACCCTACCGGATGAACGACCATTATTTCAGCAAAAGCGCGTATACCTCTGACAGAACTCGTCTCAAGGAAATGACACTCGCTAACAGGGGGAGCGCAGGTACGATATAGGCAATGGCAAATATGCCGATTGTCGTCTGGTTCGGCAACAGCGTCCGCATCTGCGAAATACTCGCATAGCTCTGCCTCAAGTCTGCGAGCGACTGGATATCAGGACTGCCCAGGAGGTCCTGACGGGAATAATCCGTTTGCAATATCCACTTCTCGTCGAACCCTTGAACATAACTACTCGCCAGAGGTCCGTAACTCCCCCAGTACTTGAGCTTCGACCGGATGAGTATCGGCGTGAAGACGATCAGTGGCCCGAGAGTGACCGCCAGGCAAATGAGGAAAAAGAAAACCAGTTCCAGCTCATAAGAGTGCAGAGATGTGCCATTGAACAGGATATCCCCGCCTATCGAGGCGCAGAGGATAGAGGACATCGCGAAAACCAGCACCGAAAACCTCCGCATTCCTACGTTGACGAAATTCAGCCCCCCAACACCATCGGGATGCGTCGCGACCACGCGCAAGTCAAGTCTCGAGATCCGAAAAAGGAGGTAGGCCCACAGCCCGAGTCTCCAGGCCCAGAGAAAGCCGCCGAAGAGGAGTAGAGGCATGCTGACCCAGAGAAACCACCAGTCGGCAGCCGTCGCAAAGACTAATGCTCCGTTACGTGGGTGATTCCAGGAAGAGATGCTGGCGGAAACATCCCTGTATAGTCCTAATGACGTGTAAGAGTAGACAAGAGCCAGGATCACTAATTCGGCAATCATCGAACTCGCGAGAGCGCTCGTTCGTAAGATGGCGTTTTCGAAGCGAGTGAAGTCCTTGCTCGAGACGATGCCGCCTCTCAGAAAACTGTTTAGGACACTTCTGAGGCGCGGGTTGACGAATTTCCCCAGCGCAATCGTGCAAGGCAAAGCCACCAGGAATCTGGCGTACTGAACCAGGTCAACAAGAAACGGGATTTGGACCTGGTCGCCAAGGGCCAATCCTTTGTGTGCAGTGAAAACCAGGAGCGGCGCCCAAGCGAGCAGCGCGGCCAGTATGATTTGGCAGGTCAAGTTCTGAGGAATCCACTTGAACAGTTCAAGCCTTCGCAATCGCTTGATCAGCGCACTACCGTCGGCGAGTGAGAATTCGACCTTCTGCAAGAATCCTCCAAGCGTGTCGCGCTAAAACTGCAACTGCACGCGTGTCTGGAAAAATTGCGTCTTACCGACGAGATTGAAGCGATTGAGCGAACCATACCCATACACAAACTCGAGCCGAACGTTGTCTGACATGTGCCAGTTCACCACCGGCGTGATCCTCCAGAATTTCCCGCCTCTCACCGGGCCGCTGTCGAGGTCTATGTAAGAGAAACGACCGACCAGTTCCCAGGCTCCAGGTCCACCGCTGAAGACGGGTCGCAAAGGCGAGATCTGATCGAAGTATCCGCCGCGGGTGTTATAAACGCGCACCTCGCCCGTGGGCAACCATGAGATGAACGCATCGCCGCCGTTGAAGGAAGGGTTGCCTTTCTCCGGAGACTTCACGTTATCAAAGAAGTATTCCGTGCCGACCAGGAGCGACCGGGGCCGGTAGTAGGCCTCAATTCCGGATATCCAGGTTTGTGTCGCTGGAAACTTTCCGGTGTCGACGAAGTAAGGAGACTCAAAGACCTCCGGTCGCGTGCGAAGTTGTAGCATCTCGTCTTTGGGTTTTCCATACCGCAGGTTGAAGCCGATGTGGAGGACCTTCTCCGACGCTTCCGACATGAGTGGCACCCATGCGACTCGCCCTGCGACCTGATGCGCGTATGTTGAAAACGTCTGACCCTTAGAGAACCGGTCCCCATAAACACCCAGATTCCAGATCAAATGTTTCTTGGGAGCATAACCGAGCCATTTGACTCCATCAGCGAGGATAGGAAGCATTGCATCGCTGAACGTCGCTCTTTCATTAGTCCAGCCCGCGTACCCGATCATGACTTTGTTCAGAGAGACGCCTTCTTTGGTTCGGCCGATGACAATATCACCCCACAGTTCGGGTAGTGCGATCATGACCTGGGTCTGGCGGAACAACCATTTCTTAGTCGGAACGTCGTACAGGATTCCGACGCTCCAGCTTATATTTCGATCGGTTTTGAAAAGGCCTCGGAATAACAAACGGTCATCCCGGATTTTCGGCGTGGGATGCACTTCGATCTGTTCCTTACTCGCAGCATCCTGAGCAAAGGCGGCAAAGTCGTAAAGAAAGCCGGCTCCGAAGCGGAACGTGGTGAATTTCAAGTCGAATTCGTTCCAATTGACGAGTTTACGAGCTGGTTGCCCGGCCTCGTCGTCACCCGCTTCGATGGTGTCGTCGAGCGTCGGTGGGTGCGAACCTGGTGCGGCATTGGGCGACGGAGTCTGAGGCGGTGGAGCGCTGCCGGCCGGGTGATCCACCTGGCCGCGCAGGGACAACGGCAGGCACAAAAGGATAGCAAGCAGTGTGCGTGCACTTGCCGTTGTCTTTCGCTCTCTTCGCGCCACTTCAGTACTCGTAGTAGAGTTTCTGGATCTCTTCGGGCGTACGTTTAGTCAGCAACGCCAGAGAGAGAAGGATGCGCGCCTTTTGCGGGTTCAGCTCATCGGACGCGATGAAACCGAACTTATCGTCATCGATCTCGACCTTCCGGCCGACTGATCCCGTCGGCACGCGGGAACTGCGTACGAAGACGACGCCTTTTTTCACAGCATTCGCAGCCGCGTGCAGCGCGGCTTTGTTCATGTTGCCGTTTCCCACGCCGGCGATCACAATGCCCTTCGCGCCATTCGTCACTGCGCAGTCGATCAAGTCGGGAGACATGTCCAGGCTGGCGAAGATAACGTCCACACGCGGCAACTGCGTCACGTTCGTAATGTCGAACTCCGACTGCGTTGTGTGCTTCCACTCAGGTGACTTGAAGAAATCATTTTTGCCGTAATTTGCGATGCCGACCACACCACGAAGCGGCGACATGAAGGTCTGTACAGCAGTCGTGCTGGTCTTGGTCAACGAATGTGCGTCCTGGATCCAATCGTTCATGACGACGAGTACTCCGCGGCCCTTCGCCCTCGGGTCGGCGGCTACACCCACTGCGTTGTAGAGATTCAGCGGGCCGTCGGCACTGACTGCGGTCGACGGGCGCATGGAACCCACCAGCACGACCGGCTTATCCGTCTTCACCGTCAGGTTCAGAAAGAAAGCCGACTCTTCCATCGTGTCGGTTCCGTGGGTAATCACGATCCCGTCCACATCAGCCGACTTCGCCAAATCATTGATGCGTTTTGCAACTTTGATCAGGATATCGAAGGTCATGTCCTGGGATCCTACGTTCGCTATCTGTTCGCCTTTGATGTTTGCCAGGTCCCCGACGCCAGGAACGGCAGCAATCATCGCGTCGATCGTCACGGCGCCGGATTGATATCCGGATTGTGTGCCGGTGGCCGCCGCACCGGCGATCGTGCCGCCCGTTGCCAGGATGATGACGTTAGGTTTTTTTGTCTGGGCGCGAACAGCAGGGGCATGCATGAGCATCGCGACGATCAGCGGTGCGATCCAGATTCTATGAAACGATTTCATGGTCATATGATTTCCTTTCTGAAAGCCATGGAGCGTCACCTTTACGTCGAAGACGTACGGCGTCTATTTCTTCTTTGGATAAGTAATCCTGGTCAGATTGGTCAGCTTGACTGGGTCGAGCAGGTCGGCGATCTGCGCCTCTGTCAGGATCTTGCGTTCGCGGATAATCTCAAGGATTCCTTTTCCGCTCTTGTGGGCATCATTGGCCAGTTCCGTCGCCTTTTCGTATCCAATGATCGGATTCAAAGCAGTCACAATGCCCACGGTCGTTTCCATGTAGTGCGCGAGCACCTTCTCGTTTACGGTGATGCCATCCACGCAAAGAGAACGAAACGCCTTCGAGGCATTGAACAGCAGGTTCTGCGACTCCATGATCGCCAGTCCCTCGATTGGCTCGTATGCATTGAGCTGAAGCTGCCCGGAATGGGATGCCATAGTGACGGTTGCGTCGTTCCCCATCACGCGAAAAGCGACGAGGTTAACCAGTTCAGGCATGACGGGGTTCACTTTGCCCGGCATGATCGACGAGCCAGGCTGCAATGCCGGCAGATTGATCTCTTCAAGGCCGGCCCTCGGCCCCGATGTGAGCAGAATCAGATCGCTTGCGATCTTCGAGAGTTTCACCGCAACGCTCTTGAGCGCCGAGGAATACGCAACGAAACCTTCCTGGTCCCAGGTGGCAGCGATCATGTCAGAAGCCGGCACGATAGGCTTGCCCGTCAGTTTCGCGAGATGTTCCGCGCATTTTTGAGCGTAGCCTTTTGGCGCGTTGAGTCCCGTCCCAATCGCGGTGCCGCCCATGTTCACAGCGTACAGGTGCTTCTCAGCTTCACGCAGCACCCGGATTTCGGTTTCTAAGGAGTCTGCGAAAGCATGGAATTCCTGGCCGACCGTCATGGGCACTGCATCCTGCATTTCCGTACGGCCCATCTTCAGAATGTCGATGAATGTATCGCCTTTGGCCCGGAATGAAGCTGCCAGCTTTTCCAACTCCGCAATCAATTTATCGTTCCGCAGGAGGAACGCCACCTTTAAGGCAGTTGGATAGGAGTCGTTGGTCGATTGCGACATGTTCAGGTCGTCGTGCGGGTCGATGATGTTGTACTCGCCCTTCTTGCGACCTGTCAGTTCGAGCGCGACATTCGCCAGCACTTCGTTCGCATTCATATTCGTCGACGTACCGGCGCCTCCTTGATACCAGTCGACCATGAACTGCTCGTGGTATTGGCCGTTAAGCACGGCTTGGGCTGCTTTCTCAATTGCCGCTAAGGTGTCCTTGTTCATGGCCCCGACATCGGTATTGGCGCGCGCGGCGGCGAGTTTGACGATCGCCCATGCCTGGATGAAACCCGGATAGTGATTGATTGGAATCCCTGAGATCTGAAAGTTCTCCAACGCTCGGGCCGTTTGCACTCCGTAATAGGCATCTGCCGGAATCTCTTTTTCGCCCAAAAGGTCCTTCTCGACGCGTGTCGATCCGGTGGCCGGGGAGGGCTTTTGCCGGGGTTCCGCGGGAGACTGCAGTTCCTGTGACTGCGGCGTTGCTTGAGCAACGAAACTGAAGGCGACGGCTATAAACAGGACGCGCACCACGCTCCGTACTCTTTCGCTCGCGGTGACACCCGAGCGCGCATTACTCGTCATATATGGCTCCTTATCGATAAGCGAGAATTGCCCAGATCAGGCAGCTTTTAGAATTCGAGGGCTGCCCATCTCGTTGCTGGCAATCAAACGTCCCGAAACACCGCTTGTGTTCTGAACCAGCATTTTTTGAGCAACGGATCCGTAACCACACTCATTCGTTTTCTGGGGATTTCCTGCGAGTCGATTGCGCTTAGCGTGAATGGACGGCCCTTCGGCAACTCGGCTGAGCATTTGCTCCCTGGCTACATGCCGTGGAACCGCCAGGCGGCTACCTACTTCAGGAGAAATTCAAGACCACTGTTGGAACCGTTTATCCCTCCCGCCGCTCGATAACTCCGGTTACGCTGCGAATGAATCTGGATAACGGCGCCCGGTATAGAAGATGGAGGGGCCTCGTAGTTTTGCCGATTACCTATCTTCCTGCCTCCAAATAAGATGACCTTAAGGGGCATTCTCGCCTGGCTGAACCAGGTAGACATAAAGGAGGAAAGCCGAACCGTCACGGAGGCTTGAAATAATCATGAGTGTTTTACTACGCCCAGGAGGCTTAGGCCGGCGGGGTCGGCACCTTATTGCAATCTTGTGTGCGACCTTGCTCGTGCCTGGCAATGCGCTTGTTTCTGCGCTGGAGGCGCAGGAACCGGCACAGGAAAGCGTGAAGATCCCTGCAGATCGATTGGATGCCCTCGTGGCGCCGATTGCACTCTATCCTGATCCGCTGCTTAGTCAGACTCTGGTCGCATCCACTTATCCCTTAGAAATCATTCAAGTCCAGCAATGGCTGGAGAAGAACCCTGGTCTTAAGGACAAAGCGTTAGTTGATGCAGTTTCGAAACAACCTTGGGATACGAGTATACAAGCTATGGCGGCGCTTCCTCAGGTGGTCAAGCGACTCGCCGACGACATTCAATGGACTACTGATCTAGGCAACGCCTTCCTTGCGCAACAGAGTGATGTGATGGGTGCCGTACAACGGATGCGCATGAAGGCTCAGGACACCGGCGCCTTAGTCTCCGATCAACACCAGAAAGTGGAGACTAAAATAATCGAAAATAAGACTGTCATTGAAGTGGAACAAGCGCAGCCCGACGTCGTGTATGTGCCCGTGTACAACCCAGTCGCGGCCTACGGTCCAGCGGTCTACCCTTACCCACCCATTTACTACCCACCGTATACGCCGGGAGCAGTTTTCGCAGCTAGCGCGATTTCCTGGGGTGTCGGTGTAGCCCTGGGAGCGGCGTGGGCTGGCGGATGGGGTTGGGGGGCCGGTTGGGGACACAATGACATCGACATGAACTTCAACAATAGCTTCAACAGGAATACGAACATCAACCGCGGCAATAGAGTTGGAGATAACACGTGGAGGCACAGCCCACAACACCGCGGCGGCGCCCCATACGCAGATCGCGCCACCGCTGGCCGGTTTGGTTCAAACACGCGAGGTGATTCACTAGCCAGTCGCCAAAAGGGTGCGCAACAAACAATTGCTCGTCAAAAAGGCAATCTGCCTGGCGCAGGCGGGGGCGGTGGTGTTGGCAATCGCCCAGGCGGGGGCAATCTCGGCGGCGCGGGCATTAGTGATCGTAGCCGCATCAGCGGAAGTGACCGCATCGGCAACCGCGATCTCGGCGGCGGTTCTTCGTCTGGTGATCGCGGTGGCTTTGGAGGCGGCTCCTTCAACGGCAGTGCTGCCCGCTCGAGCAGTAGCCGCGGCTCTTCCAGCTTCGGTGGTGGCGGCCGCTCGGGCGGAGGTGGTGGCGGCCGGTCGCGCGGTGGCGGGAGAAGGTAAACCATGAATCACACATCAAGTACGAAATCGTCGAGCTTCAATCGTGACTTCGCAAAGCTCAGCTATGCCTTCTTAATTAGCCTGTTGTGTGTGCTGTCGCTCGTTGTGTATAGCCAGGAGGGTACGGCCGCTGCCAATAAGCCGCGAACGTTTTCTACACCCGAAGGGGCGGCCAATGCGCTCATCGACGCGGCTGAACAGTTTGATGTGCCGGCTCTCGAACAGATCTTTGGACCCGATGGCAACGACATTATTCATACTGGCGAGCCCGCTCACGATCAGGAAGTAGCAAAGGAGTTTGCACAGCAAGCCCGAACCAGGATGCAGGTATCGGTGGATCCCAAAACAAAGAGACGGGCATTCATTTCCGTTGGAAATGACGAGTGGCCCTTTCCCGTACCGATAGTGAAAACGGGCACGACCTGGTCTTTCGATACGAAGGCGGGACTCAACGAAATCCTCCTTCGTCGTATCGGCCGCAATGAATTGGACGCGATCGAGATCAGTCGTGGATTTGTCGAAGCGCAACACGAATATGCAGAGACGAAGCATGACGGCTCGCGCGTCAATCAATACGCACAAAAGATCATCAGCTCGCCCGGCAAGCAAGACGGCCTTGCGTGGCAAAATCCTGACGGCAAATGGGACGGCCCTATCGGTGAAAACGTGGCCCGCGCAATCGAGCGTGGTTACGCCACGGGAAAGGAGCAGCCCTACCACGGGTACTTGTTCAGAGTGTTGAAGGGGCAAGGACCGGACGCGCCGCTCGGACAGTTGGATTACGTCGTGAACGGAGCGATGATCGGCGGCTTCGCACTCATTGCTGTACCGGCAGAGTATCGAGTCACCGGCGTAATGACCTTCATGGTCAGCAACGACGGAGTCGTCTACCAAAAGGATCTTGGTCCGAACACTCTCGATTTGGCGAAGAAAATCGATCGCTTCAACCCGGATAAGAGTTGGACTCCCGTTGTGGAGTAGTAAGGAAACACAGAGACCCAAAGGCACAGAGCCACAAAGAAAACGCCGCACAGAAATGTATCATTTGCGGCGTTTTCTTTCCTGATCACGCACGTGTCGGCAGGTCACCATGTTCGAAATGAGCCCGCGTGTCTCTACTTTGTCCGGCCGTCGGTTCGCCGACTTTCTACTATTCGGTGTTACATCGGCGGAGCTGGTCCTCCTGATTGTTCTCACCCCCACTTTCGAGATCGCAGATTGGGTTTATGTGTTGCAACATGTCATGGTTCTGGGGGTCGCTCTCACTCGTTGCTCGCCAAAGTCGCGGGACCTTTCGATGCTCTCCAGCGCCGCCGTCGTCGTGTCGTATGGCTACTCTTATGCTCAGGTCATCTATTTAGGCTGGGTACCCGGCGATCCAGCGTGGCCCACGGCTGGGCTCATCATGTTGACGCTCGCGGCAGGTCTGAGCCTCTGCAGCCTGATCGCTCTGGGCAGATCGTTCGGAATCCGCCCTGCGCTGAGGACTCTAGCGATGCGAGGCCCATACAGAATCGTTCGCCATCCGATGTATCTCTCGTACATTATTGGAGACGTCGGATACAACCTGCAGGAATGGAATTACGGCACCGTGCTACTGGTGACGGCTGGTTGGGTTTCCCTGGTCTATCGCATTTACGCCGAGGAGCGAATACTTGCACAGGATCCCGCCTGGCCGAAGTATGTTGCGTTGGCGCGATATCGTCTGGTGCCGGGCCTTTGGTAGCTTGTGGCTAACAATTCGGAAATCCCGGGATACGCAATTCAAATTGCGTCAGCGTGCAGTTGCAGTGTTAGCGCGAGACCGACCCGACCGGGCTCAGTCTAGCGTCAGCCGGGGAACAACTTAGACTTGGAGCTAAGGCGTACGGCGGATCACAGCATCGAAACTGTACCGGAACGAGAACTGCAGCTTGTAATCGTTGAAGTGGTAGCCATCGCCGAAATTCGTGCGACGTCCCCATTGGAACTCGCCGCCAAGCATGACGTCCTCAGCCGGGTAATAGAGCAGATCAGCGAGCGCATATTGTCCGCGATGGAATTCGTTCGCTTTTTGCAAAACCGTGTTGTCAATGGCGAGCTGGGAGTATCCCGCTGTGGAACTCCATCGATCACTCCAGTAGTGATCGTAAAACGCTGTCAAACCCCGGAACGGCAGGGCCACAGCTCTGATAGGTCTCGTAGGATCCCCAAACCTCGGTTTGGCGGCGATATCGGCAGGGGCGTCGTTCATATAGTTTTCCATGCCTTCGCCGAAGACATATCCGGCTTTGAGCACGTTTTTTGCTCCAAGCTTGAGATTTGAAGTGAGATTGACGCCCCAGCGATTCACGTTCTGATCGAGATTGAACTGGTCCTTCAGAACGTCATCCAATCTGGTGTTGCCTACGATTCCTGCCGCCTCGAGATAACCTCTTTTTCCGCCCCACCTGAATTCACCAGAAAGGTCCGGAAACCGGAAACGGGAAAGAACGTTTGCGATTTCGATCCGGTCTTCCAGCCTTCCCGGATCCTGACTTGAACCCGGTCTCTCGAGCGCGATCGTGAGCCGCGTATCACCCTGAATGGGCATCCAACGTACTTGTACGTTGCGGAAGAATGCCATGCCGTTCGGCCCCCAATACTCGATGGAATTGGGGAAAACGTCGATGTCCATGAAGGGGCTCCACGTCTGTCCTGCCCCAAAGTGCCCCAGCTCTCCGTAAGCGTGACGCAAGCGAAAGGTTGTCTGTCCAGTGTCAACGCCTACGCCGAACAATTCGAATTCGAAAGTCGTCTTTAGCTCCCCATACTTGGTCGGTTGGAATCCTTTCACACCGAAACGTGTTTGCCGCACACCGGCGAACGTCCTTCCATCGCGACCAAACTCATCTCGAAAGCTCGGCAGTTTAGTGGGTCGCATCACGTCAAACCAGTTCGGGTCAATCGTCTCGAAGTTGTAGCCAAAATCGGCCATGACATATCCGTAGACTTCTAGACGCTGATCTGGAACCGCTGGAAGCGGGGGCGCTTGCCCGGCCCCCGGAAGCGCTGGAGGAGTCGTCGCTTGCCCGGGCGCAGGCGGCGATTGTGTTTGCGCGAGGACTGGCGGCACGCCACCCAGCAGAATCATTGCAATCAGCATCGATCCGAAACGTCTGGAATGTGATTTATGCTCCCTCATGCAAGCCTCCTCAGTCCGACTCTCGTTCCCATGATTTTCAAGAACTCGTGGATGTCCGTGCCTTCCTGAATGTAGTTGGTCAAATGGACGTGTTCATCATTGAACTCGTATCCGCTTTCGACACCATGGACAACCTGAGATGAGGTCGGCGAAGTCAGCGCGAGGACACTGACCAGGAGGATTAGCGCAATTTTCCAGGTGCATGGACCCAACATGGTGCCCGTGTTCTGCACTGCGAAGTCCGAAGCCACGCATTTTGGAGAGACCAGTACTTCAGTCAAGCATTTTGCGTATTCTTTGAGGAGCAGCCACCGTAGATTTACGCGGTCTGGAATGCCGATCGTTCGAAAAGCAAACCTGATAGCGGCACTCGCTTCGCTCGATGTGGGTCCTCTCCCGTGCCGCATGATGGTCGAGTCTTACCACTGTTGGTTCCAGAGCATTTGCGCACCTCGGTTACTGGTGCCTTCAGTTTCCAGCTTCAATCAGTTGAAGCGGTGCAACGTCGGGGCTGTCGATGGGGACCGTAGTACCACAGCAATAGCAATTGAACACGCAGAACCCTCTGATTCCTGAGCCAACCGGCTTCGGCCTTGTTGTTGCTTTCCTGACCAAATCCAGGAGTACGAAGGGAAGGAAAGATGGCATCACAAGAATGGGAAAAGCCAAAGGCAGTCGTCATTCCGAAAGATACCGGCCAGCTGCCGAAGGGAAAATACGGACCGATTTTTGCCAGAACACCGGCGTGTTACGGGTTCACGATCATAGCGAAAGTCAAGCCGGGAACAGCTGAGACGATCCGCAACTACGGAAACAATCTGGCGAAAGCGCTGGAGGGTGATCCGTACGTGCTCGCGCCCCTCAAGCTCCACTACCTCCGCTGGGTGCTCTTCGACAACGACACGCGGTTCATGTATCAGGGAATCTTCGACACGGATTTCGATAAATATACTGAGGACGCGATTGCGCTCTTCACAAAGACCGGAATCAACACGGTCTTCGAAAACCTCGAAGGGTTTCCAGCGGATTGGAAAACAAATCCTGAAGCGTTCATCAAGTTCGTCCGCGACCACCAATGTCCGAGCTTCATCGAGTACGGGGAGTATCCGTATGTTACCGCCGACGAAATCAAGAAGGCGTTGAGAATCAAAAACGCCCTGTCTGAGATGCTCGATCAAATGCAGTAGGCACCCACTGCAAAAGGACAACGAAATGAGCAAAGCGACAACAGCGCGAACATACAACCAAAACCATGTACATCGAAAATATACGCCTGGACAGCGGCGGGTGAGCATCTACGTCTCGTGGAGCTATCCCGCCGAGGCCGGCAGAAATCCGTACGAACTGGATAACCGATTCTCAACGATGACAGAAGTTCGGCGCGTGGCATGGCCAGGCTATGAGGCGCCGGAGTGGTCCGATCCCTTGCAGTTCCAGCAAGGGATTGCGGGTTCGTTGGAACTGTTCTTCTGGGCTTGGGCACCGTTTCAGCAGTTTGTTGGGGAGACTACAGGGCATGTCGTCCCGGTGTTTCAGCGAATCGACCAGGCTGGGTTCAAATTGCTGCTCGACGAGCGTGTTCTGGCAGACGCAGATACCGTCATGGTGTTTGGGTTGGACCACATGATCACGAATCAGGATGCGACGCTGGAGGAAATCGAGGCAGTTCGCGAATTTCTCCGACGTGAAGGGACTTGCCTTATCCTCGGTCCACACCATGACGTCGGTCTTTCAGACGATCTGAAAGTGCGCAACATGGAGTATCACCATCACGGTGACGCCTTGGTGCCACGCCAGCAGCGGTTCGGAAAATACACGCGTGCCTTAATGAAAGGACTCGGAGTGCCCGTAGAGAATCGCTACGGTTTGCGTCCTGCGTTAGTTCCGGGAAACAAAAAGCTGGCTCCCTTAACAATCACAAAAGATCTGGATTCCAAAGGCTGGCTCGAGGGCGTGACCACTTTCAACTTCCACATGCATCTCCCGCACTATGCGCTGACGACCGATGATACGAAATCGATACACGTGCTAGCCAAACAGCCGATCGACACGTCCAGACCGCATCCGTTTATCGAAGCGGGCAATTCGGAGTTCAACATGTTTCTCTGGATGCCTCCGAATGACGACCGGGCCGGTGATGTGTTGCTGGCGGATTCCACCATCTTTAGCACGTTGTTCGGTCTCGATGAGAGCCTCGAACACTTCTGGAGAAATATTGCCACTGAAAAGAGGCTCTCCGGAAAAGGGAGGATCGATGACTCCAGAAGGAAACGTCCTGCTTGAGCTGGATGACATCCAGAGCGGAGTGTTGCGTCCTCGTCCAACTCCCTACGTCGCAACTTACATTGCGCTTCGGATTGACGACCGCAATGCAGGCCGAGAGTTGATGCGGCGGTTGAGCTGCGTCGTGACCCCGGCCGCAAACCCAACGAGCCCTTTAGCCGATACCTGGGTGAGTGTCGCGCTCACCTATCAGGGTCTCAAAGCCCTTGGTGTGCCACAAAGTTCTCTGGACAGCTTCGCTTGGGAGTTCCAGCAAGGGATGGCCGCGCGCGCGAAAGAATTAGGAGACACCGGCGAGAGCAGCCCCGAAAACTGGGAGCGACCTCTCGGGACAGGCGACGTTCATCTCGTGCTCGTCGCTGTATCACCAAATGACCAACAACTCGAGACAGCGCTTGACCCGGCTCGACAAGCGTATCGCGAGATGCGAGGTATCGAAGCGATCTGGCGACAAGACTGCCACGCGCTGCCCACCGAAACCGAGCCATTTGGGTTCAGGGATGGCATCGGTCATCCTGCGATTGAAGGAAGCGGCATTCCTGGAACGAATTCCAAGGAACAACCGTTGAAGGCGGGTGAATTTATTCTGGGCTATCGCGATGAGTTGGGCGGTATACAAAGAACTCAGCCTGAGATACTCGGGCGTAACGGAACTTATGTTGTCTTCCGAAAGCTGCACCAACGAGTGGCCGCATTCCGTCAGTTCCTGAAGGTGAACTCCGCCAGTCCTGAAGATGAAGAGTTACTGGCCGCAAAGATGATGGGTCGCTGGCGCAGCGGCGCGCCATTGGCGCTTTGCCCGTTTCAGGACGATGCCAAACTGGGCGCCGATAGGCGACGCAACAACGATTTCCTCTATGAAGAAGATGATCCGGCAGGATTCAAAACTCCAGGTGGCTCGCACATCCGCCGGACAAACCCGCGAGACGCTTCCGTGGCCGGCGTAGTCCGATTGCATCGAATGATTCGGAGAGGTACTGCGTACGGCCCGCTGCTGCCCGAAGGAGTCGTTGAAGATGACGGCTTGGATCGGGGATTAATGTTCGCGTTTGTCGGAGCGCATCTTGGACGGCAGTTCGAGTTCGTCCAGACTCAATGGATCAACGACGGCGTTTTCTTTGGAGCGGGCGATGCGAAGGATCCAATCGTCGGCTCTAAGGATGAAGCAAGCAGTTTCACAATTCCACGTCGGCCTGTTCGCAGAAGACTTCAGGGCCTCCATCGGTTCGTCGTCACTCGGGGCGGTGAATATTGCTTCATGCCGGGACTGCAGGCTATGCGATGGCTTGCCGAACTTCAGACATAGAGAGATGCGTTGAATTCGGGTGCGCGAGAACTTCGGCAAAATCGAGTCTTTCGAAAAGACATCAACGGGTGTGCGCATGATCTTTTCAAAAGACGGCGCCCTGAACAGGGCCGAGGCCGCCCTTGTTACGCGTCACATTATTTCGCCTTCCCGGAACGTTCCGGCGTCAGATTTCGACAGGATGACATCAGACTCGCCCAGGATTAGCCGGATCGGTTTCTGAGCTGAAGCCCCTCGGAAAAAGAGGCGACGACCGCCGGCGTTCTTTGCCGGCGCTCCTTATTGCTCCTACTCCGCCTTCCTTCCGTCTCTTAGAGGAGAACGGGAACGGAAGGCTCAACCGCTCCGGGCCTTCCGATCCACCTGGAACAATGAAAACCCTGGAGCCTGGAATAAGGCTCTCCGTAACAGCGATCAATGGTCGCCCGACGCAAACTTTCAATCGTTTTGCAATAGCTTTGATGTCTTTCTCGCGAGACGGCGAATACTTTGCCTTTTGCGCCGGCCACGCGATTTCTTGACAGCTGCTTTGTGCTTCACTATTTTGGGACGATCGTGGAGCAGGAGGTTTTGAGGTGAAGATGAGCCATCGATTTTTTATCTCAGCAGGCACACTGGCCATCCTGATCGCGTCCTTATCGGCGGCGTTTGTGCCCGTTACCGGTCAGGCTCAGACATCCGGCGCGGCGACGTGGACGCCGCCCAAAGCAACGTATAGCCCGCCGCGCACATCCTGGGGCGACCCGGACCTGCAGGGTGTTTGGGACTATCAGAGCAGGATTCCCATGCAACGCCCTGCTCAATTCAGAGACAAGCCGACCTTAACGGAAGCGGAGCTGGCTGCATTGGCAAAGACCCCGCCAAATCAGGATTCCTGCGGCGTCGGCACGCGTAAGAACGAAGAGTGCTCGCCTGACGAGCTGGCTCAGGTCGGCGCGTACAACGAGTTTTGGAACAATCGGAACTTCCTTGCCGACAATCGCACTTCGCTTATCGTGGATCCGCCCGATGGGAGATTTCCTCCGATGACGCCGGAGGCGCAGAAGAGACAGGCGGAGATTCAAAAGACAATCGGTACCTTTGACCGCCAGAGATATGACTCGTGGGAAGACTTCCCATCCGTGACGCGTTGCATCGCGGAGCACACGCCGAACGGTCCTCAAGGTTACAACAGTGGAACGCTGATCACGCAGTCTCCCGGCTGGATTGTCATCTTCCGCGAGCGATTGGATACGCGCATCATCCCGCTGGACAAGCGTCCGCATATCGGCGACCACATCCGCCAATGGAACGGGGATTCCCGCGGCTGGTTTGAGGGAAACACGCTGGTCGTCGAAACGACGAATTTCACCGACAAGCAGATCATCGGCGGTGGCGCGGGCTCGACCATTCCAACGGGAATTCCTTTCGGGAACATTCGTCTGATCGAACGCTGGGTGCCGGTCAGCGCAAAGAGAATGAACT
>Ga0137409_10003641_pt1 | contig 16274 bp, 9 predicted proteins | sample CZODoug1_16funga_FD_122059 | JGI IMG/M metagenome (GOLD analysis project Ga0137409, IMG submission 122059) | Vadose zone soil fungal communities from Angelo Coast Range Reserve, California, USA - CZODoug1_16fungal (Hybrid Assembly) | ecosystem: Environmental > Terrestrial > Soil > Vadose zone... | reverse complement strand
TCCACCGCCGTCCGCGCCCTGGCCAGGCTCCTGCCCGAGCACGAGGCCGTCGAGGGCTGCCACTTCGGCTGCGACCCTTCCGACAAAGAAGCCCTCTGTGACGACTGCCGCCACAGGCTCAATTCCGCCGGCATCCTGCCCTCCCACAAACGCCGGATGCGCGTCGTCGAGCTCCCGATCAACGCGTCGGAGGACAGGGTGGTGGGCACCATCGACATCGAGGCCGCGCTGCGCACCGGGTCGAAGCGCTTCGAGCCCGGCGTCCTCGCCGAGGCCAACCGCAACATCCTCTACGTCGACGAGGTCAACCTCCTGGACGACCACATCGTCGACGTGCTGCTCGACGCGGCCGCGATGGGAGTCAACGTCGTCGAGCGCGAAGGCGTCTCGTTCGCGCACCCGTCCCGCTTCATCCTCATCGGCACCATGAACCCCGAAGAGGGAGAACTAAGACCGCAGCTGCTCGACCGCTTCGGCCTGTGCGTCGACGTCGAGGGCATCCGCGACCCTGACCAGCGCGTCCTGATCGCCGAGCGCGATGCCGCCTTCAAACGTGGCAACCACGAGTTCGCCAACGAGTTCGCCGCCGCCGACAGCAACCTTTCGCGCGCGCTGGCGGAAGCGATCGCGGCGGTGAAACAAGTGCGCGTCTCGAAAGGCCACGCGCGCCTCATCTCCTCGATCTGCGTCGAGGCGGATGTGCTGGGGCACCGCGCGGACGTCGTCATCGACCATGCCTCGCGTGCCCTCGCCGCATATCGGCGACACGCCTCCCCAAATCGCGAGGACATCTACGACGCCGCCGCGCTGGCCCTGGCTCACCGCGCACGCCAGCCGGTGCGCAGGGACGAGGACGAGACCAGTTCGATGGACCGCGGCGAGGAACAGGACGGTTCCAAGCCTTCCGAATCAGAACCCGGCGACCCGCAGGCCTCCGAGAGCGAGTCAACGACCGAGGCGTCCGCCGACGCAAGCGCAAGCACGTCAGACAGTGGTGAGCAGTCGGCCGGCAGCGATGAAGGCATGACGACCGGCGGGTCGAGCGGCCACGAGTCCTCGCCCGACGCGCTCGACACCTTCAACCTGAAGCGGATCGACCTGCCGAGGCAGCGCCGCGTGCGCAAGCAGGGCGGCAAGCGGTCCGCGAGCCAGACGCCGGACCGGCGTGGGCGGTACGTGCGAGCGGAGCCGAAGGCGAAAGTCAACGACCTCGCCATCGACGCCACCGTGCGCGCCGCGGCGCCCATGCAGAAGGAGCGCGGCCGGCTGCACGGTGAGCGGTTGAGGCTCGAGCGCGAAGACCTGCGGCAGAAAGTAAGGGAGCGCAAAGTCGGCAACCTCATCGTCTTCGTCGTCGACGCGTCGGCCTCGATGGACGCCGAGCAGCGCATGGCCGCGACCAAAGGCGCGATCCTCTCGCTGCTGCAGGATGCGTACGTGCGGCGCGACCGCGTCGCGGTGGTCATCTTCAAGAACCGAACCGCCGAAGTGGTGCTGCGGCCGACCTCGAGCGTCTCGCTCGCGCGGCGCCGGCTGGAAAGGCTGTCCGTCGGCGGCACCACGCCCCTGACACATGGACTGATGGCCGGCTACAAGGTCGTCAAGACCGAGCTGCTGCGCGATCCCACCATCCGCCCGCTGCTCGTGCTGATCAGCGACGGCCGCGGCAACATCTCGATGTTCAAAGAAGAGCCGCTGGTCGAGGCGCAGAAGGTCGCGGCGCTGATCGCCTCGGAGGACATCGACGCTCTGGTGATCGACTCCGCGCGCGACTACAGCCATCTACCCTCGGTGCAGCACCTCGCGAGGGTGGCGCCGATGTACCAGACCTACGCGATCAACGCGTGCGCGGACCTGGCCGAGCGGATGGGCGCTCGCTACTACGGCCTGTACGACCTTTCACGCGACGAGATCGCCTCCGCGGTTGAAAGGGAGCTGGGGCGCTCCCGGTAACATCCATCCCCATGGCAATCGACCGGTACTCCTACCCCTTCACGGCGATCGTCGGCCAGGAGCAGATGAAGCTGGCCCTGGTCCTCAACGCGATCAACCCGTCCATCGGCGGGGTGCTCATTCGCGGCGAGAAGGGCACGGGCAAGTCCACGGCCGTGCGCGCGCTGGCCAAGCTGCTGCCTGAGCAGAAGGTCGTCGAGGGCTGCCACTTCGGCTGCCACCCGGAAGACCCCGAGGACTGGTGTCTCGACTGCCGCGAGCGCGCACGCTCCGGCGAGCTGCCCGTTACCACCCGCCGCATGCGCGTGGTCGAGCTCCCGATCAACGCTTCCGAAGACCGAGTCGTCGGAACCATCGACCTGGAGGCTGCGTTGAAGGAAGGCTCGCGGCGCTTCGAGCCCGGCGTGCTCGCCGAAGCCAACCGCAACATCCTCTACGTCGACGAGGTCAACCTCCTCGACGACCACATCGTCGACGTGCTGCTCGACGCCGCTGCGATGGGCATCAACACCGTCGAGCGTGAGGGTGTCTCGGTCTCGCACCCGTCGCGCTTCATCCTCGTCGGCACGATGAACCCCGAGGAGGGCGAGCTCCGCCCGCAGCTGCTCGACCGCTTCGGCCTCTGCGTCGACGTGGAAGGCATCCGCGATCTCGACCAGCGCGTCGCCATCGTCGAGAAGCGCGCGGTGTGGGAGGACGACCCCAATCTCTTCTACCAGCAGCACGCGGAGTCCGAGCAGAGCGTCCGCTCGCAGATCGCCGAGGCCATCCAGACATTCCCCGAGGTGGACCTGCCGCGCGAGATCCTACGCCTCATCGCGCAGATCTCCATCGCCCTGGAGGTGGACGGCCACCGCTCCGACCTCGTGTGCGCTCGCGCCGCACAGGCCAAGGCCGCATACGACAGCTCAGAGCAGGTCGGTGTGAAAAACGTCGCCGATGTGGCGGAGATGGTCTTCGCGCACCGCGTTCACTCGGTGCCGTTCGGCAAGGGCGGCCCGAACCTGGGCGAGGTGATCGCCCGCATGGTCGGCCAGGCCTAGCTAATTTTCAAAGACGGGCGTTCCGCGTCCTAGACTGACCGGCGTGGCGGCGTCCCAGCAACCAGCCCTGCAACCTCAGCGCGCGGCGGAGCTCCTGTCCCGGATCGAGGAGAACGTCCACAGAGTCATCGTCGGCAAGGAGCGAGTCGTTCGGCTCGCCGTCACGGGGCTCGTCGCCGGCGGCCACGTCCTCCTCCAGGACCTGCCCGGCACCGGCAAGACCATGCTCGCCCGTGCGCTCGCCACTTCGGTGGGCGGCACGTTCCGCCGCATCCAGTGCACGCCCGACCTCTTGCCCTCCGACATCACCGGCTCGAGCATCTTCAACCAGAAGGAGCTGAGCTTCACCTTCGTGCCCGGCCCCATCTTCGCCAACGTCGTGCTGGCCGATGAGGTCAACCGCGCCACGCCGCGCACGCAGTCGGCCCTGCTCGAGGCGATGGGAGAGGGACAGGTGACGGTCGAGGGCGCAACGAGGTCGCTCGAGCGGCCGTTCTTCGTCGTCGCCACGCAGAACCCGACCGAGTTTCACGGCACCTACCCGCTGCCCGAGTCGCAGCTCGACCGCTTCACCCTCGCGGCCGAGATGGGTGCGCCGACCGACGCCGAGGCGATGGAGGTGCTCGCCCGCCGGGAGCACGGCGATCCACTCGCCGAGCTGAGCGGCGTCGTGAACCTCGGTGAGGTCATCGAGCTGCAGGAGGCATGCCTTCGCGTCGTCGCCGCGCCGGCGATTCGCACCTACATCGTCTCGCTGCTCCAGGCGATCCGCGCGCGGCCCGACGTCCTGCTGCCCGCCAGCATGCGGTCGGGCGTGTACCTGCAGCGCGCGGCCCAGGCCTGGGCTCTTTTCGAAGGCCGCGACTTCGTGCTGCCCGACGACGTCAAGCTGCTCGCCGTCCCCGTGCTCGCCCACCGGTTGAGCATGCGCGGCCGGGCCAGGGCGGACGACATGATCAAGGAGCTAGTCGCATCGCTGCCGCTGCCACCGTTGAGGCAGCACTAGAGGAACTCTCCTGAGACCTACCCCGAGGCTCTTTGGCGCGCTGGCGCTCGCCGCGATCATCGAGTACTACGGCACCACTTCGGAGGTCCCGTGGCTGTTCCTGCTCGCCAGCTGGATCGTCGGCCTCATCGCCGTTTCGTTCCTCTACGCGCTCTGGAATAGAGCCGGCCTCCGCCTCCACCTGGGCGTTGGCGGCAGCACTCTGTCTGCCGGATCGCCGGTCGAGGAGCTGCCGGAGCACCTGATGCGCAACGGACCGCTGCCGGCGCCGATCTTCGAAGGCGACGGCCTCCGCATGGACCTCGGGCTGGACACGACCGGCGCGCCGCGCGGCCCGGCCCGCCTCGCGGGCGTCATCGCCGGCGAGCACCTCAGCGCCGCCACCGGAGTCATCCCCAGAAAGGGATGGCGGCACCAGGTCGAGCTCCAGGGGATGCGCCGCGGTCCTGTTGGCGCGCACGCGTGGATCGTGGAGTCGAGCGATCCCGTCGGGATGTTCCGCAGCCGCCGCACCAGCCTGGACGCCGAGGTCGCGCTGATCCTCCCTCGGTTCGCCTCCTTGACCCGCCGGCCCCAGACCCGCGAGCTGGAGGCCAGCGTCGCAGCGCCTCGAGCGGGGTCGGGCACCGAGCTCTTCGGTGTGCGCCAGTACCGGCCCGGAGATTCGCTGCGGCGGATCCACTGGCGCTCGAGCGCGCGACGCGGCGAGCTGGTCGTGCGCGAGTACGAGCCTCCTGGCGTCCAGACGCTCGGCATCTTCTGCGACCCGCAGCCAGGCGATGCGGCGGTGGCGGACCAGGTGGCGCGCATCGCCGCCTCTGAGGCCTGGGACTGCTTGCGCAACGGCGGTCGCGTGATGCTGTGGGGCCCCGGCCTTGCGCCGAGCACGTCGAGCGAAGCGCGCTCCCTCTGGGCGGTGCTTGAATGGCTGGCGCGCTACCCGACCACCGCCGCCTCGGGCGAGGACGTCGACCCACCCCAGGTGAGCGAAGCGGTGGCCGTCACGGGCGGCGCGCCACAGCAGATCGTGGAAGCGCTGGAAACCGTCCGCCGCCGCGGAGGCGCCGTCCGCGCCTGGGTGGTGGGCGATGCAGACCTGGACGTGGATGCGCCCGTTCAGCACGTGGGCACCGAGTGGCCGCTGTGAAGTTCCCAAAGCTGCCCGCGTCGCCGGTCGAGAACTCGCTCGAAGGCAGGGCTTTTGTTTTCTCAGGGTTTGCCGTCGCGGTCCTGGCGATCGTGCTGTACGGACAGGACTATCTGATCCCGGCTGTCGGCCTCGCAACGACCGCCTTGGGCCACGTCGTCAGCTACCGCGGCAGGCAGAAAAGACGCAGCCTTGGCGGACAGATCCTGCTCGCCACACTCGTGTTCGCGGGGCTGGCCTACTTTCTCGCTGACTCGGCCCTGGCCCTCTTCGGAGGCATCCTGCCCCAGGCGAACTTCGCGATCGCGCTGGTCGCGGTCACGAGCTTCGACCTGAAGACCCGGCGCAACTGCTACTCGAGCCTGTGGATCAGCCTGGCGATCCTCTACCTGGCGGCGGTCTACGCGTGGGACTACGCCTTCGGCCTGCTCGTCGCGCTCTGGGCGATCTGCCTGGCCGGCTTCTGGATGGCGTCACACCTCCGCCGTATGGAGGCGAAGGTGCGCGCTCCGCGGACGGCGATCGCGGCTCTGGTGCTGGGCGCGCTCGGGCTCGGGCTCGTCGGGTTCATCGTGATCCCACAGCCGGCCGCGTTCGCCCCAACTCCGCTGGTCGTCTCGCTGCCCAACTTCGTCAACTTCCGGGGCGAGCTGGAGAATCCGGCCCTGCCGCTGGTGCAGATCAGCGGCGACCCCACCGGCGCGACCGGAAGCATCGACCTCCACTTCCGCGGCCGCCTCGGCGATTCGCCGGTGATGTACGTCCGCACGGGCGCTCCGGCCTACTGGCGCGGACTGGTCTTCGACACCTACCGCGACGGCTCGTGGACCGCATCGAACCGCGGATACGTCGAGCTGCAGCCGTATGTCCCGCCTCGGTTCCTGCCGCCCGCGCCGCCAAACAACCTGGGCACCTTCGTCCAGGCTTTCCGGGTCCTGCGACCGCTCCCAGGGGTGATCAGCGCCGCCTACCCCATCCAGAGCCTCTACGCCCCCGTCGCCGCCCTGCGCGAAGACGCCTACGGCACGTTCCACACGCCAGGCCAGCTGCGACCGGGCCAGACCTACTCGGTCGTCTCCTACCTGCCGAACCTCTCGGCGCAGGAGCTGCAGACCGAGCCATTCACGCGGGTGGCGCCAACCGGCGTCGATCCCGCTTACTTCGACGCGAGCCCGCTGTCCCGGCGAGCTCGCGACCTGGCCGCCCAGGCCGTCGACGGCCACACCGCCAACGAGTTCGACACCGTCATGGCGCTCACCACCTACCTCCAGTCGAACTTCCAGTACTCGCTTCAGCTCGGGCACGTGCCGGTGGGGCGAGACCCGGTCGACTGGTTCCTGTTCGACGTGAAGATCGGTTACTGCGAGCAGTTCGCCACCGCCGAGGTGCTGATGCTCCGCAGCCTTGGCATCCCGGCGCGCCTGGCGACCGGCTACTCGACCGGGGACTACGACCCCGTGCTCGACCAGGCGGTCGTCCGCGAGCATGACGCCCACGCCTGGGTCGAGGCCTGGTTTCCCAACCACGGATGGGTGCCGATCGACCCGTCTCCCGGGTTCTCACCGCTGGCCGCGACGAAGTTTCCCAGCCACTGGGCCGCGGGCGGGATCGCCCGGCTCATCCCACACCTGGAGATCGGCGCCCCGCTGGCGGCCCTTGGCTCCCTGGGATTCTTCGCCGTGATCCCGCCCGCGGTGGCGATCGCCCTGCTCGTGGTGATCGCGTGGGCGTGGCTCAGGACCCGGCGCTGGAAGCGCGGGGTCAGGGCGCCGGCCAGCCAGTCCGAGCTGCTCCGGCTGTACGAGCGCGTGCAGCGCCGCCTCGGCCGCCGCCGGGCGCCGCCCGAAACCCCGCTGGAGTATCTGGAGCGAATTCCCTCCCCCGCAGGGGGAGGGCGAGGGAGGGGGGGCGAACCCCTTGCATCGCTGCTCAAAGAAATCACCGAGGCCGTCAACGAAGGCGCCTACGCCGGCCGCTGGCCGGACGTAAAACGGGTGCGGGAGCTCGCGAACCGCTTATCCTGACGGGCCGTGGCCAAAGCAGTGTCGAGCGGCGCCGAAACTGTCCGCTGGGACCTCAGCGATCTCTACGCGTCACCGACTGATCCCCGGCTGGAGGCTGGCCTGGCGCAGGCGTTGGAACGTGCCAAAGCTTTCGAGGCCGCCTACAAGGGCAAGGTGAACACCATCGACCCCGCGGGCTTCGCCGCCATGATGCTCGAGCTCGAGCGGAACGAGGAGGACGCGGCCAAGCCGGAGGTGTACGCGTACCTCCTGCACAGCCAGAACACGCAGGACCCGGCTGCCGGCCGGCTCCTCGCCCGGGTGCGCGAGGCGGCCGCCGAGCGAGGCAGCCACTCGGTCTTCTTCACCCTCGAGCTGGCGCAGACGAGCGACGAGCAGGCGGCCAGGCTCTACGCGCACCCCGACTCGGCCCGCTACAAGCACACGGTCGAGGAGGCGCGAAAGTTCCGACCCCACCAGCTGTCCGAGCCCGAGGAGCGGGTGCTCACGGAGTTCAGCCCGGTCGGCAACTCCGCATGGACGCGCCTGTTCGAGGAGCTGTGCGCAGGCATCCGGATCGACATGGACGGCCGGCAGCTGATGCTCGAGGAGGCGCTCACCCTGCTGCGGGAGCCGAACCGCGAGGTGAGGAAAAACGCCAGCCACGCAATCACGGACGCGCTGAACCAGGACATCCGCACCCGCGGGTACATCTTCAACGTCATCCTCGGGGAGAAGGCGATCGACGACCGGCTGCGTCATTTCCCGGCGTGGATCTCGTCGCGAAACCTGGCCAACGAGACGTCCGACGAGGCGGTGCAGGCGCTCGTCGAGGCGGTCACCGGCCGCTACGACATGTGCGTCCGCTACTACCGCGTCAAGAAGAAGCTGCTGGGTGTCGGCGAGCTCCACGAGTGGGACCGCTACGCACCGATCCTCGACACCACGCGCGACCTGTCCTGGGACGACGCCAAGGAGCTCGTGCTTGGCTCCTACGTGCGCTTCTCCAAGCGCGCCGGCCAGCTCGTGGAGGAGTTCTTCAACCACGGCTGGATCGACGCCCCAGTGGTACCTGGCAAAGCAGGCGGCGCGTACTGCATGCCCGTGACGCCGCATCACCACCCGTACGTCATGCTCAATTTCACCGGCAAGCTGCGCGACGCGCTGACGCTCGCACACGAGCTCGGCCACGGGCTGCACGATCGGCTCGCCTCGAAGCAGCACATCTTCGACTTCCACCCACCGCTGACCCTGGCGGAGACGGCGTCCGTGTTCGGCGAGGCTCTGACCTTCGACCGCATCATGTCCGAGGAGAAGGACCCCAAGGTCCGGCTGGCCATGCTGTGCAGCCAGGTCGAGGACGCGTTCTCGACGGTGTTCCGCCAGGTCGCCTTCAACCGGTACGAGGACGCGGTGCACACCACCCGCCGCAGCGAGGGCGAGCTTTCAGTCGAGCAGCTCGGCGAGATCTACCAGTCGAAGCTGCAGCCGATGTTCGGCGACGCTCTCACCCTCACCGACGAGCACAAGGTGTGGTGGAGCTACGTCAGCCACTTCATGCACACGCCGGGCTACGTGTACGCGTACGCGTTCGGAAACCTGCTCGCGCTGTCGGTCTACCACCGCTACCTCGAGCAGGGTCCCGAGTTCGTCGACGCCTATCTGGACTTCCTCGCCGCGGGCGGATCGACTCGCCCCGACGAGCTCGTCCGCAAGCTCGGGATGGACATCACCGACCCAGGTTTCTGGGACGCGGGCCTCACGATTCTCGAAGGCATGGTGTCCGAAGTCGAGAGGCTGGCGGGGACCTCTTCCTGAGGCTTTAGCCGCGGGAGCCGGCACTCGCGGGTCTCGCAGCGGGCCGATACACGCCGGAGCCGGCACTCGCCCCAAATCCGGCGCGATCTGGCGATGCTCGGCCTACTTATTGTCGCCTTACCCGATGGGCACGTTGGCGAGGGCGGCGTAGGCTGGACTGACGGCCAGCTTTTGGCCGACCGTGTTTCCGCGCCGAAGCGTTCCCGGCCGATCGTTTACTCAAAAGGGGTGGAAGCGATGTTTCTTCGCGCAACCCGCGTACAGACGCCGCCGGACAAGGTCAAAGACGCGATCGAGAACTTCGAGGCGAATGTCCTCAAGAACCTTCGCGCTGCGCCTGGCAACCAGGGCGCCATCCTGCTGGTCAACCGTGAGACCGGCGCCGGGATGGGCATCACTTACTGGGAGTCGGCCAAGGCCCTTGCGGCCAGTGAAGCGATTGGCACGCAGAGCCGCACGCAGTCGACCAAGGCCGTGCCTGGCAGCCAGATCGTCAACGTAGAGCGGGCGGAGCTGATGATCATGGATCGCGCAGCGCCTGCCAAGTCAGGATCGTTTGTACGGATGGTCTCGGTCAACGGAGATCCAGACAAGCTGGACGCGGCGATCGTGAACATCCGCAACCAGGTGCTGCCGGTCCTCAAGGCACAGAAGGGCTACCGGGCAACGATCGCCAGCGTCGACCGCCAGAGCGGCCGCCTCACCGCGTCGACCGTATGGGACTCCAAAGCAGACCTCGATGCCAGCGAGAGCAAGCTTGCCGGCCCTCGGGCCGAGGCCGCCAAGGCCGCGGGCGCGGGACCGAATGACGTTCAGGTCGAGATCTTCGAGACCGCCGTCGTAGAGATCAGCGCAGCCGTTACGCAGACCGCCGCAAGGGCATAAGGACAACGCGTTGGGAGAGGGCGGCGCGCCCTCTCCCAGATTGATGCGCTGGGCCCGAGAGAGAGGCTTTCAGTACATCGATAGACTAGTCATCACATACATACGCCCGTCGGAGCGGGAGCTCTCCACTTGATAAGTGGTAGGGAGTGAGATGACGGTCACCACCGAGGCGCTTGCCACCACAGACCTCGAATTTGCCCGCCAGCTGGGGCAGCAGCTGCGAGTCGACTCGATCCGCTGCAGCACCGCCGCCGGCTCAGGCCACCCGACCTCCTCGATGTCGGCCGCCGACCTCATCGGGGTCCTCATCTCCCGATACCTCCAGTACGACTGGTCGAAGCCGAAGGACCCGAACAACGACCACCTGATCTTCTCCAAGGGCCACGCCTCGCCTCTCTACTACGCAATGTTGAAGGCGGTCGGCGCCGTGACCGACGCGGAGATGATGACCTTTCGGAAGTTCGGCTCACGGCTGCAGGGACACCCCACGCCGGCCATCCCGTGGGTCGACGTTGCCACCGGCTCGCTCGGCCAGGGCCTCCCGATCTCAGTCGGCGTCGCCCTCGCCGGGAAGAACCTGGACAAGCTCCCGTACCACGTGTGGACGCTCTGCGGCGACTCGGAGCTCGCCGAAGGCTCGATCTGGGAGGCCTTCGACAAGGCAGGACACTATGGGCTGTCCAACCTCACCGCGATACTAGACATCAACCGGCTCGGCCAGCGCGGCGAAACCGAGTTCGGCTGGCAAACAGACATCTACCGCCGGCGCGTGGAGTCGTTCGGCTGCTTCCCGATCGTGATCGACGGGCACGACGTGACCGCGATCGACCGCGCTTACGGGCAGGCGCTGTCCGCGACCGGGAAGCCGACCGTGATCATCGCCAAGACGGTCAAGGGCAAGGGATTCTCGGAGATCGAGAACAAGGACGGCTGGCACGGCAAAGCGCTGCCGCCGGACATGGCCGAGCGGGCGATCAAGGAGCTCGGCGGCATCCGCCACCTGAAGGTGAAGACCGCCAAGCCCGAGCCGACACCGCGCACGCCGAAGCGCCCCGAGGCCGTGCCGGAGGTGACTCTCCCGACCTACACGAAAGACGACAAAGTCGCCACCCGCAAAGCGTATGGCGACGCGCTGGTCGCCCTCGGTGCGATGCCGGACGTGGTGGCGATGGACGGCGAGGTCTCCAACTCGACGCACGCCGACGAGTTCGCCAAGGCCTACCCCGATCGGTTCTTCGAGATGTGGATCGCCGAGCAGCAGCTCGTCGCGACTGCCGTGGGGATGAGCGTTCGCGGCTACAAGCCTTTTGCCTCGACCTTCGCCGCCTTCTTCAGCCGCGCTTACGACTTCGTCCGCATGGCCGGCATCTCCGAGGCCAACATCCGCCTGGTCGGCTCGCACGCAGGCGTGGAAATAGGCCAGGACGGCCCGTCGCAGATGGCGTTGGAAGACCTGGCGTCGATGCGGGCGATCATCGGGTCGACGGTGCTCTATCCGAGCGACCCGAACCAGACGGCAAAGCTCACGAAGCTGATGGCCGAGACCGGCGGCATCGTCTACATGCGCACCACGCGCGGCGCGTACGCGACCATCTACGGGCCGAACGAGACATTCAAGATCGGTGGCTCAAAAGTCGTGCGCCAGAGCCCGAAGGACAGGGTGACGCTCATCGGCGCCGGCGTGACGCTCCACAACTGCCTGGCCGCCGCCGACCAGCTTGCCGCGAAGAAGATCGCGGCCCGAGTGATCGACCTCTACTCGGTGAAGCCGGTAGACGTGAAGACTCTGCGCGAGGCGGTGAAAGCGACCAAGGGACGCCTGGTCATCGTCGAGGACCACTATCCGGAGGGCGGCATCGGCGCGGCGGTGATGGAAGCGTTGGCGCCTGACGGGCTCCCGCGCATCGCGCACCTCGGCGTGAAGGGCATGCCCACGTCGGGCAAACCCGAAGAGCTGATGAACGCGGCCGGCATCTCGGCCAAGCAGATCGTGGCCGCGGCCACCAAGCTCCTGGCGGCGAAGTGATGGCGACCGAGATCAAGCACAACCCGATCAAGGAGCTGAAGCAGGCCGGCCAGTCGCTGTGGCTGGACAACATCCGCCGCCAGCTCATCAGCTCCGGCGAGCTCGCGCGGTTGCGCGACGAGGGCCTGACCGGCGTCACGTCCAACCCGACCATCTTCGAGAAGGCGGTCAGCGGCTCGACCGACTATGACGAGGCGATGGTCCAGCTGGTGCGGGAGAAAGTGAAGCCGTCCCAGATGTTGTGGGACCTGATGGTCGAGGACATCCAGGCCGCGGCCGACGTGTTCCGTCCGGTCTATGACAAGACCAAGGGCAAGGATGGGTTCGTCAGCATCGAGGTCTCGCCGACTCTCGCGAACAACACGCGCGGCACGATCGCGATGGCCGAGGACCTGCGCAATCGCTGCAAGCGCCCGAACGTCATGGTCAAGATCCCCGCCACCAAAGAAGGCCTGCCCGCGATCGAGGACCAGATCTCCAAGGGCCACAACATCAACATCACGCTGATCTTTGCGGTCCAGCGCTACGACGAGGTCGTGGAGGCATATCTCCGGGGGCTGGAGAAGCTGCACAAGAAGGGAGGCGACCTCAGCAAGGTCGCCAGCGTCGCGAGCTTTTTCGTCAGCCGCGTCGACTCGAAGGTCGACAAGATGCTGGCCGCGAAGATCCCGCAGACCGACGACCCGGCGCAGCAGCGCGCGCTGGAGCAGCTCTTCGGCAAGGCGGCGATCGCCAACTCCAAGGTCGCGTACGAGCACTTCAACAAGCTCTTCAGCGGCGCGCGATGGGAGACGCTGCGCAAGGCCGGCGCCCGCACCCAGCGGCCGCTGTGGGCCAGCACCTCGACGAAAGACCCGCGCTACCCGGACACCTATTACGTCGAGGAGCTGATCGGCCCGGACACAGTCGACACCATTCCGCCCGCGACACTGGCCGCGTTCCGCGAGCACGGCGAGGTGCGCCGCAGCCTCGACGAGAACCTCGACATCGCCAAGCGCCAGCTGAAGCTGCTGGCCGAGATCGGCGTCGACCTCGACCAGGTCACCAACGAGCTGGAGCTGGAGGGCGTCGAGTCGTTCACCAAGTCGTTCGAGAGCCTGCTCGAGGCGCTGACCAGGACGTCGAAGGACATCAAGGCGGGGAAGGGGCCGCGGCAGTGGCACTCCCTGGGCCCGCTGCAGCCTGCGGTGGACCAGCAGGTGGCGAAGCTGCAGAAGGCGGACGCGCCGCGCCGCCTGTGGGCCAAGGACCCGACGCTGTGGAACGCGGATCCCGGAAAGCGCGACGAGCTCGTCAATCGCCTCGGGTGGCTGAACGTCGCTGAGAAGATGCTCGAGCAGGCGCCCACCTTCAAGCAGCTGGCGAAGGATGGACGCGCCTACACGGACGTGGTCCTGCTCGGGATGGGCGGGTCGAGCCTGTGCCCGGACGTCCTGCGCAACACGTTCGGGGCAGCCAAGGGCCACCCGAAGCTGCACGTGCTGGACACGACCGACCCGGCGACCATCCTCTCGGTCCGTTCGAAGATCACGCTCAAGAAAACTCTTTTCATCGTGGCCTCCAAGTCAGGCGAGACGACCGAGACGCTTTCGCACTTCGCGTACTTCTGGGATCTCGTCAAATCCAGAAAACAGTTCGCGGCGATTACAGACCCGGGCAGCGGGCTCGAGAAGCTCGCGAAAGACCACAACTTCCGCTGGATCTTCCCGAACCCGCCGGACATCGGCGGGCGCTACTCGGCGCTGAGCTATTTCGGCCTGGTGCCCGGTGCATTGATCGGCGTCGACGTCGAGGAGATGCTGCAGCGGGCGATGGAGATGGCGGCCTCATGCGCCGACACGGTGCCGGTCGAGACCAATCCCGGCGTGTGGCTCGGCGCGGTGATGGGCGAGCTGGCGTTGAAGGGACGCAACAAGATCACGCTGATCGCGTCGCCGAAGGTCGCGACGTTCGGCTACTGGGTCGAACAGCTGATCGCCGAGAGCACGGGCAAGCAGGGCAAGGGAATCGTCCCGGTCGAGGGCGAGCCGGTGGGCCGTCCGCCGGTTTACGGCAAGGACCGCTTCTTCGTCTACATCCGGATGGACTCGGACGCGCCGAACCGCGCGGTGACCGCGCTCGAGAAGGCCGGGCAGCCGGTCGTGACGCTGACGCTGCGCGACAAGCTCGACCTCGGCGGAGAGTTCCTCCGCTGGGAGATCGCGACCGCGGTCGCGGGCTCGATCCTCGGCATCGACCCGTTCGACCAGCCGAACGTGCAGGAGTCCAAGGACAACACGAAGAAGGTCCTCGCGGTCTTCAAGAGCAAAGGCAAGCTGCCGCCGGCGGAGTCGACCGCGGCGTCGAAGTCGAAGGCGGGCCTCAAGTCGCTGCTCGGCAAGGCCACGCGCGACTCCTACTTCGCGATCATGGCTTACACCACCCGCACCGCCACGTCAGAGGCGGCGATCTCTGCGATCCGGACCGCTGTCCGCGACAACACCAAGCTGGCGACCACGGCGGGATACGGCCCGCGGTTCCTCCACTCGACGGGCCAGCTGCACAAGGGCGGCCCGAAGACAGGTCTCTTCCTCCAGGTCGTGCAGCAGGACAGCAAGGACATACCGATACCCGGTCAGCCGTACAGCTTCTCGATCCTCAAGCAGGCGCAATCGCTGGGCGACCTCCAATCGCTCACCTCGCGCCACCTGCCAGTCGTGCGCGTGACGCTCGGCAAAGAGCCGGGCACAGGATGGAAAGCTCTGGTCGCGGCTGTTCGCGGGGCAACGAAGTCTCCCTCTCCCCTTCGGGGAGAGGGTTAGGGAGAGGGGCTTAAGCTGGCATGACGATGGAAATGGGGATGGTCGGCCTCGGCCGCATGGGCGGCAACATGGTCCTGCGCCTGCTCAAGCGCGGCCACCGCATGATCGCTTTCGACCTCTCGGCTGACGCGGTGAAAAAGCACGAGGAGGCGGGCGCGGTCGGAGCTCACTCGTTCGAGGAATTTGCGTCCAAGTTCAAGACCAAGCCGCGCGTGATGTGGATCATGGTCCCCGCGGGCGACGCGACAACCCAGACGATCAACAAGCTGATCGAGGTGGGGGAGCCGGGCGACATCATCATCGACGGCGGAAACACCAACTGGAAGGTCGCCCTCGACGACTGCGCTCGGATCAAGGCCAAGGGCATGCACTACGTCGACGCCGGAACCTCCGGCGGCATCTGGGGCCTCGAGTACGGCTACTGCTTGATGGTCGGCGCCGAGCAGGAGGTCTACGACCGCCTCCTGCCTTTGCTCAAGGACCTCGCGCCGGACGACGGTGGGCTGGTGCGCACCGGCCCGGAGGGCTCGGGGCACTTCGTGAAGATGGTCCACAACGGCGTCGAGTACGGGCTGATGCAGGCCTACGCCGAGGGCTTCCAGGTCATGAAGATGTCGAATTCCTTCCCCGGCATGAACATGCAGGCGATCGCCGAGGCGTGGCGCACAGGGAGCGTCGTGCGGTCATGGCTGCTGGATCTCATCGCTCGGGGCCTTTCGCAAGATCCCGAGCTTTCGACCATCAAGGGATGGGTCGAGGACACGGGAGAAGGTCGCTGGACGGTGGAGGCGGCCATCGACGAGTCGGTGCCGGTTCCGATCATCGCCGAGTCGCTCTTCGCTCGGTTCCGCAGCCGCATGGAGAACACGTTCGGCGATCGCCTGCTCGCGATGATGCGCAACCAGTTCGGCGGGCACGCGGTCGTGAGTGACGCCAAGGCAGAGGCGGCCGCCAAGCATTAAGGCGCTATGAGCACGGTTACCCAGCCGAATCCGCTAGCCGAGGGGCTGCACGACTATCGCCTCACGGACCCCTCGATCATGGTCATCTTCGGCGCGACCGGCGACCTGAGCAGCAAGAAGCTGCTGCCTGCGATCTACAACCTGGCCAAGCAGCGCCTGCTGCCCGCCGGCTTCGCGGTGATGGGCGCCGCCATCGACGACATGTCGGACGATGCGTTTCGCAAACACGCCGCCGACGCGATCACTCAGCACTCGCGCACGCAGCCGATCGACCAGACCGTGCTCCACGCGTTCCTGAGCGCGGCCTTCTATCAGAAGGTCGACTTCAGCAAGCGCGACGACTTCAAGGCGCTGCAGCGCCGGCTCGACGAGCTGGACAGCTCACGTCACACAGGTGGCAACCGCGTCTACTACTGCGCGACGCCGCCCCCGACGTACGAGACGATCGTCGAGCAGCTGAAGGCTGTGGCCATGACGACCGGGCCCGGCTTCCATCGCATCGTCATCGAGAAGCCGTTCGGCTTCGACCTCAAGTCGGCGCGCGAGCTGAACAAGATCGTGCAGCGGGTCTTCCACGAGGACTCGGTCTTCCGCATCGACCACTACCTCGGCAAGGAGACCGTGCAGAAC
>Ga0137409_10003640_pt1 | contig 16276 bp, 17 predicted proteins | sample CZODoug1_16funga_FD_122059 | JGI IMG/M metagenome (GOLD analysis project Ga0137409, IMG submission 122059) | Vadose zone soil fungal communities from Angelo Coast Range Reserve, California, USA - CZODoug1_16fungal (Hybrid Assembly) | ecosystem: Environmental > Terrestrial > Soil > Vadose zone... | reverse complement strand
GGCCGCGAATCAATCGTCATCATCTGCCCGTCGCGCTCCACCCAAATCAGCGCGTAAAACGTATCGTCCTTCAGATCGTTGACGACCACCTTCTGCACTCGCACTTCAAGCCCAAGTAAAACGTTTTTCAGCAGATCGTGCGTCATCGGCCGCGGCGTCTGCACTTTTTCAATTTCCAGCGCGATCGCATTCGCTTCGTAAACGCCTACCCAGATCGGCAGGATGGCTTGGCCCTGTACATCCTTAAGCACAACAATGGGCATATTGGTGACGGGGTCCATCATCAGGCCACGGATCTTCATCTCCACTTCCATCGAGGCCTCCGTTGCTTACGTCACCTGCTCGCCCACCAGGCTGTTCGGCCCGGCGCCTGTCGCCTGCACCCGCACGTAGGTTCCCAGAAGGTTTCGTTCTTGTGAAGTGAAATTTATGACTCGGTGACAAGAAGTGTGGCCGCTCCACTGGTTCTCGCGCCGCGATTTGCCGCTCACGAGTACATCAAACGTGGTATTGACCAGTTTCGCGTGGCGCTCGCTTTGAATTTCCCTTTGTTTTCCCTGCAAAATCGTCAGCCGCCGGCTCTTTTCTTCTTCCGAAATCGCGTCCGGCATGGCCAGCGACGGCGTGTTCGGCCGCGCCGAATACTTGAACGAGAACATATTGTCGTAGCGAACTTCGTCCAGCAAACTCAAGGTTTCCGCAAAATCAGCTTCGGTCTCGCCCGGAAATCCCACAATAATGTCCGTGGTGATCGCAATCGGCCGCCTGGCCTGCCGCAACATCGCGATTTTCTCGAGATATTCCTCGCGCGTATAAGTTCGCACCATCTCGCGCAGCACCCGTGTTGAACCAGATTGCACCGGCAGATGCACGTGGTTGCACAGCTTCGGTTCACTCTCCAGCGCCGCCACAATGTCCGCGCCAAAATCTCGCGGGTGCGAAGTGGTGAACCGTACTCGCTGCATTCCCGGCACGTCCGCCACCGCCAGCAACAATTCCGAAAACCGCATTTGCCGCGAAGACGGGTCGGCGTAAGAATTCACCGTCTGTCCAAGCAGTTGCACTTCCGAGTAGCCCAGCTCCGCAAGCTCGCGCACTTCCTTCAACACCGAATCGCTCGCCCGGCTGCGCTCCGGCCCACGCGTAAACGGGACCACGCAGTAAGCGCAAGCCTTGTCGCAACCCTCGATAATCGTCAAGTAAGCTCGCCAGGGATTGTCGCGCCGCGTCACCGGCGTCTCAAACGTTTCATCCGTATCGTTGTCGAGTCCCGTAACGCGCTGGTCTCCGGCCTCTACTCGTGCCAATAACTCCGGCAGCTTTCGATAACTCGCCGAGCCGCACACCAGGCTGACCCACGGCGCGCGCGCAAAAATATCCTCGCCCTCTTGTTGCGCCACGCAACCGAGTACTCCGATCACCTGCCCGGCCGCCTGTTTCGTTCGATACTCACCCAGCCGCGAAAAAACTTTCTGCGCCGCCTTCTCCCGGATGCTGCACGTGTTGTACAAAATCAACGATGCGCTGTCCGGCGATTCCACTTGCCTATACCCGCGCGACAGCAGTACGCCCGCGACTTTCTCGGAGTCGTGGTCGTTCATCTGGCAACCAAAAGTTTCCAGGAAAAAAGTAGCGCCACTCGGGTGGGGTTCTGCAGACGAGCCCGCCGTGGCCGCGTTCTCCGAAGCAACCGAACGTCCTGCCAGCGAGTCCAAACTGATGTCAAATGTCCCGGCCATCTTCCAGTCCGCAGTTTAGCACAATCGCTACGCTCGTTCCGGGCCCGCGTTTTCACCCAAATTCCCTGCTTTCCACCCATTTGTGCGCTGTCAAAGAGGCAACACTTTTCTGCCGCCTTTCGTTGATTCCACACGCTGGCGTGTGCTACGGTGCTGAAGTCGGGAAAATTTTGTCACAACTGAGGGGATGACGTATTTTTTTGCTTGCTAGTCTTTTTTTCATTGATCTCGGAAGCATCCTGGGCAACACAGGATGGGTTGCGCGTGGTGTTCTGGCTCTGCTTCTTCTTTTCTCCATTATTTCCTGGGCCATGATTTTTCAAAAGCTCGGCATGTTCGGCCGCGTGCGCCGTCAGAGCGACCAGTTCCTGCGTATCTTCCGCGCCACACGTGGCGTCGTCAACCCGCAAGCGCTTGCTTCGGCCGGCTCTCCATTCGCTTCGGTCTACGCAGCCGGTTATCGCGAGCTGCAAAGCCAGGTTGGCGGTCAGCCCATCAATCCGCATCCGCCGAAATTGAAGAGCCTGGGAGCCGTCACCGCAAATATGCAAGTGGCCAGCGCTGAAGAAGTCCGTCGCGTGGAAAAAGGAATGTCTTGGCTCGCTACTACTGGCTCGGTGACCCCATTCGTCGGTCTCTTCGGCACGGTGTGGGGCATCATTGACGCCTTCTCCGGTCTCGGCAACGCCGGCGCAGCCAGTCTTCGCGCCGTCGCCCCCGGAATCTCTGAAGCGCTGCTTACCACCGCGGCCGGCTTGGTCACTGCCATTCCAGCCGTAATTTTCTACAACCAATTCCTGCAAAACATAAAAGACCTGGCCCAGCGCCTGGACACGTTCACATTGGAAGTAGCCGCCCAAATCGAAAAGACTTTCAGCTAAGGAGCTTTTTCTGGCTTCTAATCTCTAATTTCCAATTTCTGACTTATGGCTTCTCTAACCAAATCGACCCAAACCTCTCTCTCCGAGATCAACATGGTGCCGTTCATCGACATCGTGCTCGTTCTCCTGATCATCTTCATGATCACCGCGCCTATCCTGCAATCGGGCATCGAACTCGACGTCCCCAAAACTCACTCTGTAAAAGAAATCACCGAGCAACGCCTGGTCGTCTCGATCGACAAAGCCCAAAAGGTTTATCTCGGCAACGATGCCGTCAACATTCACCAACTCGGCGCAAAAGTGAAAGCCCAACTCAAAAAGCCGCAAGACGCCGTCTTCCTCCGCTGCGACGAAAAAGTCCCCTTCGGGATCTTTGCAAGCGTTGTCGACACTCTGCGCCAATCCGGAATCGGTAATATCAGCATCGTCACCGAGCCCATCACCGACCGCGCCCGCACTCAATAACATGACCGCCGACGCCGCCAACCCGCCGTTCCCCACGACTGACGACCTCAGCCTTCGCCGCTTCCTCATCTATTCCCTGATCCTTCACGCTGCTGTCGCGGCCTCCATGATTGTGTCCATCGTCTTTCACTTTCAAGGTAATCGCTGGGGCGACATCGGTGGCGGCGCCGAAGGCCAAGTCAACGTGAAACTCGTCGGCAGCGTCGGCCTGCCCATGCCCAAACCTCCCGATGTTACGGAGAGCAAAACCTTCGATCCGACCGATAGCCTGTACAAAACGCAGCCGCAACCGAAACCTCCCGAGCCTCCCAAGCCCGAGGTAAAAATTCCCGAGTTCAAGAAAGAAAAGCCGCCGAAACAAATCGAGAAACGCTCAAAGACCTTTGACAATCCGGCTCCCGTTCCCGATAACGCCGTCGCCCAAAACGGCGGCAAGATGAATGTCCCCACTGGCACCGCGCAAGTTCCCGGCGCAGCCGCACCCGGCGTCAACATCAAGGGCGAGGGCGGCGGCGATTTCGCGGCCCGCTACGGCTGGTACATTGACGCCGTGCGTCGCAAAATCAGCATGAACTGGCTGCAGTCCACCATCGACCCCGCCGTCCGCAGCGCGCGCACCGCCAAATGCACTATGACCTTTGTAATCGCCCGCGACGGCACCGTAAAAGACATCCGCGTCGCGCAAACCAGCGGCAACTATTCCATGGACACTTCCGCCCAGCGCGCCCTGCTAAGTTCCTCGCCCATGCCCGCGCTGCCCAACGATTATTCCGGTTCGTACGTCAACGTGACTTTCGATTTCGATTTGGCTATGACGCGATGAAACTGGCTATGCCCGGCCGCGCAGCCCGCGTCGAGGGGGAAGCGAAGGTGATCTTGCACCGTTCACGCTACATCTGTGTTTGCGTTCTCACGTTCTGCTTGCTGTTTCTGGCGGGCCAGGTAGCCGCACAGAAGGAAGATTGGTTCCGTATCGGCACGGGCCTCGGAGTAGAAAAACCCCGCGTCGCCGTAGCCGATTTCGCCCCTCGAGACGACTCCGCCAAACCCCACTCGCAACTTTTCACCCAAGTCCTTCGCGACGACCTGCAATTCAGCGGCATTATTGATCTCGTCAGTCCCAGCTTCTATCCCACACAGGTTCCCACCCAGCCCTCCGAACTGCACAATGCCGATTGGACCACCACCCAAGTCAACGCCAACCTCGTAGCCTTCGGCAATCTCACCGAATCCGCTACGGAAGTCGTCATCTCCGCCTGGCTCTACGACGTCCGCAGCCCCTCCAACCAAGCCGTCGTCGGCAAAATCTATCGTGGCGCGCCTACCGACCCGCAAGTCCGCAAATTCGCCCACCAATTCGCCGACGAAATCATCAGTCGCCTCTCCGGAGGCCTCCCCGGCATCGCCTCCACACAGATCGCATTCGTCAGCTCGCGCACCGGCACAAAAGAACTTTGGGTAATGGACTACGACGGCGCCAATCAGCACCCGCTCACGTCCCTGCACACAATTTCCCTGACCCCGCGCTGGTCCCCCGACGCTTCTCGCATCGCCTTCACCTGTTTCGAAGCCGGCCCCAACCGCGTGGTCAGCCCGCAAATCTGCATGTACTCTATGGACGCCAGCAAAGTGGTCTCCTTTCCACATTTTCGCGGCTCCAATAGCGCGCCCGCCTGGTCGCCGGACGGCTCGCAGATCATGTTTTCCTCTTCCATGCTCGGCAACCCCGAACTCTTCGTCGTCGACGCCAACGGCAGCCGGCCCAAGCGCGTCACCTTTTCCAACGCCGCCAGCACCTCTCCGACATGGAACCCCAAGACCGGCCAAAGCGTCGTATTCGTCAGCGATCGCGGAGGTATTCCCAAGCTCTACCTCATGAACGCCGACGGCACCAACACCAGCGAACTTGCTCTTCCCGACAAAGGTTATCTGATCGACCCTGCGTGGTCTCCCAACGGCCAGATGGTCGCCTTCAGTTGGCGACGTCCCGACGGCAATTTCGACATCTACATCATGGATCCCGCCACCCGCGAGATCCGTCAGATCACCCGCGACAGTGGTAAGAACGAGCGCCCCAGTTGGGCGCCCGATGGCCGCCACATCGTCTTCGAATCCACGCGCAACGGCCAACGCCAAATCTGGACCATGCTTGCCGATGGCTCGCAAGCCCACCTGCTCACCATGTCCGGCCACAACGAATCGCCAAACTGGTCCCCCAAGTAAAATGCTTGCACCATTTCCGCAGCCCCTGGCATCGCATGTGCAGCCGTCTGTAGCCCTGCGGTTTTTCGCTCGTTGCGCGCTAATCGTAACCTGTGCGTACTTCGCGCAAATTTTCGTCGTCGTTCGGTGTCGTTGCCAATTAGAATAATCGTTCTACGAGATATCGCCCGGAACCAGCCCCCGGTGTTACGATATTCGCCTCGGTGGGTCGAACTCGGGAAAAATTTTAAGTAGCTCTGAGGAGGATAGGAATGATTGTGGTCTCGCGTCCGTTGTTCCGCGCTTTGTTAGTGGCTGGTTTGGTGGCCACCGTTTTTACAGGTGGCTGTGGAAAGAAACGTGTTCCAGCACCGCCGCCTGCACCCGCTCCCGCTCCGGCGCCCGCTCAACCGACCGTCACGCTTTCCGCTGATCCGACTTCCGTCAACAAGGGCGATTCATCCACGTTGAGCTGGACTTCCACCAACGCCACGCAGCTCACCATCGCGCCTGAGGTCGGCACCGTCAACGCCGAAGGCTCCACCAAGGTCACACCGCTCGATTCCACGACATACACCATCACGGCCAGCGGCCCGGGCGGCTCCGCCACCTCAACCGCGCGCGTCACCGTCAGCACTCCCGCGCCTCCCGTCGAACCTCCACCCTCGGCGCCGGATATGAACGAGCTCTTTCTCAAAGAAGTCCGCGACGCCTATTTTGATTTCAACAAAGCGGACATTCGCGCCGACGCTCGCGAAGCGCTAACCAAGACCGCCGAATTCTTGCGCAATAACCCCGGCGTTCGCGTAACCGTCGAAGGCCACTGCGATGAGCGCGGCTCCACCGAATACAACCTCGCTCTTGGCGATCGCCGCGCCGGCGCCGTCAAGCAATATCTCGTCTCCCTGGGCATCTCCGCCGATCGCATCAGCACCGTAAGCTTCGGCAAAGAAAAGCCCTTCTGCACCCAAAGCACCGAAGCCTGCTGGCAACAAAACCGCCGCGGCCACTTCGTCCGCGCCCAGTAACCGATTCGTCCCGTAGGGGCGCAGCAAGCTGCGCCCCTAACGCCCAGCCACCAGCTCCGATGTGGAGTGCGGCGGTCTTGTGTATCCTGAGCCTCGAAGGGCCGTCGCTTTAGCTACCAATCGTGTTTGCAACCACCGAATGTGCGTGCAACCGGCGCGGACCACGACAGTTGACCCTGAGCCTCGAAGGGCGGCGGGCGCCCTCTGCAACGCATCAAAAAATGCCCTTCGCCGCCCTCCCCACCCCACGCAACTCTCCGCCCAAGAAACCACTCTATCTTTATAGTGAAACCGTATTTGACCGTTCCATGTTCTTCTGTAAAAGTATTCTCACCTAGCCTGTGTCAGGTACTGCAAGCGTTGGGGACTCCGGCCGGACAACCGCCCGGACACCAGGAGGATTTTCCATGCGTGTACGCAACATAGCCATTTTCAGCGCCGCCGTAATGGCCAGCGCCCTCGGCGGCAGCCTCATGGGCCCGCGCCCTGCGGAAGCCGTAGCTCGCGAACTCATCGAGCTCCAGCGCGACGTCACTTCCCTCCTTCAGGGTCAAAAAGATCTCGCCACCCAGATGACCCAGGACCACACCGTCATGAAAACGCTCGTTGAGCAGTCCGGCGACACCGTCGGCAAGCTCAACGGCACCATGAGCGCCCTGCAAAAATCCATGCAAGACGTCACCGCCAATTCCGGCGCGCGTCTCGACACTATGTCCACGCAAGTCCAGGGTCTCTCCGACAATCTTGAGGAAATCAAGTCCCGCATGGGCAAGATAAACCAGCAGTTGGTCGATCTCCAAAACAGCGTGCAAAGCGTCGACGCGAAAATCTCCGGTGGCGGAGGCACTCCGCCGACCACTGGCGTCTCCAACCCCGGCACGCCGATGAGCAGTCAGCCCACCAATTCCGCGCCCTTGGGTGGTGCATCCGGCGGGACAGGCCCCGCACCGTCCGCCGATACGCTCTACTCCAACGGCCTCCGCGACATCACCAGCGGCAAATACGATCTCGCCCGTCAGGAATTCCAGGACTACCTCAAACATTATGGAGACACCGACCTCGCCTCCAACGCGCAGTTCTATCTCGGTGAAATCGCCTACTCTCAGAAAAATTACGATCAAGCCGTAACCGAATATGAGCGCGTCCTGACCAATTATCCGAAAAGCTTCAAGCTCGCCCCCGCGCACCTGAAAAAGGGCATGGCCCTCATCGACCTGGGCCAGAAGACCGCCGGCGTCCGCGAACTCCGCGACGTAGTAAAGCGCTTCCCCGGCACCGAAGAAGAGCGCCGCGCCCGCGCCAAGCTAAAAGAGCTAGGAGTAGCAGTAACCCCCGCAACCCGCTAGCCTCCGCTGTGTTCGGTGTTCTTCTCTGTGACCTCCGTGCCTCCTCAGTGCCCTCTGTGTTAAGTCTTTTGACGTTCTTGCTTCTCGTCTCCGCGAATCTCAGCGCCCTCTGCGCCTCTTTACCCTGAGCCTCGAAGGGTGCGTTATCTTTTTTTCGGTCTTCGCTTCTTGCCCTTTCGTTCAGTATCGCTTTCCGCATCCAGACGTTTTGTTGACAATCCTCCACACCAGCCTCTCCGTAAACTAAATTGAGGAGGCACCCTCCATGAACCCCAACGACGCCCAGCTCCGCGCCCAATCCGAACTCCAATCCGGCGAAAGCATCTACTGGACCGGCACCGCCGACCCGCGTCGTGCCGCAATCGCCGCTCTCCCCGCCGCATTTTTCGGCATCCCCTTCGCCGGATTCGCCCTCTTCTGGATCAGCCAGGCCTACCACGCCACCAGCTCCATGTCTAAATCCACGAACAACTCCTTCGTTCACGGATTTCAGGTATTCCCCCTTTTCGGTTTGCCGTTTCTATTCATCGGACTAGGCATAGTCCTCGCCCCACTCTGGGCCTTCCTGAAAGGTGGCAGCACCGTCTACGCCATCACCAACCAGCGCATTATGATCATCACCGGCGGCAGCACCCGCTTGGTAAAATCGGTCACTCCCGCCGACATCGTCAGCATCGACCATCGCGAGCGCCCAGACGGCTCCGGCGACATCGTGATCCAAACCACCGGCACCAACAACTCCACCTCGCAAATCAAAGTAGCCCTATTCGGCATCCCCAACGTAAAACAAGTAGCCCAGCAAGTAATGACCCTACACACCCAACGCCCCGCCGCCTAAACGCGTCCGCACCAAGTTGTAGGGGCACGGGACACCCGTGCTCGTCTTTTTGTCGCATTTTACCCACGTGGTTATGATATGGTTTCGTAAAATGCGTCTTACCTACGGCGTTCCTGCCCGACATTCCATTCGCCTTCCCGGCCACGACTATTCACAAATTGGCCAGTACTTCATCACCATTTGCGCCTACGAAATGCGAAACGTCTTCGGCAAAATCGCAAACGGTGCCGTGGTCCTCAATGTGATCGGCCGCATCGCCTTCGATTGCTGGCGCGAAATTCCCGAGCATTTCGCGCATGTTGAGCTTGACGCTTTCGTCTTCATGCCAAACCATGTCCACGGGATTCTCACGATTCGGCGGTCCCAGGCAACCTCGATTCGCGGATCGATCGAAGAGGGGCACGGGTGTCCCGTGCCCCTACAACGTCCGCTTGAGCGCTTTCAGCGTCCTACTGTTGGCGCGATACCAAGCGTTGTTCGATCGTACAAACAAACTGTGACGTATCTCGCGCGCCGGCACTTGAACAGACCATCTCTCGCCATTTGGCAAAGCAACTATTACGAGCGGGTCCTCCGGGACGGCCAGGAGTTCGCCAAAGCAAGCCGTTACATCTTCGAAAATCCAATGAAGTGGCAAGCCGCAACCCACCGTCTGTAGGGGCACGGGACACCCGTGCCCGTCTTTTCTCATCGTTGTGCCCTCCCTCAGGACGCACCTCCGTCCGCGATTTCGCGCAGGACTTCATGGGCGGCGGCGATTGTGCGGTCGATGTCTTCGGGGGTGTGGGCGGCGGAGAGGAAGGCGGCCTCGAATTGGGATGGGGCTAGGAAGATGTTGCGGTCTAGCATTTCTCGGAAGAATTGGGCGTAGCGTTTGGTGTCGGATTGCTTCGCTCCCTTGTAATCGCTCACGGGTTGGTCGGTGAAGAAGATTGTGGCTAGGGAGTGGCTTGCGTTTACCTGGGCGGGTACTTTTGTTTCTGCGATGGCTTTGCGGAGGCCTGCTACCAGGCGCTTGGCGTTTTGGTTGACGCGGTCGTATAGACCGGGCTCGGTTAATTGTTTTAGCGCGGCTATGCCTGCGCTCATGGCTAGTGGATTTCCGGCTAGGGTTCCGGCTTGGTAGACGGGACCTAGCGGGGCTACGTTGTTCATCAGGTCGGCGCTTCCGCCGTAGGCGGCTACCGGTAGGCCGCCGCCGATTATTTTGCCCAGGGTGGTGAGGTCGGCTTGTACGCCTAGAAGTTGCTGGGCGGCGCCGTTGTGTAGGCGGAAGCCGGTGATTACTTCGTCGATGATTAGCAGTGCGCCGTTTTTTTTGGTGATGTCGCGCAGGCCGGGAAGAAAATTTGGGGCGGGCGGAACTACTCCCATGTTGGCGGCTATGGGCTCGACGATGATGGCGGCGATTTTATTCTTGTGTTGCTCGAAGATTTTTTCTACCGCGTTCAGATCGTTGTAGGGCGCGTTTAGCGTCAGCTCGGCTAGTGCTTGCGGGACTCCGGGGCATTCGGCGATGCCTAGCGTGGCCAGTCCTGAGCCAGCTTGGGAAAGAAAACTGTCGGCGTGTCCGTGGTAGCAGCCTTCAAATTTGAGAATGAAATCGCGCTTGGTGACGCCGCGAGCGAGACGCACCGCGCTCATGGTGGCTTCGGTGCCGCTGGAGACGAAGCGGATTTTCTCGATTGTCGGGATGGCGCGGGTGATCAGGGTGGCGAGTTCGAGTTCGAGTTCGGTGGTGACGCCGAAGCTGGTGCCGCGTTTGGCTTGGTCGGCGATGGCGGCGCTGATGGCGGGATTGGCGTGGCCCAGGAAAATGGCGCCCCAGGAGCAGACGAAATCGAGGAGCTGGTTGCCGTCCGCGTCATAGAGGTAAGGACCTTCGCCGCGCTCGATGATTAGCGGCTCGCCACCTACGGAGCGGAAGGCCCGGACGGGGCTGTTGACGCCTCCGACGAGGAATTTTGTGGCGCGGTCGAATATTTCGCGGGAGCGGCGGCGCTCGCGATGCAGGGTTGGTCGGGTTGCGCTCATCTGTTGTGACTCACGATAGCACGGGAAGCGGCGGCGGGTAGTGAGGAGCGAATTTTGGTCGGATTAGAAAAAACTAGGGGGCAACGCAGATGTTTTTGAAAACAACGGAGTTGCGGAAAAAGCAACTTGTAAGTGAATGAAAACGCACGGGATGCAAATCGATGGCGTGGAGGGGGCAACTCATAAGTTCTTGAAAACAAAGGAGAGCAAAAAACAGAGGGATTACGTGTGGAATGATCGGTCGGAAGTGACGAGCCATGCCGCGGGAAGAGACGCGAATTTTGCGGAGGTGAAGCAAGGAAAGGAGTTAGCGGGGCTGGCAGGTATTTCATGGGATATTATACCATTTGGTTAGCTCCTGTCAAGAAGTATTTTGTTCCGTTTTGGGAATTGGGGAAGGGTCACGATACCAGGTTCTTCTGGGTCTCCAGAATTTCATCGTACGTTACCACTCTGACGCCCGGCTCGCGCGATTGCTGCCGCTCCAGAGTCTCGAGTTCGGCCTCTGACGAGGGAAGCCTACCTATTACAATGCCCAGTTTAGGGTGGCGCAATCGATGTCCTAGAGCGTTCTGGACCGCAGCTGAATTTTCTGGGTTTTCAAAGTAGTCCCTATAATCTTTGACTTGAGCGATAGCCTGCGCAACATCTCGCGAAAATCTTTTATGGTCGCGGGGACCGGCCAACAATTTCGCCTGAGGAAGCTTGAGATCTAAAACCTCCCAATTTGAATCCCTCCGCGCAGCGACAATTGGCTTGAGAACGAAGTCAGGCACGAAAAGCTTGCCTTGCGAATCTCTGAGCGGAACGTGGGGCAAAGATTGAAGCAGACGTGTGGCCAAAAGGAAGTGCGGGTGATCTTCAAAGAATTGCTGAAGTCGGGTTTCCGAAATCTTTGGATCATTGATGAGGGCCTCAAATAGCTCCACCTCATACTGAATTCCGACGTTGTCCCTATCGATGGTGTAGTACTTCGCCTTGTCCCTCCGGTCTGCGGCAGCATAGTAAAGGCGGCTTTCTCTGTTTTTCTTGTTGGTTGCTAGAGCCGGTCCCACCCGATATCGTCCATGCTCGTATGTAACGAGGATGCCAAGGTTATCGAGCTCATCTAGGAGTCGGTTCCGATAACGACGGTAAATATCCTCAATCTTTGCGAGCGCATCCTGAGGCCGGTGCGGTTCCACAATAGTGGTAATGTCGAGCGACTGAGGTATGGAAGACTCCGCAAATGCTCCTGATAAGATTAAGACGAACGGAAGCGCACACCACTTTCTACCATCAGCCATAGCGTGCACGCTATCGAGTTCGCGGAGTTCGCGCACGAAGTTAATGATTGGCTCCAGGGGATTGTAGCCAGCCAAAAAATCCCGGTCGTCCAGGAAATCGTCCGAGAGCCTCGGAAATTTCAGCGACGCCACCTCAACAATGGCGTCCGATGTGAGACCAGTGTGCGCGCTGGTCTGAAGATGTGGCATTAGGCGGTCAAGGGCAACAAACTCGACCGAACACTTCTCCCGCCAGACATTCGTAAACCCTGTTGGTTCCTGATTGGCCGTTACTATGAGTTTCATCGAATCTCAACTCGGCCTTTCATCCGCTGATTAATTCAGTTAGATCAGTTTCGGACCTTCCCGTCAGATTCAACCACCAGAGGCAGTCGGTGCTGGTACGTCTTCCCGAACGCCTTCGCGAAATTCTCCTCGAAGTCTTTTCTGTCATCGGAGACCTTCATGATCGTCGTTGTTGCCGTGATCTGCCGGTCTAGGTGAACATTTCCGGTGTCGGCGGTAAGAAACTGGAAGTGTTTGTGCCTCCGGTACCCGCCCTGGGTAACTGGATTGAGCTTTCGCAATTCGGGCAGGATCGGTGGAGGGAGTTGCTCGTATATGTATTTGTTGATGAGCTGTCCGACGTATGAGGGGCGCTTCGCTGAGCCTGGGCGAAAAGGCCATCGGTGCAGCCGATACACCTGCTTGAAGAATTCATCCGGGAAGGTTTTGATCCAGGGTCGAAGCTCTTCCACTATGTAGGCTTCCAAAATCTTACTTAGCTCGTCCTTCGCTCTCTGCTCTTGATATCCAGTTGCTTCATCGACCAGAGCGATGATTCCCACCCGGGCTAGCCCGCGCATCAGCAGGTCGCACGCTTCAACGATATGCTTCTGGTGCGCCGGAACCTTTTTCCCTTGGTCGCGGCAGTGGTCCCGCAATCTAAGATAGACTTCACAAACCATTGGTAAGAGTGTTGCATCGTAGCCTGCCAGCCTCACACCCTTCTCGTTGCGGCAGAAAATCGGCGTAGTGGATTGGCGCAAATCCTCAGAGATAAACGGTAAGAGGTTCTCGGCAGCTAGAAACGGTGGAAGTCCGTCCACCACAAAGCTTCCGGTTTTGCCTTTGGCTTTAGCGGCCCGCCCTATTGCAGTAAGAAAGGTCTCTTGTGTGAGCAATCGCTTTCCCGTATCTAGTACCGCACAGCTGAATGATCGGCCGGCAATAACAATTTGGCCAGTATGCGTGGCTCTTGGAAGTTCTTTTCCCCACCTAGCGTTTGCTGCTGTTCGCGCGATCTCGGAGCGGTCTTCTGCGGGAAGAGAATCAGCTCGCGCAATCCCGCCCATGGATTGAATACTTTTGTCTTCCATTTACCACCCTCCAGCAGATGCTTACTCTTACAGACTAAGCAGGCATAAGTCAATTACTTCTTGCAAGCATCGACCAACTGTGCAGTGCGTGTGCTTGCAAGGCCGCTGACGGGTCTGTCGCGATGAGTTGAGTGCGGACTACAAAAAGCCGATTCCTCTCTCCGCGAACCCTTCGAAGCTCAGCGTAAACCGGCGCCTAGAAAACGGGGCGGAAGAAAAAACCGGGTCGCTCCGTTCAGAATGACAGTGTGTGGGTGGCGCGTAATGTCGGGCCTGAAGGTCCGACCCCCTAAAGAGAAGAGCGAGACCCTCAGCGGCTGAAGCCGATTTCTTTTTGACTCTTGCGGCACGGTTGAAACCGTGCCCTGACGGGAGCACGAAGAGCCCACCCTCAAAAACCGAGGGTGGGGCACCCGCACTCCAAGACCAAGCGAAAGACTCAGATTCAATAAACGGACCAGGTGCCGGGGGTGGCGAGTTCGAGCAAATGACGGTCGGGATCTCTGAAGTAGAGGCTCCAGCCTCCCAGTTCCCAGTGGCGCTTTTCTTCGACTGCAATTCCTCTGGTTTGGAGCCAGGATTCCCAGTTGGTCAATTCGGTTGAGGGGATGGCGAAGGCGATGTGTAATTCGCCGTCTCCGTCGTGAGGCGATTGGATGGCGCGCGAAGCTCCCTTTTTGAATAGCAGCAGCACCTGACGCGTTCCTGCGCGCATGGCGCAGCCACGCTCGCCGAACTCGGCGATGACGGTGAAGCCAAACGTCTCCTGGTAAAACCGGACCGCGCGGGGCACGTCGCTTACATACAACGAAGATTCAAGAATGCCATCGATTTGCGGATGCATCGATGCCTCCTAGCGGGGCTTACGTGGGGACTGAAGTCCCCACCTCCTAAAGATTACTAGCAGTGGTTTAGCCAGCGGGCGGCTTGTTTGGGTATCTTAATGAGATGACCTCGGTCGACGTAATCGATCTATACTCCACGCTTCAAAAGTTGGGCGTCGAAATCTGGATTGATGGCGGATGGGGCGTTGATGTGCTGCTTGGTGAGCAGACCCGTTCTCATAGTGACTTGGACATTGCGATTGAGCAGAAGGATGTCGCGGTACTTCGTCGATTTCTGGAAGACCGAGGATACCGAGAGATAAAACTGGAGATTGCCCGGCCTTGGAATTTTGTCCTGGGTGATGCAAGCGGCAGGGAGATTGATGTCCACGTCATCGTGCTTGATGAGAAGGGAGATGGGTTGTACGGCCCGGTGGAAAAGGGAGAGATGTACCCGGCTGCTTCCTTGACGGGAGCCGGCAAAATAGAAGGCCAGACCGTGAGATGTATTTCGGCCGAATGGATGGTCAAGTTTCATTCCGGCTATCCACTGAAGGAAAAGGACTTTCGAGATGTGGCGGCTTTGTGTGGCAAATTTGGGATCGATTTGCCGGTCGCTTACGAAGGATTTAGGAAATAATCAGAGTGGTGTGGTCCTACGCTTGAAGAGCGGGCACGGGTGTCCCGTGCCCCTACAAGTGCTAGATTGGTGGCGGACGGCCCTGGCACTATGCTGACAGTCCCCTCGTTGCTGCGAAGAGCCCCACCCTGCATGCAGACAGTTCAAAAATATCCCTCGTTCTTAGAGCCAGGCTGCACGGACGAGCATTTCGTGGGCTACTTCGGTGACCGAGCGATTTTCGTTGGATAGGGAGAAATCTTCGAGATGGGCGCGGTCTAGGATGGAATTCAGCTCCGCCACTCGTGGGGTGAAGGTGTTTTGCAGTGTGCCTATTTCGCGGGTTTGGAGGCGTTGCTGCATGGTCTTCAGGCTTGCCGTTAGGCGGCAAATTACAATCTCGGCTCCTGATACGGCGTTGCGACACTGCTCTAGTTCTGCACGATCTTCTATGGCGCGGGCCAGGAGGAGTCGGGTTACACCGGCGTGCGCGTAGTTTTCCCATACGGACTGAAGGTTGCGATACATCAAGTGGTTGTTTTGAAGTGTGGGTGGGAGATGTGCGGTTCCGAGGGCGTCTACATCGATGGAAGCGTGGGGGATGTTGCGAGCGGTTAGGAGGTCGGATGCTTCGGAGAGGACGGTTGTTTTGCCTGATCCCATGGAGCCGGTGATTAGTAGTGCAGTTATTGGTGGCATAGGGATTTGGTTTTTGGCACAGGGTATTTTAGATCAGTCGTCCCTCCGGGACTTGACTCGCCGCTTCCACAGACTATAAGAATCTAGCCAAAGGTCACATGCTGACCTATACTGCGCCCACGCGGGAGGGACAATGAATCGTCGCTCTTTCATTCATGCAACCATTGTGTCAGGAATCGCACCAAGTATCCCACCGAGAGTCTGGGCGCAAGAGAATACCAATAAGCTCAAAACAGCTAAAGTTCCCAGTGGCCAGGACCGCCTGAACGAGCCGCACAACATCGGAGTTAGCGACACTACCTTCAAAGTGTTGACCGACGAGACCGAGGGAAACCTTTTTGTGATGGAGCAGAGCAATCATAAAAAGGGCGGGCCGCCCAAACATCTGCATTACGGCGAAGAGGAGTACTTCTACGTCATCGAAGGCAACTATGTCGTCGAGGTAGGTACGGAGCGTTTCGAACTCGCCCCCGGGGACTCCCTACTCGCGCCACGCAGGGTTCCGCATGCATGGGCATTTGTTGGCGACGACAAAGGGCGCCTTCTCATCTCTTTCGCGCCAGCCAATAAGATGGAGGCGTGGTTCCGGCTTATAAACCGGATACGCCCACCTCACACCTATGCCGACCCCAAGGACAAGCAGCAAGCAGAACTGATGCGACAATACGGAATGGAGTTGATTGGGCCACCGCTCAAGGTCTAGCGGCTGACGCAACCGTTCGTCTCACATCCATTACGTATTGTCCTCGATAGAAATGGATGGGAATTGAGCACGCGGAGAAAACGGGACCCTCAGCGGCTGAAGCCGATTTCTCCTTGGCCTTTTGCGGCACGGTTGAAACCGTGCCCTGACGTTAGGAGGAAGAGCTCACACGCAAAGGCGGCGTGTGGGGCACCCGCATTGATCGACAGTAGCAAAGCGCTTGGTTACGTCTATCGTTCTCGTGGCTTACGATT
>Ga0137409_10003639_pt1 | contig 16277 bp, 10 predicted proteins | sample CZODoug1_16funga_FD_122059 | JGI IMG/M metagenome (GOLD analysis project Ga0137409, IMG submission 122059) | Vadose zone soil fungal communities from Angelo Coast Range Reserve, California, USA - CZODoug1_16fungal (Hybrid Assembly) | ecosystem: Environmental > Terrestrial > Soil > Vadose zone... | reverse complement strand
AACATGCGGTTGATGGATGGCTTCGACAGTAACTATCGCTTCATTATTGTGGCGGCGCGGCGGGCGCGGCAATTGCAATCCGGCGCACCGACGCTGATCGATACCAGCTCGCGGAAGCCTTGCAGGATTGCGCAGGATGAGATCCGAGCGGGCAAAGTGCACTGGGAGCTAACGCCGGAAGAGAAGCACGCGGTGATGGCGGACCCGGTCGCGCTAGACGTGACACTGCCGGAGAACTAGGTTTCCGACGGCGGGGCTTCAGCCATGAAGATTGCGCTCGGCGTTAGCGGCGGGATTGCAGCGTATAAGGCGGCGGAGATAGTGCGCCTGTTGCAGGACCGCGGCGTGCGGGTGCAAGTGATTATGACTCGGCCAGCGCAGGAGTTTGTCAGGCCACTGACATTTGCGGCGCTGTCGGGCGAAAAAGTCATTACAGATTTGTTCGGTGCCGGGGCGGAGGAGCCGAATCTGGAGTCCGCCGTAGAACATATCGGAGTAGCGCAGTCGATTGATGCGCTGGTGGTCGTGCCCGCGACTGCTGATATTTTGGCCAAGTTCGCGGGCGGCTTGGCGACGGATTTCCTTACCACTACCTTTCTCGCAACTAAAGCTCCTGTTGTCGTCGCTCCGGCGATGAACGTGAACATGTGGGAGCATCCGGCGACGCAGGCGAACCTAGCCGTGCTGCGAGGGCGCGGTGTACGCATTGTCGAACCGGACAGCGGATATCTGGCCTGCGGGATGACCGGCCCGGGTCGTCTGGCTGCGAACGAAGCCATTGTGGACGCCATTCTGGAGACGCTCGGGGTGACGCAGGATTTAGCTGGTAGGACTGTGCTGATTACGGCAGGGCCTACGCGGGAGAAGATCGATCCTGTACGGTATCTGACGAATCGATCGAGCGGGCGCATGGGATTTGCTTTGGCGGAAATGGCTTTGAGGCGCGGGGCGCGGGTTCTGCTGGTTTCAGGCCCAGTGACGATTGCGCCGCCTGCCGGCGCGGAGGTGACGCCGGTGGAGACGGCGGCGGAGATGCGAGAGACGGCGCTACGGTTACTGCCAGAATCGCAGCTCGTGATTATGGCGGCGGCGGTGGGGGACTATCGGGCGAAGGATCCCTCCGAACAGAAGATCAAGCGCAAAGGCCCCATGATGTTGGAGCTGGAGCCCAATGTCGATATTCTGGCGGAACTCTCGCGGCGGAAATCCGGCCAAGTGATCGTTGGATTCGCTGCTGAAACAGAGAATGTCCTCGAGAATGCGCGCAAGAAACTGGCTTCGAAGGCGCTGGATGCGATTGTGGTGAATGACGTTTCCCGCGAAGGGATTGGCTTTGATTCGGAGCGCAACGCGGTGACGATTCTGACCCACGCGGATGTGATCGAAGTTCCGGAGATGTCGAAGCGCGACGTGGCGCAGCGCGTACTAGACGCAGTGGCTGGATTGCGGGCGACCCCAGTCGCAACTGCTTGAGTTTAGAAGACGACCAGTGTCACTTTGAGGTTAGCTTCAGCGCGGTTGGGTGCTTGGGCTGATAGAGACCGATCTCGCCTCCTCCTGGAAGCGGAATTCTGCTAAGTGAGCCCCATCTTTCTTCTTGCACACGCGAACATTGAATGCCCTTCTGATAGAGCGTTCTAAGCTCAGATTCGAGATCGTCGCACATGAAGTAGAGTTCGTGCCGCTTTTCCTCTCCGGAAGTCTTTTCAGCGGGATGTACCGCCACTTCCGCTGGCGGCAGGGCAAAGATCAGCCATCCGTGTCCCGCGTCCACGGATCCAAATCCGAGAACGTCCCGCAAGAAGGCGCGATCGGCGCTCGCATCACTGCTGTATAGGATAACGTGCGCACCAGAGACCATGCCTGTCCTCCCTTGCTCGCATGATTTTGCCACAGGCGGAGCCTTGCGGCCAGTGTGAGTCCGCGGCACGACTGGTCGCTTCGACGACCTGATAAACTTCTCTATCCATGTCTCAGACGCTCAGTCCTCAGATGAAGGAAGCCCTGGCGGCTCGAGTGCTTTATTACCGCGAGATGGGGATTTACGATTTCTATCGCAGGGAGGGTGGGTTTGCGTTGAGCCTAGACGAAACGAGTGCGGATATTGAGGCGAGCCTGCGGTCACAAAGTTCCTTTGCACTTCATCCGGTAGAAGAGCGAGATGAAATGGCTCGAAAAACGGTAGCGGCGCCGGTGGCGTCGGATGTAACGCTGGTTGTGTCGAAGGCGGAAAAGGATGTTAAAGACCCGGTTACAGCGCTCAAGATGATTCGCGAGGACATCGGCGACTGCAAGCGCTGCAAGTTGTCCCAGCAGGGGCGAAAGCAGATTGTGTTTGGAGTGGGTGATCCCCGGGCGGAACTGATGTTTGTGGGCGAGGCACCGGGCGCGGACGAAGATCAGCAGGGCGAGCCGTTCGTGGGGCGAGCCGGACAGTTGCTCAACAACATGATCAAAGCCATGGGCATCGCGCGCGAGCAAGTGTATATCGCGAACGTGGTGAAGTGCCGTCCACCGTCAAATCGCACGCCGGAGAGGGATGAGTGCGATACGTGCTCGCCGTTCCTGATGCGGCAAATTGCGGTAGTACAGCCAAGGGTGATCGTGGCCTTAGGTGCGGTGGCGGCAAAGAATCTGCTGGCCGTGCAGTCATCGCTCGGAGATTTGCGCGGACGGTGGTTTGAGTATCGCGGATGCAAGCTGGCGGTGACGTACCATCCGGCGTTCCTGTTGCGTGATCCCCGGCAAAAGGCAGAGGCGTGGAAGGATTTGCAGATGGTGATGAAGGAGTTGGGGTTGAAGCCACCGGCGAAGAGCGACTCGAAGAACGAGACGAACAGCGAAGCTTAAGTCGATGTCCCCAACGTGATTTATCCTTGCAAGGCGTGTCTGAAGAACTCCAAGAACAATTGACACTATCGCCGCCGCCGACCAGGACGGTTGAGGAGAGACTCGCCTTCTGCGACGTGGCCTTGCCGGTGCCTGTGGATACTGTGTTTACGTATCGGGTGCCGGAGGGCTTGTCGCCGTTGGTTGGCGGGCGCGTACTGGTCCCGTTCCGGCAGCAGCGCTTGTCGGGCATTGTGGTGGAGTTACATGGCCGCGCACCGTCGGTGACGGCGAAGAACGTCCTCAGTGTCCTCGATGCAGCTCCAGTGCTGGATGAGGCGCTGCTGAAGTTGGGGCGATGGATCGCGGATTATTATCTCGCGCCGCCCGGTGAAGTCCTGCGGACGATGTTGCCGCTCGGGGCGGAGTTCCAGAAGACGATAGCGTACCGCATGACCGAGACGGGACAGATGGCGCTGCATTCGGCGGGGATAATGGGGTCATCGAAGCGGGCACAGCGACCTCCAGAAGAGCAGATGATCGAGTTCCGCGTACTCGACTACCTGGCTGCGCGGGATTGGGTGAAAGAGGCGGCGCTGCGGAGCGCGACGGGAGCGTCGACAAGCCGGATGGCGCACGATCTGCTGGCTGGGATGACGCGAAGGAAATGGATCGAACGACGGGACTTCTCGGACGCGAAAGACGCTGCGCGACTTGTGCAGATCGCTGTGTTGAAGAGCGAAGAAGGAAAGCTGAATGCGAATCAACGAACCTTGCTGGTTGCCTTGTCGGAGACTGGAGGCAGATTGCCTGTGGAATCGCTTCGCGAACTTGCGGTGCCTCGTTCCACGCTGGCGACATTGGTCAGGCGCGGACTTGTGGATCTCCTGGAAGAGCCCGCTCAGTTCGCCGCGCCACAATTCAAGCCGCGCCGCTCACCTTTTGATTTTCAGCTGACAGCGGCGCAGAAGAACGCAGTCGACACGATTCGCGCAGCCGTGGATGGACGCGAGTTTCGCGGAGTCCTATTGCATGGTGTAACCGGCTCGGGCAAGACGGCAGTGTATTTGACCGCCATGCATGCCGTCCTGGAAGCGGGGAGATCGTCGATCTTGCTGGTGCCGGAGATCGGTTTGACGCCTGCGGTCGCGGCGGACTTGCATCAGATTTTTGGAGAGGAAGTCGCGATCCTGCACTCCGCTCTGACCGGGAAGGAGCGGGCCGAGCAATGGCATCGCATCCGCCGAGGTGAGGCGCGGGTGGTGGTGGGTACACGCTCAGCCATCTTCGCGCCTGTTCCAGACCTGGCGCTCATTCTGGTGGATGAAGAGCAGGATTCATCGTATAAGCAAGAAGAAACTCCCCGATACCACGCCCGCGATGTCGCCGTGATGCGGGCGAAGATGTCGGGAGCGGCCGTCGTTCTGGGCTCGGCTACACCATCGTTGGAGTCGTACTTCAACGCCTTGCCAAGGAAGGGCGCACCTAGCAAGTATGCCTTGATCGAACTGCCGGATCGCGTAGAGTCGCGTCCACTTCCGGAAGTGGAAATATTGGACATGCGGCAAGAGTTCCAGGAAACTGGCCAGGAGCAGGTGGTTTCGCGCAAGCTGCACGCGGAAATCGCAGAGCGTCTGGAGCGCAACGAGCAGGTCATGGTCTTGCTGAACCGGCGCGGATATTCTCCTGTCGTGCTGTGTCGGTCGTGCGGAAAGACACTGGAGTGCATCAACTGCGCCATTGCAATGACGCATCACAAGCGCTCGCATCGCATGGAGTGCCATTACTGCGGATACACGGCTCGCGTGCCGGAGAACTGCGCGCACTGTGGCAGCGAGTATGTCTATTTCCTGGGGACCGGGTCCGAGAAGCTCGAAGAGTTGCTGCACGGGATGTTTCCGCGCGCGCGCATCGCCCGACTGGATCGCGATACCGTGCGCGGACGCTATGATTTCGAGCGAGTTCTGGGCGCGTTGAATGCAGGCGAACTCGATATCCTGGTGGGCACGCAGATGATCGCCAAGGGGCATGACGTTCATGGTGTGACCCTCGTAGGCGTGGTGGGGGCCGATACAGCGTTAGGACTGCCGGATTTCCGCGCAGCCGAACGAACATTTCAATTGCTCACGCAAGTCGCGGGCCGGGCAGGCCGGGGAGACAGTCCTGGCAAGGTCGTGCTGCAGACGTTTTTCCCCGATCACTACGCCGTTCAATACGCCGCACGCCATGATTACAGCGGCTTTTACGACAAGGAACTGCGTTTCCGGAGCTGGATGCATTACCCTCCCTACAGCGCCCTGTCGAATGTTCTGGTGCGCGCCGCCAAACTTGACGACGCGCTGCGCTGGTCAGGAACGTTGGGTAAATGGTTCGAGACGACACGGCATGAAGGCGTTCGAGTGCTGGGCCCGGCGGCGGCGCCCATTGTGCGGCTCAAGCAGGATTTTCGTTATCACTTTGTCTTGAAGTCCGAGAGCCGGGAGAAGATGAACCGCTTGCTACGCGCGATGCTGGCGCACGCCGCTGTGGAAAAGATTCCGCGCACCAATCTGGTGGTGGATGTGGATGCGTTGTGGCTGATGTAACAAGTTTGAGCCGCATCTCCCTCTGTACGGAACGATAGTTACTTGCGAGTGCTGGGGATCACTTGTCGCCCGTTAGAATTGAAGCGACACGCCCGCACCCAAAGTGCCGTCAAGAATCGATTTAATACGGAGAGATGAATGAAGCCAAAGCAAAACACGCCGGTGATTGCGTATTTCTCCATGGAGATTGCGCTGGATCCGAACATTCCAACCTATAGCGGCGGCTTGGGAATGCTGGCGGGTGACACGCTACGCTCGGTGGCGGACTTGGCTGTGCCGCTCGTCGCGGTTTCGCTCGTGTATCGCCGAGGGTACTTTCGGCAGCATCTCGACGGGAACGGACAGCAGACCGAGCAGCCGCAGCCATGGGATCCGGATCGCACGCTCGAGGCTGTAGACGCACGGGCGACGGTGGAGATTGAAGGACGGCAGGTCACGGTGCGTGCCTGGAAGTACACAGTGATCGGTGTCACGGGGGCGACCGTAGCGGTGTATTTGCTGGACACGGATTTGCCCGAGAATGCACCCCAAGATCGAGAACTGACGAATTCGTTGTATGGTGGGGATTCGCACTATCGGCTCTGTCAGGAGATTGTGCTGGGGCTGGGCGGGCTGCAGATCCTGCAACAGATGGGGTACAACGTACTGCGCTATCACATGAATGAAGGCCATGCGGCGCTGCTGGCCTTGGGCTTGCTGGAAAGACGCCTCAGTCAGAGCTTTGCAGGCCGCGTGAAGCAACTGGACGTCGACAGCGTGCGCAGCCTGTGCATCTTTACAACACACACGCCGGTTCCGGCGGGCCATGATGAATTCACGCGCGAGCTTGCCGAGCATGTTCTTGGCACGGAGCGAACGGCGCTGCTCACCGAAGCCAGCGTGTGGAAGGGCGATGTCCTGAACATGACTTACTTGGCGCTGCAATTCTCGGGCTACGTCAATGGAGTTGCTATGCGGCATGGAGAGGTATCCAGGGACATGTTCCCGGCGTACGTAATCAGTGCCATCACCAATGGCGTCCATGCGCTGACCTGGGCGGCGCCGTCATTCAAAGAGCTATTCGACCGCTACATTCCAGCCTGGCGCACGGATAACAACTACCTGCGATATGCCATCAGTATTCCGCTGGAAGATATCCGCGAAGCGCACGTGCGCGCCAAGAAGCGGTTGTTCGGTGAGATCAAAGAACGCATGGGCGTGGAGCTTGATCCCAATGTCTTCACCATCGGATTTGCCCGGCGCGCCAGCACGTACAAGCGTGCGGCGTTATTGTTTCAAGATCCGGAACGGCTACGCCGGATCGCCCGCGAGATCGGACCGATTCAACTGGTCTATGGCGGCAAGGCGCACCCGCGCGACGAAGGCGGCAAAAAACTGATTCGCGACGTGTTTGGCGGTGCGTCCTCGGTGAAGGACGTGATTCGCACGGCATATGTTGAAAACTACGACATGCACTGGGGGGCACTCATCACCGCTGGCGTGGATGTGTGGCTGAACAATCCCATGCGCCCGCAAGAAGCCTCCGGCACTAGCGGCATGAAGTCGGCCCTGAATGGCGTGCCCAGCTTCAGTGTCCGTGACGGCTGGTGGATTGAAGGACACATTGAAGGCGTAACGGGATGGTCGGTAGGGAACTCTGAAGACGAGGAAGATCACGAGTCCGAAGTGAACTCCCTGTATACAAAGCTTGCCACCGATATAGTCCCGATGTATTACAGGCAACCGGAGCGCTACGACAACGTAATGCGCATGTCGATTGCTCTGAATGCGTCGTTCTTTAACACGCAGCGCATGGTGCAACAGTATGTCTCAAACGCCTATAAAGTGCGAGGGGAAGGCCGGCCGGCGGTGCCACGTAAGGGCGAAGCTGAGTAATTCCAACTGCCCCGGTCGCTTCAGTTGCCTTGTGTTTATCTGGCAAAGATAGTGTGGAAAGCGTCCGCCGCGCGAAGGCCGTTGATCGGAACAGGCGTGATGGCAGCCAGCAAAACTAAGACCATGAGGAGCGCAAGCATCTTGCGTTTTCGATCCAGGCCCGGCCACGGGGGAACCGGAGGATGCTGCCATCCAGTGGTGAGTAAGACGATTGCCCAGAGCCACCATCCCAGCCACTGCAATCCCATCGGAATTAACGCACCCGCTGTGAGGAGGGTGATCCACCGGTGTCCGCGAGGGAAGACTGCGTAGATAATGTGGCCTCCGTCCAGTTGGCCTCCGGGAAGAAGGTTGAGCGAAGTTACGACCATGCCCACCCAGGCGGCGAAGGCGATGGGATGCAGGTAAACGCGGTCGAGACTTAGGAGGTGCACCGGAGCACGGGTGAGAGCAGCGAGAATGTGTTGTGCTGCGTTAAAGATGAAGGGGTGGCCGAACTCGATGTCGGGCGGAACCACAAAAGGCGGTCTCGGTTTGGAAAGGCTGAGTCCCAGGAATACAGCGGATAGCGCGGGAACAAAGCCAGCGATGGGTCCGGCAATTCCAATATCGAAGAGAGCAGTGCGCGAGCGGATGGCGCTTCGGATGCGGATGAACGCGCCCATGGTGCCGGCCAAGCTGGGAAATGGAATGAAATAGGGTAGGCTGGCCCAAACCCGGTATCGCAGGCAGCAGAGGTAGTGACCCATTTCGTGACAGAGCAGGATCAGCAGGAGGGTTGCGGAAAATGGAATTCCAAGTAAAAGGCGCGCGGGGTGCTGGAGCACCCATTGCCAGGGGAAAAAGGGAGCGGCATGGTCGTCGGCTGAATACGCAGCGAAATTGTTCTGGAAATTGAATTGCATCCCGGCTCCGACGGTGAGCGTCGTCAAAACGGTGGCCAACAGCAACAACGCGTGCAGCCAGTAGCGCTCTCGCAGGGGGTGCACGACTGTGACTTCGGCGGCTACGGGCAGGAGCGGCGTGAGGCTCGGAGCCAAATCGGAGGTAGTCTCGGGTATCGGATCGGACATTCGTTCGGACATCAGTTCGGACATCAAGTCGGGACGTGCGCTTCGACGGTAAATCGACGACAATTCAGCGTTTCAGCGGGTTCTATGAACACTGTAACGGAGAGTGAATGCCCTGCGCCAGTTGGCGCAAAAGCTGGCTAGACTCGAGAGAGGTGCAACCTCTCGCGGACGATGCGGAGAACCTTGCCGTGGGTTTCGACCGGCGTTCCCCGGGCATCGATTAGAGCAACGCGCTTGGGTTCGCGTTCGGCAATTTCGAGAAACTTATCGTGGACGCGGCCAAAGAACGCCCGACTCTCCTGTTCGAAGCGGTTTTCATCGGCGTGTCCAGCAGCAGCCGTGACGAGATTACGATGCTTCGCTCGGGACAGGCTGACGGTGAGGTCGCAATCGAGTAACAGTGTCAGATCTGGCTGGATGTTGTCGCAAAGAACGCGATGCATGGCCAGGACGATTTCGCTGCCGAGCTCACGTCCTCCGCCCTGGTAGGCCTCCGTCGAATCCGTAAAACGGTCGCAGAGGACGTAGTGGCCCGCTGTCAGTGAAGGCAAGATCAACTCTTGCAAATGCTGGGCGCGAGCCGCGAACATCAATGCCATCTCGGTACGCGTGCCGAGGCCATGGGTTGCAGAGTCCAGCAGCATGTGGCGGATAGATTCTCCAATGGACGTGCCGCCGGGTTCCCGCGTCAGTAGCACTTCCAGACGCAGGGAGCGCAGCTCTCCCGCCAACTTCTCAATCTGTGTACTTTTGCCGGAACCATCCAGCCCTTCAAACGTGATGAAGAGCCCACGTGTTTTCACGGGGTTATGGTAGCAGGGCGGAATGCGTGTTGCGAATCTCCCTCCAGTCGCGCTGGCGCTGCGTGCACTGATATATTCGAGGGTCCATCATGCTCGACTGTTGGCTTTTAGGAGATCGAAAAAATGAAATGGTCCCAGTTGTTCGTCCCTGTCTTGAGTCTGATGTTTTCTCCGTGGGCCGTCGCGGAGACGAAAGGGACGGTTGCGAAACCTGCGCCCACAATCACCGTGGCGCTGGATGCCACAGAAGCGCCACGTAAGATTCTTCACGCCAGGCTGACAATTCCCGCAAAACCGGGTTCGCTGACACTTTACTATCCCAAATGGATCCCCGGCGAGCATGAGCCGTCGGGGCCGATCGCCAACTTGACCGGCCTACACTTCCGCGCCAATGGCCAAGAACTCACGTGGAGGCGTGATCTTCTGGATGCATGGACGTTTCATGTGGATGTGCCTGCTGCCGCGAGCAGCGTGGACGCGGCGCTCGACTATCTTTACCCGGCGGTGCTTGAAAGTGGGTTCAGCTCGGGATCGTCGGCGACGGAAAAGATGGCGGTGATCAGTTGGAACCAGGTCCTGCTCTACCCGGCCGGGTGGACGTCGGATGAGTTGAAGTTTGAGGCATCGATGCGCATCCCTGCTGGTTGGAAGTTTGCCTCTCCTTTGTCGGTCGCATCGCAGGAGGGTGCAGAGGTTCGCTTCGCGCAGGCGTCGTTGACCACTCTGGTCGATTCTCCGGTGTTGACTGGCCAATACATGCGTATGGAGCCCACGAGCGAAAATCCGCACCACGAGTTGGATTTGGCAGCCGATAGCGCTGCGGCGCTGGATGGCCCGCCCGATTTCTTCGCGCACCAACGCGAGCTCGCCGCCCAGGCGCAAAAACTCTTCGGAGCGCACCATTACCCGAACTATCGCTTTCTGTATAGCTTGAGCGATCACGTGGCGCATTTCGGCCTTGAGCATCACGCGTCGGACGACAGCCGCGTGGATGAGCGTGGGATTGTCGACCCGTTGAAACGCAAACTGTTCGCGGGACTGTTGCCCCACGAGTTCGTGCATTCGTGGAATGGAAAATATCGCCGCCCGGCGGACTTGGCCACGCCAGACTACCAAAAGCCGATGCAGACCGATTTGCTATGGGTCTACGAAGGCTTGACGTCCTATCTGGGGGACCTGCTAAGCGCGCGCAGTGCCATCCGCACGCAGGAGGAGGCTCGCGACAATCTGGCAGCAATTGCCGCTGACCTCCAATACCGTCCTGGTCGCTCGTGGCGGAACCTGCAAGACACGGCCGATGCTGTGCCGGCCATGGAAGACTTTACCCCGACGTGGCAGTCGTGGCGGAGGGGTCTCGACTACTACGATGAGGATGTTCTGAACTGGCTTTGGGTGGACGTGCTGCTCTGGCAACAGACGGGCGGCACGAAGTCAATGGACGATTTCTGCCACGCCTTCCACGGCGGGCCCAGCGGCACGGCGGAAGTGAAGACCTACACGTTTGACGATGTCGTTAACACTCTCAACGATGTAGCTCCTTATGATTGGCGAAAGTTTTGGACCGAGCGCTTGACGAATCACGGGCCGGGAGCTCCGCTTACGGGGCTCGAAAACAGCGGATGGAAGCTCGTTTTCAACGAAATACCTTCCGATTTGACGCGGGCCACCGAAGAGGATCGCGAACTTGTGGACTCTAGATTTTCCTTAGGGCTCAATCTGCGGGCCGATGGCGGGATCCTAGATAGAGTGGAAGGCTTGCCCGCAGCCAAAGCGGGCATCGGCCCTGGAATGAAACTGTTAGCCGTCAACGGGCGCAAGTTTACGAGGAATGTTTACCGGGACGCGCTCAAGGCAGCCAAGAGCGATTCAGAACCGATTGAGTTGCTGGTGGAGAACACGGACTATTACCGCACCTTCAAGATTAGCTATCACGATGGCGAAAGATTTCCGCATCTAGAACGTGATGACTCGAAGCCTGATCTGTTAAGCGCGATCTACGCGGCGAAATAAGTGCAAATGGCGCCGGAAGATTTCCGGCGCCATTTCTTCACGTGCATGTCCTAGACTCCGACGGCTTGATACTCCGCGTACACGCCCTTGAAGTCCGTGATCTTGTGGTCGTTCTCGAAATGCCAGATGCGAGTCGCCACTTCGTCGATTAAGTCGTGGTCGTGCGTGACAATGAGAACCGTTCCCTGATAACGCTGCAACGCAATGTTGAGCGCGTTGATCGATTCGAGATCTAAGTGGTTCGTGGGCTCGTCGAGAACGAGAATATTCGGCTTTTGCAGCATCAGCTTGCAGAACAGCAACCGCGCTGCTTCGCCGCCTGAGAGAGCCTCTGTTTTCTTGTTGCCTTCTTCTTTCTGGAAAAGCATTTGTCCGAGCAGCCCGCGAATTTCTTCGGTTGAGGCGCCCGGCTCCCACTGGTGCAGCCAATCGAAAACATTCGAGCCTTTTTGAATCAACTGCTTGTGATCCTGCGCGAAGTAACCGACCGATGCTTCGTGTCCCCAATTCACCTTGCCTCCGGAAATAAAAGCGCCGTCATAGCTGCTCGTCTGGCGCAGCTCGGATTCGGGAATGGTTGGCGAGCTGGCGAGGAGCGCGTTGAGCAAAGTAGTTTTCCCGGCGCCGTTGCGCCCGATCAGCGCGACTTTCTCGCCGCGCAGCAGGCTCGCCGTGAAATCTTTGATCACTTCCTGGTCGCCGTAAGACTTCGCTACGCCTTCAAATTCCAGCACATGCTTGCCCGAAGGCCGCTTCTGTTCGAACTTGATGTAAGGGCGGGCAATGTTCGATCGCGCCAGGTCGGTAACCTGCAGTCGTTCGACTTCTTTCCGACGCGATTGCACCTGACTGGAGCGTGTTCCGGCGGAGAAACGCGCGATGAATTCGTTAAGCTGCGAAATCTTCTTCTCGCGTTGCGCATTCTGCGACTCGATCTGCGAGCGAATCTGCGTTTTCGCAATCACCATGTCGTCGTAGGTGCCTGTGTAGGTGATGATCGTCTCGTAGTCAATATCCGCGATGTGCGTGCAGATGCTGTTCAGGAAGTGGCGGTCGTGCGAGATCGCGATCAGGACGCCGTCATAGTCGTTGAGAAAAGCCTGCAACCAGTGGATGGAGTCCAAGTCCAGGTGGTTCGTAGGTTCGTCGAGTAGCAGCGCTTGCGGATGTCCGAACAACGCTTGGGCGAGAAGCACGCGGACTTTCTGTCCGCCTTGGATCTCACCCATTTTGCGTTCGTGCAGTTCGTCAGGGATGTCCAAGCCTTGCAGCAAGATCGCGGCATCGGCTTCAGCGGAATATCCGTCTTCCTCGCCGACCACGCCTTCGAGTTCGCCCACGCGCATGCCGTCTTCATCCGACATTTCCGCCTTGGAGTAAATCTTTTCCCGCTCTTCCAGAGCTGTCCACAGGCGTTTGTTACCCATAATCACCGTGTCGACCACGCGGTAAGCGTCAAAAGCGAACTGGTCCTGGCTTAGCACGCCAAACTTGCGTGGCCGGACGACGGTGCCCTTCTGCGGGTCGAGTTCTCCCGTCAGCAGCTTCATGAAGGTGGATTTGCCAGAGCCGTTCGGGCCGGTGAGGCCATAGCGCTTCCCCGGCGTGAAGGCCGTGGACACATCTTCAAACAGAACTTTAGCGCCGTAGCGCATGGACACATTGCTGACAGAAATCATGAGGTTACAGGGAACATCCAGGGAAAATTGCCGACTGCGAGGGATCGCAGCGATCTCCTCAAGAATATCACGATAGGCTGGATTTTAGCGGCAACTCCACACACTGAAGGGCGCGAGCGTGGTAGCCTTTTCGTTCTGCGTTGTTGCCACGGAACCAGTTCCTAAACCTTCCCGAGGAACCTATGAGTCCGAATCCCGTTCACGTCGATCTGCAAGCCATGGCTCGGCAAGTTTTGCGGCAATACGGGTTTGACCCGGATTTTCCCGCTCCAGCCAGGCAGCAGGTCGCGCAGTTGCAAGCTCACCCGCCACAGCTCGCTACCGGCGGTGCGGTTCGCGACCTTCGCAACCTGTTGTGGTCTTCCATCGACAACGACACCTCACGCGATCTTGACCAGATTGAGTACGCCGAGCGCCTGCCGGATGGCTCCGTCAAGGTTCTCGTCGGCATTGCGGATGTCGATGCCTATGTGCCGAAGAATTCTCCCATCGACCTGCATGCGGCCCAGCAGACCTGCACGCTTTACACGGGCATACACAATTTCTCGATGATTCCGGACGAGCTTTCGACTGGGCTTACCTCACTTCTCGAAGGCGCCGACAAGCTTTGCCGGGTGACCGAATACGTGGTCGGGGCGGACGGCAACGTCGCCTCAAGCGATTTTTATTCCGCGTTGATTCGCAATAAGGCGCAGCTTGCCTACAACGCCGTCGGCGCATGGCTCGAAGGGCGCGGGCCCGCACCGGAGAAGGTTGCTGCCTCGCCGGAACTTCAGGCGCAGCTCAAGCTACAGGACGAGGTGGCGCAGGCCTTGCGAGTGCAACGCTTTCGCCGCGGCGCCTTGAACCTTGACACCAACGAAGTGCACCCGGTCATCCTGAATGACGAAGTGGTCGATGTCCAGAAGCAGAGCAGAAATCATGCTACCGAGTTAATCGAAGATTTCATGATTGCCGCCAATGAGATGGTGGCGCGCAAGCTGGAACCGGTTTCCTCTCTGCGCCGGATTGTGAAGACGCCGGAGCGCTGGGATCGCATCGTGCAATTGGCGGCCTCGCTCGGCGGACACTTGCCTGGAGAGCCGGATTCGAAAGCCTTGAACGATTTCCTGCTGCAGCGTAAGGCGGCCGATCCGGTTCACTTTGCGGATCTGTCGTTGGCTATGGTGAAGTTGATCGGTCCCGGGGAGTATGTGCTGGAGCGCCCCGGCGACAGCGTTTCCGGTCACTTCGGTCTGGCCGTGCAGGATTACACGCACTCCACCGCGCCCAACCGGCGCTTTCCCGACTTAGTAACGCAGCGCATTCTTAAGGCTGTGCTGGCTGGCCGACCTGCTGCGTACTCCGATGCCGAACTCACGGCCATCGCCGCCAACTGCACGCTGAAGGGCAACGCCGCGCGCAAGGTGGAGCGCGGCATGGCCAAGCGCATGGCTGCCGTCGCGATGAGCAACCGCATTGGCCAGGTCTTCGACGCCATCGTGACCGGAGTGAATGAGCACGGCAGCTTTGTGCGCGTGATCACTCCGCCTATCGACGGGATGCTGGTGCGCGGAGAAGAGGGCTTGGATGTTGGTGACAAACTCCGCGTGCGCTTAGTTCGCACGGAGGTCAGCCAGGGGTATATTGACTTCGAGAAGGCGCACTAAGTTGGGCCGGGCTTGTGGCGCTATTTCAGCTTGGATTCCAGTTCCGCCCAACGCGCATAGAGTGTATCGACAACTTCCTGCGCTGCATCCAGTTCGGTATGCGCTTGCAGCAGCTTGGGCGCGTCGCTGACGATGGCAGGGTCTTCCAGGGCTTCGCGCTTGACTTGCAACTCCACCTCAGCGTCTGCGACCCGATGTTCAATCGTCGCGTAGTCGCGAGCGTCCATGTAAGAAAGCTTCTTGGCGGATTTCGTGGGTGCGGGACTGGACACCGCCGAACCGTTCTTCTCGGTCGACCTCGTGTCCTCCTGTTTCGATTCCCGCTGCCAGGTCTCCCATTGCGAATAATCGGCGAAGCCTTCGGCGCTGCCTCGGCCATCCAAACCTAAAACCACCGTCGAGACGCGATCCAAAAGATAGCGATCGTGGGTGACCAGTACCAACGCTCCTCTGTATTCGAGGAGGCTCTCCTCGAGAATCTCCAGCGTGGGGATGTCGAGATCGTTGGTCGGCTCGTCGAGCAAGAGCAGGTCCGCGGGTTGGAGCATGAGCTGAGCGATCAGCACGCGGGCGCGTTCACCGCCGGAGAGGCGGGAAACCGGCTGGTTGAGCTGTTCACTGGTGAACAAGAATCTCGCTGCCCATGCCGCCACGTGGATCACACGATCCTGGTAGATGACGGAGTCGCTGTCGGGCGCCAGCGCGCGGCGGAGCGTGCCGCTTTCGTCGAACTGCCGAGTCTGGTCAAAGTAGACAATGCGAAGGACGCTGGCGCGTTGGATTTTTCCCGTGGCGGGTTGATTTTCGCCCAGAAGGAGCCGCAGTAGCGTGGTTTTGCCACTTCCGTTGGTGCCAACCAGACCCACGCGCATCCCAGCCGTGATCGTAAAGCTAAGATCGCGAAACAGCGTGCGGCCCGGGATTTCGTAGCTCACGTCTTCCAGTTCGACCAAGCGTTTGGTTTGACGTCCTGTTGCTGAAAAATCAATGCCCGCGCTCGAAGTCTTGGTTCGCGCGTTCAGATTGGCCAACTCACCAATCATCTCGTGGGCGCGATCGATCCGGGCTTTGGATTTTGTCGTGCGGGCCTTGGGACCGCGACGCAGCCATTCGATCTCAGTGTGAACGCGGTTTTCCAAGGCCTCTTGCCGCTTGGACTGGGCGTGGAGGAATTCCTCCTTCTTGATCAGGAACGTGCTGTAGTTGCCATGCACGCGCAGAATGCCGTCCGGATAGGCGCGATTGAGTTCCGCCATTTCCGTGGCTACGTTCTCAAGGAAGTAGCGGTCGTGGCTTACAGCCACACAGGCGAAGCTGGCGCTTTCCAGCAGCTCTTCCAGCCACCGGATGCCGGCTAGGTCAAGGTGGTTCGTGGGTTCGTCGAGGAGGAGGATGTCGGGGGCTTGGACGAGAGCCTCCACTAGGGCGAGCCGCTTCTGCCAGCCCCCGGAAAGCTGCGAGGCCCTGACTTCGAGATCCTCAAATCCGGCCCGGCCCAGAGTCTCCGCAAAACGGGTACCGCGTTCGCTCTCCGGTACGGCAGCCTCTTCCATCGCCTTCAGCACGACGGACCGCACGGTCGCCTCGGGTGGGAACTCGGAGTCCTGGATTACATAACTGAGCCGACTACGTTTGCGTCGGGCCACCTCGCCGCTGTCGGAATCAACTTCCCCCGCCACTATCTTGAGCAACGTCGATTTGCCGGAGCCGTTCGGACCAATCAGGCCTACGCGGTCGCCCTCGGAAATGGTGAACGAAACATTCTGGAAGAGCG
>Ga0137409_10003638_pt1 | contig 16278 bp, 16 predicted proteins | sample CZODoug1_16funga_FD_122059 | JGI IMG/M metagenome (GOLD analysis project Ga0137409, IMG submission 122059) | Vadose zone soil fungal communities from Angelo Coast Range Reserve, California, USA - CZODoug1_16fungal (Hybrid Assembly) | ecosystem: Environmental > Terrestrial > Soil > Vadose zone... | reverse complement strand
AATTTATTTTGGACCGACACTGGGACGCGAGGCAGTGGTCGGGGTCGACGTCCGCCCGTGAGAAGGGCCAGCACCACAGCGCCCAACGCCGGATTCGCTGATGTTTGAGTCGCTGAAGTCCTATCGAGGATCGCGCAGTGTCGTCGTTCGAAACGATCGCCCTTGACTGCGGCGCCGGCGTTGCCACACTGACGCTGCTGCGCCCCGAGCGCCTGAACAGTTTCACGGTCGCGATGCACGCCGAAGTGCGCGCCGCGCTCGAGCAGGTCAGCGCCGACAACGCTGTGCGCTGCCTGATCCTGACCGGCGCCGGTCGTGGTTTCTGCGCCGGGCAGGATCTGCAGGATCGTGCGGTCGCGCCCGGTGCATCGCCAAATCAGCCGCTGGTTGATCTAGGTGCGTCAATCGAAACCTACTACCGACCGCTGGTGCTGGCTTTGCGCTCGCTGCCGATGCCGACCCTTGCCGCGGTCAACGGCGTCGCGGCCGGCGCCGGCGCCAATATCGCCCTCGCCTGCGACCTTGTACTCGCTGCGCGCTCGGCGAACTTCATCCAGTCGTTCGCAAGGATCGGCCTCATACCGGACTGCGGCGGCACGTGGCAGCTGCCGCGCCTGGTCGGTCGCGCGCGCGCGCTCGGCCTGGCGCTGCTGGGCGAGAAGCTGTCTGCTGAACAGGCGCAGCAATGGGGATTGATCTGGCAGTGTGGCGACGACGCGCAATTGATGCCGACGGCGCACGCGCTGGCGGTGCAGTTGGCCGCGGGGCCGACGCGCGCGTTTGTGCGCATCCGCGAAGCGATCGATGCCGGTGCACTGCTGCCGCTGGCGGCGAGCCTCGAACTGGAGCGTGACCTGCAGCGCGAACTGGGTTTTGCGCACGACTACCAGGAAGGCGTCGCCGCGTTCATGGCCAAGCGTGCGCCGCGCTTCACGGGACGGTAGGAGGAACTCTTATGTTGCCTGCCGAATGTCCTACGACAGTAGATTCCTCGCCCAACCACTGCAATCTCGCCGGGTCTTATCCGATCTCATTGCTTGCAGCGTCTCGCTCCCGGCAGCCATGACCGCGCCCGCATCGTCAAGGTCCGATCCGCAGGCACTCGCCGAAGCGGTGGCGCAGCGAATGTTCGCCAATGACGCGGCGTCGCGCGCGCTCGGCATGACAATCGCCGCGATCGGTCCCGGCACAGCGCGGGTGACGATGACCGTGCGCGCCGACATGCTGAACGGATTTGCGATCTGTCACGGCGGCCTGATCACGACGCTCGCTGATTCGGCGTTCGCATTCGCGTGCAACTCCTATAACCAATTGACGGTCGCCGCCGGCATCGCGGTCGATCTGCTGGCGCCGTCGCACGCGGGCGACGAACTCGTGGCCGACGCGCGCGAAGTCGTGCGACGCGGCCGCAATGGCATCTACGACATCACCGTGACTAATCAGCGCGGCGAGGTCGTGGCGACGGTCCGCGGCCGCTCGCACACGATCAAGGACAAGACCGTGCTGGAGGGATGAGATGACAGCGCGCCGACCTGCTGTCCCTCCCCTTGCCGCTGAGCTGGAGCCGATCGAGCGGGCCAGCACCGACGAGCTGCGCGCGTTGCAGTTGCAGCGATTGCGCTGGACGCTCGCGCATGCGTACGAAAATGTGCTGCACACACGCACGACGTTCGATCTGGCCGGCGTACATCCGCGCGATCTGCGCTCGCTCGAAGATCTCGCGCGCTTTCCGTTCTCGAGCAAAGACGACCTGCGGCAGAACTATCCGTTCGGCATGTTCGCGTTGCCGCGCGAGCAGGTCGTGCGCATCCACGCGTCGAGCGGTACGACCGGCAAGCCGACCGTGGTGGGCTACAGCGCGCGCGACATCGAGACCTGGGCCACGGTCATGGCGCGCTCGATCCGCGCCGCCGGCGGCCGTCCCGGCGACATCATCCACATCGCCTACGGCTATGGCCTGTTCACCGGCGGCCTGGGCGCGCACTACGGCGCCGAGCGGCTCGGCTGCACGGTGATTCCGATGTCGGGCGGCATGACCGAGCGGCAGGTGCAGATGATCGTCGACTTTCGCCCGCGCGTGATCATGGTCACGCCGTCCTACATGCTGGCGATCGCCGAGGAGATGCAACGCCAGAACGTCGATCTACGCTCGACCTCGCTCGAGATCGGCATCTTCGGCGCCGAACCGTGGACGCCGGCAATGCGCGTGGCGATCGAGTCGCGCATGGCGATGGACGCGATCGATATCTACGGTCTGTCCGAGATCATCGGGCCGGGCGTGGCGCAGGAATGCATCGAGACCAAAGATGGATTGACGGTATGGGAGGATCACTTTTATCCGGAGGTGATCGACCCCGTGAGCGGCAAGGTGCTGGCGGACGGCGAGCGCGGTGAACTGGTCTTCACCACGCTCACCAAGGAGGCCCTGCCGATGATCCGCTATCGCACGCGCGACCTGACGCGGCTGCTGCCTCCCACCGCGCGCAGCATGCGGCGGATCGAAAAGATCACCGGCCGCTCGGACGACATGCTGATCATCCGCGGCGTGAACCTGTTCCCGACCCAGGTCGAGGAGCTGGTCCTCAGGCAGCGGGAGCTCAGTCCGCACTACCTGCTCGAGGTCACGCGCCCCAATGCACTGGACGAGTTGACCGTGCATGTGGAAATGGGGCCTGCGCTCGCCGACGCCAGCCAGCAGGCGCGCGAGGAAGCAGTGCGTGTGCTGGAGCACCAAATCAAGGGTTACATCGGCGTCAGTGCCACGGTGCGCCTGGCATTGCCCGGCGGTATCGAACGCTCGATGGGCAAGGCGCGCCGCATCATCGACAAGCGGCCGAAGCAGTAATGGCGCGTGTTAGGAGTGAACTAACGTTCGCGAGATTCAAGAGTTGGACGCGCGTCGCAACACGTACTCCGAGGCGGTGATCGGGCAGAAACGACCGGATAGGACGACGATGTACACCCAAGCAATGGACCTGCCGCAGCCCGATGTGACACCGGGTGATGTGAGGACAGCGGACAGCGAAAACCCGCAGTACCAGGCCGACTTCGACGCCAAGCTCGCGCGCGGCGAATTCATCGAGGCCAGGGACTGGATGCCCGCCGCATATCGCAAGACGCTGATCCGGCAGATCAGCCAGCATGCGCATTCGGAAATCGTCGGCCAGCTGCCGGAAGGTAACTGGATCACGCGCGCGCCCACGCTCAAGCGCAAGTGCATCCTGCTCGCCAAGGTGCAGGACGAGGCTGGCCATGGACTGTATCTGTATGCGGCGGCGGAGACCTTGGGAGTGTCGCGCGATGAGCTGATCGCAGCATTGCACTCGGGCCGCGCCAAATATTCGTCGATCTTCAACTATCCGACCTTGTCATGGGCCGACATAGGAGTCGTCGGCTGGCTCGTGGATGGCGCCGCGATCATGAATCAGATTCCGCTGACGCGCTGCTCCTATGGCCCGTACGCCCGGGCCATGATCCGTGTCTGCAAAGAGGAGTCGTTTCATCAGCGCCAGGGCTTTGATCTCCTGTTGGCAATGATGCAGGGCACTGACCCGCAGCGCGCATTGGTGCAGGATGCCACCAACCGCTGGTGGTGGCCGGCGCTGATGATGTTCGGCCCGCACGATTCGCAATCGACGCACACCGAGAGTGCGAAGTGGGGCATCAAGCGCATCAGCAACGATGATTTGCGGCAGAAATTCGTCGACGCCACGGTGCCGCAGGCCAAAGTGCTCGGCGTGACGTTGCCCGATCCACAACTGGTCTGGAATCCGGACCGCGGCGAATCGGGTCACTATGACTTCGGTCCGATCGACTGGGAGGAATTCTGGAACGTGGTCAATGGCCACGGCTCATGCAATCGGGAGCGCCTGGCGGCGCGCGTGGCGGCGTGGGAGGACGGTGCCTGGGTGCGCGAGGCGGCACTTGCGCACGCGCGCAAGCAGGCGCAAGGACGAGAACCTTTGCCGGCAGCGGCGTGAATTTGACCCGGCCATGACACTTTCGACGCACGTGCTTTCGTCGCCTGCGCACTTTACGTGCGGAGCCCGACAATGAACCAACGCGAATTTCCCCTGTGGGAGGTTTTCATCCGCAGCCGCAATGGGATGGATCACAAACATTGCGGCAGCGTGCACGCGGCCGACGCGCCGATGGCCCTGCAGAACGCGCGCGATGTCTACACGCGGCGCATGGAGGGCGTGAGCATCTGGGTCGTGCGCGCCGATCAGATCCACGCGTCCGATCCCGAGGCCAAGGCGGAACTGTTCGATCCGGCCGACGACAAGATCTACCGGCATCCCACGTTCTACACGCTGCCGGGCGACGTCGACCACATGTGATGATGAACGTCGCTGCAACTTCTGCGCGCGCGCTGGCTGCTGGCGCCGATGGCCGGTCTGCCGGAACGACCACGGCGCGCGTCGAATACGTGTTGCGCTTGGCCGACAGCTCGCTGCTCCTCGGCCAGCGCCTGTCCGAGTGGTGCGGCCACGGGCCGATTCTCGAGGAGGACATCGCGCTCGCCAACATGGCGCTCGACCTGATCGGGCAGGCGCGGCTGCTGCTCGCGCACGCCGGCGCGCTGGCGGGCGCCGGGCGCGACGAGGACGCGCTCGCGTTTCTGCGCAGTGAAGATGAATATCGCAACGTCACGCTGGTTGAATTGCCCAATGAACCGGGCGCGCATGGCACGCGTGACTTCGCGCGCACGGTGGTGCGCAATTTCCTGTTCACTTCGTGGCAGGAGCAGGTCTGGCCGCGCCTGCAGGAAGGCGCTGACACCGGCTTGGCGGCCATTGCCGCCAAGAGTGCGAAGGAGACGCGGTTTCATGTGCGGCACAGCGCCGATTGGGTGCTCCGCCTCGGCGACGGTACCGATGAATCGCACGCGCGCATGCAAGCAGCTCTTGATGCGCTCTGGCCTTTCACCGCGGAATTGTTCAGCGCCGACGCGGTTGACCCGGACGCGGGCGCGTTGCAGCCGGAATGGGAGGCACGCGTGCGGCAGGTGCTGGCGGCGGCCACATTGACTGTTCCTCCGCGCACGCCGTTTCGGTCGCACGGCAAACAGGGCGTGCACAGCGAGCACTTGAGTCATCTGCTGGCGACGATGCAGTACTTGCAGCGCACCTATCCCGGAGCCCGATGGTGACGGCGCGCGCTGATGTCACGTTTGATACCGCTGCGGCTGCCGCTGTGGCAGCCGCGAGCGATGCGCCCGGCAGGGCCGCTGACTTGGCTGCCGGCGGCGCCGGCGACCGCGGTGCCGGCGAATCGCTCTCGGCGACGCTGGCCTGGACCGTGCTGCGCACCGTTCCCGATCCGGAAATTCCGGTGCTTTCAGTCGTCGATCTGGGCATTGTCCGCGCGATTGAGGTCGCACCTGAGCGCGGGACAGTGACCGTCACTGTCACGCCAACCTATATCGGCTGTCCGGCCACCGAAATGATCGCGCAAGACATCGTGCGCGCGCTGACCGACGCCGGCGCAGCGCAAGTGGTCGTCCGGCAACAACTGGCCCCGGCGTGGAGCACGGACTGGATCGAGCCCGCGGCGCGCGCACGAATGCTCTCCTACGGGATCGTGCCGCCGGCGGCCCGGTCATCGCTTGCGCGCGGGGTGCAACCGCTGCGTTTCGTGGCTCCCGGGTCGGTGCGCGACCTGCATGAGATGGACGAAGTCCTGCGCTGTCCACGTTGTGCCAGCGCCGATACCGAGCGGCTGTCCTATTTCGGCAGTACCGCATGCAAGGCTCTTTATCGCTGTCGCGCCTGCCGCGAGCCGTTCGAATATTTCAAGCCGCTATGAGTCGTGTCCTAGGAGTGCATGCAACGAGTTGCGCCGACCGGGGAAGCCAAGGAGTGGCATCCGATGAACGGCTTCCAATGAGCTGTGTCAGTTCTCGGGCACGTACGCGATGACGCCCAAGTTCCATCGCCTGCGGGTTGCCGAAGTTCGGCGCGAGACGGCTGACAGCGTGAGCCTCAAGTTCGATGTGCCGCAGTCGCTCGCGCACGAATATCGCTTCGCGCCCGGACAGCATCTCGCATTGCGCGCCACGGTCGATGGCGATGAGATGCGCCGCTCGTATTCGATCTGCTCGGGCCTCGACGACCGTGAGTTGCGCGTCGCAATCAAGCAGGTTGGGCGCGGTCGCTTCTCGCGCTGGATCAACGCCAACGTGCGTGCCGGCGACGCGCTCGATGTGATGACGCCGGAAGGCCGCTTTCAGATCGCGCTCGATCCGGCGCATGCGCGGCACTATGTTGCTTTCGCCGCCGGCAGCGGCATCACGCCGATCCTGTCGCTGGCGCGCAGCGTGCTCGCGCGCGAGGCGCACTCGCACTTCACACTCGTGTACGGCAATCGGCGCCAGGCCGACGTGATGTTCCACGAGGTGCTGCAGGATCTGAAGGACCGCTACCTCGCGCGCTTTCTGTTGCTCAACGTCTTCTCGCGGGAAGCGCAGGAGGTCGAACTGTGCAACGGCCGGATCGACGCCGGCAAGGTGCGTGAGTTGCTCGGTCATCTGATTGCACCCGGGACCATCGACCAGGCCTTTATCTGCGGACCGGCCTCGATGATCGATGAGGTCGAGGCCGCGTTGCTCGCTGCCGGCGTGCCGCGGGCACAGATTCATCTCGAGCGCTTTGGCACGCCGGATGCGTTGCCGGGCGCGATGGCAGCGGACGGTCGCGGCCGCGCAGGTGCGCCGGCGACGCCGGACGGGTCCGCCCCGTCGTCGGTGTTGCACACGACCGCGCGCGTCACGCTGATCATCGACGGCGTGCGCCGCGATGTCGACTATCACGACGCGCACCAGGCGGTCCTCGACGCGGGCCTCGCGGCCGGCCTGGATCTTCCGTATTCGTGCCGCGGCGGCATGTGTTGCACATGCCGCGCCAAGCTGCTCGAAGGCGAGGTGCGCATGACGCGCAACTTCGCGCTCGAACCCCACGAGCTCGCCGCCGGCTATGTGCTGACCTGCCAGTCCGTGCCGCAAACGCCGCGCGTTGTCCTGAGCTATGACGAACGCTGAGAGAGTTTTCAGGAGCGCAGCGCGCGGGCCGTTCTGCGGCGGGAGAGGGGTTCCAAACAATATGCGCATCGGACCCTGACCATGCCGCGCGGCAAGGCGCCAACCTTTGAGCAGCAGCGCGCAGTGATTCATGCGGCGGCCGCGCAGCTGTTCGCCGAGCGCGGTTACGCAGCGGCATCGATTACCGACCTGGCGCGCGCGTGTGGGGTATCCAAGGGCCTCCTATATCACTACTTCCGCGACAAAGAGCACCTGCTGTTTGCAATCGCCGATCGCCACATCGATCGGCTGCAGCAGATCGCCGAGGAGGTTGCCGCTGCGCGCGGAGCGCCGGATGAACTGCTGGCGCAGTTGATCGAGCGCTTGATGATCGAATACGAACACGCGGCCGCGCGGCATCGGGTCCTGGTGCAGGATGTCAAGTACTTGCAGCGCGCGCACCGCCTGCGCGTGCGCGTCAAGCAGCGCCGGGTCGTGCACGCGGTCGCGCAGTTGATCGCGCGCGCGGCGCCGCAACTGGCTCCCAACGGCTCGCAAGCACTGCTGACGCCGGTCACCATGATCCTGTTTGGGATGGTCAACTGGACTTTCACCTGGCTGCGCGAAGGCGGCCCGCTCACGTACCGCGAACTGGCGCCGATCATCGCCACGCTGTTCCTGCACGGCGTCCGCGGCCTGCCGAGTACCCGTATTGTTGCGCGCACGCCGCGCCGGGCCGCCAACCGAGCCGCGCGTTCACGGGCGGTGCTTGTTGCCGCGGCGTGATTTTGTTCTGATGCGTTTGTGTTCTGATGGCTTGCTTTCGCTGCCCGGGTGCATCGGCTCGGACGCTTCGTCGCCTGATTTGCCAAAACCACACTGTCTTGACAAGGAGACACATGAAATCCGTATTCACCCTGACCGCGTGCGCGCTCGCCGCAGGATTGCTCGCCGCCACCGCGTCGGCGCAGGACATCAAAGTCGGCGTCACGTTGTCGGCGACCGGGCCAGCGGCATCGCTCGGCATTCCCGAGCGCAATACGCTCGCTCTGCTGCCCAGGACGATCGCCGGCCACACGGTCCAATACATCGTCCTCGACGATGCCTCGGACACGACCAACGCCGTGAAGAACGCGCGCAGGTTCGTCAGCGAGGATCAGGTCGACGTGCTGGTCGGCTCCACGATCACACCCAATTCGCTGGCGATGATCGACGTGGCCGCGGAAAGCGAGACGCCGATGATCGCGATGGCCGCCTCGGCGCGCATTGTTGAACCGGTCGATGCGAAGCGGCGCTGGGTGTTCAAGACGCCGCAGAACGACCAGCAGATGGCCGTGGTGATCATCGGCCACATGATCGCGCAGGGCATCAAGACGGTCGGTTTCATCGGCTTCGCCGATGCCTACGGCGAAGGGTGGTGGAACGAGTTCTCCAAGATCGCCGGCGCGCGCGGCTTGCAGATCGTCGCCAACGAGCGCTATCAGCGGGCCGATACGTCAGTCACCGGACAGGCGCTGAAATTGATCGCGGCCAGGCCCGATGCGATTCTCGTTGCCGGCGCCGGTACGCCGTCGGCGCTGCCGCAAAAAACTCTCAAGGAGCGCGGCTACACCGGCATCATGTATCAAACGCACGGTGTCGCGAACAACGATTTCCTGCGCGTGTGCGGCGCGGATTGCGAGGGCACGTTCCTGCCCGCGGGCCCGGTGCTGGTCGCCGAACAACTTCCAAACAATCATCCGGTGAAGAAGAGCGCACTCGCCTATGTCGCCGCGTATGAAGCGGCGCAGGGCAAGAGCAGTGTCTCGACCTTTGGCGCGCATGCCTGGGACTGCGGTGTGCTGCTGCAGGCGGCAATTCCGGTCGCGCTGAAAAAAGCGCAACCGGGCAGCAAGGAGTTTCGCGCCGCGCTGCGCGCTGCGCTGGAAAGCGTCAAGGACGCCGCCGGCGCGCATGGCATATTCAACATGAGTCCCACGGATCATCTGGGACTCGATCAGCGCGCGGCGGTGATGGTGCAGATCACCCATGGGACATGGAAGATGCAGCCGTGAAGGTCCCCGCACTGGTGCGCGCAATGCGGCTGCCGTAGGTTGAGGTCGGCAGGTTTAAGTCCTCGCTAAGTGGGAGAAAATCGGGCTCGGATTCGAATTCGTCGGGATCACACAGAGCGAAATATCAGTACCGAACGGACCCACGCCATCGTCCCGAAATTCGGCTCTTGACCCTCGGCTCTTGACCCGTCTGACCCGACTTTCCGCGGGCTCCGGGTCGGATCCGGAAATCCCGAATCAGGAGTGAAAGCGCGATCAGATCCGGTCTCAGGACCGGGCCGGCCGCGACAACCAGCGCGCGCTGATGGACCTCCAAATCGCCCTGCTGCTCGCGCAAGACGGACTCACCAACGGTGCGGTCTACGCGCTGCTGGCTCTGGCCCTGGTGCTCGCGTTTGCCGTCACGCGCGTGATCTTCATTGCCCAGGGCGAATTCGTCGCCTATGGCGCGCTGACGCTGGTGGCGCTGCAAGCGGGTCGTGTGCCGGGGACCGTGTGGCTGTTGCTCGCCGGCGGCGCACTGGTGACCCTGCTCGATGGCGTGGCCGCGCTGCGTGCGGGACAAGGGCGACGCGCAGCGGCCGTGCTGGTGCTCAACTTGCTGTACCCGCTCGCGCTGATCGTGATATTGCGGAGTTGGTCCGTGGCCACAGCACCGATGCCGGCCCAGATCGCAATGGCGCTCGCGTTGGTCGTGCCCCTCGGGCCGATGATCTATCGGCTCGCCTATCAGCCGCTCGCTGATGCACCGGTGTTGATCCTGTTGATCGTCTCGGTGGCGGTGCACGTCGTGTTGGTGGGCCTGGGCCTGCCCCTGTTCGGCGCCGAAGGCGCGCGCACCGCGCCATTTTCGGAAGGCACTTTCAGCGTTGGCGGCATCGTGCTGTCGGCGCAGACGTTATGGGTGATCGGCTGCTCGGCGCTGCTGATGATCGTGCTCTTCCTCTTCTTCGAGAAGACGCTCTACGGCAAGGCGCTGCGCGCGACTGCAATCAATCGCGCCGGCGCCCGCCTGATGGGAATTCCGACCGAGCTTGCCGGCAAGATTTCTTTTTTCCTCTGCGCGCTGATCGGCGCCTGCTCCGGCATCCTGATCGCGCCGCTCACCACCGTGTATTACGACACCGGTTTCCTGATCGGATTGAAGGGCTTTGTCGGCGCGATCATCGGTGCGCTGGCGAGCTACCCGATTGCGGCTGCCGGCGCTTTGCTGGTCGGCCTGCTCGAGTCCTACGCCAGCTTCTGGGCCAGCGCATTCAAGGAGGTGATCGTCTTCACCTTGATCATTCCGTTCCTGCTCTGGCGCTCACTACAGCAGCGCCACGTCGAAGAGGAACAATGAAAATCGAGGTCGGATAGCGATGTCTGCGCTCTTCGCGATCGACACCGTGCGGGCGATGGCGCGCGTTTCTCGCCGGTGGGACGTATCGCTAGCGTCCCGCATTCCGCGCCCTCGGCCGGCGCGGGACAGCTCGGTCGCACGCCGATGAAGCGCGGCGCATCGATCGCAATCGCCGTCGCGCTGCTCGCGCTGGCGCCGCGTGTGCTGCCGGAATTCACGATCACGCTCGCCAACTACATCGGCCTGTACGCAATGGTGACGCTGGGCCTGGTTTTGCTCACCGGTGTCGCCGGTCTCACCTCGTTCGGCCAGGCGGCGTTCGTTGGCCTCGGTGCCTACGCCACTGCTGCCCTCACGACGGCAACCGATCTGCCGGCGTGGCTGTCCTGGATCGGAGCATCACCCTGGCTCACGTTGTTATTCGGACTCCTGTCGACCGCGCTCGTCGCCGTGGCGCTCGGCTCATTGACGCTGCGCCTGTCCGGCCACTACCTCCCACTGTCGACGATCGCCTGGGGCATCAGCATCTATTTTCTGTTCGGCAACATCCAGCACCTCGGTGGCTTCACCGGCATCACCGGCGTGCCACCGATCACGATTGCCGGCCATGCGATCGACAGCGCGCGCGAGATGTTCTACCTGATCTGGCTGGCGCTGATCGCGGCCATGATCACCACGCGCAATCTCCTCGATTCGCGCGCGGGCCGCGCGATCCGCGCGTTGAAGGGTGGACTCGTGATGGCCGAATCGGTCGGCGTCGACACCGCGGCCGCGCGCATGGTGGTGTTCGTGCTGGCGGCGTTGCTCGCGTGCACGTCCGGCTGGCTGTACGCGCACTTGCAACGCTTTGTCAATCCGACGCCGTTCGCGCTGCAGGCGGGAATCGAATATCTCTTCATGGCCGTGATCGGCGGCGCCGGCTACGTCTGGGGTGCGCTCGCCGGCGCGATCGTCTTGACAGTGACCCGGCAATGGCTACAGAACCTCCTGCCGATCGTGTTCGGCCAGTCGGGGAATTTCGAGAGCATCGCGTTTGGTGTGTTGATGATCGTGATCCTGCAACGCGCGCCGGATGGTTTGTGGCCTGTTCTCGCGCGCGGCGGTGCCCGCCTGGCGCGACTGCCGCAGTTGCGGTGGCCGCTGCGCCCAGCGCTTGGCGCCGGATTGTCCGGCGAGTGTGAGCAAGCCGCGGGTACCGCGGGCCACGCCGAGCTTCATTGCGGGCAACTGCCGCGCCGCACGCAACCAGACGCCGGCACGGTGTTGCTGGACGTGATCGGCGCCACCCGGCGCTTCGGCGGTCTGGTCGCCGTCAACGCCTTGTCATTCCAGGTGTGCGCCGGTGAGATCGTCGCTTTGATTGGACCGAATGGCGCCGGCAAGAGCACCTGTTTCAACCTGATCTCAGGCGTCGACGACGCGAGCGCAGGTCAAGTCCGCTTCCGCGGTCAGCTCTGCAACGGACAACCGGCGCGGCTCATCGCCACGCTGGGACTTGCGCGCACGTTCCAACATGTCCGGCTGTTGCCGGAGATGAGTGTCCTTGACAATGTCGCGCTCGGCGCGCATTGCCGCGAACATCCGGGACTGTTGCGCGCCGTGATCGGCGGCGCCTGGCGCCTGGATCGCAAGCGCGAAGCGCGCCTGCTGGCCGAGGCGGCGCGGCAGTTGCAGCGCGTCGGACTTGCCTCTCATCTGCATGATGCCGCGGGCACCCTCGCGCTCGGCCGGCAACGCACGCTTGAAGTCGCGCGCGCGCTGTGCGCCGACCCCTGCCTGCTGCTGCTCGACGAACCCGCCGCCGGGCTGCGCCACCTTGAGAAGCTGGCGCTCGCCGATCTCCTGCGCAAGTTGCGCGCCGAGAGCATCGCGATCCTGCTGGTCGAACACGACATGGACTTCGTGATGGGACTGGCCGATCGCGTGCTGGTGATGGATTTCGGCCAGAAGATCGCCGAAGGTGCACCGGCGGACATTCGGCGCGATCCACGGGTGATTGAAGCCTATCTGGGTGGCGTGCAATGAGAGTTCGCGGGAACGGAGGCTCGGTCCCAAATCTCATGCGCGGCTGGGACTTGACTCTTGAATCTCACAAAGATGCGAATGAGTCTTACGCGGCTAAGAGCAGGGGCCATGAACTCCCATGAGTGAGCCGCTGCTGCACGTGCGCGGACTGTGCGCCTCCTACGGCAAGGTCGAGGCGCTGTACGACATCGATCTCACCGTTCACTCCGGACAGGTGGTCACCGTGATCGGCGCCAACGGCGCCGGCAAAACCACGCTGCTCGCCGCCATCATGGGCGCCTTGCCGGCGGGTGCCAGCGCGGATGTCTCAGCTCGCGGCGCCGCGAGCCACCTGATCTTCGCCGGCCGCTCGTTGGCACGTGCTTCGATCGCGGAACGGGTTGCGCTTGGACTGACGCTGGTGCCGGAGAAGCGCGAGCTCTTTGGCGCGATGAGCGTCGAGGACAATTTGCTGCTGGGCGGTTTCCCGCACTATCGGCTGCGCTTCCGTGCGCTGGGTGGTCAACGCGACCCTGGGACGTCGAGCGGCGCGATCGATGATGTGTTCGCACTCTTTCCCAAGCTGCGCGAGCGCCGCCGCCAGCTGGCAGGTACGTTGTCGGGCGGTGAGCGGCAGATGCTTGCACTCGGCCGCGCGCTGATGGCGCGGCCCAAACTATTGATGCTGGACGAACCGTCCCTGGGACTGGCGCCGCTGATCGTGCGCGAGATCTTTCATACGATCTTCGCACTCAAGCAACGCGGGACCGCGATTCTCTTGGTCGAACAGAATGCACGCGCGGCACTGCAGGTAGCGGATTTTGGATACGTGTTGGAGACCGGGTCGGTGGCGCTGTCCGGACCCGCGGCGGAGCTTGCGGATGATGCGAGGGTGATTGAGAGCTATTTGGGACTGGGCGACAAGTCTCCCCAGCGGTGATTCGGCAGCAAGAGCTCGCCATTTTCACTCGCTGTTGGGGAGCACGTACCGCCGCCCTGGCGCCCGGAGCGCCTGATCAGACCGACGTACCAGCGCGCGGTCACTTCAGGTGGAGGGTTCCGGCACCGAACAGTCCGATCAGCCCGATAAGGATCAGATAGACGGCGACGATGTAGTTCAGCATCCGCGGCACGATCAGGATCAATATCCCGGCGAGAAGTGCAACGATTGGGGCGAGACTCAAGTTAACGTTCATGGCTCATTCCGTTTGCGGGTCAATGAGGAGAATCACGACAGCATCTGCCCCAATTCGGCGAAGGTCGTCGCCACCTCGGTGATCGCGATCGGCACGCCAAGTTGGCGCTCGACCTGGCTGCGCGAAATCACGCCGCGCAGCCGCCGGCCGTCCTCGTCGACGACGAGCAAGTGGTTGCGGCCGAGGGCCTGGATCGTCGCCACCACGTTGGCGACGCTCGCATGCCGCAGTTCGGCGAAGTCGATCGCGTCGATGCGCGTGAGCGGCGTCATCACGTCGCCGACGGTCAACTCGTCGTAGTGCACGCCGCGCTCGTGGACAAGGCGCATCTGGCGGTCGCCGCGCAGATCGGTGCTGGTGATCAGGCCCTCGACCGCAGGCATGTCGGCGACGACGAACAGCAGGCGCACACCCAAGTGGATCATGATCTGCTCGGCCTGCGTGAGTGAAGTTCGCGCAACGGTGGTCGCTGCCTTGACCTGGGTGAGGTCGGTCATCACACCGAGGGCGGGGGAAGCGAGCGTCACCGCCGCGGCCTGCCAGGCTTGCGCCTGTATCAGCGCCGTGCCGGGGCCCAACCGGCGGGTGGGCAGTGGGGCTTGCGGGTCCATGTCATCTCCCTCAATTGATGGTTCGGCGGAGTCCGGCCGAAGCCGCGACCTTACGCCGATCGGACCGCCCGGAACTTCCAGGCCTGAACGGCATGCGAGATCTATGCCACCGCAAGCAGCAACTTGGCGACGTCCTCGGGCCGCGTGATCATCGCGTCATGGCCGGTCGCGAGCTCGTGATAGTCGGCAATCCCCTCGGCCTGCGCGGTTCGTTGGCCGCCGGGCGCCTTCTCGCCGATGCAACTGATGTAAGTCAGCGGCACGCGCGGGGTGGCCGGTACGTCAAGGTAAACCGGCTCAATGAAGGTTCGATAAGGATGCGGAACGAGCTTGGGAACGACCCATCGGATGTCCTCTTCCCGCACCAGGCCCAGCTTCTGCGCGCTCGCGGCGGGGATTTTCCAGCCGACTCCTTGATCCCTGACCAACTCCTCGATCTGCTTCTTGAATGCCGGCCCGGCGCAGTCGAATAAACATTGTCCGTCGCGCGGGACCACTGCGTCCAAATACACGACGCGTGATAGCTGCTGTGGCACGCGATCGGCGACCGCGGTAACGATCATGCCGGCGTAACTGTGCCCGGCCAATATCACGTCGCTCAATTCCTCGAATTTCAGCACGCCCAGAATGTCCTCGATGTGAGTTTCGAGGCTGATGTCACGCGACGCAAGATGCGCACGTTCGCCCAGGCCGGACAGCGTGGGCGTGTAGACCACGGCGCCCGCTGCCTGCAAAACACGCCTCACTTTGTGCCAGCACCAGCCGCCGTGCCATGCGCCATGCACCAGGACGTAGGTCGCCACATTGTTCTCCCACAAGGATGCAGACGGTTCTGACCTGGTCTCTTCAAGAGCGAACTTGCTTCCGCCGTGGCGTCAGAAAATCCAGGCCGGAATCGAATGTGGGAGTTGCAGCGTGCGGTTGCTGTGTGGGAGGGTGCAAAACATTCCGCACGAATTCGAATCCGTCCCCGATCTTCTCACTCCGAAATCACGCGAGCCGCAACATCTTCCCCGGATTCATGATGTTCAGCGGATCAAACGAGCGTTTGATCCGGGCCATCAGGTCGAGCGCGTCGGCGCCGTGTTCCAGCAGCAGGAAGTCGATCTTGTGCAAGCCCACGCCGTGTTCGCCGGAGCAGGTGCCATCGAGACGGATCGCGCGCTCGACCAGGCGCCGGTTGATGGCCTCCGCCTCATCGCGTTCGCGCTGCAAATTCGGATCGATCAACATCTGCACGTGAAAATTGCCGTCGCCGACGTGGCCGATGATCGATGAGGGGAACGACGCGCGCTGCAGATCGGCCTGGGTTTCGCCGATGCATTCGGCCAGTCGCGAAATCGGCACGCAGGCGTCGGTCGAGATCGAACGCGAGCCGGGCCGCAATTGCAACAAGGCGAAGTAGGCGTTGTGGCGCGCGGTCCAGATCTTGCTGCGCTCTTCGGGATGCGTTGCCCAGTTGAAGTCCTGGCCGCCGTGCTCGTGCGCGATCTGCTGCACGGTCTCGGCCTGCTCGCGCACGCCGGTTTCGGACCCATGAAATTCGAACAACAGCACCGGTGACTCGCGCAGGTTGAGCTTGCTGTGCGCGTTGATCGCTTTGACGCCGACCGTGTCGAGCAGTTCGCAGCGGGCGATCGGCACGCCCATCTGGATCGTTTCGATGGTGGTGCGCACGGCCGCTGCGACGTCGGGAAAGTTGCAGATCGCGGCCGAGATCGCTTCCGGTTGCGGATAGAGTTTCAACGTTACTTCGGTGATCACGCCGAGCGTGCCCTCGCTGCCGACAAACACGCGCGTCAGGTCATAGCCGGCGCTCGACTTCCTGGCGCGGCGCGCGGTGCGGATCACCTTGCCCTCGGCCGTGACCACGGTCAGCGCGAGCACGTTCTCGCGCATCGTGCCGTAGCGCACGGCGTTGGTGCCCGAGGCGCGGGTGGCGCTCATGCCGCCCAGCGTTGCATCGGCACCCGGATCGATCGGAAAAAACAGGCCGCTGTCCTTGATCTCGGTGTTCAACTGTTTGCGCGTGACACCGGCCTGCACCGTGACC
>Ga0137409_10003637_pt1 | contig 16278 bp, 11 predicted proteins | sample CZODoug1_16funga_FD_122059 | JGI IMG/M metagenome (GOLD analysis project Ga0137409, IMG submission 122059) | Vadose zone soil fungal communities from Angelo Coast Range Reserve, California, USA - CZODoug1_16fungal (Hybrid Assembly) | ecosystem: Environmental > Terrestrial > Soil > Vadose zone... | reverse complement strand
AGTTCCATGTGATCCTGAAGCCCAGCCCCAAGGACGTGCAGGACGTCTACCTGGGCTCGCTCGCCGCCATCGGCATGACCTCCGAGGAGCACGACCTGCGGTTCGTCGAGGACGACTGGGAGAGCCCCACGCTGGGCGCCTGGGGGCTTGGCTGGGAGGTCTGGTGCGACGGCATGGAGGTGACGCAGTTCACCTACTTCCAGCAGGCGGGCGGGTTCGAATGCCGCCCGGTCAGCGCCGAGCTGACCTATGGCCTGGAGCGCATCGCCATGTACCTGCAGGGCGTGGACAACATCTACGACCTGCGCTGGGTGGGCGACCTGACCTACGGCGAGGTCTTCCACCAGAACGAGGTGGAGCAGTCGAAGTACAGCTTCCAGGCCTCGGACCCGCAGCTGCTCTTCCAGCTCTTCCAGAGCTACGAGAAGGAATGCGACCGCCTGCTCCGTCTCGAGCTGCCGCTGCCGGCCTACGACTACTGCTTGAAGTGCTCGCACGCCTTCAACCTGCTCGACGCGCGCGGCGCGATCAGCGTGACCGAGCGGCAGGGCTACATCCTGCGGGTGCGATCGCTGGCGCGCCGCTGCGCCGTCGGGTACCTGCTCGCGCGCGCCAAGCTGAAGTACCCGCTCATCAAGGACCGCGAGGCGGGCGAGCGGCTCGCGCAGGAGACCCTCCGCGACCTGCAGGAGAAGAAGATCGTGGGGGAGGACTTGAAACCCATGGAGCGGATTTCGTGAAGGCCGCGAGCGAGACTCAGCGCTCCCCTATCAGGAGCGACTGATGGCCGCGGGTAAGGACACAGCCGCGCCCTATGGGCGCGAACTGGTGTTCGAGATCGGCTGCGAGGAGCTGCCCGCCGGCTCGCTCAAGCCTGCGCTGGAATGGATGGAGGCGGAGATGAACCGCGCCCTCGACGACGCGCGGCTGAACGGCGAGGGCGAGGGGCAGCGCGCGAACATCTCCGGGTACGCCACGCCGCGCCGCCTGGCGCTGGTGGTGACGGCCATCGCCGAGCGCGCTCCGGACGTGAAGAAGACCGTGCAAGGCCCGCCAGCCAAGGCGGCGTTCCAGGAAGGCAAGCCCACCAAGGCGGCGGAAGGATTTGCCCGCAAGATCGGAGTGCCGGTGTCGGCGCTGCGCGTGGAGGGCGACCGCGTGGTGGTCGAGCAGGAGATCCGCGGCCAATCCGCGGCCGAGGCGCTGCCGGGCATCCTGGAGCGCCTCGTGCGAGGCATCCCCTTCAAGAAATCGATGCGCTGGGACTCGCTCGACAAGGACGCCTTCGCGCGGCCGGTGCACTGGATCGCCGCGATGCTCGACGGCAAGCCGCTGCCGGTGGCCTTCGCCGACGTGAAGAGCGGCTCCACCACGCGCGGCCACCGGTTCGCCGCGCCCAAGCCTTTTCCCGTGCCCCCGGCGAAGAAGTACGTGGCGGAGCTGCGCGCGGCGCACGTGCTGGCCGACTGGGCGGAGCGCAAGCAGCGCATCTGGGAGGAGGTGCAGCGGGCCGCGAAGGAAGCGCGCGGCGAGCCGCTGCCCGACGAAGATCTTTTGGAGACCGTCACCGGCCTGGTCGAGGAGCCCTTCGCCGTGGTGGGCCATTTCGAGGAGAGCTTCCTCGAGCTGCCGCCCGAAGTGCTGGTCTCGGAGATGCGCGGGCACCAGAAGTACTTCTCCGTGCGCGACCCCCGGACGCAGCGCCTCCTGCCGGCGTTCGTCGCCGTGTCGAACACGCGCGTCGCGGACCCTTCGGTGTCGCGCCGCGGCTACGAGCGCGTGCTGCGCGCGCGCCTCTCCGACGGCAGGTTCTTCTACGACGAGGACCGCAAGGTGAAGCTGGCGGCGCGGATCGAGCGCCTCGCGCGCCGCACCTTCATGGACAAGCTGGGCACCGAGCTGGAGCGCGTCGAGCGCCTGCGCGAGCTGTCGCTCTGGCTGCACGGGGTGACCGGCAAGGGCGAGCCGGCGGTGCTGCGCCGGGCGGCCGAGCTGTGCAAGACCGACCTGACCACCGGCATGGTGGGCGAGTTCCCCGAGCTGCAAGGCGTGATGGGGCGCGTCTACGCGCAGCACGACGGAGAGCCGCCCGAGGTGGCGGAGGCAATCTTCGAGCACTACCTCCCCCGCGGCGCCGAGGAGAACCTGCCGCGCACCGACGCCGGCGCGCTCCTGGGGATGGCGGACCGGCTCGACCTGCTCGCCGGAGTGTTCGGCATCGGCAAGGAGCCCAGCGGCACCGCCGACCCGTACGGCCTCCGCCGCGCGGCCGTGGGGGTCCTGCGGCTCGCGCTCGCGCGGCGGTACCGGCTGGACTTGCGCGAGGCCCTGGCGGAGGCGCAGAGGCTGCACGGTGCGCAGCGCGAGCGCGGGGCGAGCAACCGCGTCTCGCAGGACCCGAAGCTGGTGGAGAAGGTGTGGGGGTTCCTGCAGGGCCGTATCGAGGCCTCCTTCCGCGAGCGCGCGGCCCCGGACTCGATCCAGGCGGTGCTGCACACGGGCTCCGCCGACGTGGTCGCCCTCGAGCAGCGCCTCTCGGCCCTCACGCAAGTTCGCGAGAAGAACCGCGCGCACTTCGAGGCCACGGCGGCGACCTTCAAGCGCATCGGCAACATCCTCGCCCAGGCGCGCGAGAAGGGGATCGCTCCGATGCGCTTCGATCCTTCCGCGCTGCGCCGCGACGAGCCGGCCGAGGCCGCGCTGGCGCAGGCTCTGGAGCAGAGTGGGGAGAAGGTGCGCGAGGCGCTCGAGGCGGAGAACTTCCTCGCTGCCCACGCCGTCCTCGCCGAGCTGCGCCCCGCCGTCGACGCCTTCTTCGACGCCGTGCTGGTCATGCACCAGGACGAGCGGGTCCGCGACAACCGGCTCGCGCTGCTGCGCTCCTTGCACGAGCTCTTCTCGCCGCTCGCCGACTTCGGCAAGCTGCAGGTAGAACGTGCTTGACCCGAGGGGGCAGCTCGCCTAGCGTCCGCGGCCTTGCCTTCCATGCGCGTCGCCGCTCTCTGCGCCAGCCTGCTCTCCGCCTGCAGCTTCCCTGGGCCGCCGGCGCTGCTCCCGCCTCCGTTCGGGCCCGATCCGGCCCGGCCCGAGCCTGCGCGCTTCTTCTTCCCCACCGGCATCGCCATCGATCCGACCGCCAGCTGGGTGGTGGTGACGAACTCCAACGCGGACCACCTGTTCGACGCGGGAGCGATGTACTCCCTGCGCGCGGCGGACCTGGCGCAGTACTTCCCGCCCGGCGGGGCGAAGGGCACGGTCTCGTTCCCGGTCGCCGCGCTCGCCGGCAAGGTGATCATCGGCAACTACAGCGGACCCCTCATCCTCGCAGGCGGGACGAGCGGCGCGCCGGCGTCCGCCCCGATCACGGCGTACACCGGATCGCGCGACACGAACCGGCTCAACGCGGTCGCACTGGACCCGGCGACCGGATCGCTCGCCTGCCGCGGGCCGGGCGGCGACGACTGCCGCGGCGCTTCGATCGACCTGAAGAACGCGGCGGGGCTCGAAGGACCGTTCGGGATCGCCGCGGGAAAGGTCCACCCGCCCGGGCTCCCGGGCGACGTCGATGCGGTGCTGGTCAATTCGCTGGTGCCGCACATCGACGAGATCCAGAGCGGGGTCGGCGTCTTCAGCACCTCGCGGCTCGCGGCGCTCAATCAAGCCGATCTCAGCGTCCTCTTCACCTCCATCGTCACCGACCCCGCGAACGGCTCGGGATTCGGCGGCGGCCCGATCGTGTTCGACGACAACGCGCGCGAGGTCATCGTGGCCGGCTGCTACACCCGGTTCGGAGCCGCGTCGCCGGGCGGCGAGGCGTCCACCCTCAAGTGCGGGTCGCTCGCCAGCGGCACCAACCTCCTCCGGTTCGTGCCGGTCGAGGCAGGGAGCTCCGCGAAGACGCGGATCATCGACCTGGGCTCGCAGGTGCACTCCACCGATACCACCGGCCTGGCGCTGGGCGACGTCGATCCGGTGAGCGGCATGCGCAGGCTGTACATGACGACGCGGTTCGCGGACACCGTGGTGCGCATCGGACTCCCGGCTGACCCTGCTTTCGTTCCTGTGGTGGAAGCCGTGGTGCCCATCTCCTCGCAGCCGTCGCAGATCCTCCGCCTGAAGCGGCCGGGGTCGACCACCGGTCCGGATCTCCTGGCCATCAGCGCCGTGGCCACCTACGAGGTGAGCACCACGGCGGGCAAGCTGGTGCTGATGGACGGGATGCTTGGTCGCGTGGTCGGGCAGGTGGACCGTCTGGGGGACACGCCGTTCGCCATCGCCCAGTTCCCGCCCGCGGCGGGCGACAAGAGCGCCCGTCTCGCGATCACCCTCTTCGGCGGCTGCAGCGTCGCGCTGGTGGACGTGCCGTACGATCGCCCGGCCGACGCCTCGCTTCGCGCCAACCTGGGGAGCTGCCCTCCGTGAACCGCATCTGGTGGCTCGCGCCGCTCCTGGCCACGCTGGGCTGCGGCTCCAATCCGTCGGTGATCCCCGCCGGCGACTTCTCCGGACCTAGCGGGCTGGCGATCGCGCCGCTGCCCGACCGCGACCTGTTGTTCATCGCCAACCAAGGGAGCAACGAGCTGCGCGCGGTCACGCTTTGCACGGCGCCCGCCGGAGTTGCCAGCCCCTGCTCGCCGCAAGAAGACCAGCAGCTCCTGCCGGCGCCGATCCGGCTCTTCCCCGGGTCCATCCTCGCGGGCGAGCGTCCGCTGCGGATCGCGGGAGCACCGCTGAAAACGGCGGACGGCGTACTTCACGGCGCGGTGCTCGTGGCGGGCTTGGACGCGATCCCGGGGGTCCTACCTCGGCAGAACGCTCTGCGCGTCCTCGATGCCGCGGACCTGTTCGCCGCCTCGCAGGACAAGAGCAAGAGCGCCGCGCTACCAAAGTTCGTGCCCCTGACCGACGTTCCGGTCGACGTGGTCGCCTCCGACGCGCAGGGAACGTCCGTGGCCGCGGTGGTCGCGACCCAGCCCGCGGCGGGCGGGCCCGGCGCCCTCACCGTGCTGACCGTCACGGTGGGCCCCGACGGCCTCGCCATGGGGACCGCGACCCAGCAATGCGCCCTCGACTTCGTGCCCGCGCGGCTGGCGCTCGTGCCCGGAGACGCCGGGCCGCAGCGCGTCTACGTCGCCGACGGCACGCCCGGCGGCACGCCCGGCGGGGTCGGCGACGGAGCCGTCGAGGTCTCGGTCCCCGGCATCCCGGCGATCGGCGCGGCTCCCCTGCCGGCATGTCCGACGCGGCGCTTGCCCGCGAGCGACCCCGCCGATTCGCCCCGGCTCGCCCGGCCGCTTCGCTCGCTCGCCCTCAGCCCGACCTTCACGAACCCCGCGGATGGCGCCCCGCTGGCGCCCGGCTCGCTCCTGCTCGGCGTCACGTCCGAAGACAAGGCGCTCTGCACCGACCACGCGCCGCGAACGTGCCCGGCGGACCTCGGCGTCCCCGCCGGGACCGTCTGCGTGGATCACGGCACCCGGAGCTGCGGAAGGGGCCGGCTGGTCCTGATCAGCACCAACGTCGGGGGGCAATCGGCGCTGCTGCCGGCGCCGCCGACCGCGCTGACCGCTTCCGGTGCCCCGCCCATGGCCCCCCTGAGCCCACCGACCCCAGCGCGCGAGGTCGCCTTCATGGTGACCGGGCTGCGCCTCTTCGCCAGCGGCAACATCCCCACCCTGGTGAAGCCGCCTCTCGTCGGGCTCGCCAGCACGGAGGACGGGACCACGGTCTTCCTCGACGTGGTGAACCGCAGGTTCTTCAACGACGCGCGGGACACCGGCAGCTTCCCCCCAGTGCCGCAGCTCGCCTCGACAACCCTTCTGCCGTTGCCCGCTGCCGGCGCGGTGCCGACCTTCCAACTCGCGCCCGCCGCAAGTGGCGCGAGCAAGCAGTTCGACGGCTGGGTCAACGCGGGCGTGACGCGCTCCGCGCAGTGGCGGGTGGTGTGGCACGGCACGATGCCGCGCCTGGAAAGCCTGAGCGGGAACCTCTCGCGCGCGCCGGGGTCCCCGACGATCCGCCTCACGACAGGCAAGAGCCTCGCGCCGTGGACCTCGGCTCCCGAGCTGCAGCTCGGCGCGCCTTCCGCTTGCGCCCTTCCCTATCCGCAATGTGTCGGCGACTTCGTGCGTATCCTCTCCTATTCGCCGAGCGGTACCTGTGCGGCGCTGAGTACCGTCCCCTCGGTGGACGTGCCGATCGCCGCCATCGACGGCCTGGGGATGCAGCTGCAGGCGGTTCCCGGATTCGATCCCGGTCCGGAGTGCTTCGCCTCGACGGTCACAGCGGCGGTCGAGGTGCATGCGGGGACGACGACGGCCGGGGCTTGGATGGTCTTCGAGGGCCTCGATGTGCTCGGGCGCTTGCCGACGGGCGCGCAGTTCGTCATCACGGGGCCCCGCTTCGACTATCCGTTCAACCCGCCCGATCCTCTTGCCCCGCCGCCTCCGCCCCCCCCGCGAGACGTCGTCGTCTCCTTCACCGTGGCGGGTGAAGAACCCGTCGCGGGGACCTTCTTCTCCTTCACGGTTCTGCCTTTCCTGAACGGGTCGAAGATCACCGACACCCAGACCGTCACCGGGGTCCGCGACACCACTCCCCGGGGTCAGGCGGGATTCGCCGGACCCATCCTGGTGTACAGCTCGGCGCGCCTGGGCGACCCGGTCTTCTTCACCGCTCTGACGGGAGAGGACGCGGTCTTGGAGGCCATGCCGGCGCAATTCGGCGTCGCGAACACGGTCAGCGTCAGGTTCTTCTACTGACCGGATCGCCGTATACTGCAGCGGACGTTTCGGAAGCGCCCCCATGCCCGAAGACCGCCCGCGCACCCCGCGCACGCTGCTGATCCCGGACCACCTCTGGGACGCGATGGCCGCCATGGCGTCCGAGATGGGCGCCGACCGCGACGCGCTGGTCAACCAGGCGCTCTACACGTTCGCGCGCCTCAACGGGTTCCTGGTCCCCTCCGACCTGCGCAGGCTGGCCGGCGACGAGGCGGAGCGCGCGCCGGCCGGCCTTCCCACGCCGCGCGAGCTGTCGCCGGTGAACGGACGCGAAAACGTCGAGGTGGACGGCTCGCTGCTGCACGACGAGGTGGGCGCCCCCACCAGCATGGACCTGCCCAACATGGCGGAGCTCGGGCTTCCCCGCCGGGGCCGGCAGGCGGACGCGCCCCAGGCGACCCCCAGCCCGGCTCCAGGGCGGGTGCTGGTCCTGCTCGCGGACGGGCGGGAGCTGGAGCGGGTGCAGAAGGACCGCTTCGTGATCGGCCGCGGCAAGCACTGCGACCTGATCATCAACTCGGGCAAGGTGAGCCGCGAGCACGCCGCCATCGTGCGCAGCGGGAGCGACTGGTTCATCGAGGACCTGGGCTCGTCCAACGGGACCTGGTTCGACAAGCGGCGCATCAGCCGGCGCCAGATCCAGGACGGGGACGAGTACTACATCTGCGCCGAAAAGCTGAGCTGCGTGTTCAGATGACCCCCTGGACCGTTCGCGCGGCGCTCGCGACGGTCGCTCTCGCTCTCGCGATCAGCGTGGCGTCCGACCTGCGGGAGCGACTCATCAGGAACTGGGTGACCCTCCCCGCCCTGGCGCTGGTGATCGGGCTGTTCGGCGCGTCCGGCGGCTGGCCGCTGGTGCAGAGCTGCCTGCTCGGGATGGCCATCTGCGCACTCCCCCTGCTCGCCGCCGCCATCCCCGGCTGGGTGGGAATGGGCGACGTGAAGCTCATGGCCGTCTGCGGGGCGGCCGCCGGGTTCCCCGCCGCCGTGGCGGTCCTGTTGCTGGTCACCGTCGCGGGAGGACTGCAGGCCGCGCTGCAGCTCGGCGTCGCGCGGATCCGCGGAACCGCAAGGCCAACGCACGTGCCCTACGCCTGCTCGATCGCCGCCGGGACCCTCGCCGCGTTCCTGCTCGGCAGCCGCTTCCCCTGAGCCAGCGCACCCTTAACCGACGCGCGCCGGCACAGAGGGCAACTGCCCGATGCCCGCGCGAGGCATCGTCCGTTACCGTCGCCTGGATCTCGCCACCGGGAGCCACGAGCCGTGACCGGACAGCCGCACTGCCGCATCGCTACCGTCCTCCTTGCGCTCGCGCCGGCCGCTGCGCTCGCCCAGACCGACGGCGGGACCATCCACCTGGGAGTCGGTCAACAGAAGACCTTGTCCGTGCCGGACGTGCAGCGCGTGGCGATCGGCGACACCGAGGTCGCCGACGTCAAGCAGGTAGGCGGCGGCAACGAGCTTCTGCTCACCGGAGTCGGCGAGGGGCGGACCAGCCTGCTGGTGTGGAAGCGCGCAACCCTTCGCCTCAGCTACGCGGTGGTGGTGCGCAAGCAGGACCCGCGCGAGGTGATCAGCGAGATCCGCGCTCTGCTCGGCGATCGAGAAGGGATCCGCGTCCGCGGGGTCGGCGACCGCGTCTACCTGGACGGCGAGACCCTGACCGCCGGCGACCAGGAACGCGTCCAGCAGGTGCTCTTGCTGTACCCGCAAGTCAGCTCGTTCGTGCGGCCCTCCTCGAGCGCGAAGCGGCTCGCCGCCGAGTCCATCAACCGGGCTTTCCAGCGCGCGGGCCTCGAGGGCGTGCAGGCGACGGTCCTGGGCGGCGCCGTGCTCCTGGAAGGCCAGGTCGAGTCCAAGGAGGACCTGGCGAAGGCCGACCTGGTCGTCAAGGCGATGGGGGAGAAGGCGGAGAACCTGCTCACCGTGGGGAGCCGGCGGATGGTGCTGGTCGAGGTGGAGTTCGTGGAAGTGGCGGTCGACCAGAACAAGGTCCTTGGCGTGAAGCCTCCGCTGCAGCTCGTCTCGGGCCCGGGCTCCGGCGCCGTGTACCAGGTGGTCCGCCCGCTCCCAGGCGACTCGGGGACCCAGCCGGTGCACTCCATCGCGGGCACGCTGTCGGCCTCGGCGGACTTCTCGATCGGGGCGCGGTTCGACGACGGGTATCAGCGCATCCTCTCGCAGCCCAGGTTGCTCTGCGCGAGCGGCGAGAAGGCGGAATTCACGGCGGGAGGCGAGATCCCGCTCCTGATCGCCACCCAGAACCAGTTCGCGGTCGAGTTCAAGAAGTTCGGGATCATCCTCCAGGTGACCCCGACCGCGGGCCGCGGCGGCACCATCGCAACCGAGGTCTATGCCGCGGTGAGCGACGTCGACCGCGCTTTGTCCGTCCGCGCCAACGGATTCGAGGTGCCGGGCCTGCGGCTGCGGGAAGTGCGGACGAACGTGTCCGTGCAGGATGGAGAAACCATCGTCCTTTCCGGATTCTTCAGCCACGACCAGGCCAAGGAGGTCTCCAAGGTGCCGCTCCTGGGCTCGATCCCCATCCTGGGCGAGCTCTTCAAGAGCCGGCAGTTCGTCGAGCGCAGGACGCAGCTCGCCATCTACGTGACGCCGCGGCTGGTTTCGCCCGCCTCGGACCGCGTCCAGGAGCTGATCCAGGGCGGCCGCAAGGCCTACCAGGATGCGTCCTCCTCCGTGTCCTTCAGCCTGTTCGATTGACGGTGGTAGGCTGCGCCGCGAGGGGGAGCTTGGACATGGGATTCAGCGTAATCCTCACCGAGAAGGGCGGCCCGACCCAGCGGCTCGACTTCGACGCCGAGGAGATCACCGTCGGGCGGGTCGACGAGAACGACATCTGCCTGCCCAAGGGGAACATCTCCAAGAAGCACACCAAGATCGTCGTCAAGGGCGGAAAGATCATCGTCCTCGACCTGAAGAGCACCAACGGCACCTACGTGAACGGCAAGAAGCTGGCCGGCCCGCAGGTCATCCAGCCGTCGGACACCGTCTACATCGGGGACTTCATCCTCAACGTCGAGCCGCCCGATCGGGGCGAGCCCGCGGACTTCGCCGACGGCGGCGAGGAGCAGCGTCCCGACGCGGCGGAGGAGGACGCGCCCACCTATCTCGGTGAGGAGGCGACCCACCGCGCCGCCGGAAACCCCGCTCCTCCGGCCGGGGAGGACTCGGTGCCGACCTCGGCGCCGGGGAAGCTGCGGATGTCCCGGGTCGCGGACACCGCGCCTTCGCCCCGGCAGGGGGCGGCCGTTCCGTCGTCGAAGCCGCCCGCGCGGGCGCCCGCGACCCGCCCCGCCGCAGGCGACGACCATCTCGCCGCCGCCGTGGACCACGGCCGGACGCTCAGCCTGGTGCACGATCGCCTCATCGAAGCGATGGACCTGCGCCGCCTCGACCTCGACGCCCTCGGCAGGCAGGAGCTGCGCGACAAGACCGAGGGCGCCATCCGCCAGATCGTCGGCAAGATGGACTCGGCAGGCGAGCTGGACGCGCACCTCGACCGCGACGAGCTGGTCTCCGACGTGCTGAACGAGGCCCTCGGCCTCGGGCCTTTGGAGATCTATCTGGCCGACGATTCGGTCAGCGAGATCATGGTGAACGCCCCGTCGGAGGTCTACGTCGAGCGCTCAGGGCGCCTGGAGCGCGTGCGGAAGGGCTTCAGCTCGCCCCGCGCGGTGCTGGGCGCCATCGAGCGGATCGTCGCGCCGCTCGGGCGCCACGTGGACGAGAGCTCCCCGCTGGTCGACGCGCGGCTGCCCGACGGCTCGCGCGTGAACGCCATCATCCCGCCGCTCGCGCTCAAGGGACCGGCGCTGACCATCCGGAAGTTCAAGCGCGACCTGCTCACCGCCCTGGACCTGGTGGAGCTGGGCGCGATGACCGCGGCGATGGCCGGGTTCCTCGACGCCTGCGTGAGGGCCCGCCGGAACCTGGTGGTCTCGGGCGGGACCGGCAGCGGCAAGACGACTCTACTGAATGTATTGTCCGGCTACATCCCCTCCGGGGAGCGGATCGTCACCATCGAGGACGCGGCGGAGCTGCGGCTCTCCCAGGACCACTGGGTGCAGCTCGAATCGCGGCCGCCGAACATCGAGGGCAAGGGGGCGGTGACCATCCGCGACCTGGTCCGCAACTCGCTTCGCATGCGCCCGGACCGCATCGTGGTGGGCGAGTGCCGCGGGGGCGAGGCGCTCGACATGCTCCAGGCCATGAACACCGGCCACGACGGGTCGCTCACCACCCTGCACGCCAACTCGCCTCGCGACGCGCTCGCCCGCCTGGAGACGATGGTCCTGATGAGCGGCATGGAGCTGCCGGTGCGCGCCATCCGCGAGCAGGTCGCCAGCGCGGTGAACCTGGTCGTCCAGCAGCAGCGCTACGCGGACGGGACGCGCCGCATCTCCGCCATCAGCGAAGTCCGCGGCCTCGAGGGCGACGCCATCGAGATGCAGGACGTCTTCCGGTTCAGGCAGGAAGGCTTCGACGCCGAGGGGCGGGTGGTCGGCCGCTTCGCGCCCACCGGGGTGGTGCCCGCCTTCTACGAGGAGCTGCAGCGCCGGGGCGTCCCGGTCGACATGGACGTGTTCCAGGACGCCTGAGCGCTCTCGAAGTATCGTTGCCGCCGGCCGCCCGGAATGCGCCACCTCGGCGTACTCCCCGCCCGCGGGCGATCAGTCGTTGACGCGGGGCCGCCTCTTGAACCGGCGCGGGACGGCGAACCCGATCTCCTGCGCGATCCAGTCCGGCTCCGCGCTGCCCTGGCAGGTGCCCCAGATCGCCAAGGACTCGTTGCCATAGCGAAGCATCCCGCTGTGCCGGGACTTGTCCCGATCGACCTCCGGGTCGGGATCGGCGAAGCCGAGCTTGTGGCGCAGCAGGTCCACCTCGTCGGGTTTGCCGGTGAGGAACGACCAGTGCGGGTCGTCGACGCCGTGGATCCGGGCATATTCCTTGAGCGCCGCGGGTGAATCCTCCTCCGGCTTCAAGGTCAGCGAGTAGATGAAGATCTCGTGATCCACCGCCTCGCGGAGGATCTTGCGCACGGTCTTCAGATTCGAGGTCGTCGTCGGGCAGATCCCGTCGCACTGCGCGTACATTAGATTCAGGACGACGATCTTGTCCTTGAGGAGGTCGTCGTAGAACTTCACCTTCTCCCCGTTGCTGGTGGTGAGCTCGACGTTCGGGAAGTAGCGCCTGCGCAGCGCCTCCCGTCCCGAGAGCGGAGGCGCGAACCTGCCCTTCGCGCGCGGCGGCGTCGCCGCGGCCACCTTGCGCTCCTCGGCCCGGCCCACCAGACCGCCCGCGACCGGCAACGTCGCGAGCCCCGCGAACAATCCTCTTCTTCCGATCATGTCGGACTCCTTTCCTCGCTGGCCTTGGTTCACGGTCTCGAGTTGGTGTCGCCGGTGGTCGCCACGTCGAACCGCAGCATCATCGCGTGGTCCTCGTGGATGACGTTGTGACAGTGCATGGCATAGCGGCCCAACCAGTCGCGGAACCGCATCCGGATCGTGGCGTTGCTCCTCGGGACCAGGCGCACCGTGTCCTTGCGGGCCAGGTTGACGCCGGTGGGGGTGTTGGTATCGCAACCCGACCAGCAGTACTGGCTGCCCCAGCGGCTGTAGTTCGCGCTGTCGTCGGAGCTGCTGCCGTAGAGGCCCGGCGCCCCCTGCGTCACCTGGTGCTCCTCCAGATGGACGTGGATGGGGTGCGACCAGTTCCAGCCGTTCTGGAAGTTCCACTGCTCCAGGCTGTTCTGCTGGACCAGGAAACGCGGCGAGTTGCACGAGAAGAGACCGCCGTTGATGGTCCACTGTCCATTGCGGTCCTGGTCGAAGTTGAAGCTCCGGCTCACCCGCGGCGAGGCGCTGACGCTGGGCAACGTGTAGTAGCTCGTGCTCGCCGACGGCACGGCGCTGTCGTCCGCGACCGCCGGCAGATCGACGACGATCTTCAGCATCAGGAAGCCCTGGCCGCCGCCGACCACGCTGCCGGTGGGACCGCCCTGCCCGTTCGGCTGGTTGAGCCGGTTCTCCAGGTAGATGGTCTTGCCGGCGTACTGCGCGAAGTCGATGATGACGTCGGCCCGCTCCGCGACCCCCAGCGCCACCGCGGGCACCTGGACCGGATGCGGCAGGAGGTTCCCGTCGTTGGAGATCTGCCAGAACGGCTGCGGGGCCGACAGGTTGTTCGGGTCGGTGACGTAGACCTGCAGGAAGCGCGAGGGACCGGAGTTGGTCCAGCGCAGACGGTAGCGCCGTGGATGCACGTGGAGCACCGGCTGGATCGCGCCGTTGACCATGAACTTGTCGCCGAGGATCCCGTCGATGTTGAAGGTGTCGAAGACCATGGCGCCGGTCACGGCGTCGAAGCAGCGGTCGGCGAACATCATCGGGATGTCGTAGGCCGGGAAGGAAGGCAGCCGGAACCCGGTAGTCTCGTCACCCGTGTCGAAGGAGTTGAAGAGGATGTAGTGCCCCAAGAGGCCCTTGTAGACGTTCTGGGCCGTGAAGCCCTCCCGGTGATCGTGATACCAGAGCGAGCTCAGCGCCTCGTTGATGTCGCCGTTGGTGGACTGGTGGGTCGACAAAAAGCCGGCGAGCTGGTTCGGGTAGTACTGGTCGTAGTACTGCCCGGCGGCGAAATAGTCGCACGGGAACCCGTCGCTCTCGGACGGCGTGTGCCCGTTGTGCAGGTGGGTGGTGACCGAGTTCAGTCCGAAGCCGCCGTTGTCAACCGGCAGGTTGTTGTAGTTGCGGATGAGGATCGGCGTCCCGTACTGCGCCACGAACGTCGCGCCCGGAGAGACTCCGTCGAAGGTCCAGAGCCTCTGGGGCGGCAAATCGGGGGCGACGTTCACGTCGGCATCCCGCTGCCTCACCTGGTAGACCGTGGCCGCCGGGAACGGCAGCGCGCTGTGGCTGCCGATGGGCGACTGGTGCGCGCGCGTGCGCCCCTCGTACGCGATCCCGGTCGCCGGATTGATCGCGTTGTTGGGAGCCAACGTGGGCGCCGGCCCCGTCAGCGCGGAGAGCGCGATGGGCTGCTTCACCGGCGGAACGGGCATGTTCATGGTCCAGGGCGTGGTCACCGGGCTGGCGCAGTTCCCGCAGCCGGTGGTGCCGCGGCTGCAGCTGCCGCTACCCCAGGCGGCGTAGGCCCGCGAGCTCAAGCCGTTCTTCGCCACCAGCATGCCGCCGGCGGTGAGGAGCCCCATCTGGATGAGGTCGCGGCGCGTGAAACCGGCCTTGATGAGCTCCTGCCGGTTCTTGAAGGCCTGGTACATCTCCTTCCAGCGTGAACGCGACACTCTCTCGCCGTCGGCCTTGTAATACATTTTTGCCCTCCTGAGTTTTCCAAGACGGGCGAGCGGTAATCAACGCCATCTGCGACCGGCTCGCGCTGGCTCGAACGAGCGATGCGCACAGTCCACGATCCGCTCCGCGCCTGTCAATTGGAAACCCTCTGGACCGACCGGCGACCACCCCGACCGTGAGCGCGCGCAATTATTTAGTGAACACGGCAGGCGTTTGCTTGTCGAAACAGATATCGATCGAGTGTCGATCGGGTGTCGATGCCGCCGATCCGATCGGGACCAACGTCTCGGCTTCACCTCACCGCGTACCCGGCGGCGCGCCACTGCCCGTCGTCGCACAGCATCTCGGTGACGCTCTCGAACGCGACCGGCCGCCGGGCGAACTCCGACCGGTACTCCACCACCACGTACCGGCCCGGCGGCGCCGACGGAACCGAGCGCGTCTCCATCAGGGAGATCAGCTTGCGCAGGCGCGGACTCCCCAGGGACGCGCGGATCGCGGCCGCGGACTCCGTCCAGCCGGCACGCGGCGTGCTCCGTTGCAGGACCGGCGCCGCCGCTTCCCAGCTCTCCTCGAGCCGGCCGGAGTCCAGGAGCGCAAGCCATGCGTCGGCCTGCCGCTTGGCCGCGCGCGAACCGGCGAGGTCGCGTTCCTCGTCCGGCGGGACCGGCATCGCCCGGGGGAACGGCTTGCTCGCACCGGCCGCGCGCTTCCACTTTCCCGAGGGTTGGCGCTCATACAGCAGGTCCTGATCGACGACCTCGCTCCCGGAACCGAGCCGGGCGATGATCACCACCGCTTTGTCGTTCTCGTGCTCGGCGTGCGGGCGCAGGTACTGGAACAGCTCTTCGGCGGCTCCCTGCAGCTCGTTCTGCGTCTGCGCGGTGCTCAGGTAGGAGAAGGCCAGCGCGAGCCGCTTGCCCTCGGCGTCGAGCAGCGGCCCCGAGTTGAGCACGCGGAAGACGTTGCCGGACGCCAAGGTGAGCAGAGCGTACTCGGTCGGCGTGGCGTTGGCGGGCTTGGTGATCGAGGCGAGGGCCGCCGAGAGGAGCAGCGAAGTCACGAGCATGCGCCGCACTCTAGACCAGAACCTGCCGCAGGGAGCGCCACGAGTTTCGCCGCCAATCCCGCTCCGGAAAGCCCCATTCCTCGTCGTGGCAGCGGACGTACAGGGGGTCGCTCGTCGATCGGCGCGTTGCGCGCGCATGGTCGCATGCCGGCAAGCCTGTTAGAAATTGCCGGTGCCCTCGCTCTGGCTCGTCGACGGTTCGCACGCCATCTTCCGCGCGTATCACGCGCTGCCGCACCTCTCCACGCGCCAGGGGGTCCCCACCAACGCCGTCTACGGATTCACCACCATGCTGCTGCGGGCGATCCGCGAGGGCAGCCCCACCCACCTGGCCGTCGCCTTCGACGAGGAGGGCAAGCAGGCGCGCATCGAGATCTACGCCGACTACAAGGCCACCCGAGGGGCGCCGCCGGACGACCTGAAACCCCAGTTTCCCCTCGTGCGCCGCGTCCTGGAGGCGCTCAACGTGCCGGCCGTGGGATTGTCGGGGTGGGAGGCGGACGACGTGATCGCGACGCTCGCCCGCCGCGCCCGCTCGCTGGGCTGGGAAGTGGTGATCGTCACCGGCGACAAGGACCTGCTGCAGCTCGTGGACGGCGCCGTCCGCTGCTACGACAGCATGTACGAGAAGTGGTACGGCCCCGCCGAGGTGGAGGAGAAGTGGGGAGTCCCCCCGCACCTCGTCGCCGACCTGCTCGCGCTGACCGGAGACAAGATCGACAACGTGCCCGGCATCCCCGGGGTCCGCTGGGTGGAGATGCAGAGGCAGGACATCGTCCGCCACCCCCTGGTGAAGCGGATCGTGGAGGCGTACGAGCGGTTCGAGAGCGAGGGGGGCGGCGGTCACAGGGGCGGCCGTTCCGGCTGATCAGGCCATGGCTACCAAGAGACGCCGCAAGCTCGATCAGTACCTGCGGGGGGTCCGCGAGGACCCGGAGGTCGTCCTCCAGGAGATGACCCAGCTCTCCAACCGGGTCTTCCGGCGGGTGGTGGGGTTCCTGTTCACCTCGGCCCTGGTGCTCCTGGTGGCCTGGCCCGTGGAGCACGGGATGGGCTGGCCCGCGGCGCTGGGGGTCGCGGCCGGCGTCGC